>Ga0307372_10004474_pt1 | contig 21508 bp, 18 predicted proteins | sample OX1MG_FD_202533 | JGI IMG/M metagenome (GOLD analysis project Ga0307372, IMG submission 202533) | Soil microbial communities from Risofladan, Vaasa, Finland - OX-1 | ecosystem: Environmental > Terrestrial > Soil > Coastal area > Acid sulfate soil | place: Finland: Risofladan, Vaasa | collected...
CGGGCTGTCCCGACGAGTCGTTCGCCTTCAACGTGCCCGGCGACCGGGACCGGGTTCGCCAGTACGCCACCATCGCCGCGCTCGACCTGCTCCGGCGGAGGCTGGGGACCTAACCGGCTCTGTTGACCGCCCCCGAGCCGGCGGACGAAGCGGTCGGTGCCGACGCCGGCGCGGCCACCGGGGTCACGGCGACGGCCTCCGGCACCAGCTCCTCCCACGTGTTGCCCGGCTGCAAGGTGATCGGCGCCCCGTCGGCGGCCGTCAGCGTGGCGGGTTGGGTGAGGGTGGAGCGGCTCCAGGTGCCGGTGATGGCCACGCCGTTGCGCATCACCACCAGAGGCCCGGTGCCGGTGGCGGTCACGACGACCTCGTGGCCTCCCCCGGCGTTCTCCACCCACGACCCGTAGGAGGTCTGAACGGTCAAGATGACCACGTTGGTGGCTGTGGTCTGTGACCCGTCGAGCAGCTTGTCCGGCACACCCGAATAGAGACGGAGGTACTTGCCGGCCGCGGGGCTCCACTGCCAGGTCACGTCGGACGACCCGGAGAAGGGGATGTGCACGCTGGCTCCCGACCCGGGCACCGAGCCGGTGGGCAGGGCGCCGGAGTACTGGAAGATCGGCGCCGGGGGCGTGGTGTTGGACGGGTCGAGGGCCCACAGGGACGCCGTGTTCACGAAGGTGGAGTACGGCGACACCCTTCCGGGCTGTTGGATGATGGCCGAGGCGTTGCCCCCCTGGTACAGGTTCTTGTCGATGAGGGGCGATTCGGAGAGGAGGTTGATCACCGGGTTGATCCCGCCGGCGTGGACGAAGAGCGGGTTGGAGAGTTGCGAGAGGATGCCGACGTCCGGCTGGCGTGCAGAGCGGAGGTCGCCCACCAGCGGTGCCCCCTGGCACTGGAAGACCGAGACCAGCCGGGTGATCCCTCCCTCGACCGGCTCCTCGAAGACGATGTCGGCCTGGTTGAGACCGGCGGAGGGCCGGTCACCGGAGTAGTTGCCGATCTTGATGCCCAGGGCCGGACGGGCCGGCACCGAGCCCGCGGGGGCGGGCGCCCCGGTCAACGGGCACGGCGGCGCCGCGGCCGGGGCGGCCGTCACCGGGGCGGCCCGGATGGTGGCGGCGGTGTCGTTGTTGCCCTGGGTGACGAGGACGGCCACCCCGACCCCGACCACCATCACCGCCCCGGTGCCGAGCACGTACCACCAGGCGCGGGAGCCGCCGCCATTTCGGGCCCCCCCCTGCTTGCGGAGCTCTTGACGGGTGAGGATGGCAGGCTCGGCGGCCGCTCCGGCGTCACGGTCCGAAGGGGCCCCCGACTCGGGCGCGGGTGGCGGTTGCGGGTCCGGCATTGAGGGGGGAGGCTACTCGGCGGCATCGGGCCGCGGGTTGATCCTCAGGCACGGATCGGGCGGTGAGTGGTGCCGGGACCGACCGCGGGGCGCCAGGAGTCGGGGAATGGTTCCGGGCAGGCCATCCGGCGCGGGAACCCGGTATCGGGACCATCCGACATCGAACATGCGTTCGGGTCTAGAGTGGTTTTCGTCGTGCAAAGAGCAATCCAGGGTGATCGGCCCGATCCCGATCCGGGCCGGCCCGGCCGGGTGTCACACCCCCTCCGTAGGGTCGGCACCGCCAAGTGAGCGACAGCATTCGAGGAGAGCAGAGAGACATGGAACGTGACAAGGCACTCGACATGGCCCTGGGTCAGATCGAGAAGCAGTTCGGCAAGGGGTCCATCATGCGCATGGGCGAGAACCTCCACATGAACATCGAGGCCATCCCGACGGGGGCGCTGGCCCTCGACCTCGCCCTCGGCATCGGTGGCCTCCCGCGAGGCCGGATCGTGGAGATCTTCGGCCCCGAGTCGTCGGGGAAGTCGACGCTGGCCATGCACGTGGTGGCCGAGGCCCAACGCAACGGCGGTATCTGCGCCTATGTGGACGCCGAGCACGCCATGGACCCGGTCTACGCCAAGGCCATCGGGGTCAACATCGACGACCTGCTGATCTCCCAGCCCGACACCGGCGAGCAGGCGCTGGAGATCTCCGACATGCTGATCCGGTCCGGGGCCCTCGATGTGCTGGTCATCGACTCGGTGGCCGCCCTGACCCCGCGTGCGGAGATCGAGGGGGAGATGGGGGACACCCATGTGGGCCTCCAGGCCCGCCTTATGTCGCAGGCTTTGCGCAAGCTGACCGGCACGCTGTCGAAGTCGCGGACCATTGCCGTCTTCATCAACCAGCTCAGGGAGAAGATCGGCGTCATGTACGGTTCGCCGGAGGTCACCCCCGGGGGCCGGGCGCTCAAGTTCTACTCGTCTGTCCGGCTCGACATCCGCCGCATCGAGACCATCAAGGACGGTGCCGACCAGGTCGGCAACCGGACCCGGGTCAAGGTGGTCAAGAACAAGTGCTCGCCGCCGTTCAAGCAGGCGGAGTTCGACATCACGTTCGGCAAAGGGATCAGCCGCGAGGGCTCGCTGCTCGATGTCGGGGTCGAACTCGGATTCATCAAGAAGTCAGGTGCCTGGTTCACCTATGAGGGGGAGCAGTTGGGACAGGGCCGTGAGAACGTCAAGACCTTCCTGATCGAGAACCCGCAGCTGATGGCCGAGGTCGACGAGCGGATCCGGGAGCATCTGGCGGCTCAGAACGCGGTCGCCGCCGGCCCGACCGGAGGGGCCGAGGTCGACGACCTCCCGCTCGACGACCAGCCCATCACGCTCAGCGAGTGAGACGGGCCGGCGGGCCCGAAAGATCGCCCTTCAGCCCGGCTGGTTTCGTGCCGATGGTGGCTGGGTAATTCGAGCACCTTCGCCGGCCCGGGACGCGAACTCGCGTCCCGGGCTGCTGCGATCCCGAGATCATCGGGCAGGCTTCCTGGCGACGAAGGCGAGCAGCAGGCACGCCTCGGCCTCGGCAAAGACCCCCGGATTCCCGCTGGCCTCGGCCTCGTCGAACTCACCACGGGCGAACGCCTCGCCCATGTAGTTCAGTCCTTTGGCCTCGAGCACCCGGAAGCCCGATTCCTCCAACATCGACCGGAGCTGATCGGCCCTGTACTCGAGCTTGTGATCAGGGTTCATGAGGTGGTCCGACCGAAGCCGCCACACCGGACCGTTCGGGGTGTCGAGGCAGAGCCATCCGTCGGGAGCCAGCACCCGGTGGGCCTCACGCAACATCCGGCGCCCCTCGCCTTCGGTGATGTGCTCGATGCTCTGGCCGCTGTAGATGAGATCGAAGCTCGAATCCCCGTAGCGATCCAACTCGGTCATCGAGTGGAACGCGAAATCGACCGGGCCGAGGGCGGACTCCACCGTCCTCCCGTCGCTTCCCCCCTGGTAGATCTGGTGTCGTTCGTCCGTCGGCAGATCCACGACGAGGAGCCGATCGAACCGGTAGGGATAGCCGAGGTGGACCAGCGCTCCGTCTTCGTAGCCCTGATGGGTGCCCCCGAGGTCGAGGATGCGGCGGCCCCTGGGCATGCCCCGTACGAACTCGCTCCGACTGACGTGCATCGAGAGCAGGATGTTCCGGATCGGCACCGAGGCGCGTAGCTCCTCGGAGTGGACCAGGTGCTCGGCCAAACCGTGCCTCGAGATCGCCCCGGTCGCCAGCCCCCGCTCGAACTCGTTCCGGGCCGCCTCATCCGGCTCGCGATCGAGGATGACCTGGTAGGTCGTGCGCACCGTCTGCCGGGGAGGGAGGAGCCGGAGCGGGACGGTCGGCACGAAGCGGTCGAATGCCTTGAACGCAACGGTCCTCCAGCGCCGGTACCCAGGCGGGTGGCCGCCTCGATCTGCCATGGGGTCATGGTAGGCGGGGCGCGGCCGGGGCCCGCGGGGACCAGCCTGTCCGAGCGGGCCCTCCGACCCGACCGGTGAGGAGGTCAGGCGGCGTTGTTGGTGTTGGGAGCGACGGCCGAGACGGAGCCCGGGGCATAGATCGCCCTCCAGTTGCCCTGCGAGGGACGGGTCAGGGCGGCCGGCCCGGATCCGATCACCGAGTACACGTTCTCCATGATCCGGAGCATTGGGGCCGTCACCCCGGGAATCGCACCCGGCACCAGGTTGGGGGGAACCAACGTGCTGTCGGAGAGGGCGCCGACCCATGAGGCGTTGCCGGTGGCGAAGACCCCGCCGCCCCCGGTGACGGTGTACCAGGTCACGTCGGAGTAGTTGTTGCGTCGATTGGGCACGATGGAGTGGGCGATCACGTCAAGGTTGACCGGGCCGCCTCCGTTGGGCACGTAGCGGTCGAACTCGCCCTGGACGACTTTGTGCAGAGCCTGGTTGGCGGTGAGGCCGGTGCCCGCCACAACCCACGAGGAGGGATCGGTGACAACCATGTCGGCCGACGCATCGATGTCCTGATAGGTACTGCCGATCAGTTCGGCCTCCGGACGGTTCAGCGGTGCCTGCGGCCAATTGACCGTCACCAGTGCGTCGTTCTGGCCGGTCATCGGGTCCTCGGCCGCCGACTTGTAGCAGACCTGGTGCCGGTCGGGCCCAACGGGGGACGGCTCGAGGCGGATCTGCCGGAAGCAGGCGTTAGCTCCCAGGAAGGCGAAGTTGACCCCGCCGGCGAGCGCTTGAGCGGCACCATCCCGCATCGGGGAGGACCAATACTCGTCGTGGCCCAGGCTGACCATGGCCTTGTGGCTGGTGAGGAGCTGCGGCCGGGCGTGGAGGTCGACATCGGTCCAGTAGGTCACATCGAGGCCCATCCGCTCGGCCTGGTACACCACCGGGAACTCGTTGCCGATGTAGTCGGCTGCGCCGGTCGCCCAGTCATGGTCGTAGGGCCGGTCGAATGAGACGATCCGGGCCCGTTCGTCGAAGGTCCCACCGGCAGGGGCATGGGTGAAGGACAACGCACCGTTCTGGTTGCCGTAATAGAGGCTGTAGCCACCCCAGCGGTTGTAGGCCTGCCAGGTGGTGACGCTCTGCTGGATGACGATTGCCGCCCGTGAGGCGTCGTCACGCACACAGAGCGGAATGAACTGTTGCTCGTCGGTGGCACCGACCAGTTTCAGCAGGTAGGTGCCGGGCGGCCAGTGAGCGTCGATGGTGACGGTCACCGAGGGGGTCCAATGGCACTCGATGGTGTTGGTGGGGCGGATGAGTTCCGGGGGGGCCTGGCGGATGCCGGGCACCTCTGCCGACTGCCAGATCAGACGGCCCCCGATCCCCTGGTAGTAGCCCATCCGGTACGCCTCGACGTGGAATCGGGAGGCCTTCGTGCTGACGAACAGGGTGACCGTGTCGCCGTGCACCGCGCTGACCTGGCTGGCATAGCCCTCGATGTCCCCGGCCTGCTGGGGGGTGGTGACCCACCAGGCGTGTCCGGTCCTGGCGTTCTCCGCCACGATGGCCGCGGAGGTGGGGACGACGACGCCGTCGGCCAGGGTGGTGAGGGTATCCGAGGCGGGCGGATCCCCCCGGTGGGGCTTCGACCGGTGGGTCCGGGTTGCCGATTCTCCCCCCTGGCGTTTCCCCGCCGAAGTGACCTCGGCGGCGCCGACGGCCGCGGCGGCGGTGATCGCCGCTCCGACCGCACCTACCGCGATGAACCCACGTCGGTTCAGGCGGACCGGGGCGGAGTGCCGGTGGGGACCCGTTCGCCCGGCCGGCTCACCGGCCGGCCCCGCGGTCGGGCCTGCGGGTGGGCCCGGTTCTGCGGGTGGGTCCGCGGGCGGCTCCGGTCGTGACTCTGCCGTGGGCACTCAGGGCCTTGGTACAGGGATGGAGTCGGCCGCGGTCGTGCCGTTGACCTCGGCCTCGCTTTCGATGGACACTCGCACACACTAGTGAGGCTACGGCGGGCGAGGACGGCAGCCCCATCATGAGCGTTGGCGCCGCGCCCTGCCCGGGCTTACGCTCGGTCCGGCTCCGGCTGCACCCCCGGTGCGCCTGCCCCGGGGCCCGACGAAAGTGGGTCGTGCATGCAGTTCGGGATCATTCCGCCGGTCCGCCTCGGGGTCACCGCCGACCCGGTGTGGATGGCGTCGTTCGTCCGGCACGCCGAGCGGTGCGGCTTCGAGTCGGTGGTCCTGGTCGAGCACGCGGTGGTGGTGTCGGGCTATGAGAGTGTGTATCCGTACGCCTCCTCGGGCAAGATGCCCCTGCCCGACGACTGCCGGATCCCCGACCCCATCGATCTCATGGCCTACCTGGCCGGGGTTTCCGAGCGCATCAACCTGGCCACGGGGGTCCTGGTGCTCCCCAATCACCAGGCGGTCGTCCTGGCCAAGCGGGTCGCCACCGTGGACGCCCTCTCCGGTGGCCGGGTCCGGTTGTGCGTGGGCGTCGGATGGATGGACGAGGAGTTGCGGGCCACGGGAGCGGACCCGCGGACACGGGGCCGCCGTACTGACGAGACCATCGCGGCCATGCGCGTGCTGTGGGCCGACTCGGGTCCCGAGGGCGCTCACTTCGACGGCGAGTTCTTCTCGTTCCACCACGCGCACTCGTTCCCCAAGCCCTCACGGCCAGGGGGCGTCCCCATCCATATCGGCGGGCACAGCGAGGCCGCGGCGAGGCGGGCCGGACGAGTCGGGGACGGGTTCCAGCCGCTGGGCCTGGCGTCGGAGGACCTGGCCGTCCGCCTTGCCCAGGTGCGCCAATCGGCGGCGGACGCCGGACGCGACCCCGACGCCATCGAGCTCACTCTTTCGGGTTATCTGCCCACGACGACCGAGCAGCAGGTAAGCGAAGCCGAGTCGGCCGGGGCCGCCCGCCTGGTGGTCTCCACGTCGATGACGGGGGACCTGGCCCAGGTCCACGACGAGATGTCGGCATTTGCGGAGCGATTCGAGCTCCGCCCGGCGGGTGGGCGGTGACCGATTCTGCGCCCTCCCGACCCGGCGACCGGATCGACGAGGTGGAGCTCCGCTCGCTGTCGACCGGATATGCCGCCGCCGTCGACGGGTGCGACGGGACGATGCTGGCCGCCCTGTTCGTCCCCGACGGTGTGCTGATGGTGCCCGACTACCCCGACGACCTGCGCCCGGTGATCGCCCGCCGTGGCCACGACGCCCTCCGGCGGCTGCCCGACGGGCTCCGCCGCTACCAGCGGACCTTCCACCAGGTCTCCAACCATCACTACGTCGTGGCCGGGGACCGGGCATCCGGGCAGGTGGCCTGCGTCGCCCACCATGTGACCGGCGCCGGGGGGGCGGCCGGGGACAGACCGGCCGGGACCGACTCCGTGTGGTTCATCCGCTATCGCGACGACTATGCGCGTACCGCCGCGGGCTGGAGGATCGAGCGGAGGGAGTTGCACCTGCAGTGGGTCGAGGAGCACCCCGTCGCCGTACTGGGTGCCGGCCCGACCGATCGGGAGGCGAGCTGAGATCGGCGAGCACCGCGGTCAGGGCGCGGGGACCGGTTGCGGCGGTGGGGGGCCGACGTAGCGGGTGGCCGGCCTGTTCAGCTGATTGTCGACAGCCTGCTCCATGATGTGCGTGGCCCAGCCGATGGTCCGGCTGGTGACGAAGGTCGGGGTGAAAATCTCGCAGGGAATGCCACAGGTGTGCATCACCACTCCGGCGAAGAACTCGACGTTGGCGTAGAGACGGCGACCGGGCTTCAGCTCGGCCAGCGCCTCCACGGTGACCCGCTCCACCTGCTCGGCGAAGTCGACCAGTTCGCCGCTCGCTCGACGACACCCTCCGGTGGCAGGCCTTCCTACCCGGCCCTGCTCGCGGTGGCGCGGATGGCGGGCTGGGTGGCGCACTACCTCGAAGAGCTGGCGGAGAGGCCGCTCCGCTATCGTGCCCGTGCCGTCTATTCCACGTCGGATCGCGCCTGAGGGCGGCCGGGATCTACTCTCGGTACATGTCACTCCCCGCCCCAGATCCCGATCGGACATGCCTGGTGACCGGAGCATCCTCCGGAATCGGGGCGGGGATCGCCGACCGGTTGGCCGGTCGCGGCCTCGGCGTCACCCTGGTGGCTCGGAGCGAAGCGAAGCTCCGGGACCTAGCCGGGCAGCTGACGTCGAAGCACGGGGTCCGGGCCGAGGTGATCGTGGCCGACCTGACCGATGAGGCCGCTCGCGGTGCAATCGCCACCGAGCTCGAGGCCCGCTCCCTGGCCGTCAACGTGCTGGTCAACAACGCGGGGCTGACCACCATGGGACCCGTCCACCGGTCGGATCCGGCCAGCGAGCTGGCCATGGTGCGCACGGATGTCGAAGCGGTGGTCCACCTCTGCTCCCTGTTCCTGCCCGGGATGGTCGAGCGCCGCAGCGGAGTGGTACTGAATGTGGCCTCGACGGCCGCCTTCCAACCACTGCCCGGACAGGCCGGCTACGGAGCCAGCAAGGCCTTCGTCCTGTCCTACAGCCACGCCCTCCGCGGCGAGCTGAGACCGACCGGGGTGACCGTGACGGTGCTCTGTCCCGGTCCGGTCGAGACCGGGTTCTCCGTGGCGGCCGGGATCTCCGACGCCGACGCCGCCGCCGCACTGCCCAGCATCATGTGGGTGCCGGTGGCGGAGGTGGCCAGGACGGCGGTGTCCGGAATGGACGCCAACAGGGCGGTCGTCATACCCGGGGCGGCCAATCGGATCTCTGCGGCGGCCGGGTGGCTGTCTCCACGCGGGGTGCTGGTCCCGCTGTTGGCCAGGCGCCACCCCGCCCTCCGCAACTGAGACGTCGTTGTCTCCCGGACAGGAGGGCCGGGGCCGGCTGCTCGGCGTGGTGGTGGCGGGAATGTTGGACGTCGCCTGCATCCTCGCCTTCGTGGCCATCGGGAGGTCGTCGCACGCCCACGGGGTCACGGTGGCCGGGGTGGTGGACACGTCGTGGCCGTTCCTGGCTGGAGCGGCCCTCGGCTGGGCCGCGGGCCGGGCCTGGCGGAGCCCTGCCGCGTTGGCTCCGGTCGGGGTGGTGGTCTGGATCTCCTGCGTGGGGGTGGGAATGGCGCTCCGGGTGCTGGCCGGCCAGGGGACCGCCGCCGCCTTCGTGGCCGTGGCGCTGGTGTTCCTGGGATCGGCGATGATCGGCTGGCGGTGGCTGGCAGGCATCGGAGCGGCGCGGGCCCGCGCCCGCTCCGATCAGGACGGCGTGAGGTACACCGACTCGTAGCTGTCCGCCAGATCGTTGAGCGCCCTGGCACCGTCGCCACTGAAGGACGAGCCGTGCATCAGGGCGAGGGTCGTCGGTGCCAGTTCGCCGAGGCGCCGCATGACCGCTGAGGTGTCAGGGGCGAGCGAGGCGGCACGGAACATCGCCTCCGCCTCCATGGCGGGTTCGACGATGTCACCGGTCGTGAGCGCGGGTCCGTTGCCCAGGCGGGTGAACAGGTCCCCGCACAGAAGGGTTCCGGTGGTCTCCTCGTACAGGACCCGGGCTTCCCACCCATGGGGGACGTGGGGTGTGTCGATGTGCCGCACCCGCTTCGTGCCCAGTTCGATGACCTCGCCGTCGGCCAGGGGACGGGGCGGCCGGTCGGCCATCTCGTTGAGCGAGACCAGGCAGCCGATGCCACCGTGGGCCACTTGGGCATCGGGTGCGGCCGCCAGGAACTGGTTCATGGCCCCGCACTCATCCGATTCCACGTGGCCGAACGTGATCCAGCGCAAGCGCCCCACCGGCATCACGCGCTCGATGGCCTCGAGGACCGAAGGGAACATCGAGCGGTGGCCGGTGTGGAAGAGCAGTGGCTCCTCGTCGTCCACCAGGAACTGGTTGAACGTGAAGCCGTCGGGCCCGATGTCGTGAACCAGGGTGGAGAGCCGATAGATGCCGGGAGCGATCTCTTCGAGGTCGGTGGTCATGGGCTGGGCTCCTTGGGATTCGGGATCGCGGGGATTGCATCGTCCGGGCGAGCACCGCTCGGTGGGCCCCGGCCGGGGATGAGAACGGCGGATTGGGCGGAGGGTTCGCCCGGTCCGCCCCACCTGGCCGTTTGCGAGCCTACGACCAATCGGCCCCAGCGGCTCGGCCGGCTCCGGCGACGGTGCCGGGGCACGGGTCGGTGGGCGTCCTACCGTGGCCGTCCGTCCACGGGCGTCCCCGGTGGTAGACACCTGCATGTGGCCGGTCGCCTGTCAGTCGTCGACCCGTCCCGTCCCGGTCGTTCCGCGGGGCCCGGGTGAACAAATCCCGCGTCGAGACGTTCAGTGACGGTGTCTTCGCCATCGCCATCACCCTGCTGGTCCTGACGATCGCCCAGCCCACCGACTACAAGGAGCTCTCCAGCCAGCTCGCGTCGCGGTGGCCCTCGCTCGCCGCCTACGTGGTCAGCTTCCTGGTGATCGGCATCATGTGGGTGAACCACCACGCGGTCTTCACCCACCTCCAACGGCTCGACCGCGGGATGTTCTACTGCAACCTCCTGCTGTTGATGACCATCGTCTTCATTCCGTACCCGACAGAGGTGTTCGGCGAAGCGCTGCGCCAGGGGCACGGTGCAAGGACGGCTGCGGTCTTCTACAGCGCTTCGATGTTCGTGAACGCCTGCACGTGGGCCGTGCTCTGGCTGTATGCATCGGTCGGCAGGCGCCTGCTGTCGCTGGACTTCCCCGAATCGCAGCGTGCCACCTCCACCGCTCTCTTCACCGCTGGCACGGTCGCCTATCTCGTCGCCGTCGGGGTGGCACTGATCTTCAGCCCCTACATCTGCCTGGCCTTCCATGGTGCGCTGGCGGTCTACTACGCCTTCGACCCGATATCGAGGCGCGTCGAAAGGGAGCGGTCGCCGCAACCCTGACCGCCGGTCGGCACCGCCGACGGGGCCGGAGCGCTACGCTCGATTACACGGCTGGCATGGGGGGAGTCGATGCAGAGCGCGAGGTATGGGTCGGATCCGGGTGTGGCCTGGACGCGGGGGGCACCATCGAGGGCCAGCGTCGGATTGGTGCTCGGAGCCGGTGGCGTGGTCGGACAGGCGTACCACGCCGGCGTGCTGGCGGCGCTCCATCGTGAGTTGGGATGGGATCCGAGGACGGCGGCCGTCGTCGTCGGCTCGTCCGCCGGGTCGGTCACGGGCACCCTCCTCCGGCTCGGCGTAGCCGCGTCGGATCTTGCTGCCATTGCCACGGGATCACCCCTCTCGATCGAGAGCGCCTCATTGGTGCAGCGAATACTTCCCGACCCATCGGACCTCCCTTCGCCCCCGCCGGGTGCCTGGTTCAGACCGTGGCGCCCCCCCTCTCGAGCCCTCCTGGCCCGGACCGCCCGCCGTCCTTGGGCGTTCCGACCCGAGGTGGCGGCCATGACCATGCTCCCGCCCGGCCGGGTCGATCTGACCGACCGCGCCGCTCCCCTCCACGAGATGGTCGGGGACGAATGGCCCGGAAACCTCTGGATCTGCGCCTCCCGACGGTCCGACGGCGCCCGGGTGGTCTTCGGGCGCGACGGATCGCCGCCCGCGCCGTTGGCCGCCTCGGTTCTGGCGTCCTGTGCGATTCCCGGCTACTTCGCCCCGGTCACCATCGGTGGCGTCCAGTACTTCGACGGCGGGGTCCACTCGAGTACCAACGCCGATGCGCTGCGGACTGTGGTACCCGACGTGGTGGTCGTCGTGGCCCCGATGTCGGCTGCCTACCTTCCGCTCGGGTCCCCGGACGCACTGCTGCGGTGGGCGGCCCGACGGCGTCTCGACCGTGAATCGTCCCGCCTCGAGCGGACAGGCTCGATGGTGGTCCGCGTCGAGCCCGACGGCGCCTCGATGAAGGCGATGGGCCTGCAGCCGATGAACAACGCCAGGTCCCGCAGGGTGAGCATGGCGGCGTACCGGCAGACGGTCCGACTGATCGAGGAGGGGACGATTCCGGAGTCCCTCACGGATCGGATCGACGCCGTTCCCGCCGGCTGATCCGGCTTGCGCTCCCGGGGTGGGACAAAGGGACGGTAGTAGCCTCCGTCGTGAGGATGGAGAGGTCTGGGAGGTGGTGTGCCATGGGCATTGATCGGATGAGTCCGCTCGATTCGACCTTCCTGCACCTGGAGAACGATGTGGGTCACATGCACATCGCGTCGGTGGGGATCTTCGAGGGGCCACAACCGCCCTTTGCCGACATCATGGCGATGATCGAGAGCAAGCTGGCGTTGGTTCCGCGCTACCGCCGGGTGGTGCGGCACGTACCCCTGGAGCTCGGCCGACCGGTGTGGGTGGACGACCCCCACTTCAACATCGAGTACCACCTGCGCCATACCGCGCTTCCGGCACCAGGGGGTGAGGCCGAGCTCCGCAAGCTCGTCGGACGGGTCATGTCCCAGGCGCTCGATCGGGCCAAGCCGCTGTGGGAGATCTGGGTGGTGCAGGGACTGGAGGACGGCCACTGGTCCGTCCTGGCCAAGACGCACCACGCCATGGTGGACGGCGTGTCGGGCACCGACCTGTTGGCCCTGATCATGGATCTGTCGCCCGAGCCGGTGACCCCGCTTCCACTCGAATGGGCCCCCGAGCCGGCGCCCTCGGGCCTGCGGTTGGCCGCCCAGGCCTCGATCGAGTTGCTCAGCAGTCCCTACGAGCAGGTACAGGCCGTACGCTCTGCGGCCGCCGTCCCCCGCCAGGCGCTCGGGCAGCTGCGCGAGGTGGTGAAGGGTCTCTCGGCCATGACCGGGCTGGTTCGGCGGCCGCCGGCCTCGAGCCTCAACGGCCCCATCGGCCCGCATATCCGGTATGCGTGGGCCTCCACCACGGTGGCTGACATCAAGACCATCCGCAAGGAGCTGGGTGGGACCTTCAACGACGTGGTGCTGGCTGCGATCACCAATGGGTTCCGCGAGCTGCTGCTGGCCCGGGGCGAGTCCGTGGACCGGGTCGTACGCTCCCTGGTGCCTGTGTCGGTGCGCCCCCGCGACGATCGGGGCCGCGCCGTGGGCGACGGGACCCTGCAGAACAAGGTTTCTGCCATGTTCGCCGAGCTCCCGGTGTCGATCGCCGATCCGGGTGAGCGCCTGGGCGCGGTCAGCTCGCAGATGGAGGGGCTGAAGGAGTCTCAGCAGGCCCTGGCCGGAGAGGCCCTCACCTCGATGTCCGGGTTTGCCCCGCCGATGCTGCTGGCCCTGGGCACCCGTCTCTCCAGCCGCCTGGCCCAGCGCAATGTGAACACGGTGACGACGAACGTGCCCGGGCCCCAGCTTCCGCTCTACGTGTGCGGTCGGCGGATGTTGAAGGCCTTCCCCTACGTGCCGCTCGCCGGCCAGATCCGCATCGGCATCGCCATCTTCTCCTACAACGGCGAGGTCAACTTCGGGGTGACGGGCGACTACGACACCACCGCGGACGTCGACGTGCTCTGCCGTGGCATCGAGGACGGGATCAAGCAGCTCCTGAAAGCCGGCGACTGACTCTCGTCCCGGGATCGACGAGCTATGCGTCGACCAAAGACCCATGGACCAGGTCAGTCACGACCAACGATCGCCGACGTCGACGAAGGAGGTCACACAGGACGGCCCGTCGGCCACCAGCGTGTCGGGTCGGATGTCGGGGCCGGGTCTGACCCGTATCAGGGCTGCGGAGCGGGTGCCGTAGTCGTCGGTGTGCACGCAGGCCGCCAGGGTGGCCGGCGGGCGTTCCGTGTCGTCGGTCCCGGAGGGCGTCCCGTTAGCGGCCGGCACGGCGTGGTCAGCGAGGACGGAGGGCAACGCCGCCCAGAGCGAATGACCGGTTGCGCTCGCCGCCGCCAGCAGGGCGTGGACCCTGTCGACCTTGAGGGAGGACTCGCCGAGCGCCGCGTTCTCGAGTACGTGGATGCCGGGTCCGAGCTGCCGGACCGACGGTTCCCGATCGAGGGTCAGCTCGACGTAGTAGAGGGATCGCCGGTCCCCGACCAGCAGCCACGCCGGGTTGTACTCGTCGGGACGGACCCTCCGGCTCAATTCGGCCACCCCGTCGTCGGCGCTCCACTCGGTCGCGGCGATCAGCGGCAGTTCACCTCGGGAGCGCTTGGTCGGGTCGCGCCCGCCGGGGGAAGGGCGGTTGGTGAGGCCTGCCACCACCCCCTGCTCGTTCACGGCCAACCAGGTACCGCCGGCCAGGTCGTCCCGACCGCCGAGCACTCTCGGTTCGCTGTCCCGCAGCACGCACAGCGAGCGGGCCGGCCGATCCAGGCGCTCGTCGCGATTGGCGGCCACGATCAGTGGGGAGCCCGGCTCGGTCTGCCAGGCGAACACGAGGAGGCACACCGTCGCCAGGGTACCTTGGTGCTCGGGCCGGGGCCGACGTCCGGTGGGTTCAGGATGGCGATCCGTGGTCCGGTGGGCTCCAACGGACGATGGGTTGGGGGATTCCGCCGCTCAGACTCCGGACCACATGAGCGTCAGACCGCCCGGCCCCCGCTCCCCATGGGCGGCCAGCCCGGAGATCACCAAGAAGCAGATCCCGATGTGGGTCAATGCCCAGATCGGACAGAAGGGCATCCACCAGATGGCGCTGATGCCCCCGATCTGACCCGGTGCGGGGGCCGCAACCGTGCTCCAAGGCCGGCGGAGGCGATTGGGCGCGGTCGCCGATGGTACGCAGCGCCTGCTCGGGCGACCCGTCGAGGCGGAGCAGTCGGCTGTGGAGGGCCAGAAGCGGGTCGGCTACGGCGGGGGGCGAAGGCGCGCCGATGGCGCTCCGGCGGGCGGGGCGCGAGCATTGGGTCATGGCCCAAGCCCCGTCCGATGCGATCCCCCACCGATCGGCGGGGATCTCGTCCACCGACCACTTGTCGACGGCAGAGCGGATAGCTCAGGGCAAAGCTGCCCGTGCCACCGCCCCACGGCAGGACCACGAGGTCTGGGAGCCGTCCACGCTCCGGCCAGATCCGGTGGCCCTTCTCCAGAGCCAGGCGCAGTCGCGGGTGCCCGAACTGGTGCCCATTCGCTATGGCCGAATGCTGGTCTCACCCTTCACCTTCTTCCGTGGAGCGGCGTTGATCATGGCATCCGACCTGGCCACGACCCCCCGCTCGGGCCTGAGCGTGCAGGCGTGCGGCGACGCCCACATGAGCAACTTCGGGGTCTTCGCCTCGGCCGAGCGGAACCTCGTCTTCGACGTGAACGATTTCGACGAGACGTTGCCAGGTCCGTGGGAGTGGGACGTGAAACGCCTGGCCGCCAGCCTGGCCATCGCCGGCCGCGAGCGCGGGTTCTCCCGAAAGGAGCGCACCACGGCCGTATTGGGGACGGCCGAGGCCTACCGGACCGTGATGGCCAAGCTGGCGGGTATGCGGGATTTGGATGTGTGGTACTCCCGAATGGACATCGAGAAAGTCATCAACGACCTCGGGACGGGCCTCGGTCTCACGGGGAAGAGCTCTACGGGCAAGTCCGGCTCCGGGCTGAAGGCCCGGGCCGAAAAAGCGGTGGCCAAGGCCAGGACCCGCGACAGCATGCAGGCATTGGCGAAGCTCACCGAGGTCGTCGACGGAGAGACCCGGTTCGTGAGTGACCCCCCCCTGATCGTCCCCATCGAGGAGCTGGTGTCGGAGACCGAGGGCACCAGGTTGACCGAACGGATGCATGGCCTGCTCCGAAGCTACCGGAAGACCCTGCAGAGTGACCGCCAGCACCTTCTGAATCAGTTCCAGTTCGTCAGCATCGCTCGCAAGGTGGTCGGGGTCGGGAGCGTCGGGACCAGGGCATGGGTGATCCTCATGGTGGGCAGTGATGGACAGGATCCGCTGCTGCTACAGGCCAAGGAGGCACAAGCGTCGGTTCTGGCCGAGTTCGTGGGCGAGAGCCGGTATTCCAATCAGGGGGAGCGGGTGGTGGCCGGACAGCACCTGATGCAGGCATCGAGCGACATCTTCCTTGGATGGGACGACGTCGAGGGCCTCGACGGAGTGCGGCGGGACTTCTACATCCGACAGCTACGGGACTGGAAGGGATCGATCGATCCAGATCAGATGATTCCCCCGGGAATGGCCGCCTACGCCCGTTTGTGCGGGTGGACGCTGGCGCGGGCGCACGCCCGCTCGGGGGATCGGGTGGCCATCGCCGCCTATCTGGGCTCGGGCAAGACCTTCGACAAGGCCATCGCCTCGTTCGCGGAGACCTACGCCGACCAGAATCAACGCGACTACGACGCTCTGGTGCAGGCCGCGTCGGACGGGCGTATCGTCGCCGAGTCCGGCCTGTGACGGCCCACACGGCCCGCCGAGCCCACCGCCCTCCTGTCAGAGGAGTGCGATGACTGAAGCGGCTGCCACGACTGCGCCAGACGGGCCATCGGGCCAGAGCACGGTCGCTGACCTGATCGGCACCCGCTATCTGATCAGGTTCCAGGAGGACACTCGGCCTGGCATCGACAACTCTGGCCCAGGCTGGTCATCGAGTTCGTGGGCACCGGCAGACAACAGACAACATCACTCCAACCGGAGGGAAGTGGTGGGCGAACGAGCTCGGCCCGTTCCTCTGGGACCAGCTCCGGCTGTCGACTGCCGCCCACTGGACATGCCGGGAGCACCGCCGCCCGGGACGGAGTGGCCGGTCCGACGGCGGCAATGCGCCGAGCTCGAATCCCAAAGACCTCCTCTGGACTTTGGGCCGTCCAAGTCTCGATCTCGCGTGCAGGTTTTCGCACGCCCCAAGACGCACAGTCCACTGACCACCACGGACGACAACTGCTGCCGTTTCGTGTCATAGTGCTAGCGTCCTTTTCCGTGCGGGGAAGAGGTGCAAAGCTACTTTGCCTGGCTGCGGCAGTGCTCGTCGTCGCGTCCTGCGGAACGTCAGCCGTCGCGACTTCGGGGTCGGCGACTGGATGCGGCTCGGGTGAGCAGACCCTCGGTGCCCATGTGTGCGGGGTGAATGGAGACCCACGCGGGAGTGCCGTGCTGGCGATGGTGCGCCAGCTGCAGGTGAAGTACTCGTTGCGTTCGGTGACTTTCGGGGTGTGGCGGGGAGCGAAGCCGTTGGTGACGGGGGCCATCGGGAATGCCTACCCCGGTTTCGACGCCGAACCGGCTATGAATATCCGGATCGGGAACACCACCGAGACTTTCGAGACCACGTTGCTCCTGCAACTGGTCCAGAAGGGACAGATATCCCTCAGTGACCACCTGTCGAAGTGGTTTCCGACTCTTCCCGATGCAGCCACCATCACCGTGGCCATGATGGCTCGTAGCACCTCTGGCTACTATCACTACGTACAGGACCAGGCCTTTCTGGACGCAGTGCACACCGACCCGTTCCGATTCTGGACGCCCCAGGAACTCGTCGATGTCGGTGTGAGCCATCCGATGGTGTTCCCTCCTGGCACGAGCTGGTCCTTTAGTGACACCAACTTCGTGCTGCTCGGCGAGATCCTCGCCATGGTCGGTGGCGAGCCGGTGGAAGACCAGATCGCCCAACACATCCTTAGGCCCCTCGGCCTTGCCGACACCCAGATGACGACGACCGCCTACACACCGACCCCGACCCTCCACGGCTACACTTCCGAACGCGGCTTCTACGAGGACGACACGTTCTGGAGTCCCAGCTGGGCGACCTACACGGGGAACATGACGTCGACGCTTGATGACATGGGACGGTGGGCCCGGGCCGTGGGAACTGGTTCGTTGCTGTCCAAGTCGGGGCACGATCAGCAGTTCGCGCCGGTGACGGTGGGGCTCGGGCCCCTCACGACCTCGTTCTACTACGGCATGGGCGGCGCGGTCAGCAACGGCTGGATCATTGCAGGAGCACCGGGGCTCGAGGGGTTCACCGGAACCGTCGCCTACCTCCCGAGCAAGAAGCTGTCGGTGGTGATCTTCACCACTGCCGATGCGAACGCACCCGACAACGTACAGTTCGCACCTGCCATATTCAACAAGGTGGGTGCCCTCCTGGCTCCCGGGTCACCGCCCAACTTTCCCTTCTGACCTGACCATGGTGGAAATGCGTCCGCGCCGGCGGGTGCTCAGCGGCGAGTGGTCGCCCACTGGCGGTCGTCCGCGTCCCCTTTTCCCTGGGGCCAGAGCGCCGGACTCAGTCTCGAATCAAAAGGAGACGGCTATCGGTCCTGCGGTCACTAAGGGCAGTGAGCGGGACGGCCCGGCGGAGAGGTCGATTTCGCCAAGGGTCACGCGCCGTTGGGAAGCGTCATCGTATGTGCGCACCGTATAGGCCGGCGAGTCGTTGAGCTCGGAGACCGAGCTGAAGGCCGTATAGTCACCGAGCCCGGCCGCGTCTTCAGCCGTGAGCCCTTCGGGAACCGCATCACGGATCACGCCCTTGGTGATGTCGAAACTGCTGAGAAGATGCATGACGGTGCAGACACCGTCCGCCGCGGTTGCTGGCGTCCGAGCCGACGCCGCGAATGCTACCGCTCGCACGAAGCGCGACGGTGGGGTGAAGTCGCCCGGCAGTCCGAGCATGCCCGTGCCCTGGCCCAGCGGCGAGATCGCCTCGCCGTCGAGCGATAGTGCAGGCACGTCCATTGCCGTCTGGTTCACGTAGTTGCGGAGGTTGATCAGGTGCCAGTCGAACGGCGGGCTGTTGGTCGCTACACCGATGGGGTTGTCATGGATTTGCCGCTCGCCGCCAACCCACTCCACTACTGCGGCAGCACCGCCACGGTCATGGAGGACGAGGTGCAGCGGCGGGACGCCGATGACAGGGATCGGTGCCGGCCACACCACGACGGACTCGACAGCGGCGACGGCTTCGGGAACCGTGGCGCAGCTGGCAAGGATGTATGACGCCACATCGAGGGGAGCGAGCAGGCGTTCGTTCGGGACGCCCTCGGGAGTCTCGTACTCGGCGAATCCCGGAAGGTACAGAAGACCTGCGTAGAGACCCGCCTCGTTGACGCCATCCGGAACGCCGGACTGCGCCGGAACGGTCTGTCCGAACGACGTGGTTTCCCCATTGCCGATGCCCACGTAGCCGTAGGACCCCACCCAGGCCAGTCCCTCACCGTCTGGTGCGGTGCTCGCCTGCCTTACCCCTCGGGGCACGGCGCGCCACTCCCAGTTCACCGGGAGGGCGTACTCCATGGTGCGGCCGATCAGCACCGTGCCATCGGAGGCCTCTACCCGCAAGGTTGTGCACATGACGATCCCTTCGTAGCAGATCTGTCGAAGGCCCGGGACCGGGCCGAGGCTGCGGCAAACGCCAAGTCCGCCACCCGGTTTACCGTGCGTCGTAGGGTGGCTCCGGGGCACCCGGTCCCGGCTGGTCGGGGTACGCCCGACGCCAAACGAGCAAGGAGCAACGCCGGTCGTATGGCCAGCCCCCGAAGCCTCAACCGAAGACGGATCCTCATGGCCTGGCTCCTCGTGGCCACGTCAGTCGCAGGAACCGTCCTCGTGGGCACGCACCATGCCGACGGCGCACCTACGGCATCGGGCGCGGCGGCCCGCTGCCCGTGGGTGTCCCAGGCCCGCCAGGGAGAGGGCACTGCCGCCTCGCTGGCCGCCGAGGTGCTGGACCGGATGACGCTCGGTCAGAAGGCGTCGTTCGTCGTCCTGCGGACGGCGCCGCCGCTCGAGAACACCAATCTCGGGTTCCCCTCGCTGTGCATACCGCCTCTGACGCTCACCGACGGGCCGAACGGGATCGCCTACAACATGCACGGTGTGACGCAGCCGCCGTCCGCCATAGGGGTGGCCGCCACCTTCGACCCGTCGGTGGCCCGGGCCACGGGCACGGTCATGGGCCAGGAGGCACGGGCGAAGGGAATCGACGTTGCGCAAGGGCCCGAGCTCAACCTCGCCCGAGTGCCGGAGGCCGGCCGTATCTTCGAGGCATTCGGCGAGGATCCGGTGCTGACCGGTGCCATGGGCGTCGCCAGCGTGGAGGGAATCCAGTCCACCGGGACCATGGCGAACCTCAAACACGTCACCGCGTACTCGCAAGAGACAGCGCGCCACATCCTCGACCAGCAGGTCGGCGCCCGGGCGCTTGCCGAAGTGTTCAATCCACCTTACGAAGAGGCCGTACAGCAGTCCCACGTTGCCTCCATCATGTGCTCGTACGGCTCGGTCAACACCGTCAACGACTGCTCCGACCCGACCGTCTACGCCGACCTCGCGTCGTGGGGGTTCACTGGATTCGTCCGGTCCGATCTCGCCGCTGTGCCGAATCCGGACACGGCCTCGGCGTTCCGGGCCGGCATGGCCCTCATCAAACCCGGCTCGCCCGCTGCCCTGGTCCAACTGGTCCGGTCCGGTGCCATCCCGGTCGCCGATCTGAACCGGGCGGTCACCGAGACTCTGACCACGATGTTCCGATACGGGCTCATCGGCCGTCCCGTTCGGGGCAGGCCGTCCGCCAACGCCATCACCCCGGCACACACCCGTGTGGCCCTCACGACGGCCGAGGCATCCATGGTCCTGCTGAAGAACGCCGGATCCGTGCTCCCGCTGGCGCACGGCATCAGGTCGATCGCCGTGATCGGATCCGGGGCGACCCACCCGATCACCGCGGGTGACGGCAGCTCGGCGGTCGTGGCGCCGTTCGTGTCCAAGCCGCTCACCGCCCTACGGTCCGCGCTCGGCCACTCGACCGCGATCCGGTACGCCCAGGGAGGACTGCGCTCCATCCAGCTCCACTCCATCACCACCGGTCAGGCGATCTCCAGGCGCTACTTCGACACGGATGAGCCACACCTGCACGCCGACCGGGTCGAGCCCGGAAAAGAGGACATCTCGGTCGTCGAGGCCCGAAACGTGACCGACGCCGTGGCGACCGCCACGACCCCCGGAACCGGGCGGTACTGGAGCTCGTGGAGCGAGACGATCACCCCCCGCTCGTCCGGGATCTACCGGATCGGGCTCCACGAGGTCGGCGACACCTGGCTGACCATGAACGGCTCCCCTGTCCTGTCGTCGGCCGGGCTCCACACTCCGAACCTGCTGTCCAGCGCCGTGTCCCTCCGGGCCGGGGTGCACTACACGTTCGCGATCCGCTGGTTCTCGGTCGATGGCTATCCCGCCCCCGCGTTCGGCATCACCGACGAGACTGCACAATTCGACGCGGCCGTGGCCGCCGCCCGCCGGACCTCGGTCGCCGTTGTCTTCACCGGAGAGCTTCAGAGGGAGGGGGCCGACCGCTCCCTGGCGCTCCCGGGTGACGCTGATCAGTTGATCGCTGCTGTGGCCGCGGTCAACCCCCGCACCGTGGTCGTCATCAACAGCGGCGGGGCGGTTCTGATGCCGTGGCTGGCCAAGGTGGCAGGCGTCGTCGAGGCCTGGTATCCGGGCGAGGCGGACGGCACTGCCGTGGCCGCGGTCCTGACCGGTCAGGTCGACCCCTCGGGGCGGCTGCCGATCACGTTCCCAACCTCCCCAACCGTCCAGCCCGCATCCACTGTCGCCGAGTTTCCCGGGATCGACGCCGGGGTGAGTTTCGGCACGGGCCTCGACATCGGGTACCGGTGGTATCAGGCCAACGGCGTCACCCCGCTGTTCCCGTTCGGCTTCGGGCTCGACTACACCTCGTTCGCGCTCTCGGACGGGCAGATCGCCCCGTCGCCGGCCGGGGGATACAGCGTGGAGGTCGACGTGACCAACACCGGCTCCCGGTCCGGAGCCGATGTCGTCCAGGCCTATGTGGCCTATCCGCCCGGGCTCGGCGAGC
>Ga0307372_10004476_pt1 | contig 21503 bp, 20 predicted proteins | sample OX1MG_FD_202533 | JGI IMG/M metagenome (GOLD analysis project Ga0307372, IMG submission 202533) | Soil microbial communities from Risofladan, Vaasa, Finland - OX-1 | ecosystem: Environmental > Terrestrial > Soil > Coastal area > Acid sulfate soil | place: Finland: Risofladan, Vaasa | collected...
CTGCTCGCCGCGAAACCTTCAGCGCTGAGACTTCTGCTTCAAGTTTGGAGAGCCTGTCCGCCACGCCGAGCCGAGTCTCAATCGCCACCAGCCCGTTCTCAATCGAAGCGAGCCTGGGCTCGACCCTGTCTCTCAAGCCTCGGTCTACCGATTGGTGGGCTCGTGGTCATCCAGGTCCTCGAACCCCCTCTTGCCAAGCCGCGTCGGCCAATCAGCTGCCATGCCCCTTCTTCTTCCACGAGTAACTCGACGGGGAAATATAAAAAGCGCCCCGCGCGAGGCCCGCTAAGATCTCCGGGCGGCGATGGGTTTTTGCGGGATTCCGGAAACCATCGCGGAGATACAGTATAATACGAGTCGCGGGGCAACCTTTGCCAAGGGGTCGTCGGCTAGGCTGTAGCCATCGCAGGCTACAGGGCGAGTCTGGTCTAGGCTTCAAATCAAAGAGAAGAGGCCTTGGGAGCGTCCCAAAGGACGCTCAAGAACGCTTGAGACCCCCGGTTCAAATCCGGGCGACCCCACCAAATATCGATCCACAAGAGCGAAATTTACACCAAAGTTCCACCCGCGAACTCGGTCGGCCTTTCCCTCAGGAGCGGTGGAATTTATTTGACTCTGAGGGATGTCATAATTATATAGTTTAGACTCGATGCTTCTGGAAGAGATGCAAGCCGCCCCTCGCCGTGTCAGGACAATCTACAGCGTGATAGCCTCTCCCCAGAGGCTGGAGATACTGAAGATCCTCAACGTCAAGGGACCGCTCACCTACAGCGCGCTAAAGTCGCTGGCCGGGTTCAAGTCGAAGAAGGAGTCGGGCAAGTTCGCCTATCACCTGAGGAAGCTGGTAAGGCAGCTGCTCATCCAGCTCAACAGGCAGGAGAGGAAGTACACGGTCACGAACCTGGGGAGGCTCGTCCTCAACCTGACCCGGCAGATTGAGGAGCAGTCGCTCATCGAGAGCGGGAAGCTCTACGTCAGGACCACGCGCCAGGCGATGGAGGAGTTCAACGCGGACAAGATACTACAGTCGCTGGTCAAGGAGGCGGGGATGCCCGTCGAGCTGGCGCAGAAGATCACGAGCGAGACCGAGTCCAGGCTCTACAAGTTCCAGACCCAGTACCTGACCGCGCCCCTGATCAGGGAGATGGTCAATTCCCTCCTCGTCGAGCAGAACCTCGAGGAGTACAGGCACAAGCTCACGCGGCTTGGGCTGCCCGTATTCGACGTCACCCAACTCCTCGCCAAGGCCGGAGGAGACGGGGGCGACGCCGAGTCCCTGCTCCACCAGACGGGCAAATCGGTCTTCTCGGAATACCTCCTCCTCGAGCAGCTCCCGAGGGACGTCTCCGACGCGCACCTCAACGGGGACATCCACATCTCGGAGGCGGGGACATGGGCGCTCATCCCCGACACGATATTCCTCGACCTCCTCTCCGTCCGCGCGTCAGGGTTCAACCCGAAGGGGAGGCTCCCGGGCGTCCCGATGCTCCACAGCCCGGGGAACCTCGAGGAGGCCATCAATGTCATCGCGAACATCGCCCCCCTCATCAAGAAGGAGGCGAACCAGGAGATAGTCTTCAGGAACTTCCTCCAGTATCTCGCGCAGTTCACCCGGTCGCGGACCAAGCGCGACGTCGCGGACGCGCTGGTGAAGCTCTTCGACCAGCTCTCGTCGGCGCTCCAGCCGATGCAGAGGCCGTCGTTGACCCTTCAGCTCGACATCTACGTCAAGGACGACGCAGGGCGGGAGCTGATAGAGAAGACGCTCGGCGCAACGCTCGACGCGTACAGGGACTACGTCGAGCAGGTCCCTAGGCCTGAGGTACGCCTTCTCCTCGCAAAGCCGAGCAAGTCGGAGGATGCCTCGTATCTGAAGGACGCCGCGGCGATCATCTTCCACGGGGGCAAGGTCGCGTTCTTCCCATCGGGGCAGAAGAGGAGCTCCCTGGGGCTCAACCTCGACGTCCTCCCGCCCGACCACCAAGGCGACAACGTCAGCGTCCTGCACAACCTGAGCATCAACCTCCCCAGGCTCTCATACGAGTCCAACCAGGACGAGACCTATTTCAGGGCGAAGCTCTCCATGCTGATGGGGGTAGCCTCCGACGCGCTGATCACGCGAAGGCGTCTCCTCGAGAGGGTGATGAACAAGGGGCTCCTGCCCGCCCTGAGCTTCGGCTCGGACACCGTGAACTCCGACTCTATGCCGCTGGTGATGAACCTGATCGGGCTCGACGAGGCGCTCTTCGGCCTGGGCAAGGAGGCGGTGCCCGCCGCGAAGGCGGACCTCGCGGCGAAGATCCTCGCGACCGCCTCGCAGTCGGCCGCGGAGAAGTCGGGGAAGACCGAGAGGCTGGGGATAGCGCTCATCGAGGAGGAGGGGGCCGCGAGGCTGGCCTCGCTGGACTCCGAGAGATACGGGAGGGCGAACCTCCAGAGCCTGGAGAGGCGCGGATATTCGCAGGCCGCCAGGCTGACGGCGGAAGACCTCAACAACGCCGAGACCATGAACTACATCGGCAAGCTCAGCCAAGGCGCAGGTGGAGGGCTGTCCGTCTACCTCGACGCATCGTCGCTCGACCTCCGCGGGATATACAACCTCACGATGAACGCGGCGCCCAAGCTCGACTTCTTCGGGATCGAGAGGCTCGTGTCGTTCTGCCGCAACTGCGGGTCGAAGCTTCCCGCGAAGACTGAGAGGTGCACGAAGTGCAGGTCGACGGCCACCGCCCAGTATTCGACAGCAGAGTAATCTAGCAAAAACAGTTTGACTTCTTGTCAACTCTGGTTGACCACGGTGGTTCAGGTTTTTGTGCGGTCCCGATCCTTCAGGCGACCGCAAATCGGTCAGGATTTGCTTGCAGCTTCTGCAACATTTATCACTAAGGCATGCCAGGATATTCGTTGACAGATGTAAGCGCTAACGGAAGCCGTGCGGTAACGGTCGAATTATCGAGACAAGTACCTCCCAAATAACATTTAAGGATGTGGTTGGTGAATGAAAAGTCCACCGAGAACCAGATAAAGGCCATCCGTTGGACAGAATGCGCGATTTCACATTTGACAGCTGAGATTGAATCTAAAAAAGAAGGAGAAGTGATGGAGCAGCAGCTCCAAAAGACGACCGAGGTCATTCTTCCCAAAGAGACGCTCGAGGCGTTCGGCGGGGACGAGCTCAGGTCGCGGGTCTTCTACGAGAAGTACGCGCTTAGGGACGAGAGCGGGAAGCAGGTAGAGAAGATCCCGAAGCAGCTCTGGGAGAGGGTCGCGCGCGAGCTGGCGTCCGTGGAGGTAAGCGAGGCGAAGAGGAAGGATTGGACCGAGAAGTTCTACTGGCTGCTTGATGATTTCAAGTTCGTCCCGGGAGGGAGGATCATGTTCGGCGCAGGTCAGTCCAGGAGGTCGACGCTGCTCAACTGTTACTTCTTCAAGATCAGAGAGGACTCGATAGAAGGCATCTTCGACTGGTGCAAGGAGGCGGCGAGGACATACAGCTTCGGCGGCGGAGTGGGCACCGACATCTCGCTGCTTAGGCCGCGCGGCACGCCCGTGAACAACTCCGCGATAGTCAGCTCGGGCTCAGTCTCGTTCATGGAGCTCCTCTCGACTACGACGGGGACAATCGGCCAAGCGGGCCGGAGAGGGGCGCTGATGATCACGCTTCGGGTAGACCATCCGGACATCTTCGATTTCATCAACGTCAAGAAGGACCTCAAGAAGGTCAACTACGCGAACATCTCCGTCAAGATCAGCGACGAGTTCATGAGCGCTGTCGAGAAGGACGGCGACTTTACGCTAAGGTTCCAGAACGAGAAGGTGAAGACGGAGAAGACGGTCCGCGCGAGGGACGTCTGGAGCTCGCTGGTGAAGGCGGCGTGGCAGAGCGACGAGCCCGGCCTGATCTTCTGGGACACCATCAAGAGGGACTCCACCACCGAATACAACGGCATGGCGGTCGAGGGGGTCAACCCGTGCAGCGAGCAGACCCTGGAGAACTACGGCTGCTGCTGCCTGGGCTCCATCAACCTGAGCTCGTTCGTGAAGGACGCTTTCACAGACCGCGCCAGCATCGACTGGGCGGGCCTAGCCAAGGCGGCGCAGTACGCGACGAGGTTCCTGGACAACGTGCTCGACTACAACGCCGACAAGCATCCGCTCCCCCAGCAGAAGAAGGCCTCGCTCTGGTCGAGGAGGGTCGGCGTCGGGACGACGGGGCTCGGCGACATGCTGATCAAGCTGGGCATGAAGTACGACGAAGAGGAGACCGTCGAGTTCGTCGACAAGCTCTTCGAGAGGATAACCAACATCATCTACGACTACTCCACAGACCTCGCGAAGGAGAAGGGCCCGGCGCCCGCCTTCGACGCGAAGAAGCACCTCGCGCAGCCCTTCATCAAGAGGCTGGACTCCAAGGTGAGGGAGAAGATCAAGGCGCAGGGAATCCGGAACTCCGCCATCACGACCGTGCCTCCGGTCGGGTCTGGGTCCATCTTCGTCGGGTCGTCGAGCGGGGTCGAGCCGGTCTTCGCCCTCTACTACACGCGGAGGAGCAAGTCGCTGAGCGAGGGCGAGTTCAAGGTCTGGCACCCCCTCGTGAAGGAGTACATGCGGGTCTTCCGCGTCGCCGACGAGAACTCGCTCCCGCCTTACTTCGTGACGGCCCACCAGATCAAGCCGGAGATGAGGGTGAGGATGCAGGCCGCGATCCAGAAGCACATCGACACGGCCATCTCGAGCACGGTCAACCTCGCCCAGGACACCTCCACGGAAGAGGTCGAGAGGATCTACTTCCTCGCCTGGAAGCTCGGGTGCAAGGGAATCACGGTCTACAGGGAGGGCAGCAGGGAGGGCATCTTGGAGACTGCGAACGTCGACAAGAAGAAGGAGGTCGGCGCCGCAAGGTCCGAGCCGAAGCAGGAGGCGCCCGCGGTCTTCGAGAGGCCGAAGGTGCTGACCGGGAGGACGCTGAAGCTCAAGCTGCCTCAGGGAGGGCTCTACGTCACGGCCAACTCCGACGAGGCGGGGAAACTGAAGGAGGTCTTCGTGACCCTGGGCAAGCTCGGAGGGGACGAGAAGGCGGACGCGGAGGCCATAGGCAGGCTCATCAGCCTCTACCTCCAGCACGGCGGGGACATCCAGAGCGTCGTGAAGATGCTGAAGGGCATCCGCGGCAAGTACGTCTCTTGGGAGGAGGGCGTCCAGCTGCTCTCGATACCTGACGCCGTCGCCAAGGCGCTCGAGGTCCTCACCTCGGGCAAGGTGAACAAGGAGTCGTCGGTCCCGCTGATGCGCGGAGGCACGTGCCCCGACTGCCAGGAGAACGCCCTCATCTTTGAGGGGGGTTGCTACAAGTGTACCAGCTGCGGGTACTCAAAGTGTGAGTGAAACCGAGAAGCGACTGCCCGTAGTCAACGCACCCCTTCGGGTCCTGTCGCGCTTGGTGGCGTTACATTGATAGCAGAGGATGGACGTTATCGCTCCTGATCACCCTCTCGTTTGTCCAACCTGTCCAGGGTTTGGCTCCTGTTGTGAAGGTGACCTTTGTTTCATAATTGCCCAGTCCAACGGCGCGCCAAAAATGAAAAAGAGCGAGTGCGAGTAGGAATCGACTAGAGAGGCGGGTCTAGCTGCGCTTGCCCCGCAGCTCCCTCTCCATGGCCTTTGCGAGCCGCCCCCACTCCTTCGTCCTCGTTGCTGCATCGGCCTCCGATGTGGCCGCGAGCTCCTTCGTCGTCGGGGCCTTCTTTGGGTAGGTAAGCTCGTACCCCGTGTATTCGAGCCTCGACTTGCCGTTCGGCTCGGGGATTATCCGGTAGAAGTATAGCGAGTTCTTGTTCGAGCCGGTCAGGTGGAAGTTAAAGTAGGTCATCCTGGTCTTGTCGATCTTGATCAGCTTCCTCTTGGTCACTGCCTTGCCATGCGGATACGAGGTGTCCTCGAGGATCACCGTGTCGTCCGAGACTCTCGTCACCTTCCTGTAGCCCTTGTTCCCCATGAGGTTGTGGTCCTCGGGGTCATAGTCGGTGCACCACGTGAAGGCCTGCGCGGCCGGGACGTCGAAGTGCTGGGAGAACTCGTATCTTGTAGAGACGACGACCAACGCGGAAAAAGGCGTGCCACGCCGCCCTTAAATTTTTCGCGGCCCCCTCTCTGACACAGAAATACGGGAGGACCCGTCTCGCCAGCAGGTCCCAGATCTGTCCGAGTCTAGTCCGATCCGCATCCTGGCCATCGCCGGGAGCCTAAGGAAGGGCTCCCTGAACGAGGCGCCGCCGGGCGTCATCGTCGCCCAGCGCGAAGACCCGCGTCGATACGTCGGGAGAGTTCACCGACCCGGCCATCAGGGACAGCATCAGGAAACTGCTCGTGGCTCTGGAGGCGTGTACGCGCAGGTTGAAGAAGGCCTAGCGTCGGGTTCGGCTGGGTTTCTTCAGGTCGGCTTCCATGGCCTTGGCGAGGTTCTTCCAGATCTGCGAGTCTCCCTTCCTCTCCGCGGCGGCCATCTTGGCGACCTCCCCGGAGGGGAGCTCCTTCTCGCTCGGGTAGAGGAGGAGCCCCGTGAACTCGAGCCTTGACTTTCCCTTCCCTTCGTGGAAGAACTCATACCAGAACTGGGAGTGAAGGGTCGAGCCTCCGATGTGGGTGTTGGTGAAGGAGCGCCGCTCGGGGTTGATCCTCACGAGCCGCCTCTTCTCGACCCATCCAGCGTCCGTCATCCTGGCGTCGTCCAGGATGAAGGTGTCCTCCGAGAGCTTGTTCACCTTCCTTCTGCCCTCGAACCCAATCAGGGAGAAGTCGGCCGGGTCGTAGTCGACGGCCCACCTGAAGGCCTCCTCCACTGGGACGGAGAACTTCTGCGTGAACGAGTAACGCACTGGGACGAGCACCATCTCGATCTTTTGGGGAGCTCCTTTGCTCTAATAACTGTTATAGGGGCATGCGTTCCGACGGGCATTCGTGCTTATACAGGAGAGAGTGGAGTTCGACGGCGACCCGGCGGCCATCTGGGAGAGGCTCTCGGACATCGAGAGGATCCCGGAGTTCTGGCACGGGACGAGGTCGCTCCAAATCATCGGGAGAGAATCCAATGGACAGGGGAGGGAGACCGTGAAGGCGCGCGCGAAGTTCGCGTTCGGCGGCTCGGGGGATGTCGAGATAACAGCCGATAAGGCGACGATGACCCTCACCTCCAACTACACCTCCGGCCCCTTCAAGGGAGTCCAAATCGTGAAGATCGCCGAGAAAGCCATCGAGGCGAGGTGGGATGTGAACTTCACGGGGGTCTTCAGGCTGACCTCGAGCTGGACGGGAGGGCACTTCAAGAGCGGGACGCTCCACGCCCTCGAGAGGCTCTGCGCCAAGGACGCGCCCGGCCAGAAGATCGCTCAGTCTTAAGTAGCAGTCCGACCTCTCCCAGAGGCATGAGCAGCGGAAAGGACGAGCCCGAACCGCAGAAGAGCCTTAAGAGGCTGACCTGGCAATACGAGAACTGCCTCTCGTGCGTCTGGTTCAAACCGAACGACCCGCTGAACGCGGACACGATGGAGCGGGGCCTGTGCATCCATCCCAAGCTCAAGGCGTTCAGTCTCCTCGTCTCCGGGCGTGACTGGTGCAACCTCTTCACTGAGATCAGGCAGAAGCAGATAGACCTCATCCAAGAGAAAGCGATGAAAGAGTAACCGGGCCTTACTCTTTCACGTCGGTCTCGCTCACCGTGTAGGTCCTCGGGCCCTTGAAGGGCGAGAACTGCTTCCCTCCCCCGTGCAGGAACTTGGAGAAGGTCTCCACGTAGAGAAGCCTCGCTCCCTGGATGCCGGGCTCGAGCATGCCTAGGACGAGGTTGAAGACGTGCCCCACGACCAGGAGGGCTATGCCGGCGATTGCGAATCCTATGCCGCCATACATCAGCCCCGGGGCGGCGGGAGTGCCCACGGCTTGGCTATCTATGACGAATGCGAGCACGAACGAGGCCAGGAGTATTCCCAGCAGCCTCGTGTAGGAGATTATGTGGCTGACGATGGAGGGCAGCTCTATTACAGCCAGCGTCCCTTCCCCGAAGATGATGAGCCCGACACCCACTACGGCCATCCCTATGTAGCCCCCGGCGACAGGATTTCCTGCAGGGTTTACGTTTCCGTGGTGCAACAGCGTCAGCCCGAAGAGGGAGAGGCCCCAGGCCACCGAGAGCCAGCCGATCTTGGCGACGATGTGCTTCCTCTCGTGCATCCAATAGGCGTTAAGCATGCCCAGCACCAGCCCGAAGGAGACCATGAAGAGGCCTATGTATCCGGAATAGAGCAGGAGCTCCTTGAGCCCCCTCGTGGATATCGGGTTGAGGAAGACGCCGTCGGCCGGAAGCCCGGAGTGGAAGTTCGTGTTGAGGTAGTCGAAGAGGTACTGGTTCACCCCGAACCCGAAGTAGGCGTTCAGGATGAAGCCCATCAGTATCCCTACGACCGACCCCATTATCATCGCCTTCGCGAGCTTCCGGAACTGTGCGGGCTTGAGGATCCTGGCGGCGAACGACCTGAGCGCACCGGGTATCAGGGTCTTCCTCTCCGGGTGGTTCACCCTGCGGATGATCCAGATGGAGATGAGAAGGATGAGCACCGCGTATCCCACGTCCCCCAGCATGAACCCGAAGAAGATAGGGAAGGCGACCGCGAACAGCAGGCTCGGGTCGAACTCCATCGAGAGGGGGACGGTGTAGAACCTGATGAAGGACTCGAAGAACTTTAACCTCGCCGGGTTCTCGAGGAGGGTCGGGGCCTTGTCGTGCTCTTCGTCGGAGGCGATCTCGAACATCTTCGTGGATGGCGAGTTGCGACTGAGCGTCTGCTTTACACCCTCAAGGCGCTTTGAGGGGACCCATCCCTCTACAGCGAACGCGCTCTCGGAGAAGCCGAAGTTATTCAGGACCTCGAGCTTCCTCGCCTCGATGGAGAGCTGCTCCTCCACCTGCGAAATGGTCCCGTAGTGCTTCTGTGAGAGGGCGAGGAGTTGGGCGTTGATGTCAACGAGCTCCGCTTCCTTGGATTTTTGCTGCTGCTGCAGCCTTGCGAGGACCTCCGGCGCGGTCCCCTCGAACGGAGGGACCCTCTGGAGCCTCACATCGGCCTTTTGGATCACCGAGCCGAACTTCTCCATGCCCGCCTTCGGGACCATGACGATGACCTTGACAGGATCCGTTCCCGCAGAGTAGGCGACTGATGCCTCCGCAGAGGGGAGGTTCTGGAGCAGGACTGCGTGGTTCGCCGCGGGGACAACGCCGAAGAAGGAGACGGCGCTCTCGAGGTCGAAGATGTTCAGGTCCTCCTTCACAAACTGGAGGTTCTGGACGAGCGCGATGTTGTTCTTGAGCTCGTCGAGCTGGGTCGCGAGCTTCTCGTGTCGGTCCTTGAGCTTCGAGACCTCCTGGTCTATGTTGACCGACCTCGACGTGTCGATGACGTCCTTGAGCGAGGTAAATTTCCTTGCTTCCTGGACCGGCGTCGGCGGGAGGGCCGCCCTGAGCGCCCTGATGCGAAGAAGCTCCTCGGAGATTTCCTTCGAGCCGCCCGCGTCCGCCTCAGGCTTTAGGACCGAGGCCGCCTCTTTCGAGAGGGGCTCGATCTGCATGGCGCCCATGTCGTAGAGTGTGGAGACGACCTTAGGCCGGTCGCTCTTTGTGCCCACTACGGCCACCTTCTGCATTCGGGCGGGCTTCAGCATTCGCTAATCTCACCTGAATTCTGAGAGGATAGTCTTGTCGATTATCTTCCTTAACTGGGTCTTGTCGAGCTTCTTGGCGGAGATCTCCTTCGCCTGCTTGTGGGTGGTCGCGAGGAGCGCGTCGGCCTTCTCCTGGTCTTTTTTGCGGGCCTTCTCGACCTCGCTGGCGACGTGGAACTCTGCCTGATTCTTCGCCTCGGCAATCTCTGCCGCGGACTCCTCCTCAAGCTTCCGGAGCTCCTCCTCCAGCTGCTTCCTCCGCTCGAGGATCTCCCTGCTTGTGGCCTCCTCGGTCTCCTTGATCTTCTTCAACGTCTCGGTATAGTCTGTCGACATGGTTGTCAGCTCAAATCTTCGTGAAGAACATCAGGAAGACCACGACGAGCGCTGTCACCTTGGCGGTCCTGAACGCAAGCTGGACCAGGTAGAACTTCTTCTGCTGGAAGTTGACGAACCCGGTCTGCGCCTTCTTGGGCTTCGGGGCCCTCTTGCCCCAGTAGAAGTACTTAGGGACGCCGGGACGCCGCTTCTCCTCCTTCTCGGACATCTACTCAGCCTCTCTCTGCGCGATCTTGCGCTTCACGGTCTTCAGCTTGGTGAAGCTCTCCCTCTCCATCTCGTCGAACCTGAACTTGATGAACCTCGCGTTCGCCTGGAGCCTCGGGATGAGGACGTTCTCGATGGCGTTGGACCTTCGCTTGGTCTTCTCGATCTCGAGGAGCAGCTTTCTCAGCGCAGTCTCCTTCTCCGCGATGTCGATCACGAGCTTGTGGACATCCTCGAAGGACTTTATCGCCTGGTTGATGGAGGTGGGCACCTCGAGCAGGTACTCCTGGCCTGCGCCTCCCGAGCCGGTGGAGGTGAGCTCGGGGATCTTGACGCCCATGATGTTCTTGCTCTTGAGGGTAAGCTCGTGCATCTTGGGGATGCGCATGGACTCGTACTCGAGCCTGAGCGTGCCCACGAACATCTCGGTGTTGTGGATCCCCTCGTAGCCGCTGATGAGCTTGGACTGGAGCCCGCTCCTGAGGCTGGCGACCGTCTTGCTAACCGCGAAGAACTCGAAAATCAGCGCGGACCTCTTCAGCTTGAGGAGCTTCAGCCCCTTGCGGGAGACCGCTATCCTACGTACCGTCCGGAGGTATTCCATCCGTGTCGGGCGAACGTTGACAGCGCTTGGCAAGTCCTTTGGCCACCTAGCTTGTGAGAGTGACTGCCGCGCGGTGCCGGTACTTTTCGATCATCTCCGGCTTGATCCTCTTGATCTCGGAGTCCGCGAGCGGGGCGATGACCTCCCAGCCCAGGTCGAGGGTCTGCTCGATGCTCCTGTCCTCGTTGATGCCCTGCTTCACGAACATCTTCTCGAATCTCTCTGCGACCTTTAGGAACTTTCTGTCGGTCTCGCTCAGGGCCTCTTCGCCGACGATGGCGGAGAGCGCACGGTTGTCCTTGCCTTGGGCGTAGCATGCGTAGAGCTGGTCCGCGAGGCCCCTGTGGTCCTCCCTGGTCCTGCCCTTGCCGATGCCCTGGTTCATCAGCCTGGAGAGGCTCTCGAGGACGTCGATGGGCGGGTAGATGCCTGCCCTGTCGAGGTCCCTACTGACGTAGACCTGGCCCTCCGTGATGTAGCCGGTGAGGTCAGGGATGGGGTGGGTCTTGTCGTCCGCGGGCATCGTGAGAATCGGGATCTGGGTGATGGAGCCCTTCCGGCCCTTTATCTTGCCGGCCCTCTCATACAAGGTGGAGAGGTCTGTGTACGTATACCCGGGGAAGCCCCTCCTGCCGGGGACCTCGTCTCTGGCCGCGGAGATCTCTCTCAGCGCCTCGCAGTAGTTGGTCATGTCGGTGAGGATGACGAGGACGTGGGTCTCCCGCTCGTAGGCGAGAAACTCAGCGGTGGTGAGCGCCAATCTAGGAGTGAGGATCCTCTCCATCGAAGGGTCGGAGGAGAGGTTGAGGAAGAGGACGGTCCTCTCGAGCGCACCGGTCTCCTCGAACTGGCGGATGAAGTAGTTGGCCTCCTCGCTGGTGATCCCCATCGCCGCGAAGACCACGGAGAAGCTCTCGGAGCCGCTGAGCACCTTCGCCTGCCTCGCAATCTGCGCGGCGAGGGCGTTGTGCGGGAGCCCGCTCCCGGAGAAGATGGGGAGCTTTTGCCCCCTGACGAGGGTGTTCATGCCGTCAATGGTGGAGATGCCCGTCTGGATGAACTCTGAGGGCTCCTCCCTGCTGTAGGGGTTCATGGCCGAGCCGACAATCTCGACCTTCTGCTTTGAGACGATTGTGGGGCCCTTGTCTCGGGGGTTGCCGAGCCCGTCGAAGACGCGGCCGAGCATCTCGTCGGAGACTGAGATCCTAGCCGTCTCCCCCAAGAAGCGGACCGACGTCTGGCCGACGTTGAGGCCCATGGTCGAACCGAATACCTGTACGATCGCGAGCCCCGCGCGCGAGTCGAGCACCTGCCCACGGACGCGCTCGCCCATGGCGTTCGTGATCTCGACCATCTCGCCGTAGGCCGCGTTCTCGACCTTGTCGACGAAGATCAGAGGCCCGGCTACCTGGTTTACTGTCTTGTGTGAAATTGGCTGCATCTACTGTTGCACCTTGATCTCCTGTCTCAGGCCGGCGAACTGCTGAGCCATGTCGCTCTCGACCTCCGCGATGAAGGCCTCGACCTGCTCCTCCGGGGTCCACTTGATCTTCGATATCTTGGACTTGACCGGGAAGGCGGCGACCTGGGTCGCCGTGGCGCCCGTCTTGAGAGCCTCGGCCTCCATGTGCCCAAAGTCGAGTATCGTCTTGATCATGAGGTATTGCTTCCTGATGGACGAATAGGTGTCCACCGGGTCGTAGGCGCTCTGCTGGAGGTAGTCCTCCCTGATCATCTTCGCGACGTCCATCGTTCCCTTCTCCGACTCCGGGAGCGCGTCGTAGCCCACGAGCTGGACGATGTCCTGGAGCTCGGCCTCCTTCTGGAGGATCTCCAGCGCCTCGCTGCGGAAGCCAGGCCAGTCCTTCCCGATGTTGGCGACGTACCAGTTGCGGAGGTCCTCGGTGTATAGCGAGTAGCTGTTGAGCCAGTTGATCGAGGGGAAGTGTCTGCGCGCCGCCAAGCTGGCGTCGAGCGCCCAGAAGACCCTGGTGACACGGAGCGTGTTCTGCGAGACGGGCTCCGAGAAGTCTCCGCCTGGGGGCGAGACCGCTCCGACGACCGACACCGACCCGGTCCTCTCCTCGCCGGGACCGAGGACGACGGCGCGTCCTGCCCGCTCGTAGAACTCTGCGAGCCTTCGGCCGAGGTATGCGGGGTAGCCCTCCTCGCCTGGCATCTCCTCGAGCCTGCCCGAGATCTCTCTCAGGGCCTCGGCCCACCTGGAGGTGGAGTCCGCCATCAGGGCGACGTCGTATCCCATGTCCCTGTAGTATTCGGCTATCGTGATTCCCGTGTAGATGCTGGCCTCTCTCGCAGCGACGGGCATGTTGGATGTGTTGGCGACGAGGATGGTCCTCTCCATCAGCGGCCTCTTTGAGCGGGGGTCCTCGAGCTCGGGGAAGGTCGCGAGCACCTCCGTCATCTCGTTTCCTCTCTCCCCGCAACCTACGTAGACGATGATGCTTGCGTCAGACCACTTTGCGAGCTGCTGCTGGGCGACCGTGTTGTGGAGGAGCATGCCCCCGAGTCCGCCGACGAAGTTCTTCCCGAACTCCGGTAGGGATACGTCGTAGACGTCGAATGGCCCGTCGAGGAGGGAGAGCGAGACCACCTCGTCGCAATAGATGTACTCGAGCGACTCTGCAAGTTCGTGCATGCTCGTCTCTGTCTTGAGGAGGGCTCCGTTGCTCCGGGTCACCAGTGCTTCCACGAACTTCTTGTACATTGACGAGGTCATGCGTTCTGAGTTCCCGATGTAATTGTGAATCTCCACCCCTGAACGAGCAAGCTCGGCATATGAGCCGTACTTTCTGTACGTCCTCTCGATCGTCTCCCTGGAGACGGGCACCACATCGATGGACTCCGAGCCCTGCCGCGACTCCTGCAAGCGTCTCCTTATTGTAGCCGTCTTCGGGTTGCTGGACTTTAAGACGCCCAGGAGCAATTTCACATTGCTGGCGCTTGTGATGAGAATCCGGTGATAGTCAGCCCCGTCGACCCTCTTCTCCTTGAGGGAATGGAGGATTCCGAACCTTGTCAGGAGGTATGAAAGCTGGAGCTGGAGTGTAGGGCTGGCGGTGCACAGCTCGACCTGCCAGTTGTAGAAGCTGCCGTCGCCCGCGAAGTACGCGTCGAAGAATGATGAGAGCGATTCCATGCTGGATTTTTGCAGCACCGACGGAATCGCCTTGTCATGAGCGTTCGTGCCGACGCCGAGGGATGACAGGAAGTTCGTGAGCACTCTGCTCCCAAGCAGGGCGTTCGGTGTCTTGCCTGTTTGGAATTCTTTTCTTCCCTCGACTCCGAAGAGGAGCAATGACAGCTCGAGGAACCTATTGAGAAGCTTCGGGTCGGAGTTTGTGAAGACGACGGTCCCCTCGCCCCTGATGTATCCTTCAGCGACGTAGAGCCCAAGGAATTCTGCGAGCGCGGGCGTCATCGTCTTTGGGATGCGCAGGAGCGCGCCGCGACGGGAGCCGATGAAATGCTTTGGCCGGGGAACTGGCCGGTCCATCGCCTCGCACAGTCGCTTCACCCATTCAATCTTCGGATTGACTGCTCCCGTCCTCCTGGAAATCATCGCAAGAGTGGAGCGTGGCAGCCCTGTAGCTGTGTGGGACTTTGAGGCAGCGAGCGCGAGCTCTCTCATCAGTTGCTTTATCTCGGGGTCGGGCGTCCTGGCTCCGAGGATCGCATAGGCGTCCAAGGGTTGGTCCTGATTGTCAATGTCGATTTTCCTCACCGAAGCAATGAAGTCCCCCGGGCGGAGGTCCTTGGCCATCGTCTCGGCTATCTCTCCGGTCTCACAGACCCTGAAGAGCTTGTGGACGGGCGTGATCTTGGCGCGTCTGCCCGTCCGCGTACGTACCTCGATGACCGAATCGCTCTTCCCCTTGTAGAGGAGCTTCGAGCTGCTGCGTGAGATCTTCCGGTCGTTGAGCGAGACGAGTCCTATCCCGGACTCGAGCCTTACGAACTCTTCCTCGGCCTCGCGGTCGACGGTATTGCCCGCCGCATGTTCGTCGTAGAGGGATTGCATGGAGAGGAGCTCGCCATCTGACGTCAGCACTGGAGTGTCCCCCGTGACACACTTTCCAGAGCCGAACGGCCCGGGGATTGCAGCGGTCCCGCCCTTTGCCAGAGGGAAGAAGGTGTCGAAGACTCTCTGCCCTGTGAGCAGCGGGGTGTCGGGTGGGAGCTTCCTTGTGAGCGGCCTCGGGATCCTGACCCTCCACTTGGTGGCGAGAAAGACAGGAACGTCGCCCTCTGCAGTCTTGATGTTGCCGACCTTCTCTCGGATGGTGAAGCTTCCGGCCTTTAGCTCCTTGAGTTCTCCGCTCACTCCGGGGGGGACCATGATCTTGTGGGAGATTAGGGGAGTCTCCTGGACCGTGCCGAGGATCTCTCCGGGGACGACCTTGTCGCCGGCCTTCTTCAGCGTCTTAAAGTCCCACTTCTTCTTCTCGTCGAGCGCGGGGATGACGAGACCTCTGCTGATGAAATCGCCACTCTGTTCCCTGAGAACGTTCAGGGGCCTCTGGATCCCGTCGTAGATTGACTTTAGGAGTCCGGGTCCTAGCTCCACCGAGAGGGCTTGGCCGGTGTTGACGACCTTCTCTCCCGGTCTGAGGCCGGTCGTGTCCTCGTAGATCTGGAGGGTCGCGGTGTCGCCCTGCAGCCTGATGACCTCGCCAACGAGCCCGAGCTCGCCGACGCGGACGACGTCGAACATCTTCGCCCCTTCTAGGCCCTTCGCTGCGACGACCGGACCGGTTACTCTGTAGACTACGCCGTTGCTCATCTTAATTGGCCACCTTGATGTCCACGCCGAGGACACGCTTCGCGAGTCTCGAGAGCGACTCCTCCGCGACCTCCGCCTCCGTCGAGGGCATGAAGACCACAAGGGGTACGATTGAAGACTCCAGCTTCTCCATGGTCGCTGGAGAGATGCCCTTCCGCGCCTCGTTCCCCACGATTATCAGGTTGTATTTGCCAGAATTGAAAAGCTCCATGATGGTCTTCTGCGCCTCTGCCTTGCCAACCGGGACCGCGTCTTCGACCCCCAACAAGCGATATCCGAGCACGAGCTCCTTCTCCCCGACCACTGCAATCTTCCCGACTTGAGCTGCAGTTCTCGCACTCAATTATTATGCCGCCAGAATTACCGTCTTTATGTATTCTTCGGTCATCCCGTATTGTTTCGCGTAGGTTATTCGCCGAATATTTTGCCTCTCGACCTCCGCCTGGATGACGAAGCCGAAGACGGCGGTGAGGGAGATCACGAGGCTGCGGAACCTCGGGAGGAACTTTGCGACTATCATCTGATCCATGGAGACCTCGAACTCGGTGAGGTTCCCGGTCTTCAGGTACTTCTCGAGAGGGGTCGACAGGTCGAACCAGGGTTCGAACCTCTTGACGATTTCGCTCACGTCTGAGGAAGAGTAGGCCTCCAGGAGGCTCGAGCTCGGGACTAGTCCGCCGTCTACCAGGTGCTTGGCGAACGTGTCCTTGTCTAGCTTCGACTCCCTCGACTTTAGGAAGTTGAGGATGTCCCTCTTCGAGATCTCTGACTTGAAGTACTCTCTCAGGACGCCCTCGTCCCCCTTCAGGAACCTGAGGTCCCACAGGAGCTTCTGGTAATAGTAGCTCTGGAGCGCGGCCGTGAAGACGCCGAGGTCGCCCGTCTTCCTAAAGTCGCCGAGCTGCTGGAGGAGGATGGCCCCGTACCCGTACTTCACGAGGTAGTTGATGACCGCCTCGACATCTGGCTGCTGCAGGAGTACCTGGAGCTCGCCGAGGGGGATGGTGTTGAACGACAGGCCCACCGGGAGGTTGCGCGAGGAGACTAGGAACGCTTCGGTCTCTTCCAGGCCCTTCCCGAGGCTCTTCGCCGCGAGGATGAGCTCGATGTTCTCGATGTCCCACTTTGACAGGTACGAGAGGAGGGCTGCCTTGCCGGAGAGCGGGACGGACTGGATCGCTATCCTGTTGATGTCGACGAGGTGACGGTTGAGGGCTATCTCGATGAGCTCGGGCGGCTTGTATTGCGCGGCCGCAGCTTCAATGTCCTGCCCGTACCATGTGGACTCGAGCTGCTGGGCTATCTCAGGAGTGTTCTTCGCCCGGGCGAGCTCGTAGAGCTTCTCCTTGCTAAGGAACGATAGAGAGAGAGCGCGCAGCCTACCGAGTCCCGCGAACTGCGTGGAACCCATCCGCCATCACTCCTTTCCAAGGATTGAGGCGCGGACTTCGTCTTCGCGGCTGCGGAGTATCTCCTCGAAGGTGAGGTCGAGCTCCAGACTTCCGTCCTCCGAGTCGGCCTTGAAGCCGCCGATCGAGTTGAGGTTCGTAGAGGCTATCTTCGCCCCTGCAGCCTTGAGTGCCGCCTCGTCTTGCTTGCGGCATGTGACCGCTATCTTCCCCTCGAGCCTCATGGAGGCGTACTTCGCCATCTTGGCAAGGAGTTCGGCATATGCGGGCGAAGAGGCGTATTCCGCCAGAGCGTCCCTCAGGGCTGCGATGTTGTTCTCCAGGAGCTTCTCGGTCGCGTCGAAGATGAGCTTCTTGGACTGGAGCTTCGCGGCTCCCTCGATCCTCGTAATCTCCTTCTGGGCGAGGGTGACGGCCTCCTTCTTGGCAGACTCCATGATGTAAGCCACTTGCTCGGCCGTTCTCTTCTTGACTTCCTCCCGCTTGGCGCTATACTCGGCCTCGAGGGTCTCGAGTGCCTTTTTCCTTCTATCCTCGACTTCTTTGAGTAATGTGTCTACGCCCATCATGGGAATAGACAGCACCTAGAGGATGTTGAGGAGTAGGATTACTCCGAGAACGAAGCCGATGATCCACAGGGTCTCTGGGATGACGAAGAAGAAGAGGACCTGGCCGAACTTCTCGGGTTTCTCGGCGATGATTCCCATGCCCGCGGCGCCAATGCCCTGCTGGGCGATACCGGTTCCGATCAGACCGCCGGCCATCACGAGTGCCGCGGCGATTGCAAGCTGAGGATCGACTACTGCCATTTGAAACTCTGTGCTTCCGTTGCTTTGGTGAACCGTATTTATGGATATCTATGCAATTGTAAGCCTCGGTGGAAGCACGGGGCCCCGACGAGGGTATTCGTGACGAGCGCATCGGCCCTTAAGTAAGACGGCGATGCGCCACGCACGAGCATGTCAGGCGTCAGGGCCTTCTTCCGCCACTGCCCATCCTGCGGCAGAAGATTCGAGATCAGGCTTGTGAAGAAGGAGCAAGTGGATTCGGAAGAGCTAAACGAGAAGCTAGAGCGCCCCGTGAACCCTATCATAGCCAGGGCGATGACCCCCATCCTCCCCACAGGGGCGGCGCCGACTGTCTTGAGTAATGACGTGCCAACCATCGTGGACATAGAGGATTTTCAATTCACGTACAAGTGCAAGCACTGCGGGCACGAATGGTCGGAGGTCCACAAGACCGAGCAAAGTTACGCCGCTCCCGAGGGCTATACCGGGGACTGAGCAGACCAGATTCGGGGGCTCAGGACGTCAGGAGCAGGATGGCCTTCGCGACCTCACCGTCGGACTGCTCAAGCGCGGCCAGCGCCTTCTCTCGTGTGACGTTCGCCTGCTGCTGCACGAGCACGATGTCGTCGTCGGAGAACTTCTTGACCTCCTTGGCCACCTCCTCCACCTCCCCTGCGACCTGGAAGACGCGGTTCCCCTGGAAGTTGACCTCCGAGACGGAGGCGCCGCTGATGACGAGGTCTTTCGTGTGCGTCCTTATGATTACCTCTTCCACGTCTGGGACCTCCTTCTGGTTGATCCCCATCCGCTCCATCATCCGCCGCGCGTTCCTGTCGTTGACCTTCATTCGCTAACTCCCCTGACCTTGACCGCCACCCCTGCCTTAAAAGTCGTTGTTGTTAGCAGTTGATGGGATTGTGCCCAGATGGGAATGTGCGTTGAGCACGTAGCCCATTCTGTTTGATTCTCATGTGCTTGAGGAGCGTGCGCTTCTCCCCAGGTATGAATTACCACAACTCAGTCCTGAGGATGACGCACGAGTACGCTGCGTCGAGGGAGGCCTTTGAAAGGCTTACCCAAATCATGTGCACCGAGGTGTCAATACCCGTCTCGGAAAGGTACAACGCCCTATACGGGGAGGAGGACCTGCACCACTCGCTCACCCTCCTCTCGACGGAGAACCGTTACGCCGAATCGGGCATGAGGAGGCTCGCCCTCGAGGCGTCCTCCGCCAGGGTCCCCTCGGGCTCGTGGGTGAGGGACGCCGTGTCCAGGCTCTCAGAGGGCGAGGTGACGGAGAAGGCGGGGAGGGCGCTGGGCTCGACCGTGAAGGAGCTGAGGGGGTTCGGCGTCTTCAACGAGCCCGTCGTCTGCGCTATGGACAAGCACCAGATCCCGCGATACGACGAGGGGATGGAGCCCTTCCTAACCAGGGGCCAGGAGAAGGCAGGGACGTTCAAGTTCGAGACGTACGCGACGCTGCAGTGCGTCGAGGAGGGGAGGAGGGCGCAGGTCGCATGCGCCCACGTGGGGCCGCTGGACGACAACGCCGATGTCATCGCGGCCCTTCTCGGGCAGGCGAGGCTCCGGGAGGTGGAAGTCTCTCTCCTCCTCCTCGATAGGGAGTTCTTCTCGGCGTCCTGCATGGCGAGGCTCGACAAGGAAGGACAGAGGTACCTGATGCCGTGCAAGCTCACGAGCAGGACGAAGGAGGCGATCAGGGAGCACGCCCGGGGCGAGAGGAGGAGGGTCTCGCGGTGCAAGATCACGTCGACGGAGAGGAGGGAGGGCGCCTACAACATCGTCATACTCCAGAGGAGAGGGTGCGAGGACGAAGCTGACCCGTTGAAGAGGTACATCGCGTTCGCGACGAACATCCCGAGGAGGTTCGTGATGTGGAACGTGAGGAGGCTCCCGGACGACTATCGGAGGAGGTGGGGCATCGAGACGGGATACGCGGGCGTGGAGGGACTCAGGGCGAGGACCACGAGCAAGAGCCACGCCCTCAGGCTGCTATACTTCTACTACGCCCTCGTCCTGTACAACGCCTGGCTCCTGTCCAACCTGATGATCGCGAAGAGGTTCTCCAAGATTTTGGACGCGCCTATCATCGAGATGCAGACACTCAAGGTCGCAATCCACATGGTCGTGATCGCCTCGTTCGGCGAGGATAGACATGAGCGAAATCGCACAGGAGGATGATGCCCGCACATTCCCATCTGGGCACAATCCCATCAACTGTTAGAGAGCGTCAGACCACTGAAGGTCTCCGACCGCCTATCCTGCGAAGCCGAAATTAATCTGGCGGCCATATCTCTGTATTGCGAGTCAGGTGGTGTGTTGAATAACTGCCATCTTGGTTACCGATGTGACAACTTATCGCGGAGCTAGAGGTCCGAATTGCGCCAGGACAGCTAATCGCTCAACCAGGATTAATCGTTTGTGACGGTGAAAGCCCAGTTATTCAACACACCAGAGTCAGGCCCTCATGGTAGCAGGTAGGGGAGAAGAATTCGGAGGCCCTCTTCGCTTCTTCGCTTCCCTCCCACCAGGAAAGGCGGGTGGTTTCCTTCCGAACCTCTTCTGAACTCGATACTGTGCCGACCTGCCAATTCCCAATGAAACCGTCGCTTCATCTGGACTCAAGGATGTCGCAAGAACGGAGTCTAGAGTCGGGTATTCTTGCGTGAGCGCGCCACGTGATACCGCGGTAGACCTCCGAAGGGCGAATTTAGTCGCCCTAGTCTCTGAAAACAGGTAATCGCTAGAGCCTAGGCCTTTGAATCTACTAGCAGAGCGGTTCCTCTGACCTTGACGGCAACGCCGTGTTTGAATTGTCGCATGAAATCTCCATGGACCCTCGCGTTCCCGACCGCGATGACCCTGCCCGCAGGGTCCAGGACGGCGACCTCGCCTGACGAGAGGACGTGCTTCCCCGCGTCCTTCACGAACTTGCAGAAGACAGACCTCCCCTCTCTCACGAACTCGACCGCCGCCTGCTCCACGACCACCGAGTTCTCCGCGTAGGCCTTGGACTTCATCAGCACGCATGCGCCGTAGTAGGTCGGGGCTATGACGCCGTTCGGCCTGATGGTGGCGAAGAGCTTGTCGTCGTGAATCACCTGCTTGAGCCTGTCCGACCGCTTCGAGTAGACGAACTTGAGGCCAGACTTGGGGAGCGCCCCGCTGGTCCCGACCCCGAACTCATAGTCTAGCATGATGGAGAACTGCGTCCTGCCGTCGAGTAGCCTCATGTCGCTGAGGCCGGTGCCGCGGAGCCTATCTAAAAATCTACGACCTTCCGCTCAGAGGACGTACGGGATCATCCGCTTTACCTTCTTGGCGTACGAGAGATACTCCTCTCCCAGCGAAACGAGGAGCGCCCTCTCCTCCACCTTGATGCGGTATCCGAAGGCTGCAAAGAAGACGGCCGCGATCAGGAGCACGGCGCCCCACGACTGTAGCGCGAAGCCCACCCCGACTATCGTAAGGAGGCTCCCGGCGTAGGCCGGGTGGCGCACGAACCGGTACGGTCCGGACTCTATCACGTGGTGCCCCTCCTTTATCTGGACCGTGTACGAGAAGAAGCTCCTCAGGCTCGCGACCGCCCAGAACCTGAACGCGATCCCCAGGATCATCAT
>Ga0307372_10004479_pt1 | contig 21492 bp, 18 predicted proteins | sample OX1MG_FD_202533 | JGI IMG/M metagenome (GOLD analysis project Ga0307372, IMG submission 202533) | Soil microbial communities from Risofladan, Vaasa, Finland - OX-1 | ecosystem: Environmental > Terrestrial > Soil > Coastal area > Acid sulfate soil | place: Finland: Risofladan, Vaasa | collected...
TGAAATCTCTCGTGCAGAACTCCAGCACACTGTGGTCGCCGATCGGAATAGTGACCGCTCAGCCGGCCGACGCTCGCCAAACCGTAATGGGCATCCCCATCGTTGGAGACACACGCGCCTTGGCGCATTGGATCCAGGTCACCAACGCTGACGGAGTTGCGTTCATCCCGGGTGACATGGTTCAGGCCGAATTCAGGGGACTGCTGTCGATATGCCTCAAGTTGGAAAAGCCGGTCTTCATCGTTCCGAGCGCAGAGGAGTGGCTTCGATCCGTCGGATCGAGCCGCCTCAGGATGTTAAGCGCCGACGACGTCGTCGCTCGCTCTTCTGAGGAACTCGATTTGGATGACGCAGCCAAGCTCATCGCCGACCGCACTGTCCTGGTCACCGGCGCTGCCGGATCGATCGGATCCGAGCTGTGCAGGATCCTGGTGACTCTTAAGCCGAGGAAGCTGGTACTCGTAGATAACAACGAAAGCGGGCTATTTGACACGGCGGCCGAGTTGCGGAGCCTGTCGACCGTGGATCTACGCGAGGCGCTGGTTTCAGTGACCGAACGCGACTCGCTGCTCAACGTCCTCGTGGACGAGAGGCCCGAGCTGGTTTTTCACGCGGCCGCATACAAGCATGTCCCGATGCTTGAGAGCCATCCGGAGCAAGCGGTGTCCGTGAACGTGATCGGGACACGCAACCTGTTGACGTGCGCGGAGGCCGTCTCGGCGAACCAGTTCGTCCTTATATCGACCGACAAGGCAGCATCGACTCAATCGGTCATGGGCTGCACCAAGCGCCTGTGCGAACTCATGGTCCTGAGCCACCAGGGCACCATGCAGTGCCGTGCGGTCCGCTTCGGCAACGTGGTCGGGAGTCGAGGCAGCGTAATGCCGATCTTCGAGCGCCAGATCCAGCGGGGCGGCCCGATCACCATCACCGACCCCGAGATGACGCGCTACATGATGACCTCGCGCCAGGCCGCTTCTTTAGTGGTCAGCACCGTCAGCTTACCGGCGGCCCGGCTCTACATGCTCGACATGGGCGAGCCGGTCAAGATCCTCGACATGGCCAACGCTCTGATTCGGGCCCGTGGCCTGAGGCCGGGCAAAGACATCGAGATCGTCTTCACCGGCCGGAGGCATGGCGAGCGCCTCACCGAGGATTTACTGGGTCCGGGAGAGAGCTGGAGATCGACTGACAACCCTTCGGTGCGCGAGATCGTAACCCCAATGCCACAGAAGGCCGAGGACCTGGATTGGGCGATTCGTCGGCTGGTTGAACTCGCCGGAGAACAACGATCCAGCGAGCTCACCCGGACCCTCAAGATGTCGGTATGGGCTCGACCTGTACTTGGCGTTGAGGAGCCCCATGTCACCCAGCCAAAATAGGTCAGCCGAAGCCAGGTCCTGAAGTTCCCAAGTCACCATGACCACGAAGGGAGATGTGCTCGACACTTCGTCGACCCGCAAGGACTACATGCGGCGCGTCTACTCAGCTTACTGGCTCAACAAGTCAACGCGCGTCCAATCATACGACCGCAATTTGTGTGATTTGATTGTCAGCGTAGCGCCTGCACATAGCCGGCTCCTCGAGGTAGCTTCTGGTACTGGTCGCCCTTTCTCGCTGGAGTTAGTTCACCGCGGTTATGGCATGCACGGGGTGGACATCGCTGACTCATTGGTTCGAGAGAGCTATCGCCTCGACCCTGGGATCCTGGCTTGTGTTGGCGACGCCGAGAGGTTGCCGTTTCTGCCCCAAACGTTCGACGTAACGTTTTGCTTTCACTCGACCTTTTACTTTCCTGATCTACCTCGGGCTCTGGACGAGATGATCAGGGTGACCAAGAGCAGCGGACATATCCTTTTCGACATCCAGAACGCCGAGCATCCGGACATCGCTCTTGCCTATGCCCGCCGGCGTTCATCAGCCACAGGCAACGGACGTTGGCTTCGCTACGGGAAGAACCTCGCCAAAGTCGTGCTGAGAAGGGGATTCCCAGACTGGTCTTCGGTGGTTCGCGAGGTGCCAAGCGACTGGCGAGCGATTGGCGCCCAACTTCAGTCTCGGGGCGTCAAGGAAATCAGACTGCTGGGACGTGACCCTGACGCAAATCTGGAGCCAATTCCTGACGACTCACACGCGAATGAATTCGCTCGCCTCCTCTACATAGGTAGGATCTGAGCATGCGGGTCGGAGTAACGGGCGGGTCTGGCTTCATTGGTTCACACGTAGTGGATCATCTGGTCGAGGCCGGTCACGACGTGACCGTCCTCGATCATCGCGTGCGGCCCCACCGTCAAGATGTCGCGTTTGAGGATGTCGACATCCTGGACGCCGCCTCTTTGGTATCGGCCACCAAGGGCATGGAGGCGATATTTCACCTCGCAGCTGTCTCCAACGTCGACTATGCATTTCGATATCCCGTTTATACGGTCAACCTCAATGTGCTCGGCACGACGAACATACTTGAAAGCGCGCGCGTGAACGCGATCCACCAAGTCATATTCGCAAGCACTGTATGGGTATACACAGGCACACGCGGCGATGGCGTTCTGGACGAAGATTCGCCCTTTTATCTACCGGATGCGGGCCACGTCTATACGTCGACCAAGATCGCGGCCGAGATGATCATTCAGAACTATGGCGCTCTTTACGATCAGGAGTTCACCATTCTGCGATACGGCATCCCCTACGGCCCGCGCATGCGCGAGGAGTTGGTGATCCCGATCTTCGTGCGTCGGGCTTTGGCGGGCGAGCCGCTGACCATCCGTGGATCAGGGGAGCAATACCGCAACTACGTCTACATCGACGACCTCGCCCGTGCACACGTCCTGGTCCTGGGCAATGAGACCGCTTATCGACAGGTGTACAACCTGGAAGGTAAAGATCCTATAACCATCAAGCTGGTGGCCGAAACCGTTCGGGAGATAATTGGCGGGCACGTACGCGTGGAGACGACTGAGGAGAGATCCGGTGACTATAAGGGAAAGATCGCAAGTGCGGCGAAGGCTGCCCGAGAACTCGGTTGGAAACCCACTGTTGACTTTGCTGACGGCATGCGGAGATACATCGACTGGTACCGTGCTAACGCCAAGCCGCAAACCGTCGCGTCGAAGGCGTGAACTGACGGCACCGCAACAGATTTGAGGATCCTGTATTTCAGCTCAGGCACAAGCATCCACGACGACCAGTTCCTCAAGAAGTTCAGCGCCAGTCGGCACAGGTTCTGCTTCGCGAGCATGCACCACCACAGACAGTCGGTGCCGGCGGAAATTCCATATCAATACCTGGGCGGTGATGACCGCCAGTTGCCGGGCCAGGCAGGCCGGGCTCTGGCGGCAGTCCAGATGCTGCGGCGCCTTCGCGCCCTGGTGCGAACCTGGAAGCCGGACCTGATTCACGCTGGTCCTGTCAACACGGCGGGGCCGCTTGCAGTGGCCACCGGATTCCGGCCCCTGCTCTTGATGCCGTGGGGCACTGATGTCCTCATCGTGCCCAACAAGTCGTTGCCCGGACGCATGATCGTCCGCCACACGCTCAGGCAAGCAGCTCTTATCACATGCGATGCGCGCGTCGTTCGCGACCGCGTTGTCGAGCTGGCAGGATATCCTGCCGAAAAGATCGTGATCTTTCCTTGGGGCATCGACCTCGAACGTTTCCAGCCGTGTGAATCAGAACGGCAAGCGGCACGCGCCGAGGTTGGCGTCGCCGAAGGGCCGGTGGTCTTGATGAACCGCTCTTTCAAGCCGATCTACGGCATCGAGTTCTTCCTGCGGGCGATCCCTCGATTGCTCGCGAAGATACCCAAGGTGTCGGTGATCATCGCGGGTGACGGCCCGCTCAGGGCCTCCCTCGTGACGCTCGCAGACGAGCTCGGTGTGTCGTCGAGGACCAGGTTCATCGGCGCCGTCGACAACTCCCGGATGCCGAGGCTGCTTCACGCAGCCGACGTTTATGTCAGCTCTTCGCTTAGCGATGGAACGTCGATCTCTTTACTCGAGGCGATGGCTTGCGGATTGCCCGTCGTGGTCAGCGACCTACCGGCTAATCGGGAATGGGTTGAGACTGGTCGAAATGGCGTCCTGGTATCACCGGGAGACAGCGAAACGCTCGCGGATGCGATCGAAAGGGTGCTCGCCGACCCGACACTGGGTAGGACCATGGGACAACGAAACCTCGAGGTCGCGCGAGAGCGAGCGAACTGGAACCGCAACTACGAAAAGCTCGAGGAGATGTTCGACACGATCGGCGACCGTCTCCATCAGGGAGCCCTCTCAGCTTGACCGTCGTGGCTCTGGTCGGCTGTGGGTACTGGGGGCCCAACCTGCTGCGCACTCTTCACTCCATGTCCGATGTCGACGTCAGGTGGGTTGCCGAGCCCAGTCCCGTGCGAAGGGATTACGTCACCCATGAGTATCCGCGCCAAAGGGTCTCAGTCAGCGCGGACGAGGTCTTCAACGATCCTGCGGTGGACGCCGTGATAATCGCGACTCCCGCAGCCACACATGCCGAGCTAGTTGCCAAGGGCCTCGCCGCCGGCAAGCATGTCCTGGTCGAAAAGCCGCTCGCTTTGTCCATTGCCGACGCTCGAAAGCTGACGGCGCTCGCCAAGAAAGCCGGCCGGACGCTGATGGTCGGTCACACGTTCGTCTACAACCCTGCCGTGCGCCAATTGAAACAGCTGCTCTTGGACGACGAGCTCGGGGAGCCGTATTACGCGTACGCCCAGCGTCTGAACCTTGGTCAGGTTCGTGCAGATGTCAACGCGTGGTGGAACCTGGCCCCACACGACGTGAGTGTTCTGCTCTATCTGTTCGACCAGCGGATGCCGGAATGGGTTGCCGCCACCGGAGTGGCGCACCTCCAACCCGACATGGAGGATGTAGTATTCGCGTCCCTGTCATGGACGGGCGGGCTCCTGGCCAACATCCATGTCAGCTGGCTGGATCCAGGTAAGGTTCGCCGGCTGACCATCGTCGGGAGCAAGAAGATGGCCGTCTACGACGACCAGGCCGAGCACAAGCTTGCGGTGGTCGACAAAGGCGTCGAGGCCGTGCCTCGCCTAGGGGAGCGGATGGATTACGACCAGCCGCAGCTGCGCCTGAGAGCCGGCGCGGTCTACTGGCCCGAGATAAGCCCCGATGAGCCTTTGAAGCTGGAGCTGATCGATTTCATCGAGTGCCTGGGTTCCGACAGGGAGCCAGTGGCGGCCGCCAGCACAGGGATCGACGTCGTCACGGTGCTGGAGGCGGGTCAGCGTTCGCTGAAGGGCGGCGGACACCCGGTGTTCCTTGCCGATTGAGGTGAGAGCCTGACCACCCAACCCTCGACGGCGATCGTCTACAGCGGTGTACGCTGGGACGGCGATTACCGCCTTGGCCCATTCGTGATCGTCGGAGAGGCTTCACGAGGTAGGGAACCGCACGAGCTCCAGAGCCGAATTGGCGGTTCCGCACTCATCCGATCCCACACGGTCATCTACCACGGGAGTCAGATCGGCTCCAGATTCGAGACCGGCCACTGGGTCCTGGTGCGCGAGGAGTGCAAGATTGGAGACGACGTGAGCATTGGCAGCGGCAGCATCGTCGAGCACCACGTGATGATCGGTAATGGCGTCCGTCTCCATTCGAACGTGTTCGTGCCCGAGTATTCAGTCCTCGAGGACGGGTGCTGGCTTGGGCCTAACGTCGTGCTGACAAACGCCAAGTATCCGAAGTCCAAGCATGCGAAGGACACACTGGAAGGTCCGCGTATCGAAGCAGGTGCGAAGATCGGCGCCAACGCTACCCTCCTCCCCGGTGTTCACATCGGGCGGAACTCGCTGGTCGGTGCAGGTGCCGTCGTCACGCGGAGCGTGCCGGCCGGGATGGTGGTAGTGGGAAATCCCGCTCGCGTCAAAGGCCCCATAAGCGAGCTCCCTTACGAGGACTGACGGTTTGCAGATTCCGTTCGTAGACCTCCACGTGCAGTACGAGAGCATCCAGCCAGAGATCGATGCGGCACTTGCGCGCGTCCTCAACCAAGGGAGCTTCGTTGGCGGCGAGGATTGCGATTCCTTTGAAAGAGAGTTTGCCGCTTACTGCGAAGCCCGCGCCTGCGTTGGCGTAGGCAACGGGACCGATGCCATTTACCTCGCGTTGAGAGCGGCCGGGATCGGACCTGGCGACGAGGTGATCACCGTCGGCAACACGTTTATCGCCACCACCGAGGCGATCACCATGACGGGCGCGCGCCCAGTGCTCGTGGACGTTTGCGCCAACACTCACCAGATCGACGCCAACGCCGTGGAAGCCGCAGTGGGCCCGCGCACTCGCGCGATCGTCGCCGTTCATCTGTTCGGGATTCCCGCCCCGATCGATGACCTGATGGAGATCGCGCAAAGTGGCGATCTCTTGGTTGTCGAAGACGCCGCCCAGGCACATGGTGCCCGCCTCAAGGGCCGGCGAGTCGGCAGCCTTGGTCATGTTGCCTGTTTCAGCTTTTACCCCAGCAAGAACCTCGGGGCCTACGGCGATGCCGGAGCCGTGGTCAGCAACGACGCCGAGCTCATCGAGCGTGTCCGCAGGCTGCGCAACCATGGGCGAACTGAGAAGTACGTGCACGAGCGCGAGGGTGTCAACAGCCGCCTCGACAATCTCCAGGCGGCCGTTCTGCGCGTCAAACTGCGCCACCTCGACGACTGGAACGCCGCCCGCCGGCGCGTTGCTTCTCAGTACACCGAACTGCTGGCCGGGTTGCCCGTGGTCGCTCCGGTTCCACCCGCTGCAAGCGAACCGGTATGGCACCTTTTTGTCGTACGCGCTCAAGCACGAGATCGCCTTCAGAAAGCGCTCCAGTCAAAGGGCGTCTCAACGGGTATCCACTACCCCGTTCCGCTCCACCTTCAGCCCGCTTACCGCCAGCGCGGCCTGCAACATGGCCCGTTGCCGGTGACCGAGACCCTTGCGTCCGAGATCCTCAGCCTCCCCATGTTCCCGGAGATGACGCTCGAGATGGTTCAGTACGTCGCAGATTGCGTCGCAGCGGCCGGAGGCTGAGCTAGAGAGATGCTGGTTTGGCTCGTGACAGCCGGGGAACCGCTGCCCACCGATCCTGGAAATCAACGGCCGATGCGCACCTCCATGTTGGCCGACTACCTCCTCGAAAGCGGCCACACCGTCGTGCGGTGGGCGTCGTCGTTCGACCACGGCACCAAGACGCAGCGTGCCCAGCGGGACGTCAATCTTTCTGTACGTCCCGGCTACAAGATCTGGCTACTGCATGCGCCTGAGTACGCCAAGAACGTTTCCCTGGCTCGCATCCGCAACCATCGGCGCCTGGCCTCGAAGTTTCGCCAGATCGCGGTTGGCGAGGTCACTCCCGATATCATCGTGTGCTCATTGCCGACTCTCGAGCTCGCCGAAGAGGTCGTGAGTTACGCCAATCGACGCGGCGTACCGGTTGTGATCGACGTGCGCGACATGTGGCCGGACGTGATCCAATTCCGCAGCCCTGCGTTGCTCCGGCCGGCGGTCAAGGGGTTGCTCCGCGGAATGGACCAAGCGGCTGACAGGATTTGCAGCGGCGCGACCGCCATCACCGGTCACGCACCTGGGTTCGTCCAGTGGGGCCTGGCGCGGGCGAAACGCCCAATCGGGCAATTCGACAGATCGTTCCCGTTCGGCTACGAGAGCCGCGGGCTCTCAGAATCCGCAATCGCCAGCGCAAGCTCTTTCTGGGAGGCCCTGGGGATCGGCCTCCGGGGTCACGGGCTCGTCGTCAGCTACGTCGGAAGCATCTCGCACCAGTTCCAGTTCAAACCGGTCCTTGAAGCCGCACGGCGACTCGAAGGAAAAGTCCGCGTCACTTTCGTCCTCTGCGGAACGGGCGACAGGTTGGATTCCTTTCGCGAGAAGTCCTCCGGCCTCTCAAACGTTCACATGCCTGGTTGGGTTTCTCTGCCCCAAGCGTGGGCGTTGCTGCAGCAGCGATCGTCAATCGGCCTTGTCCCGTTGAACGGCACGCCGGATTTCTTGCTCAGCATCCCCAACAAGATCGCTGAGTATCTTGCCGCCGGTCTGCCGATCGCGGCGAGCTTCCGTACTGGCATGGTCCGCGACCTGATCGAACGCTACGACTGTGGATTCTCTTACTCGCAAAGCGAGGATGTGCTGGTTGAGCGTCTTTCGGCCCTTGCACAAGATGGATCTAGCCTGAGCCGGATGTCACATAACGCCCGATCGCTTTACGAGGATCAATTTCGCGCCGATCGCATATACCCCCAATTCGTGTCGTATCTCGAGTCGCTGCACGCCGACTGGGCCATCAGTCCGCCGGCTCTAGAGCTCACCCCGCTCGATTGACTTGCAGCAAGATCCCGAGATGACACTGTGGTTGGGAGAGCTGGCGAACCCCCTTGCTTTCACCGGGCCGGTCGACGCAGATCCTCTTGGTGCCGAGCTTTCATTCAAATTCCTGGAGCGCATGATCGTGATCAGGCGGGTGGAGGAGACGGTGGCTCAGATGGTTGCGAGTGGCGAGGCCAAGTGCCCATGTCACCTCGCCATCGGCCAGGAGGCGATCGCAGTCGGTGTCGCAGCACACCTCAATCCACGTGATCGTGTGTTCGGCGCGCACCGTTCCCACTCGATTTTCTTGGCGCTGGGCGGCAAGCCGGAGCGATTGTTTGGCGAAATTCTGGGCAAAGACAGCGGCAGCTCGCGCGGCATGGGCGGTTCGATGCATCTTTTCGAGCCATCGATCGGCCTCCTTGGCACGGTGCCGATAGTCGCTGCCACGGTGCCCATCGCTGCGGGCGCGGCGCTAGCAGCCAAGATGGACGGCGGGAGCGACATCGCGGCCACCTTCTTTGGCGATGGCGCCACCGAAGAAGGCGTCTTCCATGAAACGTTGAACGTCGCGGCGGTCAAGCAGCTCCCCCTGCTCTTCGTGTGCGAGAACAACCTGTTCTCCAGCCATCTCCACATCAGCCTTCGCCAGCCGTTCGACTCGGTGGTCCGTTTTGCAGCCGCCAACGGCATGCCAGGAAAGCTGGTGGACGGCAACGATGTGGTCACCGTATGGAAGACGGCCAGCGAGCTCGTCGCCAGGGCTCGCAACGGGGGCGGTCCGGCGATGCTTGAAGCGGTAACCTACCGCTGGCTGGGACACGTCGGCCACCGGGACGACATCGACGTCGGCGTGCGCAGAAAGGACGAGCTTGGGCTCTGGAAGAAGCGTGACCCGATCGAGCGCCTAGCTCACGGGATTGTCGAATCGGGTATGTACACCACCGCAGACCTCGAGGCGCTCGATGCAACGGTGGTAGTCGCAGTCAACACTGCTCTCGACAAAGCGCGCCGGGCGGACTACCCTCCCACCTCTTTGCTTTTCGACGCGGTCTATTCACGCGTTGCCGACGGTCGAACAGATTGACCACCTATTCAAGCGCAATTCTCGAAGGCTATCGATATCTGCTGACTAACCATCCCAACGTCTTCTGCATCGGGCAGGGATTGTGGAGCCCTTGGTATGTCGGAGAAACGATGACGGACCTCGAAAAGGACTTCGGCACTGCCCGAATCATTGACACCCCAGTGTCCGAGCAAGCTTGCACTGGAATCGCGCTCGGCGCCGCTCTGACGGGATACCGTCCTGTGGTCACGCATCCGCGGATGGATTTCGCCATCCTCGCCCTCGATCAGATCGTGAACCAGGCCGCGAAATGGTCTTCGATGTTCGGTGGGCAGACGAAGGCACCGGTGACCTACCGTTTGATCATCAACCGCGGCGGCGAGCAAGGAGCCCAGCATTCGCAAGCCCTTCACGCGTGGCTTGCCCACGTTCCCGGCCTCCGAGTCGTGATGCCTGCGACACCGGCCGACGCCCGCGATCTTCTTATCGCCGCAGTCATGTCTGACGATCCAGTGGCTTACATCGACGACCGCTGGTTATATGAACTCGATAGCGAACTGCCAGCGATTCGGGAGCTTGACCTGAGTCAACTTGGACCTGCGATTCTGGCGGAGGGTTCCGACATCACCCTGGTGGGCGCGGGATACTCCGCCCACCTCTGCGTTCAGACCCGCGAACTCCTCGCTCGCGAGGGCATCTCATGCGAGGTGATCGACTTAAGGGTGCTTAATCCGTTCGAACCTTCGGTTATCGTGGAATCCGTCCAGGCGACCGGACGGCTCTGCGTCATCGACGGCGGATGGCGAACATGCGGCGTGGCCGGAGAGGTGATTGCAGCGGTCGCCGAGAAGGTTCCACCGGCAACCTGGCGGATGTCGCCATTTCGGATCACCTTGCCCGACGCACCCGCGCCGACCAGCAAAGCCCTCGAAGACATCTACTACCCACGGGCCGACGGCATTCGCGACGCCGTTCTGGTGGCCCTCGAACGTGAGGTCAGCCGCTGATCCCGAATCTCATACGGCCGATTCCTGTGCTGCGGGGCGGCCTCGGAGTCGTCGCGCAAATGTTGCGCCGACGAGCAATAGGAGCAAGCAGGTCACTACCACGCTGAGATGGCGACTTTGGGCTTCGACGCAGAGGCCGGCAAGGTCAATTGCGCCGGCCAGCGCTAGTCCAGGTTTTGTGATCGAGAGCCATGCGGCCGCAAAGGTGCCCGCTAGCAGGATTAGCGTCACCGGTAGCCCTGCGGCTGGCAAATCCGCACCCGTGATGAATACCACGAGCAAGGATCCACCGACGATCGCAAAAAAAACCATGTGCTGGGCGGAGACGGACTTTTCGGATCCGTCGGACTCCACCTGTAAGGCCCAGTCCGAGCTCGGGCCTCTCCAGGCGCCACGGTCCGAATGTCCGCGCCGCCTGGCTCGCGCCCAGCGTATGAGCGTCACGTTCAGCCGCGCCTGGTTCACCGATTTCAAATCGCCTCTTGAGTCGTTGCGCAGGCTGTTCGAGCAAGCACCAGCTCAACCAACCCGCTGCGAGTGACAGCACCACGAAGGTGATCGTGTACAGAAGCTGGCCAGACAACTGATACGAGGTCAGCAGATAACGCTCCAGACCGAACGTCGCAACCAGGATCGCGTAGTGAAGCAGGTAGATGCCGTAGCTGTAGCGCCCGAATGTTCGCAGCAGCGGGGTTCGCAGCACCGCCGACCCGGCTGACTCTGGGTACGCAACAGCCAGGGTCAACAATGAGCCGTACATCAGGGGATAGAGAGACATACTCACGATGGACGTCCTGGCGTCGGTTGCGAAGAAAGCACCGGCGAGAATTCCATTGAGTACGATGCCGCCGGCGGCGACAGCCAGTACCCACGGAGCAAAACGGGCTGCGCGTTCCTTGTTTCCTTCGACTCGAAGCAAAATCGCTAGGAGCGATCCCATCGCCAGCGCATCCATTTGGGACGGGAGGAGGACCACGCTAGCGAGTAGCCATCCATGCCACCCAATCAGGAATGCGCGCCAGACAAGGGCCAACACGTACATGGCCACGCACGCATACGCCAGGAGGCGTCCGCGCAAAAAGAGCACGACCGGCGCCCATAGAAGGTAGTACTGCTCCTCCACCGCGAGCGACCACGTAACACCAGGTGCAAACTGTGAAAACTTGTCGGCTTTCGCCATCGAGAAGTTCGATAGAAAAACCCAGTACGTCCAGTAGTGACCAACCGGTATGACGAGCTGGGGTGCCAGCCGGGCGGGTAGGAGAGCCGCAAGCAGAAAGCTTCCCGCGATGACGAAGTAGTAGAGCGGGAAGACCCTGAGCACGCGGCGGACGTAGAAGTTCCGGAAATAGTGGGCTGCGCCCCTGGCATCCAGCAGGATCCCGGTGATCAGAAATCCGCTGAGAACAAAGAAGAGCTCGACACCGGTCCAGCCTATTCGCGGCCAGAAGTTGAAGAATGGACCCAGCCACGAATGCGAGATGACCACCAACAGAATTGCCACGCCGCGCAGACCGTCGAGAGACGGCAGACGTTTGATCATGGTGCCGGCCCCACCACTGGCTGCGATCTGGATCTACGAGCCGGCGTAGCCCGCGCTAATTGGCCTTCTGAAAGTAGCGTCCGCCCCGACCGTCCGTGACTAGATCGATAGGTCGCTGGCCGGCAGGCAGCGTTTCGAAGAATTCCTCGGCGGCGAGTTTCGCTCCGTAGCAAGTGTCGTAGTCATCCATGATCACGTATCCACCGGGCGAGACTCGATCGTAAAGAGTCATGAGACAAGTCTTCGTCGACTCGTACCAGTCGCCGTCAATTCGCAGGACAGCGATCTCGGTCAGCTCCTTGCGGGACGGAGCCAGGGTGTCCTGGAACCACCCCGGCACCATTCGCACTCGGGACCTGGGAATTGCAAAGTAGTCGAAGATGACCTGCGAGACATCGTCCACCGTACCCAGGCACGAACCTTTCGAGAGCGGCTGGACGTGCGATCCGGTCGAACCGGCTGCCGGATCGATGTCCGCGGCGGTTGGGTCCGGGAGCCCCTCGAACGAGTCGAAAAGCCATAGCCGACGGTTCGAGCTGCTGTCGTCGAGCATCGCGAGGCCCATCAGCCCTGAACAACCGCCTCGCGCCACCCCGCATTCGACGATGTCACCCGGAACGCCGGTCGAGATGGCAGACCTGACCAAGTCGTGGCTGATCTCGAGGCCACTGGCGCCGACCAGCGAGTAGCGCATGGCTCGAAAGACACGACGCGACGTGAGAGATGCGTCTGACCGGTTGAGTTCGCTGCCGACAACGTTCCGGAGGTACAGACCGCGCAGAAGACTGCGATAAGCGCCGTAGAGAAATGAATATGCCGCGTCGTACACGGGCGCAGGCAAGCGCCGCCGACTTCTCGCGAGCATCGATTTGGCCACCCGCTTCGGAGCGCTCGGCCGCGGTTCTAGCGTCACTGACACGCCAGTCACCTTACCTCATATAGCTCGATCAGATCCCTGTCGCTCAGTCGAGGCGAGATCAAGCAGCTGACAGTCTGTGGAGTCGAGTCGCAAGTCCAGAGAAGCCGCGTTGTCGAACACCTGCTCCCCATTCTTTGCGCCGGCAATGACCGCCGCTATTGCTGGCCGGCTCAGAACCCAGCTCAATGCGACTTGTGCTTGCGATGAGCCGTGCTTTTGCGCGATCGTGCGAAGGTGTTCAAGGATCTGGTCGTGGTTCCCCTCCGCAAGCTCGGCGAACAACGGCAGTCTGTGCCGGCGATCCTCAATCCCGAATCGAGATTGCCGGCTGTACTTTCCTGTAAGCAGGCCCTGCGCGAGTGAACCATGCGCTAGAGCCGCGATCCCCAGTTCGCCACACACTGGGATGAGGTCGGTTTCCGCCTCGCGCTTCAACAGGCTGAATTCAAATTGAACCGCCGCGAGCGCGTGAACCGCATGCGCTCTCCGGATCTCATCCGCGCCGACATTACAGATTCCGATCGCACCAAGGAGACCCGCCTCGACCAGTCGCGCCAGAGCGCCCACGCTTTCCTCGATCGGCACGTCCGGGTCAGTCCGATGAAGAAAATACAGCGGGATAAAGTCCATTTGGAGACGCTCGAGGCTGGCCTCTACTGCTTGCCTCAAGTACTTCGCGCTGCTATCCGTCGCGGTCGTGGCCCGGCCGCCTTCGGATCCCCACCACCGGACCCCACCCTTTGTCATGACAAGGAACTCGGCCTTTAGGGCGCCGAGGACTTGACCGAGCCGCGTCTCAGCTCGCCCTAGGCCATAGACGTCCGCCACGTCGAACGCAGTGATCCCTCGCTTGACCGCCTCCTTGACAGCATCGACAGCAGCCGTTGCGTCGGTGATTCCCCAGTCGGTGCCGCCGAGCGGCTCACAGCCCAGAACGATTCGTGACAGGGGTCGGCCGCCGATGGTTCGCCCGGAAATCACGTTGGTGGTTGGGTGCGCGAAGTGACCACCGATCGCGCTCCTGGCGGCGGCGTTGGTACCAACGGATCCCGCCGGCCGCTGACGCGCACCAGCTCGCTGGACGCACCCAATTCCCTGGTCAGGCGCTGAATCGCCGCCAGGGCGCGCTGCCGCGCGATCGCGTTGATGACCGTCAACCAGATTATGGCGAGGTCCAGGCGTGGGCTCCGCCAATCTAAGTACAGAAGTCCCAGGCGACTCTTCCATGGCCTTACAAGCTGTCCGTAGGCCAGGTTCGGATCAGGTGCACCCCTCAGGATGTCCTGCAGATCGGCAAAAACGATCGAGGCGAGATCAGTCACTCCCGGGGCCACGGTCAGCAGGCGGCGCTCCTCGGTCGTGTAAATTGCCACCTCGCGCGCCACCTGCGGGCGCGGACCGACGATGCTCATGGTTCCGCCGACCACGTTGAGCAGCTGCGGCAGCTCGTCGATCTTGAGCCGCCGTATGAGCCTCCCAACAGCGGTCAGACGGGGGTCGTCCGCTGCTGTTGAGTCGAGCTCGGATCCGCTCGCTGGGATGGTCATAGTGCGGAGTTTGAACATCGTGAATTGGCGACTATTGATCCCAATGCGGGGTGCGAGATAAAACGGGTTGCGCCTGTCTTGCAACCATACGGCCGCGGCGCAGACGGCCACCACCGGGGCAGTCAAGACCAGGCCCGCCAGCGCTAGAAGGAGCTCCGCTGATCGCCAAAACGGCCGGCTTGCACCCGGCCTGGTCACCTTGGAGGCTCCAGAAGGATCGGAGCTCGTCAGAGGGTTCACGTAGAGGTCGAAAGTGTAATGTGTGGGCACCCTGGGGGGGGGGGAGGCTGTTCCTGCGAGAATTGCCGAGCGTCACCCCTGTATTGATGACGAATTTCACGCCAAAGGAGCCGCTTCAGTGACGGAGAAAATAAGTCAGCGTCGGATCCCCGCTGCGAAGATCGTGTTCGATGCTCCCAGCCAGCAGTGGATCAAGGACCGCGTGGGCGAGATACTTACCAGCGGAGCGTTGACGCTCGGCAAGTACACGACGGAATTCGAGAGCGAATTCGCAGGGTACATCAGCTCGGCCCATGCGATCGCTGTCAACAGCGGTACTAGCGCGCTCGAGATCGCGCTTCGCTGCTTTGGCGTTCAAGGCAAGCAGGTCCTCGTCCCGGACAACACTTTCGTGGCCACAGCAGCAGCCGTGGTACATGCGGGCGGCACGCCAAGACTGGTAGATATCCGGATCGACGACCTGACACCTGACCTGTCTGCGATCGAGGAGGCCATCACGCCGCAGACCGCTGGCGTGATCGTGGTTCATATCGGAGGCATCATCAGCCCCCGACTCCCCGAGATTCACGAATTCTGCCGCAAACGGGGCCTGTTTCTGCTCGAAGACGCCGCCCATGCGCAAGGCTCGACGCTCAATGGGCGCTTTGCGGGAACCTTCGGGGATGCAGCCGCGTTTTCGTTCTATCCGACCAAGGTCATGACGAGCGGCGAGGGCGGCATGTTGGTCACGGGCGACGGGACGATGGACGGCGAGGCGCGGATATATCGCGACCAGGGCAAAGCCGGTTTCCTGGAGAACAAGCACGTCCGGATGGGCTATAACTGGCGCCTCAGTGAAATCCATGCGGTGATCGGGCTAGCGCAGCTGCGGCAGCTCCGCGAGTTCATCGAGAGCCGCCGCACTGTCGCTCGCGTTTATGACAGAGCCCTGGTGGGCCTTGACCACGCCATCCCCGTGGGCGCTCCTCCAGGTGTGCAGAGCAACTACTACAAATACATGGTGAAGATCGATCCAGAGCTCGACCGGCCGGCCCTCAAGAAGAGGATGCGCGAGGAGTATGGGGTCTCGTTGAGCGGTGAGGTTTACGAGCTACCGCTGCACCGCCAGCCGATTCTTGAGGAGTACGGACGCGGTCAAGAATTCCCGATCGCCGATGAGTTTTGCGATGGTCACATTTGCCTGCCCGTTTACGCAGGCATGACTGAGGACGAGGCCGAGTACGCAGTCGGCGCGCTGAAGCAAGCCCTGGGATGAAAGCCGGCGTAGCCGTCGCTCATCTGCGGAGCGCCGCCGCTTCGTCGCATGCATCCCTCTTGCTGATTCGCCTTGGCACCGTCATCCTCACGCTGCTCACGCTTCGATTGCTTGCTCATCGGATGGGTTCGGGCGACTACAACGTTTACATCATCCTGATCCAGCTACTCGCGTGGCCCGCCAGCGTGGGACTGATCGGGATGGGGATCTCTGTTCCACGCACTATCGCCGCATGGTCATCGATATGGAGTCCCGAGGCGGTCCTCGTGAGTGCAGCATCCCTCGCATCCCTCACCTTGCTGCTTCCGCTGGCTCTCATCGTCTTGTGGTCTGCGGACGTTTCCGCCTTCGTTCTCAGGGATCGCCACTGGGCAGGGGCGATCGCGATGGCCGCCATCTACCTGGCTACCTTGGCTCCTCTCCAACTACTGTGGAATTACCTCCTTGGTCTAAAGCAATACCGCGCGTTTGTCGTGCTGGAGCTCGTCCAGTCGGGCATTCTGCCGGTATCGATCGCAATCCTCGACCCGGCTGCCGCTCACGTCGAGTCTTTTCTCTTGCATTACTCGGTAGGCAATCTCGTACTTCTCGCGGTTGCTTTGGCAGTGACCATGAAGATTCGCAGCCGTGCGACTGGAACGAAATTGGACTTTAGCGTGCGAGTCGGCATAGCCAAAGAACTCTTGAACGTCGGCACCCCAAAGCTGATCTCCGGCCTCTTTTTCACGCTGACGGTCTCATCATTTCCAGTAGCGCTGCGGTGGTCGGGTGCTGGTCTCGAGCAGACTGCCGCCGCCAGCCTTGGCCTCGCCATCGCAATCACGCTTTCCCGGTTGGCGATCACGGCCAACGCCCTTGTCGGCTTCATGCAGATCGCTTCGATCTTGAAAACCGATCGGAAGGCGGTGGTCTCGGCCATTCGGCAGATGTTGACCTTTGCCTTGGCCGGGGGATTCACCTTTGCGATCTTTTCCGCGGCCGCGATCGACTTGGCGGTCGGCGTCCTGATCGGACCGGCCTACGAGCGGCAACACCTGTTCTTGGCCCTCGGCGCGATGTTCGGGAGCTTGCAGCTGGTCGCATACGTGCTCGAGATCCCGCTGGACGCCCTCGAGCCTGCGTGGCGCAAAGCAGCGGCAAGCTCGGTGTTCGCATCGGGGCTCGCGGCGGGAGTCGCACTCGGCATTGCGACGGGCAGCCTCGGCGCCGCCGGAGTCGTCGCCGTCTACTCGGGTATCTTGGCCGCATTTTGTGTCGTTCTCTACTTGCTGATCAGGCGTGGGTTCAATGAACCGATTTGGCCAAATCCAGCTCTGCCGGCATATCTTGGCTACTGCTCGATCGTCGCATTCGCATTGGTTTTCGCACGATCTCAGCTTATGAATGTACCCGCGCAGATCCTCGTCACCTGCATTGCACTTCTCGTGATCCTGGTTCTCATGGCACGCTTCGACCTCTTCCGAGTCGCGATGCCAGGACGTCAGGCGGGCTTGGTGCAGGGAGAATAATGGGCGCGGTGCCAATCCTGGCGACGGTACTGTTCGTTGCGATCGCGCTCGCTCTCATCTATCGCTTCGGCCGAGAGGAAGGCTATTACTCGACGATCTCAATATTTGCACTCGGATGCTTCGTGTACTACGTCGCCATTCCTTTCGATCTGTCGGTCCGACACCTTCTTGGCGAGGGGAACCCATCCGGCTTCGCGGTGTCCTTGACCGACAACCAACTCGCTGGAGTCATCGCGATGGCGGCGTTGGCTCTCGTTGCGTGGGTGGCAGGCTATCTGGTTTCGGGGTTCCGACCTTGGCAATCCCCGGATAAAGAGCCAAGCGACCAAGACACGAGAGTGCCGACGAGCCTGTTCGTGCTGTTCGCAATCGCATTGGCTGTTCTACTGCCCCTGCTCTTTTTCGGACATCTTCTTCAGCAACTGCGCGATTACGCAACCCAGGGCACTCTAGCCGTCTACGACAACCCGATCCTGGCTGTCCTGTTGGCCGCCTGCTACGTCCCGTTGGCTGTGATTGGCGGTACATGGCTGCGAGTTCCGCGCCGGCGGCCAGCGAGCTTGGGTATTGCGATTGCCTTGAGTGTGGGCAGCGTCATTACCAATCGCAAGGAGGCAATCTCTCTTGCTTTTCTGATGATTGCCTCGCCGCTTTCACGCTGGCGGCTCAAGCTGCTTCAAGCCACTGGGATCCTGATCGTCGCGGTCACTGTCGGGCTCCTGGCGTTCAATGCCTATTCCGTGCATCGGGGGAACGGACAACTCACTTTCCAGAGGGTGCTAGCGCCCAGCTACGGGCTGGTCGAAGGATCGGACGCGGGCGGCCCGTTCGTATCGATCCAGTACGTGTTCGGCGCTCATCCGAAGCCGACATACGGGTCTAGCTACCTGGACATCGGCATACTCCTGGTGCCGAAATTCATCTGGCCGGGACGTCCGCTTGATCTTGCCGAACGGTTCGCACAAGAGCACATCCCCAACTGGGTCCCGGGACGAGGCACCGGATTTTCGCTCCTCGCGGAGGCATACCTTAACTTCGGAGTGCTAGGCGTGCTCTTCCAATATGCGGTTCTGGGCTGGGCTTGGGGTGCTTTCTGGAAATTGGCGCGCAGGCTGCTGGCCGAATACAGCACTGTCGCCTGGCAAGTGACCTACTCAACTCTGGGCTTCTTCACACTCCTGACCATGCATAGAGGAACAGTGGCGACCGGATTCAAGACTTTCTTGGTGATGGTCGTGCCTCTGATCGTTGCTTCGTTGCTCATCGATCGTGGTTTGCGAATCTACAGGTCTGGTTCGGGTCAGCGCTCGGTGCTGGAGACCGTTCGGCAGGTGTTTACCTGGAGTTGACTGTCAGCCGAGACTCAGGCTGGGCAGCTTCGCCTGGGCCGCCTGGCCCGCGGTGAGGCTGAGGCCCCTGCTCGAGAAAACGATGATTCGATCTTGTCCAAGATCGCCCTCGATTGTGTAAGTGTGCCCGCTGCCGTCAGTCCACTTCACGGTGATTGCGTCGTCGACGGTGCCGGGTTGCTTCTGCCAGTAGATCTGCGCCTCGCCTCGACCATCCGCCACCCACGGCGTGTCGTAGCTGAACACAGCCTGAGCTGAGTGACCGTAGCCGTGGAAAAGTGGGACCCATCCGTCGATCATGCTTGTGCCGGGAGGTGGGGGCGGATTCGGGTATTTGGCACGTCTCAGGTTGTCGCTGGCAGACGACGCATCAGCGGGAACATAGAGCCTGAGATAAGCGCTGTAATACTCGTGCGGTCGGTCATAGAAGGGCATGTTGTCCGTGAGGTCAATCGTCACTTTGTGGTGCAGGACTGAGCCACTCCGGGTGAGCTCCACAGTGAAGTGACGCACTACGAAGTAGTTGGCCTTTGTCCCGCCGAGATTTGCTTCGACCTCCATCATGTAGTCGTGAGCACTCGTCGGGTTGACGGTCGCCGACCAGCCGAACTGGGTGAGCGTGTTCTCGATAGTGGCACTGTTGAAGTAGGCCTGGAGGTGGCGTGCAGCAGTGAGATCGTTGAGCGCGGTGATGAGGGAAGGCCAGCGGTCTGGCGGTAACGTGGCAATGCGGTCCATGAGGGGGCCGGCAACCGCGCTAAGGATGGCCTTGTGGGCGTTGTCATCGGCTATGTCGTGCTGGACGACCAAGGGCACGAAGTTGGCCGAAGTTATCGTGATCCCAAAGCCGGGAACGGTCAGCGGTCCAGTGATTTCGAGCATAGCCGCAACTGCGTAGAAATCAATCGAGATGACCGCATCTACGTGCCCCACATACGGTTGGGCGAGACTCTCTGCCGCCATTGCATTCGACGGGAAGTCGGGAAAGAAGTTGGAATCGACGAAGCTCCAACTGGTATCTGGCACAAACTCACGCAGCGGACCGGGTGGGGTCACGTACCCTGGCTGGCCAGGTCCTGCACTTGAGCGCAATTGATCAGTGGCACCGCTCTTGAGCAGCGACAGGGTGCCATGGTCAGCCCGGAGGAGGCTGTAGGTGCCGATTATCCCCCCTCCCGGGCGGAGCTCAGCAGGGTTGACCTGCTCGATCAGGTACGTCCGAGCCCCGTTGCCTCCAAGGACCTCTGTGATCACCGGTACCAATGTGGTGAACTCATCAGCTGCCGCGAGAGCCGAGGTTATCGTGGCTTTCGCCCTGAGGAATGACGCCTGCTGGCCGGCTGCCAATACGCCTATGTCCACTCCAGCCGCGGCCTTTTGCGCGCGGTCGAGGTCGGCGCGAACGATGACAAGGCTCGAGCTTGTCTGATTGAGGACAGTCAACAGAGTACGACCCTGCTGGCCACCCGAGCTCGAAGGCTTGATGAGATCCCCGTCCAGCTTGGCCAGCTCCAGGCCCGCGCTCGAGATCGCGATGCCCATATCCGCTATGCCGTCGACCGCCACGTGCCGCGTCCTAGCCATGGCCCCCACCTCAGGAAGACCCTCCAGCTGCGCCAGAAGCTGATTGCTGTCGGCGATCTGCCTGGCAACTGTGAACTGCAGCTTTGCGTTGATGAAGTGGACATTGGTCTGGGCGATGTATGCCTCGTCATGTGTTTCATTAGCCGTCTTGAGGCTTGACTTGGCCGCCTCCAGCTCGCCCTGTCCGGCCTCCAGGTGGAGCGCCAGCTGAGCCTCCAGTTGATTGGCCTGCGTCTTCACGGACCTGTAGACGAGCGCGCTCGCCGCCCCGCTCCCCACGACGAGCACGAACAGGATCGCCAGAGCGATCAGGACGGGACGCCTGCGCTTGCGCCGCGGCGAGGCTGCCTTGACTCCGGTGCGCCTGAGCGCGGAGGGTCGGGTCGTCAATACTTCAAGCCGCGCGACTTGAGTGTTCGGGCATAGTATCGAAAAAGCATCGTGATCTTGGTTCAACGGTGAGCCGGACGGTTGGGGTACGTTGCAAGTTCGCCGCGGCGGTCGCGTTTGGCCTCGGGACAGTCTACCGTCCCAGCGTCGATCGAGATGGACCCGGGAAGTGGGCCCGTTCGATCTCTAGGTCGCGTTCGGAATGAACTTGGAGGCCAGGGTCGAACCGCCGGCGGTCACATTCGCGCACCCGGGAGCGTTCAGTCCGGCGGCCCAGCCGATCACGCCCTCGTAGTCGCCGATCTCGCGGACCTCGGCGAGCATCGCGCTCCCGGGCGTGAAGTCCATCGAGCCTGTGTAGTTCTGCATGTCGCCGCGGAAGCCCGCCGAACCGGCCAGGTCGACCGGCCCGCCCCGCCCGCTGGTCTCGGTGAAATGGGCCGTGGCCTGGGGGGTCACAGCAAAGGCCGGCGTGCCCTGGTCGAAGGTGAGGGTAAGCGTGTCGCCTGACACTGTGGCGGAGACGATCGGCGGGGTCATCATCGTCCTCACGTCGGGTGCAATCCAGTTCGAGGAGGCAGTCCCACCAGAAGTGCAGCTGAGCGTCGCGGGGCTGCGCGTCGGGTTTGGTGATGACTGCCCGGTCCCCGGGGTGCTGCCACAGGCGGCGGTGAGCCCCATGACGGCGAGGCACCCGACCAACCCGAGCTTGTTTGTGCTGCGCACGGGTCACATGGTGGGGAGCGCTCCAGCGCCCGACTAG
>Ga0307372_10004480_pt1 | contig 21491 bp, 21 predicted proteins | sample OX1MG_FD_202533 | JGI IMG/M metagenome (GOLD analysis project Ga0307372, IMG submission 202533) | Soil microbial communities from Risofladan, Vaasa, Finland - OX-1 | ecosystem: Environmental > Terrestrial > Soil > Coastal area > Acid sulfate soil | place: Finland: Risofladan, Vaasa | collected...
CATGACCCCAGTCGGAAATACAGTGCGCTTCGTCAATGACAAACATGCCCACACGGTCGCCGATTTCACGCAACACCGTTTCAACGAACTGTGGCTTGGACAACTGCTCGGGCGAAATAATGATGGCATCCAGCTCGTCCGCCAGAAGTCGGTCCGTGGTTTTCTGGTTTTCATCCTCATCGTTTGATGAATTGATTGTGCCAAGCTTCACGCCGTAGCCCAGTGCACTGGCAATCTGATTGCGCATGAGCGCCAGCAAGGGAGATATGATGACGGTGGGGTCGTACTTGGCTTGCCGCATCAATCGCGTGGCGACGAAGTAGACCGCGCTCTTGCCCCAGCCCGTACGTTGAACAACTAATAAGCGCCTCCGATCTTCTACCAGCGTGGAAATGGCCTCCCATGGGTGTTCGTGGAAATCCGCAGTAGGGTTTCCCAGACTTTCGCGAAGGATCTGGAGTGCCTGTCCGCGCATCGAACTCATTAGGCGGCCTCACCTGTAACGGCCTTCACCTCAGCCAACAAATCCCCGAATTTTCCGTAGTTCACCTTCACTGACCTTGCCATCGAATTACGTACCCCATAACCGGGGCTATGAGCTGGCTTGTTTGGCTTGGCCAGCCAGTGTTGCTCGAACTCTGCATCGGGCTGATGAAGCTCAAGGTGGAGTGCAGCCGAGACTGGTTGCACCAGAGCAGCCAGGCAAGCGTTTCATCCTTGGCGTGGCGACGAGTGATGAAGCGCTGGTCGTGCAGCCGCTCCACCTTCAGCGAGCCGAACCGCGTTTCGCTGCAGGCATTGTCCCAGCGATGCCGTATTCCTTGAGCACGTCTCGGCAGTCCTCACTGGCGTATGGGCTGCCGCGGTCGCTGTGAAAAATCAGACCGGCTTGCTGGTCGGGATGGCGCTTAAACCCTGCCATGGGCAGTGCGTTGATCACGATGTCGCGCGTCATGTCCGCACGCATCGACCACCCCACCCCCTGACGGCTGAACAGGTCGATCACCACGGCCAGGGACAGCCCGCCTTCGTCGGTGGGAAGGTAGGTGATGTCGCCGACCCAGACCCGGTCAGGCTTGGCCACGGTGAACTGACGGTCGAGCAAGTGCTGCGTGATCGGCAGGTCATGGTTGCTGTCGGTGGTGGCCTTGAACCGTTTCTTGCCTTTGGCACGAATACCGTGCCGACGCGGTGCGGGGCTGGCCCGGCGTGCGGCGTGTCCGTGGTAGCCGCTGATGCTTGCGTTCAGCACACGGCACTACACCGTGATTGGCCACACCTGGCGATGACGCTGGATGAAGGCGTACCTCACTTGTCGGAGCAGTGCTCCGACCATTGGCGAAGTACGCGTTCGTCGGGCAGGCCATTCACTGGATGTCCTGCCTGCTGACTCACCTTGTCCCAGGATGTCACGCGCCATCTTCACCCGGGCCAGCTCGGCCCGCAGCCGCGCGATCTCCATCTGCTCGGCACTCACCGGCTTGCTATTAGCGCCATTGAGCTGGCCTTGTCGACTCGTCTTGACCCCGTTGAACAGCGTCTGCTCAACCAGCCCAAGGGTCTTGGCCACCGAGGCTTGGCTTCTGACCACCCTCGAGCAGTCGCACCGCTTCTTGCTTGAATTCGAGCGCGTAGCGTGCCCGCGTTGTCTTCGTCATGTCGTTCTCCTTGCGTGGATTGACTCACACGGCAAGGGACACGTTTCTCGGGGGCAAGGTCAGACGCGCTTTGCCAGTGACGGCGCATCGCGATAGATGTCCGTGGCCACGGCTCCTGGATGGAAGACGTTGATCGTGACGTTGGTGCACTTGAGTCGCTTCAACAGTTCGTGGGTGAACAACAGGTTGTCGAGTTTGACCTGGCCGTAGGCAGTCATGGTATTGCGGTGGCAGGAGGGTTCCGTAAAGCTGTCCGGGTTGATCTTGCCGAACTTGTGCATCATCGAACTGGTGACAACAATGCGCGCACGCGGCGTGGCCTTGACCGCCTCCAGCAGGTTCTGCACCAACCGGAAATGGCCGAAGTGCATGATGCCCATCATCGTCTCGTAGCTGTTGGCCAACCGGCGCAGTTTCAGGTGTACAGTCCGGCGTTGAGAATCAGCACGTCGATTATCGGCATCCGCTCCAGCAGTTCGGCGCTGAAGCGGTCAATCTGGCCAAAGTCAGCGAGATCGATCTGCATCGACTCTGCCCGGGCTTCCGGCGTTGAGTACAGATGCGCGCAGTGCGGTGTGTAACTTCGCTTCGTTGCGGGCGGCGATCACCTTGACCGGCTAGCGCCAGCGCCATTTCCAGGCCGATACCGCTGTTGCGGCCGGTGATGAGGATGTTTCTGGACATGGATCAAGACGCTGTAGAAGCGGAGCGGTTGCCCAGTTTACGTCAGTGCTTCGTACGAAATCGTTCACAATGGCGCATGAAAACACCTGCGGGCCTAGTCGCCCTGATCGAAGACGGTATCATCGACGCAGTAGTCCGACCCCTGAAAAGCGGCAAGGAAGCCTCGGTTTATCTCGTGGAGTGTGGCGGCGAACTGCGCTGCGCCAAGGTTTACAAGGAGGCCAATCGTCGCGGCTTTCACAAACTGGCCGAATACCAGGAAGGACGCAAGACTCGCGGCAGTCGCGACGACCGTGCCATGGGCAAGCGCAGCCGGCATGGGCGCAAAGTGCAGGAAGTGGCATGGAAGAACGCAGAGGTCGACGCGCTTTATCGACTGGCCGCGGTGGGCGTGCGTGTACCGCAGCCGTACGGATTCTATGAGGGGGTGCTGGTGATGGAACGGATCGCCGACGCAGACGGCGAAGTCGCGTCGCGGCTGAGTGAAATCACGCCGACGGCCGAGCAGGCGCGCAGCTGGCATGCTTTCTTGATGTCGCAGGTGGTGCGTATGCTGTGTGCCGGACTGATCCACGGCGATTTGTCCGAGTACAACGTCCTGCTCGATGCCGACGGCCCGGTCATCATCGACCTGCCGCAGGCGGTGGACGCCGCCGGCAACAACAACGCACTGCTCATGCTGGCGCGCGATGTCGGCAACATCACTGCCTACTGCAGGCGCTATGCGCCAGAGTTGCGGGAGACACAATACGCGCGTGAAATCTGGGCGCTTTACCAAAATGCCCGTCTGCGTCCTGACACCGAACTCAGCGGCCACTTCGAGGAGGACAACACGCGAGCCGATGTTGACGGCGTGCTGCTGCAGATTGAGGAAGCGCGGCGCGAGGCTGAAGCCTGTCGCCGCGGGCGTGAGGAGGCTGAGGCGGCTTGGAAGGCTGAGTACTGAGGGCCGCCACGATCCCCTTCTTCCGCTTGCTGGAGAAGGGGGTGCGCTGCGAAGCCGAGGCTTTCGCAACGCACCCCTTTTCAAAGCTGTGTTTTTACAGACCTTACTTCTCGGTCTCGTACCCTTGGAATTCTTCAGTGCGGATCATGTGGTCCTTGACGCCGGCCGCGTCCAGCGTGTTACGCAACGCGTTGACCATCGCTTGCGGGCCGGAGATGTAATAGAGGGGCTTACTGAGATCCGGGATCGATTTTTCCAGCATGGCTTTGGTGATATAGCCGGTTTCGCCATCCCAGGCTTCGCCGGAATGATCGGTATCCGTCATGGTCGGTACGAATGTGAAGTGCGGATTGTCCTTTTGCGCGATCCGGAAGTCCTCCATGAACGCAGTGGTTTTGGGGCTGTGATTGGAATAGAAAAGATAGATCGGGTGCGCGAGTTTATCGTGCGTAGCTTGCAGCACGATGCTGCGCACGGGCGTGATCCCGATGCCGCCGGACAGGAATACGGCGGGGATGCTCGTGTCGCTGTGCAGCGTGAAGGTGCCGCCGGTTGCCATCAGCGAAAACGCGGTGCCGATTTCCATCTTTCTCAAGACACGCTTGAATGCGGTATTGCGCAAGCGGGTGGCCATCATCAGATCCGGCTCATACGGTGCGCTGGCGATCGTGAATCCGCGCGTGTTGCCTTCCTCGTCGGTTTCGAGCGGGTCGATGAGGGTGATGTCGCCCCACTGGCCGGGTTTATAGACGAGTCCTGCAGGTTTTTCGAAACGGAACGCCAAGGTCTCGGAAGCGATTTCTTTGCGGCTGATTAATTTGGTTGTGTAGAAATTTGGCATGGTGGTTGCGCTCCTATTCCACTCGATCATTACTAAAACAGACACACTATATTCGTTTCGTCAGTCGACGAGTCAAATTTTGGGGTGCTGGTTGCGATACTCAGTGGCAATGCACTGTTCGGCCTGGGCGACCACCGCGTCGGGCGTCATCCCGTTTGGTTCGATTGCCGGCAACACGGTCCAACCGATGGTTTCTCCTGCGGACATCGGAAAGCTGCCGTAGCGGTTGAGTGCCCAGGTGTTGTGGATGTAGACCGGCACGATCAAGGCATTCGGTGCTTTCTTCAACAAAGTCTTGACTCCGCCGCTTGCGAACTGGCCGGTGACCCCGGTGCGCGAGCGCGTGCCTTCTGGAAAAATCACCGCGGATGATCGGGTGTCTTCGATCAGTTTGCCAAGGCGTCCGATCTCTTTTAGCGATTGCCGTGGATCGCTACGATCGATCAACGCCGCGCCGCTGCGCCGCAGGTTGTAAGAAATACTGGGGATACCCTTGGCTAACTCGATCTTGGCGACGAACCGGGGCGCGTGACGGTGCAGATACCACCCGATCCCGGGGATGTCGAACTTGTTCTGATGGTTGGCGATGAAAATGATGGGGCGATCATTAGGCAAATCCTCCGAGTACCGGACGCGGATCCGTGTCCCCAGCAACCGCAGGTTGTGGGTCAGACAGAAGTTCAACGCGTCAACGGTATGCCGATGTGCCGTTGCTCCGAACAGCGTGAAGGCGATCACTTGCAGCACGTGAAATACGCCCAGCAGTAACCCCCACACCAGCAAAAACGGTGGTGTGAGTAGGTAGCTGAGCAGCTTTTTCATGCGGAGAGATCGGCAGCGCGAGGAGTCTGCATTGTTGCGCAAATGGGGTGGTGCTGTTGCAACCCACTCGCCATCCGCGCGCATATGCCTTACTTTATCGCGTTTACAGATCGCCGAGGAAGCAGCCGTCATGATGAAATCATCTTTCCAGCCACCACACCGAATCTTGATGGGGCCGGGACCGTCACCCGTACACCCGCGCGTGCTGGAAGCCCTGGCGCGACCCACAATCGGTCACCTTGATCCAGAATTTATTCGTCTGATGGACGATATCAAGAGCGGCCTGCGCGATGTGTTCAGGACCGAGAACGAATTCACCCTACCGATTTCAGGGCCAGGCTCGGCTGGCCAAGAAGCCTGCGTCGTCAATCTGCTGGAGCCAGGGGACACCTTCGTTGCCTGCGTTAACGGTGTGTTCGGTGAGCGCATGGCGTTAATGGCTGAACGGGCCGGCGCAATCGTGTTGCGATTGGCCCAGCCTTGGGGGCGTGGCGTCGATCCGGAAGCATTGCGCGAGATGCTCAAGGCACATCCTGAGACCAAGCTGGTGGGCTTCGTCCATGCCGAGACGTCGACCGGTGCGCTGTCCGACGCGAAAACGCTGGCTGCGGTAGCGCGTGAAAACGACTGTCTGGTGTTGATGGATACGGTGACCTCGCTCGGTGGGGTGCAGGTTGAGGTCGATGACTGGGGCATCGACGCATGTTATTCAGGCACGCAGAAATGCTTATCCTGTCCGCCGGGGCTGTCTCCTGTCACCTTCGGTCCAAAGGCGCGTGTGGCCATCACCGGGCGTAAGACACCAGTACGCAGCTGGTTCCTGGACATGAATTTGTTGATTCCCTATTGGGGCAGCAGCGCCAAGCGCAGCTATCACCACACCGCCCCAGTCAATGCACTGTACGGATTGCACGAGGCGCTGCTGCTGGTTGCCGAAGAGGGTTTACCCCAGCGATGGGAGCGCCATCTGCGCGTGCATCGGGCGATGGTGGCGGGGATTGAAGCGATGGGGCTGCGGATGGCCGTGCCTGCCGCGGAACGTCTGCCGTCGCTGAATACGGTGGAGGTTCCGGCAGGTGTCGACGAGGCGATGGTGCGGCGTCAGCTGCTGGATCAATACTCACTTGAGATCGGTGCCGGTCTGGGACCGATGGCCGGCAAGATCTGGCGCATCGGGCTGATGGGCGAGGGCTGCACCGAGCACAACCTGATGCTGTTGCTGGATGCCTTGGGCCAGACCTTGGCTGACGCCGGCGTCAAAGTTGATCGAGCGGGTGCGCGGGCCGCCGTCGAAGCCTGAGACCCAATTGCACCCGCCCGGCAGCATCGCTGTCTGGCGGCGTTACTTACGACCCATAGAGCGGTGAGCGGTTTCGGCCGCTGATCGCTCTAGCGTAACTGGCTGTCCTTGCTGCCACGCCGGTTGAAGTCGGCCCGGCTCGTCTGCTTTGCGTCAGCTTCTTCCTGGCAGCTGACGCACAGGCGCACGCCGGGCACGACATCGCGCCGCGCTTTTGGGATCAACGCCTCGCAGGCTTCGCAATGAGTGCGGCTCGGCCCCTGCTGCATGCAACTGCGCGCCCGTTTGACAGCGTCTGCCACGGTCGCATCGATCTGGTCCTGTACTGCACCGTCTCCTGCCCATCCCACTGCCATGGTGTCCTGTCTCCATGTCGAGTGATACATACACCGGCCCATCCTATCCTGTGTGGAATTCGCAGGGTAGGACGGCTCCTGCGTCTGCGAGTGCAAGCGCAAGAAATATTGAGCACCCACTATGTATACCAAAAAAGAATTAAAAAATAGTAAATAATGCGTTCTAATGTCAATGGAACCCGCGTAATCTTGCAGCTTCTGCCACCCACGGGGCGTTGTCCCCTGCTTGAGATTAACGGTAAGCGAGCATGACTGCAGTCCAGATTTCCCCACGCACCAGCCCGCTCGATGCCGAGCAGACGCAACAGCTGGAATCACTGGCGAGCACACTATCGTCCCTCCAGGCGATGTGGGTACGTGGTTATCTCGCCGGCCTACACGCGGCGGAGGCGACCGATACGAGAGCCGCGGTGCCCGTCGTTAATTCGGAAACGGCACTGAAGCTGACGATTCTGTATGGATCGCAAACCGGCAACAGCGAGGGTGTGGCGCGACAATTGATGGATTCCGTGCGTGCGCGCGGAATCGAAGCCGTGTTGGTGGACATGGCCGACTACAAACCGCGCGATCTGAAGAAGGAGCAGGCGCTGCTGATCGTCGTATCGAGCCAGGGTGAGGGGGATCCGCCCGACAGCGCGCAGGAGCTGTATGACTTCGTGCAAGGCAAGAAGGCTCCCAAGCTCGATGGTCTGCGTTATTCAGTGTTGAGCTTGGGAGATTCCAGTTACGAGCAATTTTGTAGCATTGGCCGGGTGTTTGATGAGCGTCTGGCGGCGTTGGGTGGCCAGCGCGTGCATGATCGCGTCGACTGCGACCTTGATTACGACGATCCCGCCGCGCGCTGGAGCGTTGAAGTGGTGGAATTTTTCGCGCAGTCACCGGAGGTCAGTGACGCGCACCCCACCGTCTCGCCGTTGCCGGCGGTGGCGCTGATCCAGGTCGGGCCATCCCGCAAAAAGCCTTATGCCGCAACCGTGTTGAACAATATCGTCCTCAACAGTCCAGGGTCGGACCGGGAGGTTCACCATATTGAGCTGGATACCGAGGACTCCGGCCTAGTGTGGGCTCCGGGCGATGCGTTGGCGGTAATTCCGCGGAACCCGTTGCCGGTCGTGGATGACCTGGTCGCCCGGCTCGCGCTGGATCCTGCTGAACTCGTGCAGGATGCGGTGGCAGCGGGCGCCGAGTTGCCACTGCGTGAGGCGCTCATCACGCAATACGAGATCACCACGTTGACGCGGCCGCTGATCACGAAATACGCGGAGCTGGCGCAGGCTGAATCCTTACAGGTGCTGTTGCAGGAGACGCAGCGCGACGCTTTCGCGCGGTACGTGGCCGACCGGCAGTTAGTCGATCTGATCGAGGATTATCCGGTCAAGGGAGTGGCGGGTGCCAAGTTTTTGAAATTGCTGCGGCGGTTGCCGCCGAGACTGTATTCGATCGCTTCCAGCTATACGGCCAGTCCTGACGAAATCCATCTGATGGTGGCAGCCGTGCGTTACACCAGCCATGGACGTATCCGGCAAGGTGTGGCATCGGCTTATCTGGCCGACCAAACCGATGACGATGCAACGGTGTCGGTGTACGTTGACGGCAACAAGAATTTCAAGCTGCCCAACGATGACGTTCCCATCATCATGATCGGGCCGGGAACCGGGGTGGCGCCATTCCGGGCTTTCCTTGAAGAACGCGAAGCACGTGGTGCGAAAGGGCGCAACTGGCTGTTTTTTGGGGCGCAACATTTCCACACAGATTTCTACTATCAGACCGACTGGCTGCGCTGGCGCGCCAAGGGCTTGCTGACCCGCATCGAGGTGGCGTTCTCCCGTGATCAGGCGGAGAAAATATACGTACAGCACCGGCTGATCGAGCAGGCCCACGATCTTTATGCCTGGTTGCAGGATGGTGCACAGGTCTACGTTTGCGGAGATGCCGGGCACATGGCGCATGACGTCCATGCGGCGCTGACGGAAACATTGGTGATCGGAGGTGGTCTGTCGGCCAAGGCCGCCGCGGAGTACATGACCCGGTTGCAGAAGGAAAAGCGTTACCACCGCGACGTCTACTGACCTATCCGGTCCCAACCGAGGGCTGTTTATCGTCGCTCCATTACCTTAAGAGGATTGCTTTATGTCCGAGCTCGTCGATGGACACTCGAGCGTTGAAAAAATAAAGGCCGCGAGTCACCACCTGCGCGGCGATCTCGTGCAGGGCTTCGCGGACCACGTCACCGGTGCGCTGTCTCCGGACGACACCCAGCTCACCAAGTTCCATGGCTTTTATCAGCAGGATGATCGCGACTTGCGCGCCGATCGCAAGCGGCGAAAACTCGAGCCGCGTTACCAGTTCATGTTGCGGATGCGCCTGCCCGGCGGTTGTCTGACGCCGCAGCAGTGGTTGCAGCTCGATGCGGCCAGCCACGCCTATGGCGAAGGCACCATGCGCATCACCACGCGGCAGACGTTCCAGTTCCATCGCGTGTTCAAGCAGGATGTGAAGCCGATGATGCAGGCGATCAATCGCGCCGGGCTGGATACGCGGGGTGGCTGTGGCGACGATACCCGCAATGTTATCGCTTGCTCCAACCCGTATCGCTCACGGATTCATGCGCAGATTGAGGATTGGGCGAAACGGATCAGCGAGCATCTGCGGTGGCGCTCGCGTGCTTACGATGAACTGTGGCTGGACGCGCCCGTCTCCGACCAGCCCGAAGTCGAGCCGCTCTACGGCGAGACCTACATGCCGCGCAAATTCAAGGTGGCACTGGTCATTCCGCCGGACAATGATTGCGACGTATTCGGCAACGACATCGCGCTGATTGCCGTCGTTGAAGATGACACGCTGGTGGGTTTCGACGTCGGCGTTGGCGGCGGCATGGGCGCCAGTTACGGCATCGCCACACACTATCCGCGGTTGGCTTCGGTAATCGGTTTCTGCACACAAGACCAGCTGCTGGAAGTGGTCGAGCAGATTCTGTGCATCCAACGTGATCACGGTGATCGTGTCGACCGCATGCACGCGCGCTTCAAGTACACCATCGACGATCACGGCCTGGATTGGGTCAAGGATGAATTGACGCAGCGACTCGGGTATGCGCTGGAACCTGCGCGTCCCTACGCCTTCACCAGCAACGGGGATCGCTACGGATGGTTGGAGAGTGATGATGGGTTGTGGCACCTGACGCTGTATATCGAGAGTGGGCGCATTGCCGATTTTGAGGGTTTCGCGTTGATGAGCGCTATGCGTGAGGTCGCTGGCGAGCTGGACCGGTTGGGTATCGGCGGGATCCGTTTGACCTGCAACCAGAATCTGATCCTGGCGCGCATTCCGGCCGAGCACAAACCTGACATCGATGCCCTGGTCGAGCGGCTTGGCTTAGCCGATGGGTTGCGTACTTCGGCATTGCGCCGTGCCACCATGAGCTGCGTGGCATTTCCCACCTGCGGGTTGGCGATGGCCGAGGCCGAGCGCTACATGCCCGTATTGATGGCGAAGCTGGAGACAGTGATGCGCGACGCCGGTCTGGAGGACACCGCTATCGTTACGCGCATGACCGGCTGCCCCAACGGCTGCGCGCGGCCTTATCTGGGGGAGATCGCGTTCACCGGCAAGGCGCCAGGAAAATACAATCTCTATCTCGGCGCTTCCCATAGCGGCGAACGACTCAACAAACTCTATCGCGAGAACATTGGCGAGGACGAGATTATGCGTGTGTTGACGCCGCTGATTCAGCGCTACGCCACCGAGCGCGAGGACGACGAGCATTTCGGTGACTTCGTGATCCGCGCAGGTGTCATCAAACCCACTCTGGAAGGCCGGTATTTCCACGACGAGGTCGGGCCCATCGTCTGATACCGCCTTGCGACTCACCGGTACACGTCGGGTTGAAGCGTGAATTGGCTGACAAAACGCCGTGTGGTGCCGTTGAGCGGGTCGATAAATTCCAGACCTTTTGCCAGCAGTTTGAGCGGCATCGAATAATCTCCCGGAGACTCTGGCATCAAGGTGGGATACAGCGGGTCGTTGACAATGGCGGCGCCCAGTGCCGCCATGTGCACGCGCAGTTGATGTTGCTTGCCTGTGACCGGGCGCAGCATGTAGCGCCAGTGGTAACCTTCGGCGCACAGCACATCGATGTGCGATTCGCTGTTGGCTTCGCCTTCGATTTCTCGCATACGAAAAAATGGTTCGCCGCTCACAAGGCGGCTGCGGCGTGTCAACGGAAAGTCCGTATTGGGCAGCGGTGGCGCCAACGCCTCGTAGCATTTGGCGATTCGTCTGGTGCGGAACAGCGCCTGATAATGTCTACGGCTCGTCGGATTGGCTGAGAACAATACCAACCCGGCAGTGCCGCGGTCGATGCGATGCAGGGGCACTAGATCAGGATTGCCTAGCCGTCGGATTAGTCGTGCCGCCAGTGTTTCCTCGACGTGAGGCCCGCGTGGCATCACTGGCAGAAAATGAGGTTTGTCGACCACCACCAGATGTCCGTCTGCGTGCAGGATCGTTTCCACAAACGGGATGGGTGCTTCCGTGGTAACTTCGCGGTAGTAATGGACACACAAACCCGCGCGGTAGGGGTGCGACGGTGATATTGGTTTGCACGCAGCATCCAGCACGCGGCCTCGCGCCATGCGACTCAGCCACTGCTCACGGTCTATCGCCGTGAAGTGATCGCAGAGACAGTCCAACACCGTTACCCAGTCGCCCTGCGGCAGGTGCACAATGCTGGCGGCGAGGCCGTTCAGCGTCGGTGGTTTGCCGCAGCTCACGTTGGTTTGCTCGCCGCGCGCTTGCTTACGCCGATTGCGGTGCTGTGGCCGAGACTGGGAACCCCATCTGAAAACGGGGTGTCTTCACGCAGGTCACGATTTTGCCCTGCACCAGACAGGGAACAGCTTGCCGTCGAACTTCATATCCATGACTCGACTGAATTGCATCTGGCCGCTCGCTGACGGTATGTAGGTGAACTGTCGGCCGCTGTAATACTGCGACAACGTTCGCAGAAAGCGCGGCAGCAGTGCGGTGGTGAACGGCAGTCGCAGACGGCTCGGATGTATGTGCAGATATGCAAAACACTGCCCTTCGTGCGATACCGACAGCAGGTCGTCACCGTCCGTATCGCTGTGAAAATCGAAACCGCAACAGTCCTTGGGAATGCCCCAGTTGATGCGGCCGTTGACTGCCGATTCCATGGTGGAAACATAGATGCGCGTGATCGAATAGTGACGACCGTTGGGAAAGTCGAAACGGCCGGGGATATACAGCAATTCACGGTAAGGTCCGACCGCGGAAGTTTCATAATCCACCAACATCACCATGGCGTAACGACCGTGGCGCTTGCCGCGCAACCCCGGCGGTACGAAGGCTGGGTCGTCGAGCGCTGATTGCGGCAGCTTCACCAGCAAGATCCAGCCGCGACCTGTCAGTGTCCACGGTGCGGGCGCCAGCGGCACATCTGGCAGTTCGTCGTCGCGTTTCGGCATGATCGATTCTGATGTATCTGCGGTTATGGGCTGCATTGGCAGCCATTAATAGTGAGCGGGTGTGTATTCGATCAGTCGCAACGATCTGTTTGGAAGGATGTTTTTGTTATTCGGGACAGGGGTACAAAATCAATGATTGATCGCGCCAAGGATAACGGTGTTGCATTGGTCGTGGGGTCGGGTGACGGAATAGCGCGGCTATCGCCCGACGCTTCGCACACGGGGCTATGTCGTCTGTTGCGTGAGGTAGAGAAGGGATAGCCGACTGTCGCAGATCCTTGTACAACGGGAGTTCTTGAAGCTTCCGAGATCAAAGACACATGGCAGCAGCTATCCCCAGAGGGATGCTTGGCCTGCGCGGGCAGGTCGTCAACTCCATCACCGTGGAATCGCCGGGAGCGATACGAGTGCCATGTCGTCGGGATGCACGGTATCGTCTGATCGACCCGCGCAGCGGTCCCCGGGGCCGGGCCAACCGCTGGCTGTGACGCCGGGTATGGGATCTGCCGCTGGGGGGCACCGGGTCGGACTGGAGATCGAATCTCTGGAGATCGCGGTGGGGCGCTGATCAGTGCCCTGTGCCGGTATCCGCCGATCTCGGCGGTTGCGCCGCCCCGCACATGATTGCGATCCGCCGCCTTTCCGCGACGGTGGCGGTGACCTCGGCCGTCACCGCGCATCCGGCTGCCGGCGCAACCACTGGGCAAGCTTCTCCTCATGCTCGGCCAGCGCATCCGCGTACGCGTCGAACACACAGACCTCGCAACCGCTGTCGCAACAATCCATCGGCAACGGCTTTTCGGGAGGCGTCGGACGGGCGTCAGATTCAATTTCAGGTGCCATCGCTCCTGCCTTATTGTTTCGAGCGCTCCAGCGGAGTTGGCCGAGGGCGCAGCGCACGGCTCATTTTGACGTCGATCAACGTCACGTCAAGCCTGAGTTAATCGCCGTCTGCGAGACTGAGTCATCGGCTGCAAAGTCACGGATGAACAGGAGGTATCGCAATGACGAGCAACACCCCGAAACGCAAAAACATCCGACGCAGAATACTGTCGTTGACTGCAGCTCTGTCACTGCTGTTGCTCGCGCCAAGCGCCGCTTTCGCCCACACTGATGTGTTTCTCGGTCTGAATCTGGGCGGTTTGTCCACGCCGCGGTATGCCCCGCCACCGACGGTGGTCTATACGCCGCCCCCGCGGGTTTACTACGCGCCGCGCGTCGTCCGCTACGGCTGGCACCGCCACGAAACGGTTTTATCGCGATGATTATCACGCTTATGCTGGCACAGAGATCATGGTCACGACTGGCGCCATCACTGGCGCCACTGAGCAGCCTCTCGATACTACTCGGACTAACAGATAATAACTAAATACCCCCAGTTTCGCCCTGTTTCTTGATCACATTTTACATAAAATGTAGCCTGTAGCTTAGTGACGTTAATGTAGATGTGGCGATAACCATGGTGGGTAATGAAGCGACGTGGTCGCAGCAGGTTTTCGGAGCGTGCGATCTTGGCGATAGCCGTCGCACACGGCGCTTGGTGGATGTGGGGGCACGACTGGCACGACAGGTGGGAGCCTCGATGGCTCAGTGTTATGAAGGCGAGGGCGCCAGCTTTGCTGGGCAGCTATCGACTGATCCGCAACGAGGACGTCTCGCTGGAAGCGATCCGGGAAGGTGGCTTGAGACGGACCGTACAGCAGCCACGTCCTGTCCTGACGTGCTGCTGGCCATCTAGGACACGACCAGCGTGAGCTACGCGCATGCCGTGGCGGCGGATTTTGGAACGACAGGAAGTCGGCGGGAGGCCAAACACCGCATCTGGTGCATTCCATTTTGTTGTTGGAGACTGCTGGCGAACGCACGATCGGACTCATTGAGCAACGCCAACATTGCCGCCGCGGATGAACTTTCCAGAAATTGGCGCCTTGAGATTTGGTATTTCGACATACGCTTTTCTCCAGCGAACCGTATTCTGCGTGCGACCTGTCCGCATTCGCCATGCGACCGCTTTCAGGCAGTGTTGTCGCGCGACCACATGATGTTCTTGATGTTGCGGTCGAAGAACGGTGCGAACACGGAAAGCAAGGCGATGGGGCCATTGTCGATGATCGGACCGTGGATCGTTCCCTCGGGGATAAAGATGAGGTCGCCCACGCCAACCCGACGTACCTCCTCGTCGACACGAAACCCGCACTCGCCTTCCAGAATCAGAACGAGCTCATCGTGGGCTGGCTGGGTGTGGATGCAATTGTCAGTGCCTCGAAGGATCGAGACATTGGCCGAGACTTTCGTGCCGTCGAAGATGAACGTGCGCTTGATCGGATCGTCGGCCGTCGCTGGGTCGGTGTAGAGATGCTGCAGCACCTCGGATAGGCGAACGAAGTTGTTATGTGGCATGGGAGTCTCCTGAATGCGACTGTAACGAGCACGAGTGTATGCAAATGCTGGCCGAGCTGGAGGTCATCAGTGATGGCTTACATGTCGCAGCGATATTCACCGCTGACGTCATAGAGTGCGTGGCTGATCGAGGGTGTAAACAATTCTGTGTAACTACCCTATTGCTCAGTGTTCGCCGAGGCGGTCACCGAATTCGATCATAAAGCGATTCAGGGCGGGTTTCCAATTGTGGATCGGCATTGTCCATATTCTTTGAGGCAGCCTGTATCGCCAAATACACCACTTTCATCGCTGAATCATCGCTGGGAAACAGCTTGCGCTGCCGGGTCGCCTGGCGGATGACGCTGTTGAGCGACTCGATGGCATGGGTGGTGTAAATCACCCGTCTGATTCCCGGCGGATAGTCATAAATGGTGATCAGGTCATCCTCGTTGTTGTGCCAGGATTTGGCGATCTGCGGGTACTGACCGTCCCAAGCTCCAGCAAACTGATCGAGCGCCGTAAGGCTTGCTCCTCAGTCGCGGACTGATAGATATGCTTCAGCTCGGCGGTGACCGCCTTGTAGTTCTTCCAGGTTACGTACTTCAGTGAATGCTGCACCCTGTGCACGATGCACAGTTGAATGCGTGTATCGGATACTCGGCCCGTATTGCATCCGGGAAGCCCTTGAGGCCGTCTACGCAGGCGATCAAGATGTCCTTGAGGCCACGGATCTTGAGTTCGCTCATCACACCGAGCTCAAACTGGCCCCCTCCAGTCTCCGCCAGCCACAGGCCCAGGAGCTCCTTGTGGCCATCCATGTTGATGCCCAAGGCCAGATACATGGATTTGTTGATGACCCGCTTGTTCTGGCGAATCTTCAGTACGATGCAATCCAGGTAGACGATGGGGTAGACTGCATCCAGAGGCCGCGATTGCCACTCGATGACCTGATCGATCACGCAGTCGGTGACTTTGGAGATCAGCGCGGCGGAGACGTTGGCGTCGTACATCGCCTTGAAAGTGTCGACGATGTCGCGGGTGCTCAGGCCTTTGGAATACAGCGCCAGAATCTGATCGTCCATCTGCGTAAGACGCGTCTGGCCCTTGCGCACGAATTGCGGCTCGAAAGAGCCTGAGCGGTCGCGAGGGGCGTCAATGACGACTTCGCCGTGCTGGCCTTTCAGGCGTTTGCGAGAGTGGCCATGGCGGCTATTGCCAGTGCCACGCCCAGAGGGATCGTGCTTGGCGTAGCCCAGATGATCGCCCAGCTCGGCGTTGAGCGCCGTCTCGACGGTCAGCTTGGCCCGTTGTTGAGTGAGATCACCGAGATCCTTCTCGGTCTTGATGCTTTTTGCCAGCTCCGTCGCCAACGCCTTCAGTGCGTCTTGATCCATTGCCATACCCATAATGATTTCCCCCACAGGAAATTAGCCAGTTATGGGCAGTTACATAATTTGGTTTACAGGCTCGCTGATCCACCTGGATGCCCTCGCGGCGAGACTGCGTTTCTCTTTTCGCTGCACCTGAAACTTCAGGTACGCGAGATGCACGCTGTCAGCTTAAGTGCATTTACTGTTCCGCTGCGCCTCAAACCCCTTCTTCAAGACTCAGGTGTGTGTATGATTTTCCCATGCAACATTTTCTCCGATTGAATGTTGCACTTGGAAGTTGAGCGCGGCGTTTGTTTATTTTCCATCACTTGGTTAAAACCACCGTCTTTAGACGGTGACTTTAACTTTCAGTTTTTGATGCATGCGCGTTTATACAGTGCGAGCTTGATGGCTTCAGTCGTCAGCACTGGATGCGCTAACCCACCTGCTTTAGCAGGTGGTAGTTTAGTCTGCATTCAAGGTTGAATAACCGCCGAGGTGGACCAGAACCGTATTCGGGATTCATGTCCCATGTGACTTGTCCTGAAGAGGGAGTCCTTCGTCGATATTTCAGCTCTGGCGATACGATCATTTTGTTCGATAGCGTCATCTCCCCAGGTGATTTTCGACGCCCTGAGGCAAGCGATGATAGCGTCTAACAAGGCTCATCGGCGTTACAACTTAAGGAGTACGCATGAATTTCGACATCATCAATCCCGCCAGTGGCCTCAAGGTCAAAACCTATCCTGGCATGAGCGACACCGATGTCGCCCGCACCATCGAACAGACCGCCCAGGCGCAGACGCAGTGGAAGCGCGTCGATTTTGCCAAGCGTGCGTGTTTGATGCGCGCCGCTGGCGAAGTGTTGCGTCGGCGTGCGCCGGAGTTCGCCCGGCAGATGGCCGAGGAGATGGGCAAGCCGCTGAAACAAGGTGTCGCTGAGGTGGAAAAGTGTGCCAGCGTTTGCGACTACTACGCCGACAACGCCGAGCGCCTGCTGGCGCCGCAGAGCTTCAAGACCGCCGCGCGCAAGAGCTTCGCCAGTTTCCAGCCGCTGGGCGTGGTGCTGGCGATCATGCCGTGGAACTACCCGTACTGGCAGGTGTTCCGCTTCGCCGCGCCGACACTGATGGCGGGCAACGGCGGGCTGCTCAAGCATTCGACCAACGTCGTCGGCTGCGCGCTGGCGATCGAATCGGTGTTCCGCGAAGCCGGCTTGCCCGAGCACTTGTTCCGTACCCTGGTCATCAGCAATGAGCAGTCCAAGGCGGTGATCGAGCATCCCAAGGTGCGTGCGGTGTCGCTGACCGGCAGCGTGCGTGCGGGCAGGGCGGTAGCGGCCGAGGCCGGCGCGGTACTGAAGAAATGCGTGCTGGAACTGGGCGGCAGCGATGCCTACGTGGTGTTGGAGGACGCCGATCTCGACGTGGCGGTTGAAGCCTGCGCCAAAGGCCGCTTCGTCAACTCCGGGCAGAGCTGTATCGCCGCCAAGCGTTTCATCGTGGTCGAGACAGTGCGCGACGAGTTTGAGAAGCGACTGATCGCGCGCATCAAGACTGAAAAACTGGGCAATCCAATGCTGGAGGGCATCACCATGGGGCCGATGGCGCGAGCCGACCTGCGCGATGAACTGCACAAGCAGGTGCAGGTCAGCATCAAGAAGGGCGCGCGCTGTGTGCTCGGCGGCGATCTGCCCGACGGGCCGGGCTGTTACTATCCGCCGACGCTGCTGGTTGATGTCGGTCCCGGCATGCCGGCCTACGAGGCCGAGCTGTTCGGCCCGGTTGCCTGCATCATTGCCGCGAAAGACGAGGCCGATGCCGTGCGCATCGCCAACGACAGTGATTTCGGACTCGGCGGCGCGGTGTTCACCCGCGATCTGGAGCGTGGCGAGCGACTGGCGACCACCGGGATCGAATCAGGCGCGGTGTTCGTCAACCAGCAACTGGTGTCCGATCCTCGGCTGCCGTTCGGTGGTATCAAGGACAGCGGCTATGGCCGTGAACTCGGCGCCTTCGGCATCATGGAGTTCGTCAACACCAAGGCGGTGAGTATTGCCTGAAGTGCAGGTGTTCAATCGACACGGCGCCAGCGCGTGCCCTGCGCTGAATCTTCGATCAGGATGCTGCGCGTCTTGAGGTCGTCACGGATGCGGTCGGCCTCTGCGTAGTTTTTGGCTTTCTTGGCGTCGGCGCGAGCGGCGATCAGTATTTCGATCTCGGCGACATCGACATCTTTGGCGGTGCCACTGGCACTAGCGAACCAGTCAGCCGGTTTTTGCTGCAGCAGGCCGAGCAGGTTACCGGCATCGCGTAACTGTGCCGCCAGCTGTGCTTTGACTTCAACTTTTTCCGCCTTGTTCAAGGCCCGCGCCAGTTCGAACAGTTCGGCCAGAGCCGCCGGAGTGTTGAGATCATCTTCAAGCGCAGCGATGAATGATGCGGGAGCCCGGTCGGGGCTATCAGCGACATCGCCGGCATCGCGCAGTGCGCCGTAAAGGCGATCCAGCTTTCTGCGCGCGTCGGCCAATGCCTCATCGTTCCAGTCCAGCGGTTGACGGTAGTGGCCGGTGAGCAGTGCCAGACGCACGGCTTCGCCAGGCGCATGTTTGAGGATCTCGCGCAGCAGCAGCACGTTGCCAACGGACTTGGACATCTTGGCGCTATCCATGGTCAGAAAGCCGTTGTGTACCCAGTAGCGTGCGAAAGGCGCGCCGTGGTGGGCGCAGACGCTCTGTGCGCGCTCGTTCTCGTGGTGTGGAAAAATCAGGTCGTGACCGCCGCCGTGAATGTCGAGGGTCTGCCCCAACATGGCTTCGGCCATGGCCGAGCACTCGATATGCCAGCCGGGACGACCGCGGCCCCAGGGAGACGCCCAGCCGGGCTGGCTTTCGGTCGAGGGTTTCCACAGCACGAAATCGCCGGCGTCTTTCTTGTAGGGTGCGACTTCGACGCGGGCGCCGGCCACCAGCTCGCGCGGATCGCGCCTGGAGAGCTGGCCGTAGCCGGGGTAGCTGGGCACGTCGAACAGGACGTGGCCCTCGGCGGCGTAGGCGTGGCCGTTTTCGAGCAGCCGTTCGATCATAGCGATGATCTGCGGGATGTGATCAGTGACGCGCGGCTCGCAGTCCGGTGCGGCGACGCCCAGCGCGGCCAGATCCTCGTGATAGGCGGCGGTATAGCGGTCGGCGATGACGTTGATGCTCACGCCTTCACGGGCGGCGGCGGCGTTGATCTTGTCGTCGATGTCGGTGATGTTGCGGGTGTAGATCAGCAGTGGATACTGGCGTCGCAGCAGTCGCGCCAGCACGTCGAACACCACGGCCGGGCGCGCGTTGCCGATGTGGGCGTAGCTGTAGACGGTGGGGCCGCAGACGTACATCGTCACCCGCCTGGGGTCGAGCGGCTCAAACGTTTCTTTGCGACCGGTGGCCGTGTTGTGCAGATGCATCGAGAAGTACGTCGGTGGCGAAAGCCGGGCAAGGATAGCGATCCCGGCGGTGGCTGTCGTCCACGGCTGCGATCCATTGCCGCTGCGAAGTGGCAACAGCCCGCTGGATTTGGCAATGACGGCGCTGCTGCATGCCGTAGAATCCGCAAGGTCATGGCCGCTCGTTTCCACAATCGCTACCAGTACGGAAGGCACGGCCTGATGGATGGATTGCGCTGGTTGCGGGAGTTCCAGCGGCACCCGGTTGTCGAAGCATTCTTCGTTCCGGTTGAAAACGACCCTGCCTGGTTGGCGCGCAATCGAGTGGAGAACAGCCTGACCTGGATTGGCCACGCCAGTTTTCTGTTGCAGTGGGGTGGCCGCAATGTGCTGACCGATCCGCATTTCAGCGCACGGGCTTCGCCGTTTTCCTTCGCTGGGCCGAAGCGTCTGGCGCCGCCCGGACTGGCCTTCGAGGATTTGCCGCCGATCGATCTGATTCTGATCTCGCACAATCACTATGATCACCTCGACGACGCCAGCGTAAGGCGCTTGGCGCAGGATCATCCGCATGCGCACTTTATCGTGCCGCACGGATTGCGGCGCTGGTTGCTGCGGCGCGGGGCACAGACCGTGATCGAGCTGGACTGGTGGCAGGGAGTGGACCTGGCCGGCGCCGGGATCACCGCGGTGCCCGCTCAACATTTTTCCGGTCGCGGGTTGTTTGATCGCGACCGCACGTTGTGGTGCGGATTCGTGCTCGAGGTGGCCGGTGGCCGCGTTTATTTTGCCGGCGATACCGGCTATTCCAAGGATTTTGCTGACATCGGCCAGCGTTTTGCGCCGATCGATCTGGCGCTGATCCCGATCGGTGCATACGAACCGCGCTGGTTCATGGAGCCGGTGCACGTCGATCCCGAACAAGCGGTGCGCATCCATCGGGATGTCGGTGCGCGGCGCTCGGTGGCGATGCACTGGGGCGTGTTTCGGATGACGGCCGAGCCGCCGGAGGAACCGCCGCTACGACTGCGTCGCGCCTTGCAGGCACAGGGGCTGAGCGAGCAGGATTTTAGCGTGTTGCGGCACGGTGAGACCTTGCGATTGGGCAGTGCCGCGCTCGGCAGTCTGCGGCGGGCGGTTTAGCGCGGAATCGGCTTTAGTGCCGCAGCTTCATCCAGTCGTCCGGGTGGATGTCCAGCGCGTGGAAATCCTCGCGACCGGCGCTACGGTCGTCAAAGAAAAACTTCAGGCTGTGATAGATGGTGGGGAACGCGATCTCGCGCCACGGAATATCGGCTTCGCTCACCAGCGCCGTTTCGGAACTCTCCAGCGTTGGATGATGAGCGGCAGAGTGCGCTCGGGCACGGTACACCATGTAGATCTGGCTGATGTGCGGCACATTGATGACTGCCAACAGCGCGCCGACAGCGACTTCGACCCCGGTTTCCTCCAATGTTTCACGCGCCGCGCCCTGGCCGCTGGTTTCGCCCATCTCCAGGTAACCTGCTGGAAATGTCCAGTAGCCCAGGCGCGGTTCGATCGCGCGCCGGCAGAGCAGCACCTTGTCTTCCCAGACGGGGATGCAGCCGGTCACCACTTTGGGGTTCTGATAGTGGATGTAGCCGCAATGCGGGCATATGTGGCGCAGCAGATGATCTCCCGCGGGGACGCGGCGTTCCACGGGTTGGCCACAATGACTGCAAAAATTCATCGGATTCCTGATGGCGAAAAGCGTGGCCGACTGAAGCTCAACGTGCTAGCGCGGGTGACTGAGTCTACCGCTGGCGGCTGGATTTGGCTTTGAAAACCGGTGATGAAGAACAGTGTCGTGGCGACGCACTGCAGCATCGGAAACTGGGGAGCGTCATGAAAAATTTATGGATCGCATTTGCTTTGTGTCTGTTGGCGGGTACCGCGCACGCGCAGAGTGATGGAGTTTCCGGCGCTTCATCGGCTAGCGCGGATACCGGTGCGTCCAATGTGATCGGCGCTGCCGAGGCCAGATACAAGCTCTATGTCGGTGTCGATTACCAGTGGATGACGCCGTCGGTACTCAATTCGTCGGCCGCTGGCGGATTTCCTGAGTAGCACAGAGCTGGCCACGGATAATCGGACAGTGTCGTAAGTGGGAACTCTGCTTTAATCATGGGCGCCGCAAGGCGCTCCTAGGAGCAGAAGACGATGAGACGACCCCGCAGGAATCACACCGCGGCATTC
>Ga0307372_10004481_pt1 | contig 21490 bp, 21 predicted proteins | sample OX1MG_FD_202533 | JGI IMG/M metagenome (GOLD analysis project Ga0307372, IMG submission 202533) | Soil microbial communities from Risofladan, Vaasa, Finland - OX-1 | ecosystem: Environmental > Terrestrial > Soil > Coastal area > Acid sulfate soil | place: Finland: Risofladan, Vaasa | collected...
GCGGGCAACGTCCAGATCCTGAAGCCCTCCGAGCAGACGCCGCTCTCGCTGCTGCGCTTCCTGGAGCTGGCGAAGGACGTGATCCCTGCGGGCGTGCTGCAGGTGGTCACCGGCGACGGTGTGCCCACCGGGCAGCGCCTCGTCGAGCATCCCGACATCGGCCTTGTCTCGCTGACCGGTGACATCTCCACCGGCAAGCTGATCGCGCGCAACGCCTCCGACACGCTGAAGCGCGTCCATCTCGAGCTCGGCGGCAAGGCGCCGATGGTCGTGTTCGACGACGCCGATGTCGAGCGGGTCGCCGAAGGGATCAAGCTCGCCGGCTACTGGAACTCCGGCCAGGACTGCACGGCGGGCTCACGGGTCATCGCGGGCCCCAAGATCTACGATGCTCTGCTCGAGGCGCTCGTGCCGGTGATCGAAGGCATCAAGATGGGCGACCCCGCCTCGAGCGACGACATCGAGATGGGCCCGGTGATCACGCGGGACCAGCAGGACCGTGTGCTCGGCTTCCTCGACCGCGCGAAGGGCGCCACCATCCTCACAGGCGGCGGCACGGTCGGCGACAGGGGGTGGTTCGTCTCGCCCACGATCGTCACCGACGTCGCTCAGGATGACGAGATCGTCCAGAACGAGGTCTTCGGCCCGGTCGTGACGGTGCAGCGCTTCAACGATGACGCGCAGGCGATCGCGTGGGCGAACGACGTGCGCTACGGGCTCGCGGCCTCCGTCTGGACACGCGATGTCGGGCGGGCGATGAACGCCGCGCGCAGGCTGCAGTTCGGCGCCGTCTGGGTGAACGACCACCTGCTGCCGATCTCGTCCGAGCTGCCGCACGGCGGCTACAAGTCGTCCGGCTACGGCAAGGACATGTCGATCTACTCGATGGAGGAGTACACCCAGATCAAGCACGTCGCGATCAAGATCGACTGAGCCCGCTGAGCTCGGCGAGCTCGGCAACGGACGGGACCCACTCGCCGGCGGCGGCGTTCGCCCGCACCTGCTCGGGTCTCGTCGCGCCCGCGATCACCGATGCGACGGGGTTGACCGCCAGCAGGCCCCCGATCGCGACCTCGAGCAGCGACACACCGTGCGCGCCGGCAAAGGCCTGCAGCGCCTCGACCCGGTCGAGGTCGTCGTCCGCGATCGCGCGGCCGTGCAGGCGGGTGCCCTCGGCGGGCGGGGCCTCGCGCGTGACCTTGCCGGTGAGCAGCCCGCTCGCGAGCGGGAAGTACGGGATGAAGCCGAGCTCGAGTCGCGCGCAGGCCTGCAGCAGGCCGTCCTCCGCCTCGCGGCGAAGCCACGAGTACTCGCCCTGCTCGGACACGTACGCCTCGGAAGCGACCGCGTGCGCGCGCTCGAGTGTTGCCGGCCCGTAGTTCGAGGTTCCGTAGGCGCGGATCTTGCCCTCACGGACGAGCTCGTCGAGGACGCCGATCGTCTCCTCGAGTGGCGTCTCCGGGTCTTCCTCGTGATGCTGGTAGAGGTCGATCACGTCGGTCTGCAGCCGGCGAAGCGACGCGTCGAGGGCGGCTTCGATATAGCTGCGCGAGCCGCGATGGGTTGCGCCGTCCCCCATCTCCTTGCCGAACTTCGTCGCGAGCACGACCTGATCGCGCCTCCCCTGCAGGACCTTGCCGAGCAGCTCTTCGCTGCCACCGTGGTTGCCGTAGATGTCGGCGGTGTCGAAAAACGACACACCGGCGTCGAGAGCGGCATCGACCACAGCACGTGTCGCCGTCTCGCCGATCCGGCCGCCGAAGTTGTTGCAGCCGAGCCCGACGACGGTCACGTCGAGCGGTCCGAGTTTCCGGGTGCGCATAACGGGAACGTAGCGGTAGCGTCTGGGGTCATGCGCTACTGGGAGGACTTTCGGGTCGGTGAGGTGGTCGAGGTCGGCGAGGTCGCCGTCACCGCCGAGGAGATCGTCGAGTTCGCGTCGCGCTTCGACCCGCAGCCGTTCCACATCGACCCCGAGGCGGCCAAACAGTCGCCCTACGGCGGGCTGATCGCGAGCGGCTGGCACACGACCGCCCTCTTCATGGGCATGTTCGTGCGCGCGGTGCTGATCGGCTCGGCCTCGCTCGGGTCGCCCGGGGTCGAGGAGATCCGCTGGACCGCGCCTGTGCGTCCCGGCGACACGCTGAGCGGCCGCTCGACGGTGACGGACGTGCAGCCGTCGTCGAAAGATCCGGGCCGCGGCACCGTGTTCACGACGAACGAAGTCTTCAACCAGGACGGCGTGCTCGTCCTGACCCTGAAGGCGCGCGGCTTCTTCGCGCGGCGGGTTACGCCCACGTAGCGCGCAGCACGCGCAGCCAGTTCTCGTGCGTGACCTTGGCAACGTCGGCATCGTCGTAGCCCGCCGCCCGCAGCGCAGCGACGAGTTTCGGCAGTCCGGACGCTCCGCCGAGCTCCTGCGGCACCACCGCCCCGTCGAAGTCGGACCCGAACGCGACGTGCTCGATCCCCATCCGCGCGGCCAGGTAGTCGATGTGACGCACGATCTCGGTGATCGGTGTCTCGGGAACGAGGCACCCGTCCTCGCGCAGGAACGTGACGGCGAAGTTCACGCCGACGATCCCGCCGGAGCCGCGGATCGCGTCGAGCTGCGCATCGGTGAGGTTGCGCGACGCGGCACAGAGCGCATGTGCGTTCGAGTGCGTGGCGACGAGCGGGGCGTCCGAGATCCTGGCGACATCCCAGAACCCCGCCTCGTTCAGGTGCGAGAGGTCGACCAGCAGACCGAGCCGGTTGCACGCCCGGACGAGCTCGCGGCCGTCCGGAGTGAGGCCCGGGCCGGTGTCGGGCGAGGCGGGAAACCGAAAGGGGACACCTTCGGCAAACGCATTCGCGCGCGACCACACGAGCCCCACCGAGCGCAGACCCCGCTCGTACCAGTGCTCGAGGTTCGAGAGGTCGGCCGCGATCGGCTCGGCCCCTTCCAGGTGCGCGATCGCGGCTACCCGGCCGGGCTGGAAATCGTCTGCGGTCAGCACCTGCGCGACCGGGAGCGCGCAAAGCGCCTCATAGAGCTCGTTGGCGATCCTCAGGGCTTCACCGTGCGGGATCGGCTCGGGCAACGGCAGCACGTAGTGGCTTTTGGTCGGGTCCGGCACGCGCGGCGACGGCACGTAGAGGGCGAAGAAGCCGCCGGCGAAATCCGCGTCACGGGCTGCGTCGAGATCGAAGTGCAGCGACGGCTCGCCTCGCCACCGATGCAGGACGAGGTCGTTGTGGCCGTCGATGATCACTGCCGCATCCTACGGCCCCTTGTGACAGGCTCCGGCTCGTGGCTCGAACTCCGTTCCGAATCCTCATCGCCGAGGACGATGCTCAACTCGCGCACTTCGTCGAGGCGCTTCTTCACCAGGATGGACGCTTCGTCGTCGTCGGTCATGCGGCGAACGGCGACGAGGCCGTTCGGCTCTGCGAGGAACGGGCCCCCGACCTGGTGCTGATGGACATCGGTATGCCTTTGCGCGACGGCATCGAAGCGACGCAGGCGATCCACGCACGCGACGCGAGCCAGCATGTCGTGATCTACACCGGCTCGGACGAGTACGACGACGTCGGTCGCGCCGATGCCGCCGGCGCTGCGGGCTTCCTCCACAAGGACGTGCTCGCATCGCCGGACCTCGCCGATACGCTGCACGTGCTGCACGTGAACTTCCTCGACGGCATTCCCGACCCGGACTGAACTGCGGCGGGGCTCGCTCCCGTTCGACGCTAGCCGACGGTCGCGAGCAGCGCGAGCCGTACGACCAGCAGGGCCAGCGCGACTGCGAGGAGCCGCTCGATCGTGCGGCCGCTGGCGCGCAGGGACGCTCGAGCGCCGAGCTGGGCGCCGACGACGACACCCACCGATAGCGCGGCCGCCCGGCGCAGGCCGTACCCGTGTGCGAAGCTCCCGGCGAACAGGTGGGTGACGGTCGCGCTGCCGGCGAGGATCGCCAGCACGAAGTGCGACGTGGCTGTGGCGACATGTACGGGGAAGCCGAGCAGCCGCACGAGGAGCGGCACGTGGATCACACCGCCGCCGATCCCGAGGAAGCTCGAGATGAACCCGACGAACGCGCTCGCGGCCGCTCCGCGGCGCAGCGGTACCACGTACACGTACCGTGTGCCGAAGCGGTCGACGAGCTCGCGAGGCGTTCCCGGCCTTGGTGCGTTCGCGTCGCGCGGCTCGGCCGCGCGCCACAGCCAGACCGCGAGGATCGCGAGGACAGCGCCCATGATCGCGTCGAACAGGCCCCGTGAGACGTACCGCACAGCGAGCGCGCCCGCGACCGAGCCCGGCAGCGCGGTGGCGGCGAAGGCGAGACCGCTGCGATAGTCGGTTCGCCGCAGGCGAAAGTAGGCGAACGACCCGGACGTGGCGTTCGCGAACACCGCCACGAGACTGATCGCCGTGATCGTCTGCGGCGAGTCGTGAGGGTAGAGAACGAGCAAGACAGGAGTGAGCAGGAAGCCGCCGCCGGCGCCGACGAGTGTCCCGAACGCGCCGACCACGAATCCCAAGACGACGAGCGCGACCGCAACGTCGACGCTCCAAGTCACCGCCTAGACCCCTGCCCGGCCGACGAGCTTGTAGCCGACGCCCCGCACCGTGATCAGCCGCGCCGGTCTCGCCGGGGCGGCCTCGATCTTCCGGCGAAGACTCGAGATATGGACCTCACACGTGTGCTCGTCTCCGACGTGCAGGCTCCCCCACAGCCGCTCCATGATCTGGCGGCGCGTGAAGACCGCTCCGGGAGACGAGGCGAGCAGGCTCAGCACCTTGAATTCGGACGGGGTCAGGAGCGTCGGCTTGCCGTCGACTTCGACCTCGTTGCGCAGCAGGTCGATCCTGACGCCGCCCACGTCCTGCACGAACTGGCCTCCAGCCCGGTCGAGCTCGCGGCGGCGGAGCAGCGCGCGGATGCGGCCCACGAGCTCGGCAGCCGAGAACGGCTTCGTGACGTAGTCGTCTGCGCCGACCTCGAGTCCTTCGAGTAGATCGTGCTCCGAGTCTCGCGCGGTCAGCATGATGATCGGGACGGTGCTCCGGCCACGAATGCGGCGGCAGACATCGGGGCCCGCGAGCCCCGGCAGCATCGAGTCGAGCAGCACGAGGTCGACGGCGTGGTCAAGGGCTGCCTCGATCGCTGCGAGACCGTCAGTCGCCACTTCCACCTCGAACCGCTCGCGTTCGAGGGCGTACGAGAGGCCCCGCACGAGCGACGGCTCGTCGTCGACGATCAGGATGCGCGGGCTCACGCGACGTCCACCAGACGTCCGGCGGCGAGCGTCACTCGCACCGTCGTACCCCCGTCGGGCGGCGAGATCAGCTCGATCATCCCTCCGATCGCCTGCACCGCGCTGCGGGCGATCGGGAGGCCGAGCCCGAAGCCGCCCTCCTCTGAATCGCCGGCCCGGTAGAAGCGGTCGAAGATCCTCGCCCGGTCGGCATCGGAGATGCCCGGACCCAGGTCGATCACCTCGATCTCAACCCGCCCGTCCGTCGCTTCTGCACCGCGCAGCACGACGCGTGCGCCGCGGCTCGCCTGGACGGCGTTTCCGAGCAGGTTCGAGAGCGCCTGCTCGAGCAGGTCGCGATCGGCCGCCACGACGAGGCCGCGTGGACATTCGACGACGACGTTCGCGGGGTGCGGAACGGCTGCGGCGACCTCCTCGAGGATCTCCGCAACCGCCACATCTGCGAGCCTGGGCTCCTGCTGCTGCGCCTCCGCGCGAGCGAGGATGAGGAGTGCGCGCGTGAGGCGCGTGAGCCGCGCCGCCTCCGTTTCGATCACCTGCAGGAACTCGTCGCGAACCACTTGATCGTCCTTGGCGCCCGTCTGCAGCATCTCGATCGCCGTGACGATCGAGGCGAGAGGGGTCCGCAGCTCGTGCGCGGCGTTCGTCGCGAACTCGCGTTGCACACGCTCGGCCCGCTCGCGCTGAGACTCGTCCGAGAGCACGAGCATCACCGTATCCATGCCGGCCCCGGGCGGGATCGCCGACACGAGGAACGTGCGCTCGTCGTCGGTCTCCAGGTGCAGCTGCGCCGGAAGCTCGGAGGCGAACACCGCGACGGCGAAGCGCTGGACCTCACGCCCCACCGAGCTCTCCGTCAGGTCGACGCCGGCCAGCTCCCGCGCGCGCCCGTTGGCGTATTCGACCGTCAGGTCGCGGCGGACGAGCACGACGCCCTCGTCAAGACGGTCGAGCAGGCGCTCGAACCGGTTGCGATCGTCGCGCAAGAGCTCGAATGCACCTTCGAGCTGAGACCGCATCTCCTCGATCGAACCTGCGAGGCTTCCGACCTCGTCGGGGAACCTGTCGGTGATACGCGCCGAGAAGTCGCCGCCGCCGATCGCGCGCGCCGCACGGGCAATGCGCGCGAGCCGGCGACCGGTGAGTGTCGCGACAAGGAGTCCGACGGCGGCGCCGAGTGCGAATGCGATCAGGGCAGACTGGAAGAATTCGTTGCGCACGATTCCGAGTTGGGTCCGCAGCTCGGGGCGGGAGGAGTAGGCGACGAGCTCCCGCCCCACGCCGCCGTGGACGCGCAGCCCGACGACAATGAGCGAGCCGTCCCTCGTGCCGCCGATGAAGCGGTTGCCCGCGAGCGCCGCGGCGAGCGCCGGCTCGCCGCTTCCCACCGAAGCCCAAGCGGCGTGATGCGACGTGACCGGCGTCAAGAGGCGCCCGCGCGCGTCGAAGACGAAGAGCGACAGGCCCTGCCCCGCCGAGATCGCCGCTGTGTGCCGGCGGAGAGCTGCGATCGTCCGGTCATGCTTGAGCGTCTCGGCGGCCGAAACGGCCGATCCCACCGCAAAGTCCTCGGCGTAGTGGCGAAACGCATGTTCCGACCGGTCGTTCAGCACGGCGACGACTGCCACCGCGGTGATCGCAGCGACAGCCGCGAACGCTGCGGCGAGCCACCAGCGCATCCCGAGCCGTGTCTTACGCACCGCGACATCATCGCGGAGCGTCTCCTCAAGGATTCTTGAACCACCTCCGGTCTGATCTGGCGCAGAGTTCAACGCATGACATCCTTGTCCACCTCAGGGACCGAGCGGCGCAGGTGGGGGTTTCTGACCTCGCATGCGCTCACGCTGCTCGAGGTCTCCAAGACCCCTGACGTAACGGTGCGCGACCTCGCCAGGCGCACGAACCTCACCGAACGGCAGACGCACCGCGTGCTCGACGACCTCGTGAAGACCGGTTACATCAAACGGATGCGCGTCGGCCGGCGCAACCACTACAGCATCGACCCCTCGCGCCCGATGCGCGATCCGTCGTTCGCCCACCACCGCGTCGACTCCCTGCTCGGCGCCCTCTGCTCGTAGCTGATCGGGTTCGACCGGGGGGCGCCTCAGGTCGCCTGACCGCCGCCGCCCGCGAGCGCCGCCTCGATCCGGGCGATCGCGGCCGCTTCCGCCTCGTCTCCACCCGGGGCCGCAGCCGCAACCGAGCGGGCCAGATCGAGCACGAACGAACGGTAGGCCTCGAGCTCGCCAGGTGCTTTTGCCTCGAGCAGTTCCACCGCTGCACGCAGCGCGCCGACTGTGCCGGACTCGATCTCAGCGGGCGACGTGCGAACGCCAAAGCCCATGCTGTGCCCCGCGGCGACCTCCCTCACGACGGCGCTCTCGGAGCTCCCACGTGCCGCGGCAGCGTGCTTGGCGAGCACGCCTGCTTCCTTGAACGTGTCGAAGAAACCGCGATCGCTGACCGACACGAGCAGGCCGGCCCCCATCGCGCCCTTGTGCAGGGTCTCGAGCTCGCTCGCGCTGAATGTCTCGCTCATCTCGGTGTCCATCCCTTTCCTCGGTGGAGGAGGAAGTGTGCCCGCGACGGGCGGTTCGCCGCTTCCGTGAAGACGTTTTGGCGCTCTCGGCCGCAGCGCGGACGGCCGCTGGGGGCCCACCGGTGACGCCGATCGTGCCGCGCGTCAGGCCGAATCTGGCGGCACGACTCCTTTCTTGAAAACGAAGCAGCCCCAGAACCGCCGTTCGCCGGTCGCGACGACGGCGTAGGCGCTTCTCGCCAGCTCGTAGAAGGCGAATCGTTCCACGGGACCCATCGCGAGACACCGTCCGAGCGCCGCGTCGACGACCATCTGCACCTCCTGCTGCACGGCAGGCACGGTCTGCGGCTCGCCGGCTACCTCCATCCGCGACACCGGCACCTCGACGAACTCGTCGAGCGGCAAGACGGAGAGGATGGCCCGTGCGGCGGCCGGCGCGTCGACCCCTACGAGCCGGATGGGCCGGCCGTGGGCCGTCGTACGCGCGACCGACTCCGCGGGGAAGTTGGCGTCGCAGAGGACAAGATCGTCCCCGTGACCCATCTCGGCGAGCACACTCAGGAGTTCTGGCGTGAGAAGCGGGTTCAGGTTCTTCAGCATCTGTGCGATTCTTGAAAGTGGCCCGTGAGCCGGACGCTCTCCGCGTCCGGCTCACGGAGTCGGCCTGCCTGTTAGGTGCCGGCGAGCACGAAGTTATGGACCTTCTTCGCGTTCGCTTTGGTGATCAGGTAGCAGGGCAGGAGCTGCTTCTCTGCTTTGCCGGTCTTGCCGGTCTTGATGTAGGTGTTGGCCTCGTCCACCGCGAGCTTCGAGAAGACCGCGATCGGCTGGAGGACAGTTGCCTTGATGCCGCCGGCAAGGATCGAGCTGACGACATCGGGGCTGCCGTCGAGACCCGTGACGATGACGTCGGTGCGCTTGGCCGCCTTCAGCGCGGCCTCGGCGCCAAGCGCCATCGTGTCGTTGCCCGAGATGATCCCCTTGATCGTCGGATGGGCCTGGAGCATCGTCTGCGTGACGTTGAACGCCTGCGTCTGGTCCCAGTTCGCAGTCTGTTGGGCGACCATCTTCATGCCTTTGAGCCCGTTGAGGACGGAGTGGTAGCCCTTCGACCGCACTCCTGCGTTCGTGTCTGATGCCTTCCCGAGCAGTTCGGCGTAATCACCTTTCGCTCCCATGAGCTTGGCGAAGTAGGTGGCCCCGAGTACCGCCCCTTGGAAGTTGTTCGAGACCAGCTGAGCCTTAGCCAGCCCGTTCCGGTTGATCTCGCGGTCGATCAAAAAGACCGGCACACCGGCCTTGTTGGCCTTCTTGACCGCGGCGATCGTTGCGTCCGCGCCCGCGTTGTCAAGGATGATCGCAGCTGCGTGGCGTGAGATCGCCAGGTCGAATTGCTGCGATTGCAGGTTCGGATCGTCGTTGTGCGAGAGAACGAGCGTCGAGTAGCCGAGCCTCTTCGCTTCGTTGTTGGCAATCACGGCCTCGGATGCGAAGAACGGGTTCGTATGGGCCGGCGTGATGATGACCATCAGCTTCTTGGCCGTAGGGCTCGCGGACACTCCCGACGCCCCTACAACCGCCACTCCAAGCGCTGCAACGAGCGCCAAGATTGCGATTGTCCGTCTCTGGATTATGCGATTCATCGTCGGTTACGACTCCTTTCGACGGCCCTCTGCGGCCGTGTTGTGATTTGCGTGCGCGATTCACTCCTGCGTTGCGGGTCTATCGCTGCTCATCACCTCCTCGATCAGCGAGCTAGCCGACGCTGACGCGCGAGACTGACGTCGCCTCTGAGCCTCGTCGAGGGCAACTGCGGCGACGATGACGGAGCCCTTTACGATCATCTGCCAGAATTCCGAAACGCCGACTAGCACGAGGCCGTCACTGAGGAAGCCAATGACGAAGGCGCCGATGACGGTACCGCCGATCGTGCCGCGGCCACCGAAGAGTGACGTGCCGCCAAGGACGACCGCGGCAATCGCGGTCAGCTCGTACGACGTCGCCGTGTCAGGGAACGCAGCACTGAGCTGCGAGGTGATCAGCAACCCGGTCATCGCGGCACAGATGCCGGAGATGACGTAGACGCCCATCTTGATCCGGTTGACGCGGATGCCGGCGAGTTCCGCGGCGCGCTCATTGCCACCGACCGCGTAGACCCTGCGTCCAAACGCTGTGCGCTTCGCGATGTACACCGCTACGACGATGAAGAGGGCGAGCAGCACGATGGTGAACGGGACACGCAGAAGGCTTCCGGTGCCGAGGAAGCCGAAGCCGCCATTGTGCTGCTTCGCATCTCCGGCGAGGTTCGGGAAGGTGGCGCCGTTGTTGCGTAGGTCGGCGAAGCCACGAGCAACAGAAAGCATCCCGAGTGTCGCGATGAACGGCGCCACACCGAGCTTCGTGATGACAACCCCGTTGATCGCCCCCGCGCCGGCGCCAACCCCGAGCCCGATCAGGATCACGAGAGGCACGTTGAACCAGACGACGATGCCGAGCGGGTGCAGAATCAGCCCGTTGTTGAGCAGACCGCCGGCGATCATCCCGGCGAGTCCGGCGACCGATCCGACAGACAGATCGATCCCCGCGCTGAGAATGACAAAGGTCTCGCCGATCGCCATGATCGCGACGATCGCGACGTGCTCCGTCATCACGAGCAGGTTGGAGCCCGTGAAGAAGGCCGGCGAGACGCCGCTGAAGAAGATCACGATGCCGATCAGGGCCACGAACGCGCGCAGCCGGAGCAGCAGCGACCGCCACCCGTGCAGCGTCTTCATCTGCCCGAGCAGCTCTTCTGCCGCAGAGGAGCGAACCCGGCGCCGGAGGGCATCGAGCTGAGCAGTCATCAGGCGGCCACCTGCACAGCGTGTGGGTTTGAGGCCGCGACGAGCGCCTGCGAGGTCGCCTCCCCACGCGAGAGTTCGCGCGTGATGCGGCCGCGAGCCATCACCAGGATGCGGTCGGCCATGCCCAGCACCTCGATCAGGTCGGAGGACGTAAAGAGAATCCCGATCCCCTCTTTCGCAAGGCGCTGCATGATCCGGTAGAGCTCTGTCTTCGCCCCGATGTCAATCCCGCGCATGGGGTCGTCCATCAGCAGCACCTTCGGGTCGGTCATCAGCGCTCTCGCGACGACGACCTTCTGCTGGTTTCCGCCGGACAGGGACGTGACCGGGAAGTTGACATCGGGGACCTTGACGCCGACGTCACGGACGAGCGTCCCGACCTCGGCACTCTCTCGGCGAAGGGCGAGACTGCCGAACGATCCGAGGTCGTCGAGGCTCGCCAGCGAGACGTTCTGCTTAACCGACAGGACCGACACGAGTCCCTCTCGCTGCCTGTCCTCCGGGACGAGAAATAACCCGCGAGCAATTCTTGCGCCGATCGACTCGCCGTCGACGCGCACGCCGCCGAGGACGACGCGGCCCACCGTCTCCCTCCGCTCGCCGATGAGGGTGTGGAGCAGTTCCGTCCGGCCCGCCCCCATCAGCCCGTAGACGCCGACGATCTCTCCGGCGCCGAGCGTCAGGGAGACGTGGTCGAGCCAAAGCCCTCCTCCAGCCCGCGGCAGGGTCAGATCATGGGCTTCGAGTAGCGGCGCGCCGACCGGTCGCGGCTCGTACGGGAAGAGCTCCTTGGGGTCGCGGCCGATCATCCGCTCGACGATCCAGTGGGAGTCGATCTCTGTAACCGCTGCGTGCGCCACAAGTCGGCCGTCTCTCAGAACGGTGACGAAGTCACCGATCTCCACGATCTCCTCGAGTCGATGGGAGATGTAGACCACGGACACCCCATCGGCGACAAGTCCGCGTACGACTGCGAACAGGCTCTCGACCTCGCGCGTCGAAAGCGCCGAGGTCGGCTCGTCCATGATCAGCACGCGCACCTGCTGTGACAGCGCCTTGCAGATCGCCACCATCTGCTGCGCGCCAACCGCGAGTGTCCCGACGAGAGCGCGTGGATCGACGCGCTGTCCGAGCCGCTCCATGAGTTGCGTCGCTTGCCGCTCCTGCTCCCGCATCCGCACGCCCATCGCCGAGTGAAGCTCGCTGCCGGCAAAGATGTTCTCGGCGACGCTCAGGTCCGGGAAGAGCAGCAGCTCTTGGTGGATGAGCCGGATGCCGTGCTCGCCTGCGTCACGCGGCGAGTCGAGCTTGACCTCGTTCCCGTCGAGGATGATGCGACCAGCTGTCGGCTGGTGGATGCCGGCAATGATTCCCATCAGTGTCGATTTGCCGGCGCCGTTTTCACCGACGAGAGCGTTCACCTTGCCGCGGTAGACATCGAAGTCGACGCCGTTCAATGCAACTGTCCCACCGAAGATCTTGCTGATGCCCTCAGCGCGCAGAAGCCAATCCGGGGTCGAATGCGGTTCGCTCATCGCTCGACGTGGAGGGTGATCGGCGTGATCAGAGGCACCTTCGCTGACGACCGCGTGAATGCGCCCGTGAACGTCACCTTCTTGCCCTTCAATCTTGCGTAGTCGACCTTGGCGTATGCGGTCGCGACGATCTTTGCGTTGATTGCGATCGCTACTTCGCCGTACTGGACCTGGTTGACGAACTGGTTGAAGTTCAGGAATGGAAGCGCATCTCGAACGTCGGTACCGGTCAGGATCGGACCAAGCTGGAGGAAGGCGTCCGGCTTCGTACCGGAACCGAAAGCGACTCCGGCCTGTGAGACCAGTGACGCCGTGTCGACGGAGACGACACGGCCGGCGCCCTTCACGAGAAACGCCGGCGGAGCGTCGAGCACCGCGTAGTGCCCGTAGTGCTTGGACGCACTCTCCCGGTTCTTCTTCAGGTCGGCGAGCAGCGTCGGCAGATCGACGGCCGAGGCCCTGACCGTCGGCAGGATCTTGCTCGACCAGATCGCCGCGACGTATCCGTCGGGGTTCAGGTTCTGGCTGCCGGCAACCGACGAACCGGCGCCCGCCTTGGCGATTGACTCGACAACCCACGGCGGATCAAACACCGCGAGCAGCGCGATCACCACGGCGGCCGCCGCGCCCACGACCAGCTTGCGACGACTGGGGAGCACGGGGTGAGTCACGACTGCACCTCCTGCATTGCCGCAACAGCAGCCGTGCGAGCAGGCTGCGCCACGAGTCGCTCCGCGGTGAAGTGATCGGTAACGAGGACGTTGATCAATCGGCCTTCAAGAGCGCCACGGATTGCGTCGAGCTTCTCTTGGGTCCCGGCGACACCGACCGAGCGCGGAACGCGGCGAAGCTCGTCGAGTGAGAGACCGATTACGCGCTCGCCGAAACGGCTCGCGACGGCACGACCGGCGTCGTCGAAGAAGCGCAGGCAGACATCGCCAACGGCACCGAACTGCTCCAGCTCACCGAGCTCGTCCTCCGAGAAGACATTGCCGCTCTCCCCGAGTAGCCGTGACGGGTGAAGGGCTCCGATCCCTACAAGCGCAACCGAGAGTCGCTCGAAGTAGGCCGCCGTCTGCTTGACGAGCGGTTCGGCGAGATACGCCGCGGTCGCCTCCGGCGACCCGGTGACGCCCGGCGCCGACAGGAAATGCGGCTCGGCCTTTACGAGTGAGGCAAGCTGTTCCGTGAGGCGAATCGCGTGCGCCTCGGCGGTCGGGTTGCCGATACCGCCGAGAATCTGGACAACGTGACCTCCGCCGCCCCGCCGTAGCGGCTGCATCGATCCGACGGTGCGCACGAGCGTCTCGCTCCAGGATGAGATGCCAACGACCTCGTCGCTGCCAAGGGTCGTCTCGAGATACGCCGCAGCCGCGCTGCCGATATCGCGCAAGACCTGATCGCGCTCGTCGACGGCGCAGTCGGCGATCACTGCGTCCTTGAGGCCATACCGGCGCTCGAGCTCGTCCTCGAGCTCGGGATACACGCCGGCCGGCGCCATCACGGTCGTCCGGACGATGCCCTCGCGCTGCGCCGAGGCGAGCAGGCGCGAGACCATCGCCTGAGAGAGCGAAAGCTGCTTGGCGATCTCGGGTTGGCGGAGACCATGCTCGAAGTAGAGCCGCGCGACTTTCGACATCAGCCTCGACCGCTCCACGGACTTCATGAAAGAGCCGCCTCGCGCGCACCAGCCACGTCGGAAACAGCCAACCGCCACCCCGCGAGCAGGTCGTCGCGGCTGCTCTCGGCGAGCTTCGGCTCGAAGCGGTCCCACTCTCTTGGCAGCGCCGCGATCTCGGCCTCGTCCACGAAGAGCCCGACGGCGAGCCCCCCGAGAAACGCAACCCCGAGCGCAGCAGCGTCCGGTGCGTTTGTGCGGACGACCGGGCAGCCGAGCAGATCGGCCTGGAGTTGCATCAGCCCGTCGTTGCTGCTCGCCCCGCCGTCGACGCGGAGCTCGTCCAAGGGCCGGTCGAGATCCAACGCGAGCGCGTCGACGAGATCCGCGACCTGGAACGCCGTCGAGTCGAGCGCGGCTCGGGCGAGCTCCGCAGGCCCACTACCGAACGTCAACCCGGTGATCTGAGCACGGGCCTCCGGCTGCCAGTGGGGTGCCCCGAGACCGACGAAGGCCGGGACAAGGTGGACGCCGCCGGAGTCAGGGACTGTCTCCGCGAGGCGCTCGACCTCCGCCGGTGTTTCGAGCCCGAGAACGCCGGTCAACCAGTCGATCGTCGCTCCGGTGGAGAAGACGTTTCCTTCCAGCGCGTACGTTGGGGCGTTGCGGAGCCATGCGACGGTCGTTGCGAGCCCACCATGCGAGTGCCGCAACTCGAGCCCCGTCACCGACATCAATGAGGTACCCGTCCCGTACGTCGCTTTCGCTGTACCGGCGTTGAAGCAGGCAAGTCCATAGAGCGCAGCGTGTGAGTCCGCGGCCACCCCCGCGATCGGAAGGGCGGGAAGACCGGCAAGAGGAACGGACTCGCCGACGAGCCCGCTGGACGGAAGAACGCGTGGCAACAATGCCGAGGGAACGCCGAAGAGCTCAAGCAGTTCCTCGCTCCACGCGAGTCGATGCACGTCGAAGAGAAGCGTCCTCGAAGCGTTGCCTGCCTCGATTCCGTGAAGTTCGCCGCCGGTGAGCTTCCAGAGGAGCCAGCTGTCGATGGTGCCCGCGCAGGCCGATCCCGATTCGGCTGCCACACGCAGAGCCGGATCGGCGTCGAGCAGGTGGCGTAGCTTCGAGGCGGAGAACATCGGGTCGAGCGGTAGACCCGTGATCTCTCTGACGATGTGCTCTGCGCCGGCGGCGCGCAGCTCGGCACAAAAGTCGGCGCCGCGTGTGCACTGCCAGCTGACACAGCGGGTGAGCGGTCGCCCGCTCTCCCGGTCCCATACGATCACCGACTCGCGCTGGTTGGTGACGGCGACGCAGGCGACATCCGACTTCGGGAGTTGCCGGATCGCCGTACCGACGCTGTCCCACAACTCGTTCGGGTCTTGCTCGACCCAGCCAGGTCGTGGATAGGTGCGACTCACCCGCGCGGACGACGAGGCGATCGTCTCGCCCGACGATGAGACGAGCACCGCTTTCGTACTCGTCGTCCCCTGGTCGACGGCAAGGATCGTCGTCATCCGCGCTTGCGCTCCAGAAGGTGGGTCGCTGCCGCGTGAATGCCGGCCGGATTGAGGCCGAAGTGGTCGAGCAGGAAAGACGCCGACCCGGTGGGCGCAAACCCTGAAAAGCCGAGGATCCGCATCGGCACCGGTCGGTGCGCCACCACAGCCTCCGCGACTGCGCTGCCAAGGCCACCGTGGACCGAGTGCTCCTCGACAGTGACGATCGCACCGGTCTCCTCTGCCGCTGCGACAATCTCAGCAACGTCGAGCGGCTTCACGGTCGGCATCGAGACGACGCGCGCGGCGACGCCGTCGACGGCGAGCAACACGGCCGCGTCGAGCGCGCGCGACACCATCGTTCCGTTCGCGATCAGCGTCACGTCCGTACCGTCTCGCAGCCGCGCAGCGCGACCGATCTCGAAGCGGTAGTCGGCCGGATACACCGATGGGACTCCCATCCGACTCACGCGAACGAACACCGGCCCGTCGTGCTCGGCAGCGGCCCTCAGCGCCTGCTCGGTCTCGAGCGGATCCGCTGGGACGGTCAGGACAAGGTTGTCGATCGCTCGCAACCAGGAGATGTCCTCGAGCGAATGATGAGTTGGGCCGAGCTCGCCGTAGGCGACACCAGGGCTCATCGCACACACCGTTACGTTGGCGTTGCTATACGCGAGGTCGACCTTGATCTGCTCGAGCCCACGTGCGGTCAGGAAGCAGCTCGCACCCGAGACGAACGGCCGCTTGCCGCCGTTCGCAAGCCCCGCTGCGACGCCGATCATCACCTGCTCGGCGATCCCCACGTTGATGAGCCGGTGCGGGAACTTCTCCTGAAAGCCGCCGAGCTTGCTCGAGCCGACCGAGTCGTTACAGACGACGACGACGCGCTCGTCATCCGTCGCGAGCGAGTCGATTGTCGCCACGAACGCGTCGCGACAGTCGTAAAGGGCGGGCGCGGGCAGGATCGTGGTCACACGAGTTCCTCGAGTGCTGCGGCCACTTGATCGGCCGACGGGACTTTGTGGTGCCACTCGACGCGGTCGCGCATGAACGACACCGGGTTGCCCTTGTGGGTGTGCGCGATCACAAAGCTCGGCCTGCCCGGTTCAACCGGCAACTGCTCGAACAGGTCGAGGAGAGCGGCGTGGTCATGGCCGTCCACCTCGGTGACGGCCCACCCGAACGCGCGCGCCTTGTCGGCGAGCGGTTCGAGTCGGCTTGTTTCCTCCGTCGGGGCACCCTGTTGCAGGCCGTTTCGGTCGACAATCACGGTCAGCCGATCGAGCGAGCGGTGGCCGCCGACCATCAGCGCCTCCCAGTTCGATCCTTCCTGCAGCTCACCGTCACCCGTGAGACAGAAGATGCGACGGGGAGAGCCGTCGAGCGTCGCGGCGATCGCCATGCCGACGGCGATCGGAAGCCCATGCCCGAGAGGACCTGTGTTCGCCTCGACACCGGGAACCCTCTTGCGGTCGGGATGGCCGTTCAGAGGTGAGAGCGGCTTCATGTAGGTGTCGAGCAGCGCGGCATCGAAGAACCCGCAGCTCGCCAGCGTCGTGTAGAGAACGCCGGAGCAGTGCCCCTTGCTCATCACGAAGCGGTCGCGCTCCGGCAGCGTGGGGTTCGTGGGATCGATACGGAGGACGGAGAGAAACAGCGTCGCGACGATGTCCGCTGCCGAGAGGTCGCCGCCGACGTGTCCGAGACCCGCTTCTGCGATCAGGGCGAGATTGCGTCGCCGAATCAGGCGTGCCCCGTCGACGAGAAGGCGCAGCTGCTCCTCCCTCGGCAGCGAGCGGTCGATGCGGCGAGGGAGCGTCGTGCTCACTCGCCGTCCGCCGGCTCCCCGAGCAGGATGTCGTGCACGAACGCCTGCGCAGCGAGCGCATCCTGACGCTCACGGGCGGCGTCGAGTTTTTCGAGGTCGACGCGATCGAGTAGGCGAAGCATCGCGCGCAGCATGCGAATGCTCGCACGAGCCGCCTCGACGGGATCCTCGCGAAACGGAAACTGATCGAGCTTCCACGCCTTCTCCCAGCCGGCGCGCTTCAGCGTGAGCAGGAACTCGATCGTCTCGATGAAGTGGACCGACCCGACCGTCATGTCGTCATCCCAGCCGCGGAAGTTGTCGTTCAGGTCGATGTCGATCAGCCGGCCACGCGCGAGGCAGAGATCGGCCGCGGCAGCCGGCGACTCCCCCGCATACAGCGAATGGCCGAAGTCGAGCAGGACACCCACGTTCTCGAGCGCAATGTCGTCGATCGCGAGCAACGTGCGCGCCGCGTCCGAGAAGAACATGTGGGTCCTCGGTTCCTTCGGCTTGTACTCGATCGCAAACGGCATGTCGGGGTACGGCCCCGCGGCCTTCTGCATCCCGTCGACCGACAGCTCCCACAGCTGCCGCGGGTCCGCCTGAAGCGGGTAGTCGAAGCCGTCTTGGCCGGGCCAGATCTTCATGTAATCGACTCCGAGTTCGTGCCCGACCTCGGTCGCACGCGCGATCAGGTCGAGTGTCCGCTGTCGCACCCTGCCGTCCGGGTTCGTAAACGCCCCGGCGCGAAACTCCTGGGTGTAGATCTCAGGCGTGATCGCAAGGGCGCGGAGCCCTGTCTCGTCGAGAGCTCTGCGGACCGCGGCGACGGAGACCTCACCCGCCCCCCAGAACGGGTAGTTGAGATCGAGCGACTCGATCCCACCCACCGAAGCCGCGGTCCGGATCGCATCTGTGAACGCAACCTCCGGGCCGTATCCGTCGGTCGCGTACCGGTCGAGGAGCCTCCCAAACATCCAGATGCCTGCAGAGAACCGCTTATTGCATAGATATTCACTCACGGCAATCGAGTCAGATTAACACTCTCCGGTGCAGAAGACAAGGGGTGTGCCGCTGAGTCACGATCCAGCACAGACGACGCCAGCAGCTCAGCATCCGTGACGAGGCGCCGCGATTCGGCGGACGCGCCGAACTTCGGTCACGGCGCCGGCGTGAGCACGCGCACGCTGCGCGCTCGCCTGTCAGCGGGGGGCGAAGGCGACGGGCTTACTCATCAGGAGGAACGATTGATAGTCGACCTGGATCGTCGCCCCGATGGCGAGGCCGACGCGGTAGAACCGGCGTGTGACGGCCTGCGCGTCGACGAACTCGGTGCTGTGGGTCGAGCCGATGAATTGCATCTTGAACCGGCAGAGCGGATGCACAGGATCCATGGGGCCGCAGCCGTTGGTCGCGTCCTTGAAGATCACATACGTCGTCGCGGCACGCTTGGTGCCGATCGCGTTCCAGGTAAACCGCACGGAATGCGCGCCGGTCTGGTGAACGTGGATCCCGAAATCGGCGACCGGGACCGGCGCGCCGGTGTAGTTCTCGTCGATGATCGCACCAGGCTTCGCGGGTGAATCAGCGACGATCACGAGCAGCGGGCCGAGTGCGAGCACGAGGGCTGCCCCGGCCACGATGCGCCGGTCCACGACGCGGGAGGCGCCCGCCCGTGCGAGGTCCAGCGCGCGTTGCCGCGCGCGGACGGCAGTTCCGACCGGCCAGCAGAAGACCACACCTGCGACGATCAACGTCCAGGCGGGCCACGCAGGCAGCAGGAACCGGTACAGCGAGGCGTCGTAGACATTCGAGTAGCTGACCGTGCCCTTGATGAGAGCGAAGGCGACGAACCAGCCCACGACGAAGATGCCTTTCCAGCGGGCACGCGCAATGAGCCCGACGGCGCCCGCGACGAGGAGGAACTCGAGCAACCGGAGGCTCCAGAACACTTCGCGCAGGTCATGGAGATTCTGCGCCAGGTGCTGAAAGTCGATGTTCACGTACTTGTGCACGTTGTTCGCCACCGTGGAAGCTCCACCGCCGCTGCCGCCACCACCCGCGAGCACAGGCACCGTGCCCGTGCCGAGCCCCTTCCAGATCCACAGGGCGAACGCCGCCGGAACGGCGGCCACCACGGTGCCGGCCAGCGCGCGGAACCGGAACATCACCGCGAGCACCACGACGGCCGCAAGCGGTAACGGACCGTTCGCCGGCTTCATCAGCGCGAGGAAGCCGAGGAGAACTCCACACAACAGTCCGTCCCGCAGTGAGTTGCTGTCCAGCGCCCGCAGCACGAGGTACGCGCAGAAGATTGCGAAGACCGTCGACGGATAGTCCGCGAGCGCATTCAGTCCGGTACCGGTCGGCAGGAAGAAGTCGGTGATGTAGGTCCGATGCGTCGAGCTGTAGAGCGAGATCGCAAGCAGCGGCATCAGCGTCCAGAGCACCGCCGTCCACACGGCGAACAGCCGCCCTCCGATGCGCTCCGCGAGCAGGAACATCCCGACCACGGAGGCCGGGCCGAGCACGAGCACGTTCAACGCGACCACCGAGGGGAGGCCGTCGGCCATGTTCGGCCCGAAGATCGCCGCGAGCGGCGTCAGCAGGTAGGGCCAGCCCGCTCCGACAGCAGTGATCGGGACATGGAGCGTTGTCTGGGCCCAAGCCGTCGTCCAGTACCAGGGCCCATCGTCACCGTCCGCGAAGAGCCAGCCGTTGTGGCTGACAGCACCGCGCACCTCGTGCCCGAGAAAGGCCCACTGTCCGGCGATGCACAGCGCGACGATCCACCAGCGCCGCCGATCGGCGAGCACGGCCGCACGGCGGAGCCAGGACGCCCCCGTCACGTTGACGGCGTGCGCCCCTCTATGAGCGACACACCTGCCGCGCCCACCGACAGCCAGGTCAGTGCGGCGATCGGGATCCCGGCGACCAGCCCGTAGCCGTTCCACACACCGACCATGAGCAGCGGTAGCGCGACGCCGGCGATGCGCGCGTCGCCCACGCCGCGACGTGCGGCGGCGAGCGCCGGCAAAAGCAGTGCTGCAAGAAACGCAATGAGCCCAAGCACGCCCATGTCCGCCAGGCTTTGGACATACGCGTTCTGAACACCCCAGCGATGCGTCGAAGACGGGAACGCTGCCGCGGGCTGGTTGAAGCGTTTGTGCGCAGCCGCGAGATACGGTTCGAAGGCGTACGGATCGGTCGAGCCCTCCCAGCCGACACCGAGCAACGGATGGGCGATGAAGATCCTCCCACCGATATACGCGAGGAGCGCTCTCTGGCGGTAGCTCTGGATGTGCGACGACGCTCCACCCGTGCCGTGTCCGATGCCGAGAAACTTGAGTCCGTCGGCAAGAGCGGAGCTGCGGATCACAGCGACGCCGGCCGTCACGGCGAGGATCACACCAATGATTGCGATGAGGCGCCGCGCGTCACGAACACGCGTCAGCAGAACGAGCGCCGCCGTTCCCAGGTAGATGCCGAGCAACGCGTCGAGCGGCCCGCCGAGAACCATCCCGATGCTGCCGGCGCCGATGGCCGCCAGCGCAAGGACTCGCTCACTCCGGCTGCGCGAGCCGCGAGCGACAATCAGGAGACCAATCAGCAGGACGGCGGCGGAAAGAGCTGCGAAGTCGTGGTCGCCGAGGAATGAGGGCTTCCTGCGACCAGCAGGGGTATGGTCGAGGTCCCCGACGGCGCCGAAGAACTGCAACACCCCGACCAGCGTCGCAAGGCACGACCACGCGACGAGGACGACGGCGGCCGGGACGAGCTCCCGGCCGCTCCGCACGAGCAGGCAGAGCGCCGGTGCGAGCAGCATGTACTCCAGCCACTTGGCGGCTGTGACGGCGTGCGTTCCGGCGGGATACGCCGAGAATCGCAGGGCGCCCCAGGCCGTCGAGCAGACGACGAGCAGAGCCAGCGCCCCCCAGCCTTCCCAGACCGGCAGCGACGAGACGAGTCGCTGCCGGGACCAGGACGCGAGAGCGGCGACGACCACCATCAGGACGGCAAGGTCGCTCAAGTCGGCATCGATCGAGCCAACGCTGATCGACGGCTGGTAGTTCCGATGCAGGAAGAGAAACGGGAGAGCGGCGGCGACGATCAAGGGACCGCTGCCGTACCGAGTGCGCAGAGTCCCCAAGCCGTCGAACGCGGTCCGCGGGAGGTGCGCTTCAGCGATCGGCCGCGACATGGAAGTTCGCGATCAAGGTCCCTGGACGTGCCTCGGAAAGCGCTGCGCTGCGAGCATCGATCGCACGTGCTGCGCGGTTGATCAGAGAGATAGGCGGACGCGCCACTCGGCGCAGATGGAGACGCTTTGCGAGCAGGTCGACGTAGAGGGCGAACAGCATTCCAAGACAAGCGGTCGTCCCCG
>Ga0307372_10004482_pt1 | contig 21486 bp, 18 predicted proteins | sample OX1MG_FD_202533 | JGI IMG/M metagenome (GOLD analysis project Ga0307372, IMG submission 202533) | Soil microbial communities from Risofladan, Vaasa, Finland - OX-1 | ecosystem: Environmental > Terrestrial > Soil > Coastal area > Acid sulfate soil | place: Finland: Risofladan, Vaasa | collected...
TCCCTCGTCGATCTCCTGAGCGCACTTGACGGCTGCAGCCATGATCGCCCCCGAAGAAATGCCGGCGAAGATGCCGACGTCGCGGAGGCGGCGGGTCCACTCGATGCTCTCGCGGGGGCCGACGACCTTGGAGCGGTCGAGCAGTTCGAACCCGTCGTTGTCCATGAACACGGGCGGGATGAAGCCCTCGTCGAGGTTCTTGAGCCCGTCGACCAGCTCCCCCGCCGGGGGCTGGACCGCCCAGACCTGGATGTCCGGGTTGCGCTCCTTGAGGAAGCGGCCGACGCCCATGAGCGTGCCCGCCGTCCCCAGGCCGGCGATGAAGTGGGTGACCTCGGGGCAGTCCCTCCAGATCTCCGGCCCGGTGCTCTCGTAGTGGGTCTTGGGGTTGGAAGGGTTGGCGTACTGGTAGGGGAACCACCAGTCGGGGTGCTCCTCGGCGAGCTTCTGGGCCCGGCGCATCGCGCCGTTGGAACCCTCGGATCCCGGTGAGTCGATGATCTCGGCGCCCCACGCCTCGAGAAGCTGCCGGCGCTCGACAGACACGTTCTCGGGCAGGACGATCTTGATCGGGTAGCCCTTGACCTTGGCGATCATCGCCAGGGCGATCCCGGTGTTGCCCGACGAGGATTCGATGATCTGCTGTCCGGGTCTCAGGCTCCCGTCCTTCTCCGCCTCCTCGACCATGGCCTTCGCGGCCCGGTCCTTGACCGAACCGCCGGGGTTCTGGCCTTCGAGCTTGGCGACGATCGCGACCCTCGGGTTGGGGCTCAGCTGGCTCACGTCGACCATCGGCGTGTCGCCGATCAGGTCGAGCACACTCTCGTAACGGGCCATGTCAGCCTCCGGCCACGGCCGGCATCAGTGTCAGCGTGTCGGATTCGCCGACCTTCGCGTCGAGCTTGCCGAGGTAGCGGATGTCGTCGTCGTTGAGGAACACGTTGAGGTGGCGGTGGATCTCGCCGCTCTCCGTGAGCAGCTGGTCTCGAAGCCCGGGGTGCTGGCGGATCAGATCATCGAAAATCTCACCCACCGTGGCGCCCTGGGCCTTGAGCGTGGCCTGCCCGCCGGCGGCGGGGCGTAGGACTGTTGGAAGGCGGACGTCGACGGGCACGAGAGCAACTCCAAACGGTGATCACGGGCCGGCTGAAATGCCGACCACTTCTGTCACCATTGTAGAACGACCGGCTCCTCCGTAATCTTCCCGTCCCCTATCCGCCAGCTCCTGACGCTCGGAGCCGAGTCCCGAAGCGACACCAGCACGTAGTGCCAGTCCGGGTCGGGCGCCTGGGAGATGTCGGTCGGCGACGGCTTTGCGTCTGTATGGGTGTGCGAGTGGTAGACACCGATCAACTGGAGTCCGGCCGCCTCCGCCTCCCGGTCCGCCCTCAGCAGCGCCCTGGGCTCCACCTCGTACACACGCGCGCTGGCCGCCAGGTTGTCCGTGGGGAAAAAGACACGCACCTCGGCGTTGCCGTCCTCCGTGGCCACTCCGGCCAGAAGGCCGCAAGCCTCGAGGGGGTAACCGTCGAGACAGTGGCAGACCACCTCTTCGAGCGTCTTTTTCCCGAGCAGGAGCACGAGGCACGACGGTACCGTGCAGAACCATGCCACCGGCCGCCAGTAAGCCCGCCAAGGACGGATCGCGCCCGGTCGCCCAGAACCGGCGGGCCCGTCACGACTACGACATCCTGGAAACCTACGAGGCGGGGATCGTCCTCGTCGGCAGCGAGGTGAAGTCGCTACGGGACGGCAAGGCCCAGCTGCGGGACAGCTACGCCAGGGTGCAGGACGGCGAGGTGTGGATGTACGGGGTCCACGTGCCGCCTTACCTCTTCGCCTCGGGTTTCGGAGCCGTCGACCCTGACCGCCGGCGCAAGCTCCTCCTGCACCGGCGCCAGATCGACGAGCTCGCGAAGCGCACGTCGCAGGAATCGCTCACGCTGGTGCCGCTTTCGGTCTACTTCGAGGGGGGCCGCGCCAAGGTCGACCTCGCCCTCGCCCGGGGCCGCAAGCGCTACGACAAGCGGCACGCGATCGCCGAGCGCGACGCCACCCGCGAGGCGCAGCGCGCTAGTGCAGCCCGCCGCCGTAGCCTGGACACATGAAAGACTCCGTCCGCCTGGGGCGCATCGCCGGCGTGACAGTCGGGCTCAACTGGAGCCTGCTGGTGATGGTCGCCCTGGTGGCAGGTGGGCTCGCAGACAACCGCTTCCCCTTCGACGCTCCGGGACGCCCGACGAGCGCTTACGTGGTCGCCGGTGTGTTGACCGCAATGGGCCTCTTCATCGGCGTCCTGCTCCACGAGCTGGGCCACGCGATGGTCGCCCGGCGGCTCGGGCTCGCCGTCGACGGCATCACGCTCAACTGGATGGGCGGGGTCACCCGGATCGAGGGCGACGCGCCGCGGCCACGGACCGAGTTCGCCGTCGCCGTCGTCGGACCGCTGATCTCGCTCCTCTTCGGAGGGGCGCTGTGGGCGGTGCGGGCCATGGTCGACTCGGCTGGGAGCAACGCCCTGGTCCTGTCGGCGCTGGCGTGGCTCGCGGGCATCAACGTGATCCTGGCCGTGTTCAACCTGCTGCCGGCGGCCCCCCTCGACGGGGGTCGCGTGCTGCATTCGGGGGTGTGGGCCGCAACGGGTGACCGGTGGAAGGCGACCCGGGCTGCGGGCGGCGCCGGCACCGTGCTCGGCGCGGCGATGATCGTCGCGGGCTTCGCGATGACGACCCGATCGGCGTCGTACCAGATGAACGGCTTGTTCATCTCGTTCATCGGTTGGTGGCTACTCGCCTCCGCCCGCGCGGAGCGTTCTGTCGGTGCCGTTCACCACGCCCTCGACGGTGTGCACATGGCCGACCTGATGCGCCCGGTGGGCGCGGCGCCGGGCTGGATCACCGTTCGCAACTTCGTCGACACCTACGCCGGCGGCAAGCCGGGTTGGGTGTGGATGCTCGAGAACTGGGGCGGCGACGGCTACGGCGGCCTGGTCCTCGGCGACGCGGTCGGGTCGGTCCCCCTTCCACAGTGGGACCTGGTTCGCCCGAGCGATATAGCGATCCCTGTGTCGGCGTCGGCGGGCGCCGGCCCGGGCGAGGCCGCGCTGGACGTGCTGGGGAGGATGGCGGGGAAGCAGGTGATCCTGGTCGTTGATGGGGGTCGGACCGTGGGGGCCGTGTTGCCGTCCGACATCGAGGCTCTCGTGAAGATGGGGGGCAAACGTCCGGTACCATCAAAGGGTTGGAACTTGACACGGGGGTGATTGGCTTCGACTTCGGTAGTCGATTCGGGAGAAGCGAGCCGTGGTCTCCGGAACCACGTTAAAGAGCCGGAACCTATAAACAAACGCCGAGCCTCAGCTCGCACTGGCTGCCTAATAAGTAGCCCGTCCGTCCGGCCCCAGCCCTGCGGGTCGGGTACGGGCGTCATCCAGTAGGGCTCACCCGGTGGTTGCGTCAGCGGACCGCCGGGGACATCTCAGCTGACTGGGGTTCCCCACCGGTGCCAGTGGCGTCGGGGAACCCGAGATCTCTTCACTGGCTACGCTCGGAGAAGGCCCGTTGAGGCATCGAAGGACGCGGGTTCGATTCCCGCCACCTCCACTCACTCAACTCACTCACTCACTCAAGGACTCGTAAAAACAACCCACGAACCCAGGGATTGCTCTCGACAAGGAACGAGTGCGCACACCCGAGTGGCTATAGACCGGAACCAGCGACAGGGGCCCCTGCCCCGACACTGCTGGCCATCAGTCAACGCATTCACTGTCCCGGTTCAACGGTTCCGGTCAGCCAGAAGGACCACCCATGAAGGGCGGTCCTTCTGGCTCCAACCTTGTTGAGCTGTCGCCGATCAGCCGGTGACGATCGGGTGTGAGATATCGCAGCGGTTCGTGTCGTTGCTCCACGTCGACTGCATGGCGAACGATCCGGCCGAGGTCGACACGTCGGCGGCTTGGCCCTGGCCGGAGCTGATCCACGCGCACTCGTCCCCGTTCTCCTGGCCCGAGTAGGTGCTTAGCGTCTGCTGGTTGGTCCACCCGCCGGCTGGGTTCTGATCGGTCACTGTCTCGGCGAACTCGTGCCCGTTGACGATGCTGTAGCCGTCCAGTGTTCCTGGTGAGTTGACGAAGCCCTGCCCGCAGCTTGAACCGACGTCCATGACGTACGGCATGTTGGTGAACGCTATGTCGCCGTAGGGCGAGTTCACCGCACCGCCGGTCAGCGACGAGTCGCCCGTGTAGTCGTGCCACGCGCAGAAGCCGTTGGTCTGATAGTTGTCCGGATCCGCACCGTGAGGGGAGAGGATGTCGTACTGGACGTACCTGTTGGCGGCCTGCGTCTGGTTACCGAAATGAGCTGCGGCCTTCACCGCCTCCGACCCGATCTGGTTGCCGGTCGCCGCGCTGGGCGTGGCGGCTGAGTTGTCGTACCACACGCCCGCCAGCGCTCCGCCGGTCGGGTAACCAACGTGGGCTGCACCTGAGGGGCAGGACGTGGCGCCGCTACCGACGTTGGAGCCGTCGCAGTACTGGGTCATCGTTCCTGACCAGAGCTCTCCCCCGGTGCCGAGTCCCTTGAAGAGGTTCTGGATGTACGGGGCACCGGAGTCCGGGTCGTTGCTGAAGGTCAGGTTGCCGCTGGCGTCGGACCCCTGGGTCCCCCACTGGCTGCCCCAAAAGACGAGGTAGACCTTGGGGGTACCGCTTGTGACCCCGATGCCGTCGATACCGCCCCCGTAGGAGAGGGTCTCCGAGCCGAAGTTCACGGGCAGCCCACCGATGCCGAGGTGCTCCGCCGCCCACCCCTTCATCTTGGCCAGCTGTGGGATCGTCGGGACCACACCGTGCCGGTAGGGATGGGCTACGGCCGGAGAGTAAGGGTTGAATGCAGTCGAAGCCGCCCCGGCAGAGGCGGTCTGCACGCCGACCAGGCCGAGGGTAGCTAGGCACCCGCCGGCGACCACCGCCGAGAGCCGCCATCTGGACAGGTGCTTGGGAGTCATCGTGTCTCCTTTCCCGCGGGCCGCCGGTGAGGGCCCGTGGACAATAGTTCCTAAAGAGTACAAACGTGCGAGAACGGCCGAACCTACGGCAAGTCGTAGGCCTAATTTGCCTAACTAGGCTGTAGACCCTTGAAAGCCGCGCAGCGCTAGAGTCGCCTCCAACCTCGCAAAAGGGCCTGAGCAGCAGGGAGTTGGGGGAGGCAGTATGCGGCTTGATTCACGACCGATCCCGAGGCGTCGTTTCCTGGGCTACCTCATAGCAGCGCCGACCCTGGCGGCCGTCGCTCCCCTCGGCCTCGAGTTCCTGTCCGATCCGGCCGGGGCGGTGATCCCCTCGGCACCCGAACCGTCGGAAGAGTACGACCTCAGCGACCTGCTGAACGACGCCGCCATGCCAACGTCGAATCTCATCGCCGTGGTGGTCAACACCGACGGGACCGTGTCGTTTGCGCTTCCGCGTGCGGAGGTGGGACAGGGCATCACGACCGCGGTGGCGATGACAATCGCAGACGAGATGGACCTCGCCCTGCACAAGGTCTCGATCTCGCTCGCCGATGCGCGACCGGAGCTGGTGTGGAACCAGCTGACCGGCGGGTCGAACAGCATGCACTCGCTGTTCACCCCCGTGCGCATAGCAGCCGCGACCGCGAAGGGAGCACTCCTGGAAGCCGCGGCGTTGCAGCTCGGTGAGGTCGTCGATGCTCTGACCGCGAATGACGGCGTCATCACCGCTCCGGACGGCCGGACCCTCACCTACGGCTCGCTGGCGCAGAGCGCTGCCGTCGAGCAGACGACGGCCATCCCGGTGCAGCTGAAGCCGGCCTCCGATTTCACGGTCGTCGGCACCCCGCAAGGTCGCATCGACGCGCTCGACATCGTCACCGGCCGCAAGCAGTTCGCCATGGACCTCGAGATCCCGGGTGCGTTGCCTACGATGGTCCGCCGGCCCCCGACCATCAACGGCACGGTCGGATCAGTCACGAACGTCGAGGAGGTCAAGGCCACCTACCCCGGGGTGACGGACATCGTCGTCGTCCCGACCGGCGTCGCGGTGCGGGCACAGACATTCGGCGAATGCATCGATGCGGTCGACGCCCTGAACGTCACCTGGGTACCGGCCGCCGCGGCCGGCAAGTCGGACGATTCGGTGCTCGCCGAACTGCGCGCCGCCGAACTTCCCTTCAGCGTTACGAGCCTTCCGCTTCTGACGAAGGCCATCGACGAGACGTTCACCTTCTACTTCGTGAGCAACAGTCCGCTGGAAACGAACTGTGCCGCCGCGGATGTGACGTCGAGCAAGGCCGAGATCTGGTCAAGCTTCAAATCCCCGATCGTCGCCCAGCAGATCATCGCCCAAGAGCTAGGCCTGTCCCAGGAAGCCGTCACGTGCCACGTGGTTCAGGGCGGTGGTTCATTCGGCCGGCACCTGTTCTGGGATGCCGGGCTCGAGGCAGCGCTGATCTCCAAGGCCATGGGCAAGCCGGTGAAGCTGACGACTTCCGCCAAGGGCGGATGCACCCGATGGCCACCTCCCACGTACGCGCGTCGTACCTCGGAGGCGACGTCCTCGCATTCGAGCAGCGGCACACCAGCGTCTCGACCGACTTCTCGCACGGGCTTGGCGAGATCCTCTCCGCCGAGGTCACCAAGATCCCCGAGGGGAATACCCTTGCGTACTCGCAGGGCGTCTTCGAGCTCACCCAGGACGTCCCGTACAACTTCGGTGTGACCAACCAGTTGCTCAACGAGGTCGACATGGCCTTCAACACCGGCAGCTGGCGCAACATCTACAGCCCGGACGTCGCGACGGCCACCGAGCTCGTCGTAGACCGTCTGGCAGCGAGAATGGGGCAGGATCCCTACCAGTTCAGGCGGGCGTTCCTGAAGGACTCGCGCCTACTCGCTGTTCTGGACAAGGTCGCTCAGGCCGGCAGCTGGGGGCGGTCGATGCCGAGCCTCACCGCTCAGGGCCTGGGACTGCACAAGGAGTACAAAGGCGCCGTCGCCGCGCTGGTCGAGATCGACTGCGGACCGGATGCAACCGGCCGCACGATCGTCGACGGGTACGGCGGCCCTCGCGTCACCAAGGTAGTGATAGCGGTCGATGTCGGACTGCCGATCAACCCGCTCGGATTGGAAGCGCAGATGATGGGCGGGGCAATGGACGGAATCGCCAAGGCGCTCACCTTCAGCCTGCACATCCAAAACGGGATCCCCCTGGAGGCGAGCTGGGACAACGCGTACTACACGCGCCAGTGGAACGTCCCGTTCGATCTAGACGTGATCGTGATGCCTCCGACTACGGGCGTCCCCGGCGGTGCCGGCGAGCTAGCCGTAGCGCCAGTGATGGCGGCCGTGGCCTGCGCTTACGCCAGGGCCACCGGGACGATGCCGACCCGCTTCCCGATCAACCACAACCAGCCGCTCGGCTTCACCCCCTACCCGACCGAACCGTCCGTCCCGGTCGAGCCGACAAACGGTCTGACACAGGAGTTCTGACGACATGTCCGACATCGGTTCATACAGCTTCACGGTCAACGGACAGGACGTGACCGTGCAGTGCCCGGGAAGCCTGCGCGTGCTGTGGGTTCTGCGGGACCTGCTCGGGATTCACGGTCCGAAGTACGGGTGCGGTCTCGATGTCTGCAAGGCCTGTACCTGTCACATCGACGGTGAAGCGTTCAATCCCTGCTCGGTGGAGGTCCAAGACGTCGTCGGGCACGAAATCACGACCATCGAGGGCCTGGCGGCGACGGCAGGTGCCCAGCTTCATCCCATCCAGGAGGCCTGGGTCAAGCACGACGTTGCGCAGTGCGGCTACTGCCAGCCGGGACAGATCATGGCGGCAGTCGCTCTCGTCAACCGCGTTCTGGCCGAGCAAGGAGGAGCCGGCCCGGTGAACCTCACCGACGACGACCTCGACACCCTGCGAAACGTGTGCCGGTGCGGGACGTACTACCGGATCAGGGAAGCCATCCGCGACTACGCCGCAAACCTGTGAATCGCCACGGGGCGAGCCGCTGCATCCATCCCTCGGCTTCATCGACCTCCATCGGGTCGCCGACGGCCCTCATCCCGTGCGCAGCCATCAGCCGAGATAGCTCATCGGGATCGGGTCCTCCCGCGGTTGTTGGCTCGTCGCCGGCCCGGGTGGGGCGTCCGACTGCACGGACGAACTGCATGAAGCTGTCGTCGGCGTGGACCTGCAATGCCCATGCCGGCCCGCGCATCACTCGGAAGGTGTGAGGGACCCCGCTCGGGAACGGCACCCACGTCCCACTGCCGGCGACCGTCACCTCGTCGCCGCACCGGACGACCATCGTCCCCTCCAGCACGTAGAAGCTGTCGTCCAACCCTTCGTGGACGTGCAATGGCGGCGAGGCTCCCTCGGGAAGCCACACCTCTGCGACCACCATTGGTTCCCGCGGCGCGCTCAGCTGCCTTATGCGGACGCCGAGGAACGTCCAGTCATCGACCAACCGCGTGGTCATGCCGAGGTCGGGGCGAAGTCGATGACGACGCAGGGTTCGTCACCCACCACCCAGGCGTCGTGGCCAGGGGCCACGACGTGGGCGTCACCGGGGCCGAAGTCCAGCTCGCGCCCGTCGTCCATGCGGACGTGGAAGTGCCCGGAGAGGATGACGCCGGTGTGGGCCACCTGGCAGGAGCTGGTTCCTACTGCGGGGGCGATGTCCGTGGACCACTTCCACCCCGGCTGGAGCACGCCACGGGCGATCGTCGCTCCAGGCAGGTTGACGACCTCGAGAAAGCCATGGTCCGTGGTCCGTCGTTCGTCCGGCGACTGCAGGTTCTTTGCCTCGAGGGTGGCCTTGGTGTCGGCGCTCATGTTGTGTTCCTCCTTGGGATATCCGATGTGACCAATCCTGCGGACGGCATCCGGCGCCCACATCGGGAGGAACACGTAATCCCGAACGCGACTACGTAGTGTCGAGAGAATGCGTTGAACCCAGCCTTCCAGGGGCCAGACGGGCCGCCAGCTCCGTACGGCTACGGGTGCCCGTCTTGCGGAGGAGAGACTCGACGTGCTTCTCGATCGTCCTTGGTGAGAGGTGGAGTGCCGATGCGATCTCTTTGTTCGCCAGCCCGCTTACAAGGAGCCGCAGGACATCCGCCTCCCGGGTGCTGATGCCGAGATCCCGCCAGGGATTGGGGCTGTTTTGCCTGAGCAGCTCGTGGCATCGTTCGGCGAGAGCAGGCAGACCCCGCAATGCGAAACCGTCGGCCGCATCGGTCAGCCAGCGTTGAGCACCGGCCCACCCGCCCTCGAGTGCCACCGGGGCAGCGAGGAAACGCGCCAGGTCCGCCCATCCGTCGCAGTTGGAAAACTCAGCGGCCGCGGCGGCCACCAGTTCGCGGGCACGATGATGGTCACCCCGGCGACCCGCCAGGACCGCCTCCGCATAGTGGATCATCCCCCGGTTGAGGTCGAAGGCGCCCACACCCAGCCGGCGCGCCTCGTCGATCGCCCGTTGGGCCCGTTCGTCGCCCCGGGACGCGAGCACGAGCGGCCACAGCGCCCGCACTGCCGCCGGCTCCGCGTGAGGGAGCCGTCCCAGGATGGCCATTCCGCGGGCGTACGGCTCGATCGAAGCGTCCTCCTCTCCGGCCAACAGCAGTGACATGCCTCGCATGGCCCACGAGAAGCCTTCCAGCATCTTGTCGCCGGGCGCGGCCGTGACGGCCAATGCCGCATATCGCGCCGCCGCCGCCGGATCGGCACGCATACCGGCGCTGCCGGTCAGGTGAGAGAACGCCTTGGCGCGGACCAAGTCGAGTCGTAGGCGCTCGGCGATTTCGATTGCCGAGTGCGCGTGCATATCGCAGGCATCCAGGTCCCAACGACACGTGAACGCTGCAGCCAGCTGCAGATCGAGAATCGCCGCTGTGCTCACGGCGCCCATCTGCTCTGCCGCCTGTCGGGCTTGCAGCAGACGTTCGACGCCGGCGTGGTTGAACAGGTCGATGGTCCCGAGCTCGTGCAGGGCACGCAACCGCCACAAAGGCAGGTCCGCGGCCTCGGCTGTGATCAGCGCGTCCTCGAATGCGCTTCGTGCAGCGGCCAGGTCCACGGGGCGGCGGCTGCGACCGACGATCTCGAAGGCGTGGCAGCGGATGTCAGGTGTTGCGCCTTCGGTGTGAAGGATGGATTCAGCCAGATCCCTGGCGGTCTCGTGGTCGTCCGACGCCATCAAGACGTCCGCCTCGAGAACCGCCGCGCGCGCGGCCGCTCGGGGCGAAAGATCGCTCCCAGCAAGGGACCGGACCTGTTCGAGGTGATGTCGGGCCATCTGCCACCGTGCCGCTGCGACCGCGGCTTGCGCGAGACGGAGATGAACCTCGACTCGAAGCGCCGCCGTCGACGGGTCTGGACCGAGCCGGATCATGAGGCGTCCGCCGACCGCCGCGGCCTCCTCCGATCGTCCGGCCAAGGCCAGTGCCTCGACGAGTTCCAGTTCCGCGTCAGCCTGCTCCGCGGCTCCCTCGAGCAGCTTTGCTGCCCGCTGCAATGTTTCCGCAGCCGTCGCCAGCGCTCCCCATCGGAGCGACTCGCTGCCGGATTCGTGAAGCAACCCTCCCGCACGGCAGCGGTCTCCGGCCCGCAGAGAGAGGTCGATCACGAGGTCCCGTTGATCTGCGCTCAGCTCTCGGTTCGAAACTGCGGCCAGCGCAGCCTCGGCGAGCTGGCGCTGCCGCGGCGGGATGATGGTTCCGAGCACGGCCTCTCTCGTGAGCGCGTGCCGGAAGCGAAGCGCCGTTCCTTGGCTCGACAGCAGCAGGGCATCAACGCCTGCGACCAGTGCCGTGGACACGACCTCGTCCCTATGGCCGGTTATCGGGGCGAGCAGTTCCCAGTCGAAGTGGCGACCGAGTACAGCAGCCGTCTCTATGACGTAGCGGTGTGAAGTCTCCATTTCGTCGAGGCGTGCCCTAACGGTTGCTGTGAACCCCTCGGGCAGCCCGGGGGAGGCGAGGAGCTCCTCGACCAGTAGCGGGACTCCGTCCGAAGCTTCCTGGACGCGGTCGATCACGTCATCTGGCGCTTGAGGCTCGCAGGCGCGCACCATGGCGGCGAGCTGTTCACCGGTGAGCCGGTCCAGCGTCATGAAGACGGCGCCGGAGCGTCCTCGCTGCCGGCGGGCCATGTCGAGCGCTGCTGACGGCGAGCTGTCCCGCATCGTCATCACCAGAAGGACGCGCGAACCGCGGAGGTTGTCCGCCAGGTATTCGAGCACCGACACCGTGTCCGGGTCGGCCCAGTGCAGGTCCTCCAGCACGAGGACGAGCCCATCGGGAGCGATCCGAAGGAGCAGTTGGAGTACTGCCTCACCCCGAAGGCTTGCCGCCTCGTCGCCGGGAGCGACCCGCCCCCGGACGTGCATGGGGAGCACCGGCTCGAGAAGTGGAATCCACCGGGAGACCGCCGGATCGTCGGGGAGTTGGCCATCGCGCAGGAGTTGCAGCAGCGCTTCTGTGAGTGGCCGGTAGGGGGTGGAGGTGGACGACGGGACAGAGCGTCCCGTCGTCACAGTGGCCCCTCGATCACCTGCCCACTGTGCGACCTCCCGGCCGAGACGGGATTTCCCGATTCCCGGCTCCCCGGCGATCACGACCGATCTGGCGTTGCCTCGCAGCGCTGAGTCCAAGGCGTCGCGAAGCGTCGCCAGCTCTGAGTCGCGCCCGACGATCACCGGGCAGAGCCGCTGCCCCATCTCCCTAGTGTGCCGGACGCCGTTGTCTCTCGCACCACATCGGGTTGTGGGGGACGCGCGCGACCCCGTTCAGCTCGTCTGCTCGGCGCGAGGGTTCAACCGTGGGCGGCTGATCACGAGCGTCAGATATGAGCCGGGTCGGCTCAATGCTCAGCTCGGGCAGGTGATGTTCGGATCCGTCGACAGCGTCTTGACCGAGGTGGCGGTCAGCTGAAGCTGAGTGAGGGCGCATGTCTGGGTCGGGCCGGCGACGAGCAGCGCGTTGGCCGGATTGGTCTCCTCGACGAGGTCGTAGATCCCCGGCGCCACATGGCTGATGTCGATGTACTGGTCCGGGGTATCCCACGTGTAGACGTCACCCCATCCCGGCGATATCCCCTCGACCACGTAGGCGCCGCCCGACCCGCTCGATCCCCCGGTCCCGGCGGGAATACCGATGTCAGAGGGCACGTTACAGCCTGGCTGGCCGACGAACTGCCTCGAGCCGTTCGGTCCGGTGGTCCCATACCCGAAGTAGTCGTCGTCGGAGAGGCAGAAGGACTCCTTCAGCCCCGAGCCCACCGCGGTGCCGACCCCGCCATCGGCCGCGACGTTGTAGAGCGTGAAGGAGATCAGGTTCTTGTAGTGGAAGTGGCCGTGCTCGGGGTGGAACTCGCAGCCGCCGCCAGACCTGGTTACCGGCGCTCCGGAGGTAGTGAAGACGACCTGCTGTGTCTGGCATTCACCGGGCGCGAACCCGCTCTGCGGCACCCCCGACCCGCTCGACGTCAACCAGGGGATCTGGACTTCGAGCGCCCCGGCACCGGTGTTGCGCACGTCGCTGGTGAAGCGCAGGCACCGGGTCGTGGGGTTCTCGACGCCCGATGGGGACGGGTTGTCGAGCCCGAACGTTTCGTCGGCGTAGCACGAGTTGGACGTCGGCGCGTTGACCGGGAACGGGAACCCGAGGGGGGTCGAAGCCACCGGTGGGAGCCCGCTGACAGCCAGGTCGTAGGCCGGCACGGCCTGCAACACCGGAAGCTCGAAACAACCGGTCGTGGAGCCGACCGTGGTGTTGCACGACGGCGCCGGCGGGGCCCAGGTCGATCCCGACTCCAGGCGCACTTCGCCGGTGTACGCGGCGTCGGTGTCCTCGGCATAGGTGACGGTGACGACGATCGTGTACGTGCCCGGCACCGGCGAGCTCACTTCGACCGACTGGCCGTTGGCACCGATGCCGTTGCCGGCTGCTACCAGGGAACCACTCGGGTCGTAGACGTAGAGGTCGAACCCGTCGTCGGCATTGAACGTTCCGCCCGGCCCGGTGACGGTGTTCTGCAGCGCCACGAGAAACGTCCCAGAGCTCGCGTTGACGAAGGTGAATTCCTTGCACGGAGCGACGCAGACGGGAGGCACTGGGCTGTCGACCAGAGGCAGCGGGGTGGGGTTGCCCACCGCCCCGGAGAAGTGGAGCGGTGGGTTGGAGCCGCTGAGCGTGCCGATCGCGGCTGCCGGAGTTGGGCTGGGGGGCACGGTCGGGGGACCGACGGGCGGACTCTGAGCTCCAGCCGGCCAGGCGAACAAAGCCACCAGCGCCGCGGCTCCTGCAACGACGATTCCCCCAGCCCTGCGACGCATGAAAGCTTCTCCCTCAGCCGAGTAGCGCCCGAAAGGCGCATTTCCGCCACCAGCGTACCTAGCTGGAAGAAGACACGCCCTCTAGGGCTCGGTGCGCATTGAACGGAGCGTCTCGACGGCGGACGGGGAAGTGAGGTCGACGACCGTCCGGATCGGCTTGCAGTCGCCGGTGACCGCGGCAAGCGGCTCGATTCCGGATGCGTCGCCGGCGGTGAGCAGCACGAACCGGGATGCGCCTGCGGATTGCAGCACCGCGGCCTTGGCTATCACCCTCCACAGGTGCTCGGATCGTTTCACTCCCGGCCGGTGGGTGGTGAACCCGCCGGCGACCTCGAACTGCCATGTCCGGCGACGCCCGTCGAGCGCAGTGAACGTGACTTTCACACCGCCGGGTTGCCGCTGGTTCTCACGGACGTCAGCGAAACCCGCCGTCACCAGCAGGTCTCGGGCCAGCTCCTTGGCCGCATATCCCGCAGCCACCGGGTCGCCGGGGGCGTCGGAAGATTCGGCCGGAACCTTTACCTCGATCCTGGTCTCCGCGTCCAGGTGTCGGCGGGCCTCGTCCACCCTGGCTTCGGCGAGCCGCACGTAGGACTCGTCCAGGTCGTAGCCGGCGTAGTGCCTTCCCGTCGTGACCGCCGCGACTGCGGTCGTGCCGGAACCCGCGAACGGGTCGAGCACGAGGTCGCCGCGGTAGGTGTACAGCTGGATGAGCCGCGACGGGAGCTCCACCGGGAAGGGCGCAGGGTGCTTCACCCTTCTCGCGCTTTCCGCTGGTAACTCCCACACGTCGAGCGTGTACTCCATGAAGTCGTCGCGCGTCATGGACCCCTCGGATGGCAGGCCGTGGCGCGCACGGGCCTTTGCCGGCACCGCCCTGTCGAACCGGCCCTTGCTCGCGACGACAACTCGCTCGGTGAGATCACGGAGCACCGGGTTCGCCGGCCGCTGGAAACTCCCCCAGGCGCACGAGCCCGACGAGCCGCGCTGCTTGACCCACACGATCTCGCCGCGAAGAAGCAGCCGCAGGTCGTCCTGCAAGATAGCGATGACGTCGGCCGATAGCGATCGGTAAGGCCGCCTACCGAGATTCGCGACGTTCACCGCGATCCGTCCGCCCGGCTCCAGCTTCCGCGCGCACTCGGCGAACACATCCCGCAACATCTGCAGGTACTCGAGGTAGGTCGCCGGGATCCCGCCCTCCCCCAGACCTTGCTCGTACTCCTTGCCCGCGAAGTAGGGCGGTGACGTCACGACCAGCGCCACCGAGCATTCCGGCACTTCGTCCATGCGGCGGGCGTCGCCGACTATCAGCTTGTCAACCGCCCGGTTGGCCGCGACCTCGGCTTCGGCCGAGACAACAGGTGGCGTGAAACGCCCGTAAAACCCGCTGGCGTCGTGGCCCTCACGCTTCGACACCCCGAACGCCGAGGTGGAGGTCGACCGCCTTGCCATCGAGTTGCTGATCCTAGGTGCCACGCCGACGGCTCTCCCTAAATCGCTGGCGCAGCCGCCGCGGTCCCGGTAGACCGTCAATGCGCGTAAGCGGCCTCTTCGGTACGCACGTCGTCGACCAGATTCCCGAGAGTCAGCTGGATGTCGTCGACGTGATAGCCCCACAGCGGCCCGAGCGACTCCGTGACGACCGGGCGCGTGTCGCCGGCGGTCGCGACGTGGTTCACCTGCAGCCAGGTCGCGCCGGCGGCGCTCTCGCACGACGCGCTGTACAGCCCCGGATAGGTGACCCACGGGGTTCCGACCTTCGGCACGGGCGGCGACGGGTAGTAGGGGTCCAGGGTGCCGGTCCCACCCGCCAGAGCTGCGGGGTCGACGCAAGCAACCTGCTGGCCCGACCGCGCTGTCTGCAGCGACATCAAGCTGACACCTTGTCCTGGGCGCCCGAAGAACGAACCCGCCGGCGGCTCGGACGGGAAGGTGGAGTAGGCGATGACGCAACCGGTTGAAGACTCCGACGTGCACAGAGGCAGGTGCTGAAACGACCCTCCCTCCTGCTTCCCCGCCGCCACCTGCACATTGCCGCCGACGATGATCGCCACGACTGTCCTCGCTCGGAGCGTTGGACTGGGGTCGACCTCGTTGGCCAGAAGGCGGATGAGCATCGCGGCGCCCTGCGAGTGGCCGACGAAGATGATGGGGCGGCCGTCGTTGTAGTTGTGGAGGTAGTCGTTCCAGGTGCCAAGGAGACTCTGGTAGGCGGTGTTCAACGCCGGTAACCCACCCGCGAACAGAGCCGAGAGGGTCACCTGTCGGTACATCGGGGCCCACACGTCGCAGACCTGCGAGAAGCGTTCGGCTTGTATCTTGGCCACCCCCGTCTCGGAGTCCTGGATCGTCAGGTCGGCGTTGGGCCCCTTCTCCGGGCTGACGGTCGGGTAGACGTAGAAGCAGTCGAAACCCGGCCGGACGGCTGGGCTGGCGGGGACCGCTGCACGGGTCCCGCCGGCCGACACCGCTGTCGCGGACAGGTTGCCGGTGCAGGGGTCCGGAGCGACCCCCGGACGGCACAGCCACACCGTGCCCGCGGCGTCGGTCCGTTCCGCGGCGCCGGAGGCAGCCCGCGTCGTGCCGGTAGCAGCGGGGCGGTGCACCGGGGACGAGCAAGCGGCCACGGCAACGATCACGGCCACCAGAGCGAGGCCGGATCGGCAAGGCCGCTTGGGGCGTCGCATCAACGGCGAGTCTGCCACCGCCCCGACGCTGCGAGGCGAGGTTTGGTCTTCCCCACCTAACATCGGCTTCCCACAAGAGAGTTGGTGCTTCACGCGCCCCGGAGGTACTCCTGAAATGGCATCGTCGGGCGGATGGTTCGAGTCGGTCGCTGAAGCGCAGCGGCGCGCCAAGAAGCGCTTGCCGAAGTCTGTCTACGGCGCGCTGATCGCCGGGTCGGAGAAGGGGCTCACCGTCGAGGACAACATTTCCGCCTTCGCGGAGCTGGGTTTCGCGCCGCACGTCGCGGGGTTCTCGGAGAAGCGCGACCTGTCGACCACGGTGATGGGTCAGCCGATCTCCATGCCGGTGCTCATCTCCCCGACCGGGGTCCAGGCCGTCCACCCCGACGGTGAGGTCGCCGTCGCCCGCGCGGCAGCCGCGCGCGGTACGGCGATGGGGCTCAGCTCGTTTGCGAGCAAGCCCGTCGAGGAAGTGATATCCGCCAACCCTCAGACGTTCTTCCAGGTGTACTGGGTGGGCAGCCGCGACGACGTGGCCCGCCGGCTCGAGCGCGCCAAGGCCGCAGGGGCGGTGGGGCTCATCGCCACCCTCGACTGGTCTTTTTCCCACAGCAGGGACTGGGGGAGCCCGCACATCCCCGAGCGCATGACGTTGAAGGAGATGGTGCGCCTCGCGCCCGAGGGGATCGTCCGGCCCAGGTGGCTCGTGTCCTACCTTCGCAGCGGGCGCCTGCCGGACCTCACGGTCCCGAACATGACGTCGCCGGGGGAGAAGCCGCCCACCTTCTTTGGCGCGTACGGGCAGTGGATGCAGACTCCACCGCCGTCGTGGGACGACGTTCGATGGCTGCGCGAAAAGTGGGGCGGCCCGTTCATGTTGAAGGGGATCGTCAGGGTCGACGACGCGAGACGAGCCGCCGACGCCGGCGTGACCGCTATCTCGGTCTCCAACCACGGCGGCAACAACCTCGACGGGACTCCCGCGACGATCCGCACGCTCCCTGCCGTGGCGCAAGCGGTGGGGAACCGGGTCGAGGTGCTCCTCGACGGCGGGATACGGCGCGGCAGCGACGTGGTGAAAGCGGTCGCGCTCGGCGCCAAGGCGGTGATGATCGGCCGGGCCTACCTGTGGGGGCTTGCAGCCAACGGTCAGGCGGGAGTCGAGAACGTGCTCGACGTGCTCAGGAACGGGATCGACTCGGCGCTGCTCGGTCTCGGCAAGAGCTCGATCGGCGAGCTCGGCCCCGGCGACGTGATCGTCCCACCGGGTTTCGAGCGCCGCCTCGGGGACTAGCGAATAAGACAAATCCGGTCATTTACGCCTAACCTTCCCGGCTAGCCGACGGCTGGCCCCGCGGCCGAGACTGGGGAGACCGGACATTGCGTTCACTAGCGAGGAAAAAGAGCGGGCCCCTCCGCCGGGCCGCCTTCTGGGCGGCAATCGGGGGGCTGCTGTCGACGACACTGGCGTTCGCCGCGGTCGCCACCAGCAGCGGTCCCAACGTGCTGCTGGTCGGGTCCTATCAAGGCAGCACCGGCGAGTTCGCCACCATCCAGGAAGCGCTCGCCGTGGCACAGCCCGGCGACTGGATCCTGGTCGGGCCCGGTGACTACAAGACGACTTCGAGCAGCACACCCGCAGGGGATCCGGGCGAGCCATCCGGGGTCCTGATCACCACACCGGACATCCACGTCAGGGGGATGGACCGCAACACCGTTGTCATCGACGGGACCAAGTCGGGACCCCAGTGCAGCAACGCCGCGGGTGACCAGAACGGTCCCCTCAACGGGATCATGGACTACAAGGCAGACAACTCGTGGATCGAGAACCTCACGGTCTGCAACTTCCTCGCCGGCGCCGGCACGACCGGCAACGAGATCTGGTGGAACGGCGGCGACGGAAGCGCACAGGTCGGCGGTTGGGGCTACTGGGGCAATTACCTGAACGCGACGAGCACCTTCTACGACCCCAAGAATCCTGCGACCGCGGCGCAGTACGGGATCTTCTCCAGCAACTGGAATGGCGGCGCGTGGGACCACACCTACGCCAGCAACTTCAACGATTCCGGCTACTACATCGGCGCCTGCCAGAACCAGTGCAACCAGACCGTCGACGACGCCTGGGCGGAGTTCAACGCGCTCGGCTACTCCGGCTCCAACTCCGGGGGAAACCTCGTCGTAGAGAACTCGCAGTTCGATCACAACGAGGACGGCTTCGACACCAACAGCCAAAACGGCGACAACCCTCCCCCGCAGGACGGCGCCTGCCCCAACGGGGGGATAAGCAAGATCACGGGAACCCATTCCTGCTGGGTGTTCATGCACAACTACGTGCACGACAACAACAACCCCAACGTCCCGTCGGCAGGCCTCGCGGCCGCCGGCCCGGTCGGGACGGGGATGTCGTTGTCAGGAGCGCGTGACGACACGATCATGGACAACCTCTTCGTCAACAACGGAGCGTGGGGGACGATCCTCGTCCCCTTCCCCGACAGTGGGCCTCCCTGCAGCGGTGGCACCGACACGCCGGCCGCCTGCATCTTCGACGAGTGGGGCGACGCGGTCATCGGCAACACCTACGAGCACAACGGCTTCTTCGGGAACCCGACCAACGGTGACATCGGCGCCGGCAACCTCGAGCCCGGCCCGACGGACTGCTTCGGGGGCAACGTCGAAGTCGGCGGCGCCGCGGTGACCACCAGCCCGCCGTTGGCGCAGAGCCTGTACCCGTCCTGCACCGGCGCGACCGTCCCACCGGATCTCAACGCACCCTTCCTGCAGCAGGCGGCTTGCGACTCGGAGGCGATCAATATTGGACCCGTGACCGGCGGCCAGGCGTGCCTGCCGACCGACAACTACCCGAGGCGGACCGAGGTGGAAATGCCCCCGCTGCCCGACGCGTCGTTGTTGCCGAGCATGCCCGATCCGTGCCAGGGCGTGCCGGCGAACGCCTGGTGCCCCGCGACCTGATCGGGCTTGGCTAGACCACTAGCTGGTCCACTGACGCGATCACCTCGAAGCCGTCGCGGACACGGAGCCAGTCGCGGTTGGCGCGATGGAGGCCGTCCGAGCCGTCGTAGCGGTTGAGGAACACGGTCACGGGAATCGGCGCGAGCGCCCAGACGGACAGGCGCACCGCGTTGATGGTGCCGAGACCTGCATCGGCGACGAGAAGCACACGATCGGCCTTCAACGCTCGGGCGAGGTCAGCGGCGTCGCCGTCGGCCGCCTGCGGTGAAGCCACGCCGCCGGCGGCCTCGACTATTCCGAGGTCGACGTCGCTCGCCGGCCAACTCCTGTCCACCTCCGCTATGAGGTCCTCGAGCGACGGCGGTTCCAGACCCAGCTCGGCCGCGGCCATCGGCGGCGCCATCGGCACGGGGTACCAGCGGTGCGGCGGGCAGACCAGCTCGGGGGCCTCGCTGCTGGCGGCGCCAAGCACGTGGGCATCGGTCATGTCGTCGCCGGCGGCGAAGGACTGCGCCGGCTTGCGCACCGCCACCGTGAGACGTTGTGCTCTGATCGCGCTTGCGAGGCGTGCTGCCACCCAGGTCTTGCCCACCTCGGTGCCGGTTCCGGTGACGACGACGATCCGTCTGGGCCTCATGTCAGGGAGGTCGCGAGGTTGTCGAGCGCGGCACCCAGTCTCCGGACGTCCGACATGGCGTGTGCCGCGGACAGGGCGACCCGTAGGCGGCTGGTCCCGGGCGGGACCGTGGGTGGCCTTATCGCTGGGACGAGGAGGCCCTCTTCCAGCAGCCGGTTCGATGCACCGACCGCTGCTTCCTCCGATCCGAGGACTACAGCGATGATCGGCGAGGCATGGCCGGACCGGACCGCGTCGACGTTGCGGCGCAAGGCGGCGCGCAGATCGCGTCCTTCTCCCGATTGGCACACCGACACGGCGGCCAGGGCCGCCGCCGCGCTTGCGGGAGCGAGGGCCGTCGTGAAGATGAACGGCCGCGCGCGATTGACCAGAAGATGCACCCAGCGACGCGTCCCGACGACGTAGCCGCCCTGGGATCCGAGCGCTTTGGACAGGGTTCCGACCCGCAGGCAGTCGGCGTCGGGATGGACGGGTTCTGCTTCGAAGACCGCGTGTGCGTCGTCAAGCACGAGAAGTGCTCCGTGGCGGGCGCACATCTCTGAGAGACCTTGAACCGGGGCGAGATCACCGTCCATCGAGAACACCGTGTCGGAGACCACGAGCACTCTCCCGCTGGCGCTCCTGACGAGCTCGGCGGCGTGATCGACGTCGCGGTGGCGGTACACGGTCACCTCGGCGCGCGACAGGCGCGCACCGTCGATGATCGACGCGTGGTTCAGCTCGTCGGACACGATCCGGGTGCCACCGCCGAGCGCCGCGAGCACGGCGATGTTCGCTTGGTAGCCCGTCGGGAAGACCAAGGCCGCCTCGGCGTCGCGCCATGAGGCGAGAGCCTCCTCCAACTCCTCGTGAACGGGCCGGCTGCCCACGACGAGCCTGGACGCGCCGGCGCCGGCGCCCCACCGTGCGACGGCGTGCTGCGCCGCGGAGATCACGGCTGGGTGGAGCGAGAGACCGAGGTAGTCGTTGGATGCGAAGGACACGGCGTGCGAGCCGTCCGGAAGCTTGAAGTTCGGGCTGCCGCCGTCGAGGGTCCGCAGCTCGCGCCACCGCCCCGCGCGACGGATGGACGAAGTTTCGGCGTCGAGCCAGCGCGCCCACTCGCCGCCGGGGTTCAGGATCTGCATACGGTCTCGATCGCGGACTCGACAACATCCGCGATCCGATCGATCTCGCCGGCGGTCGAGGTGAGTATCGGCATCACCACCACGACGTCGCCGAGCGGCCGGAGGAGAACACCGGCGTCGACCGCCGCCGCACATACCCGCCTCCCCCACCGCAGGCCGGGTTTCGGCGGCGCCAGCTCGACGCCGGCCATGAGCCCGCACGTCCTCACGTCCGCGACACCAGGGTGACCGCTCAGTGTTCGGAGCCGCTTCGCCAGTTGGGCTCCGCGCTGCTCGACGTTGTCGAGGACGTGCCATTCACTCAAGAGCCCGAGATGGCGCAAGCCGACGGCCGCGGCGAGCGCGTTGCCTCCGAAACTGTGCCCGTGATAGAGCGCCTCGGGACCGAGGTCCTCGCCCAGGAAGGCGTCGGCGACTCGCCCCGACGCAACTGTCGCGCTCATCGGCAGGTAACCGCCGGTGAGCCCCTTGCCCATGCACAGGATGTCCGGCCGGACGCCGCACGCTTCCGACGCGAACAACGAGCCTGTGCGGCCGAAGCCGGTGGCCACCTCGTCGCATACAAGGAGTACGCCGGCTTCCCCGCAGGCACCGGCCAGGCGGCGCACGTCGCCCGGTTCGGCGACATGCATACCGGCGGCACCCTGAACGAGCGGCTCGACGACCAAGGCAGCGAGCGAGCCGGCGTGCTCCTCCAGGGCGGCGAGCGA
>Ga0307372_10004483_pt1 | contig 21485 bp, 28 predicted proteins | sample OX1MG_FD_202533 | JGI IMG/M metagenome (GOLD analysis project Ga0307372, IMG submission 202533) | Soil microbial communities from Risofladan, Vaasa, Finland - OX-1 | ecosystem: Environmental > Terrestrial > Soil > Coastal area > Acid sulfate soil | place: Finland: Risofladan, Vaasa | collected...
TGGTCGCGACGGGCCGGCGTCCGACGACCGCAAATCTCGGACTTGAATCGGTCGGGGTGACGCTCGGCGCGCGCGGCGAAGTGGTCGTCGACGAGGAGTTACGCACCACGAACCCGCGCATCTTCGCCGCGGGCGACGTTACCGGACACCCACAGTTCGTCTACGTCGCGGGCCATCACGGGACCATCGTGGCGAATAACGCCCTCACCGCGGCGCACCTCACCGTTGACTACCGGACCCTTCCGCGAGTGACATTCACGTCACCAGCCATAGCGGCAGTTGGAATGACCGACGAGCAGGCCAATGATCTCGGTATCGACTGCGAGTGTCGCGTGCTGCCATTCGCTTATGTGCCGCGTGCCATTGTCAACCTGGATACTCGTGGGGTCGCCAAGGTCGTCGCCGAACGAAGTACGGGTCGGGTTCTGGGCGTGCACCTGTTAGCCGAAGGGGCGGGTGACGCCATACTCGCCGCGGTCTACGCCCTCGACGCGGGCTTCACTATTGAACAGTTGGCCAACGCGTGGACGCCCTACCTGACCATGGCCGAGGCAATCAAGCTCACGGCCCAGTCGTTTACTCGCGACGTAGCGGCGTTGTCGTGTTGCGCATGATGAATGGACGGATGGCGCGAGCGATCCGTGAGCACGTCAACGATGCCATCAAGCGCTACTTCAGGAAATGGACGAGAATTTTCGTACATGGTGCTCGCAATCTGCTCCTGTCGTTCTCGGCTAGTAGCCCTTTCGGCGATTGCCAGGATTTAGTGGGATTTAGTGGGCCGCCCGGGTCTCGATCCCGGCACCTTGGGAGTGTTTCCAGAGTGTCCAGGGACGTTCCTCAGCGTCCAGATTTGCTGGCCAGAAGGAGTTGAGTGTCCACCAACGTCCTCTCACGTTTGAATTCGTGGCTCGACAGTTGGCTAGACCCGGACTCGTATCAAGGTCTAGTCACTATTCAATTGCGATGCGCGGGCGTTGCTGTTTCCGGTGCGTGTTGACACTTTAATTATTCCGCTCGAAACTAGATAATTAAGGTAGCTTGTTTGAGCGAGGCGGTGGGAATAAATATGGACACGACAGAAATTCAACGTGAGGCGCGGGCGCTGGGCGATCCCAAGCCCATGCACTATCAGTTTCAGGCGGAGCACGGCGGTGCCTTCACCTGGGACTATGTGGAAAGTGGTCCTAAGGTGTGGCGGGTACGCATCGGCCGAATTGCGACCGTTGAAGTTGAAGCCTCGATCCCTGCTCACCTCGCATAGGAGAACACGTTGTCGTTGCTTTGGACTCTGGTCCTCTTTACCCACATAGCGGCAGCCACCTTTTGGGTTGGTGGCCAACTGATGCTGGTCTTCGTGATGATGCCGGTGATGCGTAGAGTGGCTCGACCGGAGTTGTTGGGCGAGATGGCCAGGTTGTCGGGGCGTCGATTTGCCAAGGTTTCCAACTTCGGCCTGTTCCCAGTACTCGTGCTGACGGGGATCCTGATGGCGTGGCACGACGGTGTGCGACTGCACACCGTCAACACCACCTCCTTCGGGCACGTGCTCGAAGTCAAGGTCGTCGTGGTCGCCCTGGTTCTTGGTCTGGCGGGCGGCCACGGCGTCGCTGCACGGCGTCTCTCACGACGCAGCGTACGGAGTTTGGCCCTAGTGACCATGGCCCTGTCGGTCGTGATACTGGCGTTGGCGGCGGCGCTCGCGATCCTGCCTTCGCCCTGACCCACCATGAGCGAAATCGACCGAGGGGCTCAACAGCAACCCGAGCTTGTTCCTGAAGACGGAGGCTATCTGCGGAGTCGACTATTCGGAAGGAGTCGGGCGACGCCGTCCCTGGTTTCCAAGCGAACGCGGTCTTGGAACTCGGCGGGGATTCGTTCAGCGCAGTACTTTTGAACGAAAGTGAGATCGAGGTCGGAGACCATCATCACACCAGGATTTTAGGGCCCGAGTTGGGGAAGAAGCGCCGGTCCTTACCATCCCTACCGATTTCTTGTCTCGATTCATCGGAGGTAATGAAATTGTCACATTCGATGAGGCGCAGTCAAGGGGTCAGCGTAACGCTTGGGGAATGGGCACTGAAGAGGGATGACGCACTAGTTACGGCACCGAGATGGATAGCATTTATCCGAATCAGTCTCCGTCTCATGCAGCGCTGTGGCGATGCGAAAACTCGCGGCTACGCGCGATCCGCGTCCGGGTGGACGTAGCTTCCAACGGGAGTACGCAAGCCGACCGCCAGGCGGTTCCATCCGTTGATGGCCACGATGGCGAGAGTGAGAGCGACAATCTCTTCGGGGCTGAACTGTTGCGCCACCTGTTCGTAGACGTCGTCGGGTGCACCCGAGCTTGGCAACAATGTGAGCGCCTCGCACCAGGCGAGGGCCGCGCGTTCGCGCGGCGAATAGACCGGCGCTTCTGGCCACACGACGACGAGGTGAAGTCGTTGACTCTCCATGCCGATACCTTGGGCATCCTTCGTGTGCATGTCCACGCAGTAGGCGCAGCCGTTCAACTGGGATGCGCGCACCTTCACCAACTCGAGCAACTCTGGATCAAGAGAGCTTGAGTGGACGGTGGCTTCGAGTGTCGCCATGGCGTTGAGCGCGCCGGGAAAGACGGTTCGGTAGTCGATGCGCATTGTCATACCCCTTTCGTTCGGGTCGCTCATTGTTCGGAATGCTGTAGGGTTTCCCGGCCGATCAGTGCGCGTTGGTTCTATTTTGGCGTAATCGGATTAACCTTTCTTCTAGTCCATGCTAGTGAAAGGCTCGTCCCGTGGTCCCCCCAATTGACGCCAATGCAACGTCCGCGGACACGCCCATCGCGCCCGCGCGGACTGTTAGTGACGTCTCGAGCCGCCAGCCGGCACGTTGGCAGGACGCCCGGTTGATCGACATCATCCAAGAGACGACAGACGCCGTGACTTTGCGGCTACGACTCGTAGATTCTGCCGATTTTCTCCCGGGGCAGTATTACAACGTGCGACTGACGGTACCTGGTCGGACCGGCCCGATTCAACGGGCTTACTCCGTTGCCTCATCGCCAGTGCCTGAGACGTCGACCATCGATATTGGTGTGCGCGAGGTACCCGGCGGACTCATCTCACCGCAATTGGTCCGGGGTCTCAGTGTGGGTGATCAGATCCAAGTGCGAGGCCCGGTGGGGCGTTTCACCTGGACGACGGATGATGGTGGCCCAGTCCTGTTGATCGGAGCGGGCAGCGGTCTGGTCCCGCTCATGAGCATGATCCGCTACGCGGTAGCGGCGGATCTCGACATCCCCATGCGCCTCGTGTGCGCGTCGAGCAATTTCGATAACGCTTTCTACCATCGTGACTTGGCCAATTTGGCCGAACGGTACCCGTGGTTGGAGGTCGTGCACACGTTCACTCGTGATTCGAGCGATGTTCGAGCAACGCACCATCGCCGAATCGATCACCGCATGGTGGCCGACGCCGTCGCGGGACAATCCCCGAGACGTGCGTACATCTGTGGCCCGCCAGCGATGGTGCAAGACGTTCAGGGCTGGCTAGGTGAACTTGGTGTCGATCCGCACCGGGTCCGCATAGAGAAGTACGACTGACGATCCGCCGCGACTTCGCGCAGTTGGGAATGGCCGAATCGGTCAGTGAACTCGTTTCGCGATTCAGTGCTCCGCGCGATTCGTCGGTGTCTTGAAAAGTTCGTCAAGAGTCCTAGTTTTTCTGACGTGGGTAATGTCACGCGTGAAGTTCGTAGTTGATGCGCCCGCCCTCGATGCCGAGCGCTTGGCAGGCTTGGCGTGCTGACGCCACCATTTCCAGAGGACCGGCAATCAGTAGCGACGGCGGTGACGGATCCCACGATCTAAGTTTCCCGAGTACCTCGTTGATCATGGGAGCATCGATGCGCCCATGAAAGCGAGCGGAGAAGTCCCGGGGACTTCGGGTGAAGGTATGGATCACCGTCAACTCATCTTGGTAGCGATCGAGTTCTTCCAATGGTTCACGAAAGAGGATCGACGCCCGATCTCGACTCGAACAGAGCAGTGCCATTGGCACCGTTGAATGGCGGGCCGAGGCGAACCGCACGATGGACGCGAAGGGTGCAAGACCGCTTCCTGCGCCAATCATCAACAGCGGGCCTCCGTCGGCCTCGTTCCACGTCAGAGAGCCAAAGGGTCCGTGCACGTGGATCTGATCGCCCTCGCCTACCTGACGGGCGAGTAAGGGAGAAGCACGGCCGCCAGGAATCTCACGAATAGTGATCTCGATCTTCGAAGATGGTGGCCACGGCGACGATGAGACCGAATACGCCTGTTCGACGACCCCGGGAGCGCCATCGATTCGCATGCGCACGAGGTAGTACTGTCCGGCAACAAAGTCCGCCGGCTCGGGTAGTTCCAGGAGCAGCGTTGTTGCGTCGGAGCATTCGTAGCGAACTCCGACGACCTTCGCCACCAGCCATAGCCGACCCCTATCTGGGGCGAGCCAGCGTTGGAAGAACTCATTCGAACTCATTGACTACGAGCCCGGTGGCGATTGGGTACTAGCGGCGTCGATTCCGGCGCCGGGCAATGTTGCGTCGTTGTCCAACTCGGTTCGCAGACTGCGTGCCGCCGTCACTGGGTGGGCCAGTGCCGGAAGGACCTGCTCGTGGCGGCGGGTCTCGAGGCCGCAATCAGGATTCATCCACAACCGGTCGGGTCCGAAACTCTCGAGCTCGCGGCGCAACAGTCCCTCGAGCTGCGCGTTATTCACCGTTCCCGCCCAGTAGCGCTTCGAGCGCCCACTTGAGGGCGCGATCGAACCCGATGCGAGGGATTCCGTGAAAGGCGGTTGTCATGTGGTCTCCCTTGGGATGTTGAAATCACAGCGTTTGGCCCGACGGCGACGGGCGAACTCCGAGAGGCGCTCTATTTCGTGCCCGTACCACCGTGTAACTCGGTCATTGGCGCGGCGCCCTAGTCCATTCGTCGTAATCGACCGCTTCCTTCGTCTGTCTGCGAGGCCCCAGTTGGTAGACCAACGCTCGATAGTCGTCGTGCTGAGGGACCGAGTCATCGTTGGCAAGGACAATCTCGATGGCGTGCTTGATCACCAATCAGGATCTGACCTACTCGCAACGGACCATTAGGCGTGACCCCGCGGCGAAGCGATCGCTTCGAATGGTCGGTGTCACGCGAGTTTCGTCATCACCGAACCCGGAATCCGGCGGCGGCGGCGGCCTCGACATCGATCATCGCTGGGCTCCAGGGCGGGTCCCACACGATACGCACGTCCACGGGAGTTGAACTGTCCATGACTTCAACGACCGCGGCCCGAGACATCTCGGGGAGCGTCTCGGACGCCGGACAACCGGGCGTGGTGAGGGTCATCTCCACCACGATGGTACCGTCCTCCTCACGAACGTCGTAGACGAGACCTAAGGAGACTATGTCGAGGTAGAGCTCGGGATCGTGGACGGTTCCTAACGCCCCCCAGGCCGCGCCAACCACGTTGTTCACTCGAACTGCTGCGCCCACCGAGACCGTCGGGTCCGGATCGTGCGTTTGGTCGTTGGGCGTCATGACGGCCTACGAAAGGTGACTTGCCAGTCACCGCCACCGATGTCGAGCGCCTCGTAGGAGAATCCCTGTGCACCGAGGACGCCTTCGAGCGGTACCGGCTCGAACGGTGCCAACACTACGAACTCCTCGTCCGGTTCGAGGGCCCCGACCGCGGCCATGATCTGGTCGAACGGTTCGTCACCGGCAGCAATGATCGGACGCGCATCAAATGATGCCATGTGAACCTCCTCAACCGGTCGCAACTTGATCGGTCTAGTTATTCTATTCTCAACTAGAGTTATAGCACGAGTGGTTTATCGTTCTTTCACGTTGCGAGGGGTTGTTTTATTTCTAACCAAAAGAGCCACGGTGGTGGCGTCGCCGATATCGCCATCGCCGACGAGTCCATGGTTCGTCGCGTAGCCACTGGGCACCGTCGTGGCTTCTGAAGTGGCGCCGTCACTGCCCGCGGACGGGTGGCAGGGGCGCCCGCCCGGACTTCCGAGCGCCGTCCCACCTCCGTCGGTGCCATTGAGTTTTCTCGCGGCCGCGTCGCTCGGCCTAGTCGGATGCGGGGTCACATTAATCTGGTTTCGCTCGCACGGCACTGTCAATCCCACCGACGACCAAGTGGTCGCGGCGGCGCACCTGGCCATGTTGGCGACCCTCTCGATGGGGGTACTCGGTGCGATCCACCAGTTCACCCCGGTGATTACCCAACGGCCGTTCCGCTCGCTGGCGCTCTCGCGCGCGACGTTCCTGAGTTGGCTGGTCGGAGCGTGGTTGTTACCATTGGGCTTTGCCACCAGGCAGGAGTCGGTCGTCGAGGCCGGGGGGTTCTTCGCCGGCCTGGCCGTCACGCTTCTAATAGTGAACGTCTTCCCGGCGCTCTCGGCACGTGGCAAAGGACCACCGGTGACGGGACTGCGCTTCGCCGTCGGCGGATTCGTGGTGACCGCCTGCTACGGGGTGGTCTACGTCATCGATCGCCGCGGGCAATGGTTTGATCTGAACGGTCACGTGGTTTTAGCCCACGCGGTCGTCGGGCTGTTCGCCTGGCTCGGGCTCACCTACGTCAGTGTGGCCGAGAAGCTCTGGCCGATGTTCCTGCTCGCTCACGTCCCGGGTCAACGCCGATCGTCGTGGCTCGCGGTATGGGCGATCCCCTGCGGAGTGGCCTTGCTTTCACCGGGGCTGCTCTTTGGGGTGGTGTGGCTCGCGTGGTGCGGGGCGGCAATTTTGTCCATCGGACTCGGTGCGCACCTCTTCTCGTTGTTGATGCACATTCGCCATCGCCGGCGTAAGGCCGATCTGCATCTGCTCTTCGTAGTCACGGCAGCGGCCTGGTTGGTCGTTGGGTTCGGTCTCGCCCTGACAGCGGAACTGACGCTTGGACACCACCACCACCTGGGCATCGCTCTGGTGGCGGCATCGATCGTGGCGATCAGTGGATGGCTGTTGGTGGCTCTGGTGGGTCACGCGCACAAAGTCGTGCCCTTCATTTTGTGGTCGGCGCTGCGGGGGCGCGGTGTCAAGGAGAAGGCGGACGGCACCCAACTCATGTTCGCCGATCTCTACAATCACCGCTGGGCCGCCATCGTCTACGGACTCGTCTCGACTGGAGTGGGCGCGGTGTGTCTCGGATTTGCTGCGTCGTTTTCGATTGCCATCGCTATTGGCGGCGGACTTTTCATCGCCACCGGTCTCTGCGTGGCAGCAAACTTATCCCTGACTACATTGCGACTGTCGTCGGGCGCGAGCGCCGAACGAACCGTCGGCGAAGGCGCACCGAAGGCTTCCTGATTCCTGGGCCGTGGCGCAAGTTACACTAAAGATGAGCCGCGGGATAAACGTGAATCGCCGCGCGAGTTGACCGCCGGTTACGTTACGCCGGCGGCGCCAGGCAGCGACGCTTGGTAGAACCCTTCGCGGTTGATCGTTTCGAACTCGCGATGGAGGCACCGCTCATCGTCGCGCGCCGTTATCGTTCTCAGACCGGTGTCGAAACGGGCGTTCTCCCGACGCGCACCCGCCACAGTTTCGGCCCAGACTCCAGATAATCCCACGTGAATTCATCGGCGTGCTGAGCTTCGAATTGGTAGCGCAATGGTTTCGGGTCGTGGTCGTTGACGATCACGAACCCACCCCCCGGGGGGAGGTGATCGTAGGTGGAAAAGATCACGTCGTGGCGCTGTCCGTGAGGGAGGACCCGCACGTCGAGCTCTTGAACCTTTGTTCCATCACGGGCATCGCTCTCAGTGGTGGTGGTGGCGCTAATCAACGGCCTGGCAATCTTCACGCGCCACACCTCGGGTCCGGACTCGATCGCGTCCCAGGTGAAGTCTCCCGCGTGCTCGGCTTCGAACTGGTAGCGCAGTGGCTTGGGATCGTGGTCGTTGACGAGCACGTAACCACTTCCGGGCGCGAGGGTGTGGAACTCAGAAAAGATGATTTCGTGGCGCTGCGCCGGGGCCAGAGGACGCACGTCAAGTTCTCGAATCGCGGCATCGTCTGAGCCTTTGACGTGCGAGCGCAGCGTGATCGGCTCGCTCGCTACCGTCCGGACGAGTCGGTGCAGACTGGCCGTGGTCTTGACGGCGAGCACGGGTCTCGATGACCGCAGGGCGGCCCACGCCGAGGCGACCAGTTGGCAGGCCCGGTCACCGTGGCCGGCCTTGGAGAGTTCATTGGCCGCCTCGAGCAGTAGCGACAGGACGACTGCTTCGGAGTCGGCGCCCGGTACTTTCTGCGAGGGTAGGTCGTCCGAAGCGGCGGTAGTCAGACGGTGCATGTGCTCTAGCAGCTGAACGAGGTCCACGTTGTTATCTTCAAGGAGAGCGGGAAGCAGCAACTCGTTTTCCTTGACGACGTGGGTGGTGAAGAACGTGCCGATCTGCGTGGCCTGAGTGAGTGCCGCCGGGCCATTCGACGCGTTGGCTAGAGATTCGACGGCTTCGGTGAGCACATGGTGTTCGGCGATCATCTCGTTCACCGTGTTGGTCAGGTCCGCACGGGCGGCGGCGGCGCGGTAGATGGAGAGTTCTTCCGCTACTGCGTGGGGGATGACCTCCTCGGCGAGGTAGGTAACGAGTTCGCCTACCGCGAGTTCGTAAGCGATTCCCGAGTTCACGGCTTCGGCCAGTGCGGCGATCCGGTTGTCGACGTCCGCCACGAGCGTGCGGTGGTGCTGAAGCATCGCTTCGAAGGCTTCTATCTCAGTGATTGCCATGACTTCCAACTCCTTTTACCGGTCGGCGAACGGTCGAGGATTCGACGCGAATCACCCAAACCTGATTCTCTAGTCTAAACTAGAATAACTTTACCACTCGTGTCATCGGGTAGCAAACTGCGCGCTACGAGTGCATTACTGGTAGCCATGGCGTTGATCGCCGCGTCCATCTGGGTAGGGGGGCATAATCTGCATCGCCGTGGTTACCAACGTGGCCCGAGAGGTTCTCGACGGACTCTCCTGGAGGGTCTTCTTTCGATCCATGGGCCGTCGGTGCAGCATGGTCGGCACGACGTCGTTGCTCGTGGCCATCGCTGCGGGTCTGGTGCTCTTGTGGTCGTCACCGTTGTCGTCGGGAACGAGAACGCGCCACTTACTCCTGGCGGCACCCGACGCCGTCAGCCGGTCCACTCAACTGCTGGCGAGCAGGTTCTAGGGACAGTTGAACGATCCCTAGACCACCAGTTTCATGTTCGGTCTTTGACTCGACGTTCGTTTCGTTCGTGCCTACGTCGGGCGCGACAGGAGGTCACGCTTGAAAACGAGACGACAACCGGCCTGGTGGGGGTCTTTGGCGGTGAGACGGTCAACGGTGACGTCGCCGAGGCTTTCGCTCAGACCCTTGGCCAGACCGAGATGGAGTTGGCAGATCGTGTCGGGGTCGTTGGCCGCGACTTCTTCAAACGGACAGCGCCCGAGAACGAAGGTCACTTGACGGCCCCGTTCGCGGCGGGTCGGGCGAAAGCCACTCTGGATCAACTCGCGCTCGAGGGTCTCGACGGAATCACCCTGGTCGAAATGTTGGCGCCCTCGTTCGAGGCCGGCTTCACGACCGACTTCGTAAGGACTCACCCCGCTCTTCAAGGCTCTACTAAGTAACCCGGCCAGCCACGCGTACAGTCCGGGCGTCTCCCACTTGCCAGCTGCCTCGGGGTGCAGTCGGTAGAGCAGACGGGGACGCCCCGCGACGCTGCGCTTCTCCACCTCTTCACTGACGAGATTGACTTCTTTCAGGACGGCGAGATGCTGGCGCACCGCGTTGTGATTCAGTCCCACATAGTGGGTCAGTTCCGCCACCCCGACTGGCTCGTCGGAGTCGACGATGTAGCGGAACAGGCGGTAGCGCGTCGGGTCGCCGAGGGCCCGGGCCTCAAGTTGGATGTCGGCCGCGTCCATGATTCTCCTCGCGAGGTTCCTGGTGCAATAATTAGATTTCTAGTGTACGCCAGAATAACCAATTCCCGACTGCAAGGCATCACAATGTGTCTTTGGCGATGGCGATGGCGATGGCGATGGCGATGGCGATGGCGATGGCGATGGCGATGGCGATGGCGATGGCGATGGCGAGACAGGTGCGTCACGGATGAATGAAGTACGCAACGAAGAGAAGAAGAAGCACAGTATGACCGAGTCGGTCTTTCCGATCGCACTGCGCGCACTGGTAGAAGGGCCCGCGAGTAGTGCTCAGTGACTGCGCACGCAATGTGCCTTGACTGACGTAGAACCGTTGAGCTGGAACGGCTTGATTGATGGCAATTCACTTACTTACGCGATCACGCTGTTGGAGAAGGTGAAGGTCACGGCGCCTTGGTAGGTCCTTGGCAGAGAACTTCTCGCGTTAGGGCAGGCGAATGTGGTGAGGTAACGTTGATCTGGATTCAGTGTGGTGGTTCGGGGTAGGTGACCCGACCATCAGCGACGAACGGCTCCGGCCCCCACTGACCGAGTCGGTGCTCGGTCATCTTTCCCACCCTCATGAGGTGGTGTACAGCCCAGTCGCGCGCGACGAGGCTGTCGGCGATGAGCGTGCGGTGACATCGCCACGGCAGCGCTTCGGAGCACATAAACGCGACGCGTGACGTGCGCGCCACGGTGCTTAAGTTGGCCAGCGCTGTTTGGTACGTGTCGCCCAGTGTGTAATCGGCGTAGTTGCTAAAGCTCGCGTTCTTCCACGCGGCGTTTATGGTCGGGTCAACGTCGTGTTGTCGATTACGCCTACCTCCCAGACCGCTGGCGTGCTGATATGTGATGGCGTCGTTCGCCAGCCACTCACTCATGAGCTCACGTCCGAACTGTGGACACCGGCGAGAACCGGGATAGGAGCGTACGTCCACCACCGAGGTGATGGCATGGTCGTGCAGCATTTCGAGAAACTCTTCGATCGAGCGAGTGGAGTGACCAATGGTCCAGATCTCGCCAACCTTTGACTCACCGCGTTCGTCGAACGTTAAGATTTCAGTCGCGTCCTTGTAGTACGGCTCGCGCGTTTGCCTCGTCATACGCGTCTCCTCTCGAACAACGGGGCTCTCGTTCTACGACCGTACGAAGAAACGCGACATCATCATCGTCGATCGCGGCGAGCACACATGACTCACGAGCCGTCCATTTTGACCTTACAGCCGAGCTGTCCATCACCAACTGACACGGACTCGCGCGTCCGTCGAAGCGCATCTGGTCTCGTGTGACTCGATCAGACCCATTGTCTCGCGCGTACGATGGCTCAGTGGGAGGCCCTGAGGGAATGCGTCGTGCGAACCGTGCTTTCTTCTCTCGCGACGTGTTGGAGGTGGCCCCGGCCCTCCTTGGCTGTGTACTCCAACGCACCGATGCCCAAGCGACGATTGCCCTTCGGATCACCGAGGTCGAGGCGTACGCCGGCGAACGTGATCCCGGCGCGCACTCCTATCGCGGCAAAACGAATCGGAACAAAACCCTCTTCGGGCCACCTGGTCACCTCTATTGCTATTTCACGTACGGGTTGCATCACGCGATCAACGTAGTGGTCGGGCAGTTGGGCCAGCCGTACGGTTGCCTGATTCGTGCGGGAGAGGTCATTGAAGGTGCCGACGTGGCGCGACGGCGCCGAGAACAGAAGCCGCGCAAAGTTCCCCTACCCGAGCACGGCTTGGCGCGCGGTCCAGGCTGCGTTGCCCAAAGTTTCGGCGTGGATTTGACGAACGATGGTGACGACCTCTTCGCGAGTGAGTGGCGCTTCTTCGTTCCCCGAGGTGATGTGGTGGTACCCCACGAGGTGGGGCCGCGAGTGGGCGTCAGCGGACCTGGCGGAGACCCGTCTACGTATCCGTGGCGATATTGGTTGGCCGGTGCCTCCTCGGTTTCGACGTACAAGCCGGGACGCACCTAACTCGCTCCTCAAAGGATGGCCGCGACCTTCCTTGAGGGAGGTCGACGTCAAGGTTCGAGAGCACCTCGAAGACGTGGTTCAAGTCGGGAAGGGGACCGCATGTTGCCTTGGTGCGTAGGTTGCTACGCACCGTCGCCGAAGCCAGCGACGTGCTTTCTATCATTCGGACGTGATGCACGAACTGTGAACTCGAGGAGGCCAGTAGGTACCGAACTAATAAAGAACTTCGTGGGTACTTCAGTGGGCCTGTGAGACTCCGGGACGTTCTTGCCTGAATAACTTCAGGACATCCTTGACACTTTCGTTTATTTAATCCTGATTCGATGCGGTTCTGCCTTCTTTTTCCGGATTTCTCCTTTCGTCGTTCGTGGCACGGTCTTTATAAGTTCGTTCCCGTCCCAGACCTGCAAGAGGGTGTCGAGGACGTGCACGTCGACCAGGTGACCACTTCGCTGCTTGCCGCAGCTAAAGACCTGGTTCGAGACCGAGATGATGCCGTTGACCGAGATCGTGCGAGCGACCCAGTCGTCCCCGCTTCGGTCCTCGAGGGCCTTTAGATCGAGCGCGGGTGTGGGCGTTTGGTCGCGACGATCGTAGAAGCGCGTCGCCGGCGTTGCCATCTTCAAACTTTGATGTGGTCGCTCGGTGTTGTAGGTCGCGATCCATTCGTCGAGCTCTGCTTGGGCGACGTCCACTGAGGAAAACGTTCTCGCGGTCAAGAACTCGTGGCGCAGCGTGCGATGAAAGCGCTCAATCTTGCCGGTCGTCGTGGGCGAGAAGGGTGCGGTCAAGAGATGATTGATCCCGTTGTCACGACAGAGCCGATCGAAGAGCACCTCGGTGGGCGTGAGCCCGAAGCGGTTGGTGAAAACCTTGCCGTTATCAGTGAGAATCTCCTCGGGCGCGCCGTAGCGCTCGAGGGCGACGGCGAGGTGACCGCAGACCTGGCGAGAGATCGCGCGGGTCATAATCCCCGCGCAGACCATGAAGCGGCTGTGGTCGTCGATGCCGGTCAAGATCTTGCACTCGGTGCCGTCTTCTAAGAGCACGCCGCCCACCACGTCCATCTGCCAGAGCTCCATGGGCCGGCCGCGCTCCCAGCGGGTGTAGGCGGGGAGTTTCTTGCGACGTGACTTCTCTTCGATGAGACCCGCACGCACGAGGGCTCGATAGATCGAGGACTCCGAGGGCAGTGGGTCGACGTTTTCCTTTTGGAGGTGATATTGCAGCGTCACGGCACCCCAGTTCGGGTGATGACGACGCAGTTCGAGGATGCGCGCTTCGACGCGGCCCGCGATCTGTGCCGGCGACGTTGCCGGCCTGGACGAACGCTCGGCGAGCGCCTCGAGGCCACCTGCTTCGTAGCGATGCAGCCACGTGTGCACACTCTGGCGACTCACGCCGAACTTCTTGGCCACTTCCGTGACGCTGAAACCGTCTCTAATGACGCCCAGTACGGCGTCGTAACGCTGCTCCATTTTGCTCGACTGCCAAAGCATTGGGCCACCTCCCGCTCAACAAAGAGCAAAGGCCGATGGCGGCTTCGGTGTCAAGGCGGTCCTGAAGGTCTGTCAAGCAGGTGTCGAAGGTCCGTAAAGGAGGTCTCGAAGGTCTTTTGTCCAGTAGGTACCGAACTAATACACTTTACTGGTGGGCCGCCCGGGTCTCGATCCCGGCACCTTGGGATTAAAAGGCCACCGAGTTCATTATTCTCTATTCATTAGATTCAGAGAACCCCATATTCATAGGGGTTTGCGTTCAGTGTGTTCAGTGCGTTCCGTGGCTATCGAGAAATGTTAGGGATGAAATTAGGGATTTTTGCCACGTCTCGCTGGGCAATTGCAACCACCGGAATGGGCCGCCCTGGAGGTCATTTGTCCTCCAGGAAAATCGTCACGATTCACCTCTGATTATTGGACTAACCAAAGAGCGTTGTCGGTGCCCTCACACTCACACTCACGCCAACGTCACGGCCTTCCGGGGTGTACAACGACGTCGGAATCGCTGTACAACTTCAATCGGAACGGGTGTACAACAACCCTCGGAAAAAGCACTGTGGTCACCGTGAGAAAAGATTCATCCTTGAATGGGTCGGAAGAGATACGTATGTCGTTGGAGAGAATCCATATCGAATTGCCGTGAAACCCGTGGTCTTAAGGAAACGATGACTCTCCCACGACCTTCCACGAAGCACCATTTGTTGTTCTGGCAAGGCCGCCAAAGAGTATGGGCATCCATGCATCTTGCCCGACACTCGTAAAATAGGGTCCAAGGATGTTCGTCTTGGCTCCCGGTATCAACCCGTGCTGTCCAACAAATCGCCAATGACGGCCACCATCGGCACTGTATTCCAAGAAACCTGGACCTCCGTTAATCCAGACGTACCGGCCGTCTTTGCTAACGCCGAAGGAGGAGACGGACATGACGCCGATGTTTCCGATGTTGTGTCCAAAGAGTGAACCTTGGGCCAACAACGTCCACGTATGGCCCGCGTTGTCCGTCCTATAGAGCCAATTCGTCGCCTTATTCATGCCAACACCGGCTGAACACATGAAGTACCAGTCGCTGTCGCTGATCGCCTGACCAAGTGGCTGTCCTCCTTGTGGACAGGGGTTGATGAGCGGGTGCCAGGTTACTCCTGAGTTGGCCGTGGCGAGGAGATGTGCCCCGTGCAGTGAAGAGAGATGGTTCTCCACCATCACGCCAGTTGACTGGTGCCACGCGATCACCGTCGCGGGGTAGGCGGAACTAGTTGTCCCTAGCGAATTTGACTTCGGCAGCACCGAGGGAATGCGTGAATCTCTCGATGCAGTAAGTGACCCAGGGCGAACGACATTTAGGAATGTGGCGCCACAATTTGGCGCGCCCGACATGTTCGAGCAACGCTCGGACGTAGCGAGTAGTTGGCCACTTGATATCCACAGCGCAGTTGGTATACCGGGCACTGCAACATTCGACCACGTGCGACCTCCATTGGACGTGAAACGAAAACTGCGTGGGGAGCTTGTTGCGATGTAGCCCATTCGGGGAGTGAAGAAGGCCAGCAAGGGATTCCAACTAAAGTTTGGACTCGATGTCCCCGTCGGCAGCATTCCCTCAACCCTCCAAGAGATTCCACCATTGTTGGTCATCGTCAAATAGGAGTGCTCAATTTTTTGGTAACTCCTACTCCAAAAGGTGGAAATGGCAACCCCGCGCGTGGGGGAGAACATCTGAATTGCCACAACCGACGACGCATTGATGATCGTCCCCACGGGCAATACGGCGACGGAACCATTAGATGATGCGGTGCTGGCACTCGGGTGCGTCAAGGGACGGTTTCCCAATCCGCCAACGTAAATCGAAGCAAGAAGCACGATGGCGCCGACCATGATGACAATTACGCCTATTCGCAACCTCCGTCGCCGCTTGCGAAGTCGAGCCTCGGGGATGAGAACCGTGGTCTCCTCTGGTGGAATTTGCTTGCTCTTTTCGAACAAAAGCGTCATGACCAATCCTCGCTACTGAACCGACAGGATCATGGAAGCGAGTTCGTCCTTGCGGTAGCCCTGCTCGCGCGCCATCGACACGAGTTCGTTCACTTTGGTGAGAACTGCGCTACGCGCAGGCGTGCCGACCACTCTGATACCCCGCCCCCTCGTGAAATCAAGGACGCCTTCTTCGCGCAGGATATGTAGCGCCCGAATGACTGTGTTCTTGTTCACTCCAAGGACATCGGCGAGGTCGACGGCGGGCGGTAATCGCTCGCCCTGGGCGGCCTCACCATCAGTAATCGCACGGCGAATCTCCGCGGCCACTTGAAGGTGGAGTGCGACCGGCTCGTCTCGGTTGACTTTCGGAATTTTCATAGGACTACTCTTGATAGTATCATTGTCAGCATCGCGAGCAGGGAGATTCGGTGACCATGACCCCAACCGAGCAGCCCGAGCAGGTCGTAATGCCAGACCCCGCAGAGCTTCTCATCAAAGAGGCTCGCGAGAAGGCCCGCCGCCGCCGTCTACGTTGGACGTTCCTACTCACCCTCCTCATCGCGGCGTGCCTAATTGGAATCGGGATCGTTCACTACACCTCCTCGCCAATGAGGACGAGTAGTGGCAACAGCGATACGTCGGCGAAGGCACTGACGTGTCCCAACGCGCGCGTGAAGATACTCGGTGAGACGACAATGAACGGAGCTGCGGTATACGCGGGCCTCATCGTGCGCGCTTCGGTGACTTCCTCCCCGGCGTGCCTAATGAGCGGCTACCCGATGGTCGGCGCCCAACTCACGAGCCACGCAACCGCGATGGCCAGCGATGTGCGAGAGACCTATCTCGGCGGGGGAATGACCACCACCGCGCCGCTCTCTCGATTCTCAATCACGTCGCGCCCTCGAGTCGTGTCCTTCACGATCCAATTGGTTACCGGCAACGGGCATGCTTGCCCGTGGTTCAACTCGATCAAAGTGACGTTGCCCGGTTCGAGCGAAACCCTGACGGCACCCTCGATGTTCGAGGCCGGTGGTCTCTCTCAGCCCGGGTCCTTCATCTATTGCGGCGAACTCCAAGTGACACCGCTGGTCAAGGGCTCGAGCGGGAACGGGAAATAGGCCACGGACTTGTTGTTCTGATTGCTGGCCGATCTGGAATACGTAGAAACTTCTCACACGTGAGGTTTTGAATCGTTATTTGATAACAAGATTTGTACTTCATGTAGCAAATAGCTAACTGGAAGTGAGATGGGACCCTTCATGAAGTTTCTTGAGCATGTGTTATCGGGCGCGAAGCGCGTTGCCAGCACTCAGTAGGTCTGCGCCGCAGTGAGGCGCAGTTTCAGCTACTTGCTGGAGGAAGAGAGTAATGCGTTTGGCAAGCCGAGAGTTTGGCACGTCGTGTTGTCACCGGGGAACACTCCCGCCGTCCCATTCGTCATCGTGCACACGACAAGTGAGGGAACGCTGTGCCCTCTGTGTCAACCTCTAGTGAGACAGTTGGCAGTGGCCAATCAATGAACTAGAGGGCGAGACCTACGAGAGGCAGACTGTGTCCAGTGAACGAAGAGACCCATGCCGGGAACGCAGAGCACGAGCCTAGGAGGGACCTCGAACTGGAGCACTCCAAGCTGAGAGGGGACATCGACGTTGTGCGAAGTTACGGCGAAGCGCACCCCGACGCCTGGGTTGACCTGTGGATCGAGAACGAGCCGTCAGTGCGAATTGTGGCGTTGTTAGCCGGCAACGACGTCGACGAACACGAAGCGACGCTGCGTAGCCTGGTGACACATCCGGACCAACTGGAGGTCCACCGGTCGGACCGATATTCCCGTGCCTATCTAGATTCGATCGCGACCGAGGTGCGCCGGATGGCGACCACCACAGATCGGGGTTCCTTTCGAAGTTGGGGGATTGGCGGTGGCAAGCTCAACGTCGTTGTCCGTGCCAGCCGACGGGACCTGGCACAACGCCTCCTTGATTCTTACGGTGATGCCGTCAAGCTCCGGGTGGGGTTCCTGAGTTATCCCGACCCGACGATGATTGACCCCCAAGTGCCGCAGCGCCGCCTTCCAGCGCCAGAGCGGCCGCCTCTCCTGCCGGCCGAGGAGGTCCAAGTCTCGATAGACGAAGGACTGGAGGTGCGGTCGGGAGAGTATCTCGGGCACATCCTTCACGTGCACAACGTCGGGAACCGGGAGATCGTGGTCTTGACCAACGGCGCGGTGACGGCCGCAACCGTCGATCCTCGAACTGGGTCAGTCGTCGGGGGATACGAATTTGCTCAGCACATGCCAGGAATTGAGTTTCGAGTTCCGCCGGGTGGCGTCGTCGACATCCCGTTGCTCGTGGGAACCGCGTCTACCGATTCGCTCCTTGGCTACTGCATGCCTCCTGGCTGGTGGGCGATCGAGGTGTCGCTCAACCTCGAGGACCGGGGAATCTTCCGGACTCCACTGTTGCCTATCGAGGTCGTCGCCTGAGTTTCACCGATCTGCGGTCGAACCAATTGGGCCCGGCCAAAGCGTCAACGCGCTGCGCCATTCTTGCTTTCTGCCAAAGACAAACTGAGGGCAAAGATGTCTTTGTCTTGGGCCCAGCATTTCGCGCTCCACCAGACGGCTGAGGGTCCAGGAGCCTTATATAGGAATTCCGCTATTAATAGATATATTGGGGTAGATTCGGAAAGTGAATCCGGTGGAAAACCCCTATAGCCCGGGAGCCGGTTCTCGACCACCAGCCCTGGTTGGCAGGGATCGCGAGATTGATGCGATGGACGTCGCTCTTCAGCGATTGCTGCTTGGGCGAGACGGTCGCAGCCAGATGCTGACGGGTCTACGCGGCGTGGGCAAGACGGTTCTCCTTGTCGAATTCGAAACCCTGGCCGAGAGTCGAGAGTATTTTCACGAACACATCGAGGTGTCCGAAGACGGCGTTCTCGCTCCGGAGTTGGTGGGCGCGTTCCGGCGCGTGCTGCTCGCCATGGACGCAAAGCGCCGCATCGGTGAGCGAGTTCGTCGAGCACTCGGCATACTCAAAGCATTCAGCTTGAAACTTCCCGACGGCCTTGAAATCAGCATCGACGTCGATGCCATCGCGGGTCCCGCCGATTCGGGGAATCTCTCGAGTGACCTGGCGGCACTTTTCGTCGAAGTGGGCGAGGTCGCTCGAGCGTATGACACGGGCGTACTGATTACCATTGACGAACTCCACTACGTGGATTATGCGACGCTGACCGCGTTGATCACCGGACTTCACCGCGCATCACAACTCAATCTTCCAATCACCGTCGCGGGGGCCGGACTTCCTTCACTGGCTGCGCTCACCGGGGACGTGAAGACGTACGCCGAGCGCCTCTTCGAGTTTTCGACCATTGGTTCCTTGAGCGACGAGTTGGCGAGTTCTGCCCTGACGATCCCGGCGCTCGACGAGGGCGTCACGTGGGAAGAGGGCGCCCTCGCTCGAACGCGAGAAGCGAGTAGAGGTTTCCCCTATTTCATCCAGGAGTTTGGAAAAGCGGCATGGAACCTTGCTGATGGACCCGACCGCATCACATTCGACGACGTCGAAAGGAGCATGCCCCTCGCCATCGCTCAACTTGACGACGGATTCTTTCGCGTTCGTATCGGCAAGACCAATGACTCCGAGCGCGCATACTTGCGAGCAATGGCCGAATTGGGTCGAGGCCCGGTGAACTCTGCGGACGTCGCCAAAATCCTTGGAAAGACCACGAATGCGTTAGGTCCGACGCGCGACGCTTTGATCCGGCGGGCCATGTGTTTCTCGCCCAGAAGGGGCCTCATAGAATTCACGGTTCCATTGTTCGATGAATACATGATTCGCCTCATGCCGCAGATTTGAGTCTTTCGCGCGAGGCAAGGCTGATGGGTGGGTTTGACGCCATGTGTGCTGAATGTGTTTGTATATGCCCAAATAGGAGAAATCTAGTATTGGGGCGACGCGGGTTCACCTGTCATGGCACCAATCGATCCGGGTTCGAAGGAATTCCCAAAATGCGAGGCCTGAAATGAGGCCTATCGCACCGCTCCAGGCTCATCGCGACCGTTGTGAGACCATGACTCACAATCTTGAAGAAGGTCGAAGAATTCCAATTTCCTTCACATGAACGGCGACCGTTGGGGTCTACGAGCGTGAACGTTCACATCTACTCAGTGGGCAATAGTGGGCCGCCTGGGTCTCGATCCCAGCGCCTGAGGATTAAAAGGCCAATGCGGACCATCATTCTTTATTCATTAGATTCAGAGAACCCCATATTCATAGGGTTTTGCGTTCAGTGCGTTCAGTGCGTTCCGTGGCTATCGAGAAATGTTAGGGAGTGCGTCCAGCAGCTCGGGCGCCATGAAGACAAAGGAGTCAACATGACGTAACCGAGCGACAAGGTCGCGATAGCTTGCCGGTGCAAGTCCGGTCCGAGGAGGCGCCAAGGCCCTCGGCAGTGAAACCTCCGGCGTTGGTCGAAATGCCAGCGTCGAAGCGGGGTGAATCGAATTCGCAGTCCGCAACGTTAAGTGAAGTTTGCAGCGTCGTTAATTTCTCTGCGAGAGCAGAACAAGAGGGTGCCGAGCCCGTTCCCTTAGGGCGAAGGCCATGGAAGATGTCTTAGTACTTGGAGCGGACATCGAAGAACCCCCCGGCGCAAGGAACGTGGAATGTGAAGAAAGTTGTCGTGGCAACTGGAGAGGCCCTCCTCGGCCCTCATCCTGTGGGGATGGGGAGTTCGTCTACCTATAACCGGTCTCCGGGAAGTGGTGGGCAGCCGAGAGGGAGTCGGAGGGGGACGTAGTAGTGACGACGGACGGGACAACATAACCCGTCTTGAGCGAAGGACCCCTGCTTCATCGATGCACGAGGAAAAGGGAAGAAGCAGGTCAGTGTCGAAACGACTAGATCAGCCAGCGAACGCCAACGAACCAGGTAACAAACGATCCCGCTTGCGGGCTCGCGACGTTGCCCGCGACGAAGGCATCAGCAGTCTTCAAGCCCTCCAACGCGTGCTCTACCGCAGTGCCAAGCAAGATCCCACACGAAGATTCCACGCCGTCTATGACAAACTCACCCGCAGTGACGTGATGAGCCAGGCGTGGATCAACGTGGTTACTAACCAGGGTGCCCCCGGTGTCGATGGAGTCTCCATTGAGTCGATTGCCGCCGGGGGTTACGAAGGAGTGACGTCCTTCCTCGATGAACTCAGCCAAGAGGTGAAGGGCCAGCGTTACCGTCCCCAACCGCTTCGCCGAGTGAATATCCCTAAGGCCGGGAAGTCTGGTGAGACCAGACCGCTCGGTATACCCGCCCTGCGCGACCGGGTATTGATGAGCGCGGCGAAACTGATCCTCGAACCAATATTCGAGGCGCAGTTCTCGCCGGTGAGTTTCGGGTTTCGCCCGAAGCGCTCGGCTCACGACGCCCTCGAAGTGATTCGCCTATCGGCGAACGCGGGCGCGCACTGGGTGCTCGACGCCGACATCAAGAGTTGCTTTGACGAGATCGATCACGACGTATTAATCGCGTTGATCGAACGCCGGGTCTCGGACCGGGCGATGTTGAAGTTGCTGCGAAGTTGGCTGCGCGCGGGAATTATTGAGGGAGGGGTGTACTCGGACATCGAGTCGGGGACCCCGCAGGGTTCTCCGATCTCACCGCTGCTCTGCAACATTGCTTTGTCCGTCCTCGATGAGGCACTGGCGAAGGCGAAGTTACAGACCGGCACCGTCGTCCGTTACGCCGACGACTGGGTCGTCCTCTGTCCGACCAAACAGCGAGCCGAGACGGCTCGCATCGAGGCCGAAGCGGCCCTGGCTCTACTCGGGTTGCGTGTGCACCCCGACAAGACCAGGATCGTTCACCTCACGAGAGGGGCGGAGGGTTTTGACTTCTTGGGCTTTCATCATCACATGGTGGAGTCCTGGAGGCGACCTGGTCGTTACTACCTCCAGCAGTGGCCGTCGGCTCGAGCTATGGCCTTACTGAGGACCAAGGTTCGAGAGATGACCGACCGGCGTTACGTCGGGCTGTCGTTGGATGTTGTGGTGCAACGACTCAATCCCGTGCTGCGGGGTTGGGCGGGTTACTTTCGCCACGGCAACTCCGC
>Ga0307372_10004484_pt1 | contig 21482 bp, 24 predicted proteins | sample OX1MG_FD_202533 | JGI IMG/M metagenome (GOLD analysis project Ga0307372, IMG submission 202533) | Soil microbial communities from Risofladan, Vaasa, Finland - OX-1 | ecosystem: Environmental > Terrestrial > Soil > Coastal area > Acid sulfate soil | place: Finland: Risofladan, Vaasa | collected...
TCCGCGTCCGCCGACGCCGTCTGGGAGGTCGTGCGCCGCCCCGAGTCGATCAGCGACTGGTTCCCTGGCATCGTGCGGTGCACGGTCGACGGTCGACGTCGGACCGTCGTGACCGCTACTGGACTCGAGATGGACGAGGAGATTCTCACCATCGACAACGACCTGCGACGATTCGCCTACCGCGTCACGTCGAGCCTCTTTCGCTTTCACCTCGGGGTGATCGACGTGATCGAACTGGGCGTTCGCGACACCCTGTGTGTGTACTCGACGACCGCCGAACCCGACACGCTGGCGTTGCTCATCGCGGGCGGGACCGCCGGCGCGCTCGAGGAGATCTCTCGGCGCGCCGAACTGCGGGGGGCGGCGTAGGTGGGACGCCGGATCCTCTTCATCACGACCGACCAGCAGCGCTACGACACTCTTGGCGTGAACGGGGGTTCGTACTCGCGCACCCCGGTGGTCGACGCCCTGGCCGAGTCCGGTGTGCGCTACACCCGCGCACAACCGACCTCGGTGGTGTGCATGCCGTCGCGGGCCTCGATGCTCACCGGGCAGTTCCCCTCCACGCACGGTGCGTGGATGAACGGTGTCGCCCTGCCCGTCGACGCCCCGTCGGTCGCCGCCGTCTTGCACGACGCGGGGTTCGCCACGGCCCTGATCGGCAAGGCCCATTTCGAGCCTTTTATGGACCCCTTTGGGCGCTTCGTGGAGAACGCGCTTGCGAACCTGGGCGTGCCCACGGTCGACCAACCCTGGTACGACGGTCGTCTCGGCGTGCATCGTGGCTTCGATCACCTGGAGTTCGCGACCCACGGCGTCATGGGGTCGCTCCACTACGCCAAGTGGATGCGCGAGCAGCATCCGGATTCCCTGGCCGGGTTCTACCCCGTCGTCGATACCGACCTCAACGTGAACGACCGCGGCGGCGGCGACACCGGAGCCCCGCAGGTCCAGTTCAACTCGGTGCCGCGCGAGTGGTATCACACCGACTGGGTCGCCCAGCGCACCATCGACTGGCTGGGCGCGTGCGACGACGACAGCGACTGGTTCTGCTGGATGAGCTTTCCCGATCCCCACCATCCCTGGGACCCGCCGCGCGCCGAAGTCGGTCGCGTGCCGTGGCGTGAGGTGGAGCTGCCCGCGAACTATCCAGCCAGCGCGCAGCTGCGCGAATCGCTGATCGACGCCAAGGCGCGCCACTGGCGCGCCTGGTACGACGGGACCCTTGTCAGTAACTACGAGGCCCCCAAGAACTGGGTCCCGGCCACCCTCACCGCCGACCAGGTGCGCGAGGTCAACGCGCTCAACGCCGTCGAGGTCGAGCTCATCGACGAGGCCGTCGGGCGAGTCATGGGCTACGTCGAGGGCCGGGGATGGGGACCGGACCTGGACGTGATCTTCACCAGTGACCACGGGGAACTCCAGGGCGATTTCGGACTGCTCTTCAAAGGCCCCTACCACGTGGACGCCCTCCTGCGTCTGCCGCTGGTGTGGCGCCCGGCGCCCGCGCGCGGCATCGCGCCAGCCGTCGTTGCGGCGCCGGTCAGTCTGGTGTCGCTCGCGGCCACCTTCTTGGAGATCGCGGGTCAGCCCGCGCCGGAGTGGGTCGAGGGCGCGGCCCTGCCGGTGACGGACGACGACGCGCACCAGCGCGGCTTCGACGCCACGGTGACCGAGTGGGACTCGTCCCTCTTCGGCGTGGACGTTCACGTGCGCACCGTGGTGACGGTGGACCACCTGTACACCGAGTACGGCCCCGGCACGATGCACGAGGGCAACGAGGGCGAGCTCTACGCGATGAATGACGATCCCTTGCAGCGTGAGAACCGCTTCGGTGAGTCATCGGCGGCCGACGTGCGCGCCACGCTGCATGAACGACTCGCCGAGCACGACGAGCGACCGGGCGAGCGCGCCACGCCCGGACTTCTCGTTGCGCCGGTGTGACGGCGGTAGCGTGGTCGACGTGCCCGAAACCGTCATCAGTGGTCCGCCGTCCGACCCGGTCGAGCCGTTTCGCCACGTGGCGCTTCCCTCGTGGCAGCGAAGTGGGGAGTACGGCGACATCCTCTACGAGGTGGGCGAGGGTATCGCCAAGATCACCATCAACCGCCCCGAGCGACGCAACGCGTTTCGACCCCAGACCCTGTTTGAGCTGTCCAGCGCGTTCGAGGCCGCACGCGATGACGTCAGCGTGGGCGCCATCATCCTTACCGGCGCCGGACCGGACGCGTTCTGCAGCGGCGGCGACCAGTCGATCCGTGGCAACGACGGCTACATGGGTGACGACGCGGTGGCGCGCGCGGGCGTGGGTCGGCTCAATGTGCTGGACCTCCAAGTCCAGATTCGGCGTCTGCCCAAGCCGGTCGTCGCCTCGATCGCCGGCTACGCCATCGGCGGCGGGCACATCCTGCACCTGGTGTGTGACCTCTCGATCGCCGCCGACAACGCGCGGTTCGGCCAGACGGGCCCCCGGGTGGGGTCGTTCGACGGCGGCTACGGCTCGTCACTCCTCGCGCGAACCATCGGGCTGAAGCGCGCGAAGGAGGTGTGGTTCCTGTGCCGTCAGTACGACGCGGCGACCGCGCTGGAGTGGGGGCTGGTCAACACTGTCGTGCCACTGGCGGACCTCGAACGCGAAACAGTCGCCTGGTGCCGTCAGATGTTGACGCTGTCGCCGATCGCGCTGCGCATGCTGAAGGCCGGATTCAACGCCGCCGACGACGGCCTGGCGGGCGTCCAACAATTGGCTGGTGACGCGACCATGCTCTTCTACATGTCCGAAGAGGGCCAGGAGGGGCGCAACGCGTATCTAGAGAGCCGCGACCCCGACTTCTCCAAGTTCCCCAAACGTCCATGATCGTGGCCCCGGGGCCGGTGCAACGCTGGGTGGCCGCCGCGCGGCCCCGCACCCTGCCTGCGTCGGTGGTTCCCGTGGCCGTGGGCGCGTCGTTGGTGCGTCCGGCGACCCTCGACTGGGTGTCGACGGCGTTATGCGCCGTCGTCGCCATCTCCCTACAGGTCGGCACCAACTACGCCAACGACTACGCGGACGGGGTTCGCGGCACCGACGAGGTCCGGGTCGGCCCGTTTCGTCTCACCGCATCGCGACTCGTGCCGGCCGCTCGCGTGCGGTCCGTCGCCTGGCTCTGGTTCGCCGTCGCGTGCGGCGCTGGACTGGCCCTAGCCGCGCGCACGTCGTGGTGGCTGGTGCCGATTGGCGCGACCGCCGTGCTCGCCGGGTGGTTCTACACCGGCGGGCCGCGGCCGTACGGCTACTACGGCTACGGGGAGCTCTTCGTGCTCGTCTACTTCGGCTTCGTGGCCGTCGTCGGCACGGCGTACGTGCAGCACGCGAGCGTGCCGGGTTCGGCGTGGTGGTTCGGACTCGCGGCCGGTTCGATGGCCTGCGCCCTGCTGGAGGCGAACAACCTGCGCGACGTCCAGGGTGACCGCGTCGCGGGCAAGCGGACCCTGGCCGCCCGACTCGGCCGCCAGCGAGCCGCGTGGCTGTACCTGGTCTGGGTGGTGGGCGCGGTGGCGGGAATGGCCCTCGGCGGTGAGTCCTGGGTCGCAGTGGCGGTGCTGGTGGCGTACGTGCCTGCCCTGCGCCTCGCGTACTCCGCGCGCGCGGGACGTGACCTTATTCCCCTGCTGATTGCGTCGGCTCGGGTTCAACTCTTCGCCGGCGCCCTGTTGGTGATCGTCTTCTTCGCGACCCGCTAGGCGAGAAAGCCGCTCACTAGTTCGGCGCACTCCTGAGGCTCTTCGAGGTGGGTGGCGTGTCCGGCGCCACCCACCAGCGCTGCCCGGCTCGCGTCGGCGTCGGCGATGGCCTGAGCCTCGGCGGTGAACTTGGCGTCGAGCGCCCCGGCGATGGCCATCGTGGGCAGTCCCGTGACGGCAAGTCGATCACCGAGCCACTCTTGAGTCCCGGTGCCGAGCGTGCGCAACGACGCGGCGAGTCCGGCGGCGTCGCGACTGCGCGCGGCGCGCTCCACGGGATCGTCGGGCAGAGTCGAAAAGAGGGGCTGGGCGAGCCACTCGTCGAGGAACGCTGCCGTGCCGACCTCGAGAATGTGCTCGGCCAGAGCGTCATCTCGGCGTCGGCGCTGGGCGCGCTCGGCGTCGTCGCGGATGCCGCGCGTCGCACTCACCAGCACGAGGCGACCGATTCGTTCGGGGTGGCGAATCGCGACGTGCAGCGCGACGCGACCGCCGAGGGAGTAGCCCCCCAGGTCGATGGCCTCGTCGGGTAGGACACCAACAATGAGGTCCGCGGCCTCGTCGAGTGACGCCGTCACCGCGCTCGCCGTGCCGTGCCCCGGCAGGTCCAGCGTCCACAGTTCGAAGGTCTCTGCCAGAATGGTCCGGAAACGCTGGGCGGAGTCGCGGGTCTGCGTGAACCCGTGTAGCCACACGAACGGGCGGCCATCGCCGCGCCGCGTGACGCTGAGGAGTGACATTGCAAGAGAGCGTACCGAGCCCGAGTGTCGTGCAGTCGACGATGGCCGTCACGCTGCTGGACGAGTGGGCGCGCTGCGGCTTGCACGACGTCGTCATCTGTCCCGGTTCGCGCTCGACGCCCATGAGCCTGGCCGCGGCTCGCACCCACGGCGTGAGCGTGCACGTGCGCCTCGACGAGCGCAGCGCGGGCTTCTTCGCCATCGGACGCGCGCTGTCCACGTCGCGCCCGGTCGTCGTGATCGTGACGAGTGGCACGGCGTCGGCCGAGCTGCACGCCGCGGTGGCCGAAGCGGACCTGGCGCGGGTCGGGCTGATCGTGGTTACCGCGGACCGCCCGCCGGAGCTGCACGGAGTGGGCGCGGCGCAGACGATCGACCAGCGCCACCTCTACGGCTCGATGGTGCGTCGATTCGAAGAGCCTGGTGTGGCGCGCGGCGAAGCCCGCTCGAACTGGCGCCCGCTGGCCTCGCGGCTCTGGAACGCCGCAGCCGGCGCGGGCGCGACGCCCGGCCCGGTGCACGTCAACCTCGCCTTCGTTGAGCCGCTGGTCGCCGACGCACTCGACGCCGCGCCGGGACGCGCGAACGGGCTCGCCTGGCACGCGGTCGCCTCGGCAGTGCCAGGTCCGGCCGACCTGGCCGTCGAAGGTCGTCGCGTGTTGGCGGTCGTAGGTGCCGGGGTGGATCCAACACTGATCGAAGAATGCGTCGCCTTGGACTGGGCGGTGGTGGGTGACGCCACCACACGCGGCGCCGTGGCGTACGCCGATCCCCTTCTGCGCGACGACGACTTCGCAACCGTGGCGCGACCCGACCTGGTGGTGCGTCTTGGAGGACTTCCCTCCTCGCGCGTGTTGGCCGAGCGGCTGATCTCGTGGGGCGCGCCGGTGGTGGCGCTCACCGGAGCCGGACCGGTGGCGGACCCCGACGGCGTCACCGGAGTGAGCATGGGCGGCGTACCCGATCGCGGCGCGCCACACCTGCGCGGCGACGCCGGGTACGCGCGGACCTGGCGGCATGCCTCGGCCCGCGTGGGAACCTGGCTCACCGAACGCGACGCTCACGCAGGTGACCTCGACGAGCCGGCGGTGGCGCGCGCGGTCGTGAAGCTGAGCGGTCGCCATCAGGTGGCGTTGGTGGTGGGGTCATCCATGCCGGTGCGTGACGTCGAGTGGTGGGCCTCCGCGCGCACCGCGCCGACCTTCGCCAACCGGGGGGCGAACGGGATTGACGGTGTGGTGTCCACCGCCCTGGGAGTCGCCACCGGAGGCCGGGCACTGGCGCTGGTGGGCGATCTCACCTTGCTGCACGACGTCTCGGGGCTGGTCGACTCACTAGGCACTCCGGGCGGCACCTGCGTGCTGGTGGTCGTGGACAACCACGGTGGTGGGATCTTCTCCTTCCTTCCACAGGCCCAGGCACTGTCGACGACGGAGTTCGAGCGGCTCTTTGCGACGCCGCGCGATCACGACCTCATGGCGGTGGCCCAAGGTTTTGGCCACGCGGCGGCGCGAGTACGGACCCGCGCAGAGCTCTGCGACGCCGTCGAGAGCTCCCTGTCTCAGACGGGCGTCACCGTGGTCGTCGCCGACGTGGTGGGACGCGATGAGAATGTACGACGTCACGACGCCCTCGTGGAAGGCGTGCACACGCACTGGCGGTCCGATCCGGCGTGATCGCGACGTTGCCCAGTTCGTTGATAGCCGCGATGCCCCTGGCCTTCGCCGCGGGTTTCGTGTCATTCGTCTCGCCGTGCGTGCTGCCGCTTCTGCCCGGGTACGTCGCCTTTCTCGGCGGAGCCTCCGGGCGCCTGGAGGGTCGCTCCGGTCGCGGGCGCGCCGTGGTGGGCTCACTGGCCTTCATACTCGGGTTCTCCGTCGTCTTCGTCAGCCTCGGCGCGCTCTTCGGGGGACTGGGCAACTCGTTCCAGTCACACCAGCGTCCGTTCGAGATCGCCTTTGGCGTCGTGACGATCGCCCTCGGGCTCTTCTTTGGGGGGTGGTGGCCGTCGTCGTGGCTCAGTCGCGAGCGCCGGATCCAACACCTGCCACGCGCATCGGTGCTGGGCGCGGCCGCACTGGGCTTCACCTTCGGGCTGGGTTGGACGCCGTGCATCGGCCCGACGCTCGGCGCGATCCTCGGTCTCGAAGGGGCCACGACGGGCGCTACCCAGTTGCGCGGCTCGATTCTCGCCTTCACGTACTGCTTGGGACTAGGTGTGCCGTTCTTCGTCGCCGCGCTCACCACCGAATGGATGGCCGTGGCCTCCACCTGGCTAAGACACCATTCGCGCGCGATCGGGCGCGTCGGCGGGCTGCTGCTCATCGCGATCGGTGTGGCAGAAGTGAGCGGCGCCTGGCACGCGTTCGTGATCTGGCTCCAGGTGCACGCGCCCGCTGGCTCCACCTTTTTGTGATTCGGGTCTCTCGTAGACTGAGACGATGAATCTGCGCGAGGACTGGACGTTTCGCGGTCTGGTCTACCAGTCCACCGACCCCGATCTGCTCGATCGGCTCTCGCGCGGCGGCGTCACGGCCTACATCGGCTTCGACCCCACGGCCCCCTCGCTCCACCTGGGACACCTGCTGCAGCTGAGTAACCTGCGACGCCTCCAACTGGCCGGAAACCGGCCGATTGCGTTGGCCGGCGGCGGGACCGGTCTGGTCGGCGACCCCAGCTTCAAGGAGACCGAACGCGCCCTGCTGACGCTCGAGGAGCTGGCCCACAACGTGAGCCGGATTGGCACCCAACTGGAGGCTCTGCTCGACTTCTCGCCGGATGCGGGACGGTCGCGCGCGCTGCTGCTCAACAACGCCGACTGGCTGACGGCCATACCGCTCACCGAGTTCCTGCGCGACGTCGGCAAGCACTTCACGGTGAACCAGATGGTGGCCAAAGAGACGGTGCGCAGCCGGCTGGAGCGTGACGACGTGGGGCTGTCGTTCACCGAGTTCTCCTACCCGCTGCTGCAGGCGTACGACTTTTGGCACCTCAACCGCGACTACGGCTGCACGCTGCAGTTGGGGGGCTCGGACCAGTGGGGCAACATCACGGCGGGTGCCGAGTACGTGCGCAAGCTGACCCGCGGCCCGGCCGACGGCCTGACCTCGCCGCTGCTACTGCGCGCCGACGGGCGCAAGTTCGGCAAGACGGAGTCGGGCGACGAGAACATCTGGCTCGACCCGAACCTCACGACGCCCTTTGCGATGTACCAGTTCCTGCTCAACAGTGATGACCAGATCACCCCGAAGCTGCTGCGCTTCTTCACCTACCTCGATCACGCCGCGATCCTCGACCTCGACGAGGCCGTGCGCGTCGCGCCCCAGGAGCGACGCGCCCAGCGGGTGCTGGCGCACGAAACGGTCGCCGTGGTCCACGGCCAGGACGCCGCGCGCGCGGCTGAGCGCGCCGGTGAGGCCCTCTTCAGCGACGCCATCTCCGACCTTGATGAGTCGACGTTGCTGGAGGTCGTGGCCCACGCGCCCTCGTCGACCTTGTCGCGAGAGGAGTTGCGCGCGGGACTCGACCCGGTCGACCTGTTGGTGCGCGCGTCGCTGGCCACGTCGAAGGCCGAGGCGCGCCGGTTCCTCGATCAGGGTGGCGTGTACGTGAACAACCAGCGCGTCGAGCCGGGCGCGTCGCTCGACCTGGCCAACGTGCTGCACGACCGGTACCTGGTGATCCGCCGCGGCCGGCGCCAGCTGCACCTCGTGGTCCTGGCGTGACCCGACGCCTCGCGGCGTTGCTCGTGGGCGCACTTCTCTTCAGCGCGTGCGCTTCGCAGAGTCCCGCGCAGGCGATGCGCACGTGGGTCACCCAGAGCGCGTTCCACACCGCGGTCAGCACGATGCGCTCGGACGCGCGCCACGCGGCGACCCAGCTGCGCAACGCCGCGACCGGACCCAACGTCCTGCACACCGTGTGCGGCGTGTTGAGCGTCGACGCGCTGTCGGCCAACTCGTCGCTGCCGACCCCCGACGACCAGGCCACGACATTGCTGGGACACGCCTACGACGCGTTCGGTGCTGCGGCGCAGTTGTGCTATCGGGCGGCGGGTGACGCGGTGACGCGCCGCCGCGCGATCGCCGACCTCGAGCGCGCCGTGGCCACGCTGGCCGAAGCCCGCGCCCGGGTCGCCGCGGCGTCCTAACCGGCTGGCGGGCGCAGGTCGATCTCGAGGCGAAGGACGCCGTCTTTCAACGTCGCCACGGCGTCGCCGATCATGGCGTAGTCCTGGAAGTCGACCTTGGCCGCCTCTAAGAACCGCTGGCGGTCGGGGCCTTCGACGGGGGGCAGCCCGCGCTTGCGCACGGCGTCGGCGCGTTCGCGGAATCGCACGATCATCTCGTTGGGGTCAAAGGCATCGTTCACGCAGCGATGTTACGGGTTCGTCCGCGGGACCGAGTTGGTATCATTGAGGTCTGACGTGGTCATGCCGCGCCGTGGCCGCGGCCCCTCGAGGCCAGGGGCCAGTGAGGAGTTGACGTGAAAAAGGGCCGCCACCGCCGCTTTGTCGAAGCCCGTGAGCTGAAGCGCTCCACCGGTCCGCGCGCCACCACCTGCGCCGAATGTGGGGCGCCCCCCGAAGACGTCCACGCCGACTGGTGCATGGCCGAAGAGGACCGCTACGAGGAGATCCTGGGGTCCCTGCCGCGCGCGACCTTCACCGAAGAGGACCCGCTCACCGCCGAGAACTAGCGCCGCCGAACCACCGGATGGGGGAGTCGGGTCGCCGCAGGCTGGGCCGCGCGGTGATCGAGATGGGCCAGGAGTTTGTCGTACACGATCTGGCCGACCATGGCGATCAGCTCCTCGGCCATGGAGTCAACGACGCGCGACTTTCCGGAGAACGCTTCGGGCGCCTCGGTGCACCACCAGTGGAACTCCTCGCCGCCGCCGCCCCAGTCGCGGCGTTCCCACTGCGAGATCCTCGTGATGACGTGCCCGCTCTCAGTGACGTGGTCGTCACGGTGCAGCGGTAGCTGCCAACACACGTCGGGCTTGAGCGGGATGTAGCTCTCGTTCTCGTCAATCGCCAGCACGTGCAGCGCGCAGCCGGGCCCGCGATGAAAGTCGGGACGGTTGAGGAAGATGCACGCGTCCTGGGCCAGTCGGGTGACGATCTCGCCGTTGCGCTTGACCTTGGTCGTGCCCTTGGTTCCTCGCGACTTGAACTGCCACTGATCGGCGGTCAGGCGCGACGCGGCGCGTTCGACGCGCCGCCGCTCCTTCTCGCCGCCCAGGTGGGCGCCGTAGCTGCAGCAGCCTTGGGACAGCTCGGGCGTGGGCCCGGTCAAGACGCCCTGGCAGCCGCGGCCAAAGATGCAGTTCCAGTTGCTCTCGAGGAACGTGACGTCGAACATCCAGGTCCGCTGGCGTTTGGTGTCGTCGAAACTGAACCACTCGTGCGCGTCGGGGGGGGTGGTGGTCACAGGTGCAACTTAGTTCGCCGCCCGGCGAGGCCTCATCACCCATAGACTTGTGCCGTGACGACGGTTGATGTTTTTGACGTGTTGACGATGACCGACGAGGCGCGCAACGTTGTTCGCGACGCGCTCGACCAGGAAGCTCAGCACGAGAACCTGGGACTCTACGTCGAGGTGACCGGAACGCGCGGTGCTGGCTACACCTACGACCTCTACTTCTCGGACGTGACCGAAGCGCCCGAGGGCGCGGCCATCGGTCACGACAACGGCATCGACATCGTCGTGCCGGCCGCCAGCGTCGCGCGACTGCGCGGCAGCCGGCTGGAGTTTGCCGCCGAAGGTGGCGGCGGACTCGTACTGGTCAATCCCAACCAACCCACGCCCGAAGAGGTGAACCCGGGCGTGCCTGATGAAATCCTGGCCTTCGGTGTCGACGGTCCTCTCGGTCAGCGCGCGACGCGCGTGCTCGACGAGGACGTGAACCCGGCGATCGCCAGCCACGGTGGTCGCGCCGACCTCGTCGCGCTCGACGAGGCGAACAAGGTCGCGTACATCAAGCTCTCCGGCGGGTGCCAGGGATGCGCGATGAGTCGCCTAACGCTCTCGCAGGGCATCGAGACGTCGCTACGTGACGCGCTCGAAGAACTGACCGGCGTCATCGACGTGACCGACCACGCGTCGGGCGTCAACCCCTTCTACACCAACGAGTAACAGAGCGTCGCGCCCTAGGATTGGGCGATGCTGCGCTTCCTGACCGCTGGCGAAAGCCACGGTCCTTCTCTCAGCGTCATCGTCGAGGGACTGCCCGCGGGTTTACCCATCACCGCCGAACAGATCGCCGAACAACTGGCTCGACGGCGACTGGGCTACGGTCGCGGACCGCGCATGCGCTTCGAACGCGACGAGCTGCGCATCGTCGGCGGGGTGCGTCACGGCCGCACGCTGGGTTCGCCAGTGGGCGTCGAGGTGCTCAACTCGGAGTGGCCCAAGTGGGAGCAGGAGATGTCCGCGGCGCCGGGCACCCCGGAACGCCGATTGACGGCCCCGCGGCCCGGTCACGCCGACCTCGTCGGGATGCAGAAGTACGCCTTTGACGACGCGCGCGACGTGCTCGAGCGTGCCAGCGCGCGTGAGACCGCGGCTCGCGTGGTGGCCGGGACGCTGGCGCGCGAGTTGCTCGCCACCATCGGTGTGAGGGTGGTGAGTCACGTCGTGCGCATCGGGGCCGCCGAGGCTCTCAACGACGTGCGTCCCGGTCCCGAGGATCAGGCCCAAATCGACGTTAGCGAGGTCCGCTGTTTCGACCCCGCCGGTGAGGCCGCCATGATCGCCGAGATCAAGGCCGCGGCCAAGGCCGGGGACTCGCTGGGCGGCGTCGCCGAGGTCATTGTCTACGGCGTTCCGGTGGGCCTGGGCAGCTACGTGCACTGGGACCGCAAGCTCGATGGTCTACTGGCCGGCGCGCTGATGAGCATTCCCGCTGTCAAGGCGGTGGAGATCGGCGACGGCTTCGCCCAGTCCGCTCAACGCGGTAGTGACGCCCACGACGCCATCGCGGTGGACGCGAGCCACGCGGCCGGCGGCGGCTTCGTGCGGCGTAGCGACCACGCCGGTGGACTGGAGGGCGGCGTGTCCTCGGGGGCCCCCATCGTGGTGCGCGTGGCGATGAAGCCCCTGTCCACGTTGAACCGACCCGTCCTCGAGACGGTCGACCTCGCGACGGGCGAGTCGACGGTGTCCTTCAAGGAGCGCACCGACGTGACCGCCGTGCCCGCAATGGGTGTCGTCGCTGAGACCATGGTCGCCCTCACCCTCGCTAATGAGGCCCTTCGCAAGTTCGGCGGGGACACGTTGGAGGAGTTCACGCGCAATCACGCCGCCTTCCTGGAGCACCTCGGATCAACCGCGTCGCGATCGATCCCGGAGTAGCCGTGGCCCGATTGGTGCTCGTCGGGTTACCCGGGACGGGCAAGACCACGGTGGCCCGCGACGTGGCGAGGCGCTGGAACTGCGTGGCGCTGGACACTGACGAACTGGTGGCCGCGACGATGGGTGAACCGGCGGGGGCGTACCTTCGCCGTGTCGGCGAGCCAGACTTTCGCGCGGCCGAACTCGTTGCCCTAGGTGAGGCGCTCGAGGCCGACGCGGTGGTGTCGACCGGTGGGGGAGTCGTGACCACCCCCGCGGCGCGCGCGTTGCTGTCCGAGCAGGTGACGATCTGGCTGGACGGGAGCGACGAGGCGGTCGCGAGTCGACTGGACTCGACCGACCGCCCGCTGCTTGGCCACGATCCCGTCGCGAGTCTCCGCGACCTGCGTCACGCGCGCGAGTCCCTGTACCGCGAGGTCGCGCGTGCTCGGGTCGACGTGGAGGGATCCGCGCAGGACGTGACGCAGCGCGTCATCGACGCGGCGGCCAAGGTGGGCGCATGAAGGTTCGGGTCGAGCTTGGGGCGCGTTCCTATGAGGTCACGCTGGATGAGGGTGCGCGACACGACCTGGCCGAACTCGTGGCGCGCCGCGCCCCGCGGGCCCGGGCGGCGGCCATCGTCACGCCGGCGTCCCTCACTGCTCAGTCGTGGTTCGACCTCGTGAGCGGCGTCGCCCAAAGCGTTGTCGAGATCCCCGACGGCGAGTCAGCCAAGTCGCCAACGGTCGTCGCCCGGCTGGTCGAGGACCTCGCGGAACTCGGGCTGTCGCGTGACGACGTGGTGGTCGGAGTGGGCGGCGGCGCCACCACCGACGTCGCCGGCTTCGCCGCGGCGGTCTATCTGCGCGGAGTGCCGCTCATCCACGTGCCGACCACAGTGGCGGGTCAGGTCGACGCCGCCATCGGCGGCAAGACCGGCGTGAACCTTCGCGCCGGCAAGAACCTGATGGGCGCGGTGCACCAGCCACTCGGGGTGCTCTGCGACACCGAGACGCTCGCGACCCTCCCGGAACGCGAACGTCGTGCCGGTCTCGGAGAAGTCGCCAAGTGCTGGCTGCTCGACGGTCGAACTGCGGCCGAGCTGGAGACCACGAGTTTTGCGGAGATGGCGGGGGTCGCGGTGACTCTCAAGGCTCGGGTGGTGAGCGCGGACGAGTTCGAGGGGGGCGATCGCGCCCTCCTCAACTACGGCCACACCTTGGCCCACGCGCTCGAGGCCTGGTGGCTGCGCCGCGACACCGAGCGACTGCGACACGGCGAGGCGGTGGCGATCGGCGTGGCCTACGCCGCTCGACTGGCTCGCTCGCTGGGGCGCGTCGGTGACGAGGTGGTCGTCGCGCACGACAACGTTCTTGACGCGCTGGGACTTGACCACTCGTGGCCCACTGGCACGGACGTCGGCGAGCTCGTCGACTTGATGGGTCACGACAAGAAGGCCCGCCACGACCTCACGTTCGTGCTGGCGGGACCGGTGGGTTTCGCCGTCGTGCCCGGCGTCGACCCGGTGATCGTGCGGGCGGTACTAGAACAGTTCGAAGGGGAGTCATGACGAACCAGATCCTGCTGCTGTCGGGTCCCAACCTGGACCAGCTCGGCACACGCAGCCCGGAGATCTACGGAACCGCGACGCTCGGCGAGCACGTGGCGCGGTTCACGGGGCTCGCCGCAGCGGCCGGTTTTGACGTGACGCACGTCCAGTCGAACTTCGAGGGCGACCTGATTGAAACGGTCCACGCCGCGACGGGCAACTTCGTAGCAATCGTGATCAACGCCGGCGCGCTCACCCACTCGTCGTGGTCCCTGCGCGACGCGTTGAACAGCTTTGACGGCGTGAAAGTCGAGATCCACCTGTCCAATCCCGCGGCGCGCGAGCCGTTCCGCCATCTCAGCACCCTCGCGTCCGTCGTCGACGGCTCCATTGCCGGGTTCGGCGCCGCCAGTTACGACCTCGGCGTCGACGCGGTCGTTCGCCTGTGTCGCGCCAGATAGAGAGAGCACGGTCGACTGCCTAGACTGGCCCAGGTTCAATCCTCGAAAGGCCCTCGGCGCATGGCCGCTATCTCAACTTCGGACATCAAGAACGGCATCACGATCAAGCTCGACGACGGTCTTTTTACGGTCATCGAGTTCCAGCACGTCAAGCCCGGTAAGGGTGGCGCCTTCGTGCGCACGAAGCTTCGTAACGCGCGCTCGGGTGCGGTCATCGAGCGCACCTATCGCGCCGATGAGCGACTCGACCAGGCGATCATCGACAAGCGCGACACGCAGTACCTGTACCGCGACGGCGACGACTACGTGTTCATGGACCAGGCCTCCTACGAGCAGGTCCCGGTGTCCTCCAAGAGCCTGGGCGACGCGGCCCAGTTCCTCAAGGAGACCGGTAAGGCCATGCTCATCTTGCACAATGACGAGATCATCGGCGTCGAACTGCCGGCGTCGGTGGAGCTCGTCGTGACCCAAACCGAGCCGGGCATCCAGGGAGATCGGGTGTCGGGAGCGCGAAAGTCGGCGACCTTGGAGACCGGTTTGGTCGTCCAGGTCCCCTTGTTCATCGGGTCCGGCGAGCTCATCAAGGTCGACACGCGCACGGGCGAGTACATCACGCGTGCGTAGATGAGTGACCTGTCTAGCTCGCGGCACCTCGCCCGCGAGCGCGCGTTGCAACTGTTCTACGAGGCGCACATCAAGGACCGTCGCGTCGACGAGATCGTTGCGGCGCTCGCGACCACCCCGGACGACTACACGCTCCAACTGCTGCAGAGCGCGGAAACGAACGAAGCGCGCGCGCTGGAGCTCATCGGACAGAACGCCCACGACTGGTCAGTGGACCGGCTTGCGTTGATTGACCGGCTCGTGATGACTCTGGCGATCGGCGAACTGTTGATGGACGACGCGCCACCGGTGGCGGTCGTACTCGACGAGGCGGTGGGTCTGGCCAAGGAGTACTCGACCGACGCGTCCGGTTCCTTCGTCAACGGCGTCTTGGCGGCCTGCGTGGCCCACCTACACTAAATCAGCGCCAGCCGAGGAGTCCCCGATGCCCGGTATGAGCTCACACCCCGTGAGCCTGACCAACCCCTTCGTCGTGGCGCTCTTCCATCACGCGCTCTTCGTCACTGGCATCGCGTGGCTGGCGGGGATCGCGACCGTGTTGATCGTCCTCGAGGTGGTCACCAGGCGCATCCTGTCGTTCAACCTGTCAGCTGAGGGCGTCGCCGAGTCGCGCGCCCGGACGTACCTACGGTGGGCCTTCGGCGCCTTGTGGCTGTTCGACGGCATCCTCCAGTTCCAGCCGTCGATGCCCCTGGGGCTGGGTAGTGCGGTCGTCGCGCCGGCGAGAGCCGGCACGCCATTCTGGCTGCACGACCTCATGACGCACGCGCTGTCGCTCTGGTACAGCCACCCCGTGGCGTTAGCGGTGGGCGTCGCGTGGCTCCAGGTGGGTCTCGGTCTGGTGCTGCTCGCGTCCAACGGCCTGACCGGTCGCGTCGCCGGTGCGATCAGCGCCGGCTGGGCTGCTCTCATCTGGCTCGTGGGCAACGGCGCCGGTGGCGTCTTCATTCGTGGCGCCACCATTCTCTTCGGCTGGCCTGGTGCGTCGTTCTTCTACGTGGTGGCCGGAGTTTTCCTGGCGCTGCCCTACGCCATCTTCTCGCGACGGTTTTCGACGGTCACGTTGCGGGTCATCGCCCTCATGCTCGTCGGCGCCGCGGTCTTGCAGTCGTTGCCCGCGGCTGGGTTCTGGCACGGAGGCACCACCAACGCGCTGACCCAGATGACCTCGACCATGGCGGGCGTGCCTCAGCCGCACGGTCTCGCGTGGTTGATCCGCCACGCCGGGACACTCGCCGCCCAGATGGGCGGGGGATTCAACCTCGTTGTGATCCTGTGGCTGGTGGTCACCGGGGTCGGACTGTGGCTCACTCCCACGCGTCAGTGGCGATGGGCGATTTGGTCACTGGTCGTCGGCGCTCTCGTCGTGTGGGTGATCGGTGAGGACACCGCGATCTTCGGTGGCGTGGCCACGGACGTCAACTCGATGATTCCGCTGGCCCTGCTCGGGTGGTGCGCGTCGCCCCACCTCGCGCACATGGCCCCGCGTGAGGTGACGGTCCCGCGCGAGATCGCCAGTGGTGTGGGTGCCGTCGTGGCCACGTTCGCGGCGGCGATGGTTCTCTTCTCTGTGGTGTCGATGGGTGTCGCGACAGCGTCGTCGACCGAGACGACGATGTTCATCGCCCAGAACGGTCCCGTCTCCGATGCCAGCGTGACCGCGCCGCCCTTCGCCCTCACCGATCAGCACAACTCGACCTATCGGCTCGGCGAGCACCCGGGTCGGGTGACCATCGTGAGCTTTCTCGACCCACGTTGCTACACCGACTGCCCCTTGATCGCCGCGCAGCTCAAGCAGCTGCGCAGCCAGCTGGCCGTCAACGCGCGACTCGACATCGTGGCCGTGGCCATCGATCCGTACCACGAGAAGCTGAGCGACCTGCGCTCGTTCATCTCCCAGCACCAGTTGGGCACGTTGAAGAACTTCTACTTCGTCACTGGTCCCTTGAGGACGCTTCGCAAGGTCTGGCACGACTACGGCATCGGCGTGTCCATGAAGCGCACCGACGTGATGAGCGTTCACTCGGACTTCATGTTCATCGTGTCGGCCAACGGGAAGTTGCGCTGGATCATTCCCGACGACCCGATGAGTTCGTCGTTCGGCACGGCGTCGGCGGTCACGGAGTTGCGCGGGTTGCTCGCCGGTCAAGGGATCCACTAGGCGGACTCGCCAGTCTGCGGTCGGCGAGGTTACTCGTCAGTAAGTGGCGGCCGGTCTGCGCGGTGGGCCTCGTCTAAGTACCGGTTGTACTCGTCGAGCGCGGAGACCACGTGAGGAGTCGGAGACTCGGTGGGGCCCGCGGAATCCGTGTCGGGACGCAGAAGTTTCCGCCACACGTAGACCGCGTAGACCCCGAGAATGGGCCATTCGAAGACGTACGCCCACGAGAGCGTGTTACCCGAGCGCGCCCTCTCCAGTTCGAATAAGAAGGCGCTCAGGCAGATCGCCTCCGCCAGCACGAGGCCGAGATGAATTCGAAGAGCCTTCTCAGGTAGGCCTTTCACAAGTCCACATACTACGGGCGGCCCCCGATACTCTCTTTTTCAGACTTAGCGATTTCGGGGTGACTAAGGAGATGCGTATGTCCGTGTCACAAAGACTGGGAACGGTGGTCGTCCTGTTCCTCGTCGCAGTGGGTTTGATCCTCTGGGCGTTCGCGTCCTTCTTGTCACCGGGAACACCGGGTGGGGTCGTGAACTTCATGGCTGGCCATACGGCTGGCCAACCTGTGAACATGACGATCGAAACGGTCGGTTCGACAGGTCACGGTCCGCACCCGACGTGGGTGTCGTATCTGACGAAAGAGCCCACGACGGGCAAGTGGGTGCACGAAACGACGTGGCAACTGCCCGCCAAGACGGTGATTAACGTCACGATTCTCCAGTACGACAGCGGGAGCCCGCTACGCAACCAAGAGTGGGGACAGGTCCAGGGCACCATCGGTGGCACCGCCACGATCAACGGCAACACATACTCGGACTACAACTCCTACACCGGCGGGGGAGTTGGCCACACATTTGCCGTGCCGGCACTTGGACTCAGCGTTCCATTGATCGGGATCACGAGTAGCAACGTGTGCGGGGCGACGCCGTGCTCGAAGTTCCCGCACAACACGATCACCTTCAGCTTCAAGACGCCAGCCGCGGGCAGCTACAACTGGCAGTGCTTCGTGCCCTGCGGGTTGGGCTACCTCTACGGGAACGGAGGCCCGATGTCGACGCAGGGGTACATGGGCGGATTCTTGGAGGTGCGATAGCCATGGCCGAGAACTCATCCAATAAGGGCGGCGACCTTCGTCGGATCACCTGGATCTGGGTGGTCGTGTCGGTGGTGGGTGAGGTCCTCTTCTGGACCCTGCTCGCCAAGCACGTGCCGCCGGGACGCATGACCGAGACCGCGCAGTCCTCCCAGTCGACGTTCAATCTCCTCATGGGCCTGGCCATGCCGGTGCTCTTTGGCGTTTGGGTGTACATGGCCTACGCCTCGCGAGTCTGGAGCGACAAGCGCAATCCGAACGCCGCGATGTCCGGGCCGAACGCGCGCAACAACTCGAGAACCTCGGTCGCCTGGATCACCATCACTTCGGTGGTGGTTCTCTTCCTCGCCGTTGTCGGAACGATCGGTGTCATCCAAGACCACGGGTCGGGTGGCGGCGAAGGTCCGAACCCCGTGTGGAATCCGCCAGGCGCGACCCAGGCCGAGACCGCGGCCCTGGCGGGAACGGCCACGTGGTCACCAGGCTCCGACAAGGTGCTGCCGGTGCAGGTCATCGCCCAGCAGTGGCGCTTCACGTACCGTTACCCAACGTTCGGTGGCTTCGAGAGCCAGCAGTTGATCTTGCCGGCCGACACGACGATCGCCTTCAACGTCACGTCACTCGACGTCATTCACAGCTTCTGGGCCTATCAGCTCGGGGTGAAGGCTGACGCCAATCCCCTCGTGAACAACGTCGCGTACACCCTCACCAAGAGCCCGGGCACATTTGTCGTGCGTTGTTCTGAGTTGTGCGGCATCTGGCACGGGGCCATGACTAACAACGGCTCTGTGGTCTCCCAGTCCCAGTTCATGAGCTGGGCGCAGTCGACCGAGTCAGCCAACGCTACGAACACGGCCCTCCTGCCGGCGTTCGCCTGGACCTATGTGCCGGACGCTAACGGGGCGGCCGGTGGCTACTACATCGACGGCAAAGTGACGCCGTACTCCACGGTCGAGCAGTACGGCGCCAAGCAGCCGGCGTCGTGATGAGAGGGACTCTGATGTCAATGAAACTTTCGGCGCAGGCACAAGAAACGGAGACGTTGCGATGACCATCAGCGCAGAACGATCGACGAACGAGATGGCGGGCACACCGAGTGCCCCGGCGCACCGCGTCACGTGGCCCCAGCGGCCGGGCTGGCTCAGCCAGCACCTCGGCACGGCCCTCATTGTTGGATTCCTCGGCTACCTCTTCGGACACTGGCTGGGCAACCTCGTCGCACACAACTACACCTACATCGCCAACGACGGTCAGAACACCGTGGCCGACTTCTTCGGTCTTCTGTTCATGGTCGTGGGATTCCTCGGCGGTATCGGCGTGTTCAACTACCCGTTGGCCAAGATCATCGGCCGAACACCGGAGGGCGAACACAAGAACCGCGACGGGTGGTCCAAGTACTTCCGCTACACGCTGGACCACAAAGTTGTGGGTATCCAGTACATCGTGGGCGTCCTGCTCTTCATGTTCACGGGCGGATTGTTGGCCATGGCGGTGCGTTCAGAACTGCTGAGCCCGACGACGCACCTGTTCTCGCCGGACACCTACATCAAGATCGTGAGCGAGCACGGCACGGTCATGATGATGATGGCGACGTCCATCATTGTCGGTCCGCTGGGTAACTACCTGGTGCCGCTCATGATCGGCGCGCGTCGGACGGCCTTCCCCCGGATCGAAGCATTTAGCTTCTGGGTGTTCATCGCGGGCTACTTCGTCATCTTCTCGGCGCTCCCTCTGGGAGGATTCCCGACCGGGTGGACGGGGTACGCGCCTCTGCAGACCCAGGCTGGTCCGGGCATGATCGGCTACCTGTTCGGGTTCGCGGTGATCGGAGTGGGCATGATGGCCGCGGGATTCAATATCGCCATCACCATCGTCAATTTCCGCGCACCGGGAATGACCTGGAGCCGGTTGCCGATCTTCGTCTGGTCGATCCTGGCGACGGCGGCGCTGCTCACGCTGGCGACGCCGGTGCTGTTTGCTGCGGGGCTGTTCGGGATCCTCGACAAGACGGCCCAGACCGCCTTCTTCGTCGCTGAGCACGGGGGTAGCTCGTACCTGTGGGAGAACCTGTTCTGGTTCTTCGGTCACCCCGAGGTGTACATCATGGCGCTGCCGGGATTCGGCATCGTGGGTGAACTCGTCCCGGTCTTTGCGCGAAAGCCGCTCTTCGCCTACAAGGTGGCGGCGGCGGGCATGATTGGCGTGGCATTGTTGTCGTTTTTCGTGTGGCAGCACCACCTCTTCCAGAGTGGCATTAACCCGGACATGCGCCCGCTCTTCATGCTCACGACGGAGTTGATCTCGATTCCGACTGGCTTCATTTTCCTGGTGGGAATGGGGACGCTCTATAGAGCGAAGATCAGATTCGAGATTCCGATGCTCTTCTGCATGGCGGTCTTCTTCAACTTCCTGATTGGCGGCGTCACCGGTGTGTTCCTCTCGGACGTGCCGGTCAACGTGACGGTGCACGGCGGGTTTTTCGTGCTCTCGCACTTCCACTACACGATCATGGGGGGTCTGCTTTTCGCGTTCATGGCGGGACTGTATTTTTGGCTGCCCAAGATGACGGGCAAGATGATGAACCGCAAGATGGGCATGTGGCACTTCTGGACGATGTTTGTCTTCTTCAATCTGACCTTCTTCCCGATGTTCATCATCGGACTGCTGGGCCAGCCGCGTCGAGTGTTCACCTACGCCAAGGGACTGCAGGGGCTGAACGACTTCTCCTCGATCAGTGCGTACTGCCTCGGGTTGTCGTTCCTGCTCTTCTTCGTGAACCTGATGTGGTCGATGTTCATCAGTCCGGAGAAGGCCCCGGCCAATCCGTGGGACTCGTTGGGCCTGGAGTGGCAGACCGCCACACCCGTTCCGTCGCACAACTTCGACCGCATCCCGGTGATCACGACCGATCCGTATGGATACGGTGAGACCCCGACCGCGGTTCCGGCGTACGCCGCCTCCGACAGCGGACCCACGGGTTCGACGAGTCAGACCTGAGTGGAGATAGGACTATGACTGACACCTCCAAGCACGAAGCCACCTCTGAGGAGCGCGAGTTTGAACTGCGCGCGCACATCGGTGCCTACTGGTCCGGTGGACGGTTGTTCATCGGCATGTACACGTTCCTGATTGCGTCGCTGGTGTTCTCGTACTTCTACCTGAGGTCAAGTAACAACGGCCAGTTGTGGCGCCCCCACCACGTCACGGCGCCCCTGGCGTACGGGTGGGCCATCGAGATCTGCACGGTACTGACGGCGGCCTTGGCCATCTTCGGCCAGTCCCGGCTCCGTCGCGGCGCCGTCAACGACTGGCAGGTCGCCGGGTGGACGGGAGTGGCCTCGGGATTGCTGGCCCTGTTCTTCCAGTGCTGGGAGCTGACGCGCCTTGGGTTCTTCCCGGGTTCGAGCGGCTACGCGTCGACCTTCATCGGTTTCGCGGTGATGAACATCATCACGCTCCTCGCCAGCACGTACTGGCTGGAAACGACACTGGCGCGCTCGCTGCGGCTTCGAACTGTCCACGGTGGGATCGACCCCGAACTCTCCGACAAGCCCACGGCTCGAGCGTTCCGTGCCGACGTCGCGTCCATGACCTATTTCCAGGGATTCCTGGTGATCGCGTCGATTTTGCTGTTCTCGATGTTCTATCTGATGTAGATGGGTGGCCGCAGTAACAACCGTTAGTCTGAAGTCGTGAAGTGCCGCCGCGAGGGGCGCGTCCGTGAAGGTGGGAGGCAAGAGTGCTAGCAGGCGACATTTATATCGGACCCGAAGTACAAACGATGGTGGTCCTGC
>Ga0307372_10004491_pt1 | contig 21465 bp, 14 predicted proteins | sample OX1MG_FD_202533 | JGI IMG/M metagenome (GOLD analysis project Ga0307372, IMG submission 202533) | Soil microbial communities from Risofladan, Vaasa, Finland - OX-1 | ecosystem: Environmental > Terrestrial > Soil > Coastal area > Acid sulfate soil | place: Finland: Risofladan, Vaasa | collected...
TTGAACGACTCCTGCATTCCAGAGCAACCGGGCGACCAACTCCACCAGCGCCAAATGAGCCGCAGGTGTCTCGGACAACAACCAGTGGAACCGCCAGCGTACATGATGACGATCTGCACTCCTTGCTTAAACGTGTGTATCCTGCCGGTCTCGATGGAACTCCTGCCGAGTGTGGTGACGCTCTTAGTGGGTATCCGCAGCTGCATTCAACCCTCATCGTTCCTCTGATTGTGGATGATCGCTTGCTGGGATCGCTTGAGCTTGGCAGTTTATCCTTGCATTCTTACCAGTCAGAACAGACTTTACGCATTGTCCAGGCCGTTGCCCGCGTACTGGCCGCCGCCATTGAAAGCGCCCAGGCAGAAGGCAATGTCCAGATTCAGGACCGCCAGCGCCATGAGCTGCGCAAAGTTTCCAGCGCGCTCACCTCGCAAATGGACCTTGCCACCATCCTCCATCGTATCGTCGAGGGTATAGCTACTGCCCTGCACGTGGCTTCTGCCATCGTCACGCTCGACCAACGTGCCTCCAGGCTGCGTCTTGAAGCTCAGCAAGGCTTGCCTGCTGATACGCTGCAAGAACTCATCAGTCGTAACTATGCACTAAGCGAGCAAACGATTATCGGTGCCTCGCTGCGTCGTCGCCAGTCGGGCGTCTCCAACGATATCGCACAGGACGAACGCTATCCAGCCAGCCAGGAGTTTGCTTCGCAACTGGGTATGCACTCCGTATTTAGCTATCCGCTCATCGTAGGTACCACCGTTTTTGGCGCGCTTTTGCTCTTCTCACCTGAACCGGGCGGGTTTACGCCCCTCAAAACCGATATCCTCTCGCTTTTTGCCAGCCAGGCTATGATTGCCATCCATAATGGCATGCTGCTCGAATCTGTCCGCGAGCGCCAGCGTTTCCAGCAGGCTATCGAACAACTGGAAATAGCTCATTATAGTTCGCTGGATCAACAACAAGAATGGGCGTTGCTTGAAAAGGTACGCACCGAGACCGAACTTGCCTTTGGCTTGAATCTCACCAGCCTGCTGCGTTTTATCAGCGATCACCTCCTGACCCGCAGCGAACGAGACTTCCAGTCTATCTTGCAACCGCTGCATAGCGAAGGCGATCTTCCTGGTGTGCAAGCCACCCTCTTCGCGAAACAGCCAGCCGAAGCCTTATCGGAGACGAACTCCTCTATTTCTTCAACCAACTCCGCCAGGGAAGAGGGAACCGCCGCCATCATGCGCACCGCAGAAGCTGCCCTGGAGCGCGCCGGTTTGCTGGGTAATGTCAGTGCCGCCTTCACCGCTATGCTCGATCCCGGTCGAACAGCCAGTCGGGCCGCCTCTGCCATTCCGCATTTGTACGAGCGTGTCACGCGCGATATTCAGGACCCCTGGTTTATCGTTGATCTCCAGGGTCACTGTATTTACGTTAATCCCGCTGCGGAGGCCCTCTGCGGCGCTCGCCGCGACGCGGCAGGCAATATAACCCTTGATGCGTCTTTTTTAGTCGCGCGACAAGAAGCCATCTTTCCGCAAACACAGGAACTCTCTCTGCTCGATGTTCTGGCGAACTTGCTGCCGCGCGCGCGCAACCTGGAGGATGTGCAGGTGTATCTCCAGGAATTTATTTCGCCAGATATTCCTGACCAGCTCAGCGTGGAAAAGCTACAGCACATGGGCGAAGATGAAGACAATCTGCCACACCTCAATCCTTTGCCCAGAAACACCTTGCGTTGCGTTATCGCCGCCGAGCCGTTGCCAAGACAGGCGCACGCTACGCGTGATGATGGCGATGCTCATCATCTTCACCAGCGCGGCGTGTCTGCTACCAGAGATCGTACAGGCGGCTCGCGCGCTTCTAGCACGTTTGCTATGCTGCTTGATAATGCGCCCAGTGATCGTCACTACCAGTTCATGCGCTATGCTCTTTATGACCGGCATAATGAACTCATCGCGCACGCTTTGCAAATTCACGATATAACGGAGCAGGTACGCGACGAGCGCAATAAATCGACTTTGCTCTCCTCGGTCTCCCACGATCTACGCACGCCCTTGACCGCCATTAAAGCCGCCGTCAGCAGCCTGTTGCAGCCTGGCATAGAGTGGGATGAGAAAATGCAGAACGAAATGCTGCAAGATATTGATACTGAATCCGACCACCTGCATGAATTGATTAGCGCCATGGTCGAAATGTCGCGCATCGATATGGGCGCGCTTGCGCTGGAAAAAGAATGGTGTGATTTGCAGGAGATCGTGCATAGCTCGCTCTCGCGCCTGCAACACGGCTTCGCGGGACGCCGCATTCGCACGAAGTTCGAACCCGATTTGCCGCTCATTTACGTTGATTATTTGCAAGTAAAGCGTGTTTTATATAATCTGCTGGAGAATGCTGCTCGTCATAGCCCTGAAGAAGAGGACATACTGATCTCCGCGCAAACCGTCTCGCTTGAAATGCAGGGTGAAACATCATCTGATGGTGCGTTGCGCTGCGTGCGCGTCCAGATAATAGATCGTGGAGGAGGCGTGAAAGAGGAGGAGCGGGAGCGCATCTTCAAATCGTTTTATAGCCTTGATGGGCATACCGGTCTGGGATTGGCGATCTGTCGTGGTATTGTTGAAGCGCATCATGGACGAATCTGGGTAGAATCAGCCCCTGGCGGCGGAGCATGTTTTGTCTTTGTGCTCCCCGTAACCTCGTGAAGGAGTACTGACTTCATGAAATCGAAAGAGAAACGCATTCTGATTGTCGAGGATGATCCATCTATTCAACGCGCCCTCAAGCGCAGCCTGCTGGTCAATGGCTATGAGGTGATCATTGTCGCTTCTGGAAGGCAGGCGTTGGAAATGGCGCGCGCGCAACAGCCCGACCTGATCTTACTGGATCTCTGTTTACCGGGTGATATGGATGGCATGGATGTATGCACCCAGTTTCGCCAGTGGTCGCAGGTACCCATCATCGTTGTCTCTGCTCGCTCGGAAGAGCAGTTAAAGGTGCAGGCGCTCGACCTGGGGGCCGATGATTATCTCACCAAACCGTTTAATACCGAGGAGTTGCTGGCGCGTGTGCGCGTCTGTCTGAGGCGCGCTGCTGCTCAAGATGTCGAAAATGTATTTCAGCCCGATATTATTAGTACAGTCGATGGTCATTTGCGCATGAATCTTATGCGCCACCAGGTATTCGCGGGTGAGGAAAAAATCAATCTGACGCCTACCGAATATGAACTCTTGCACCAGCTTATGTTGAACGCGGGCAAAGTGATGACCCATCGCGTGCTGTTGCGTGAAGTCTGGGGGCCTGAATATGGCGATGAGGCTGATTACTTGCGCGTTTATGTCAGGCAATTGCGGCGCAAAGTGGAGGAAAATTCATCGCAGCCGCATTACATCGTCACCGAACCCGGTGTCGGCTACGTTTTTAACGAGCAGGTTTCCTTCCAACAGGAAACGGGAAATAACATTAATACCGTTTCGTAGGATTTTTAACGCAATCTTAACGGGATTTTACGGCTTTTTTATGGTCTGTTCTCATCCTTTTATCGTACACTGCATAATGAGATTGTATGTGGCTTGTTTATTGTAAGGGTGAGGCATCATGCAACAGAGGGAATGTGAGGCTAGCCAGAGTTCAAATACGGATTATCCGTGGTCTGCACCTGTGTCGGATACTCAATGCAGCAAACGTTTGAAAGTGCTCATTTGGGGAGCTGGTGGTCGTCAGGACCATTTTACACAGATTCTGGCTGCGAATATTCAGCAGTGGGGCTATGAAGCCACGCTACTCTCTTCCGGCATCGTATTGAGCAGGGTGGAGCGCGACGGGGGTGAGATGAGTAGAGGAGCGGTGGAGGGAGATATTTTAGTATACGACCTGGATGATGACCTTCGTATGTCAACCCTTATTGCGGGGAAGTCCGGCAACAGTGTGTCGTTAGCAGCGCTTGCGCTGGCAGGTTCAGATGGAGGCGGGCTGCGTGTTCGTCTCATAATTGCATTGAGTACTCGCTCTGTTTCGCGTCTCACACTTGAACAGATTGGGGCGGTGGCATTGCTGTACAAGCCATTTGAAATGGAGCGTTTACAGCGCTACTTGCGGGTGTTTCAGCAGGTTTTGGGAGCCGGGTCAGGTCGGGTAAACGGGCATGAGAGTGATGAATTGTTACTGGAAGCCGTCTCTAAAACGTATGTGGGCGAGGATGTGTATGAGGGCTATGGTCGGAGGTCGGCGCGTATTCTGGTGGTTGACGACCACGCGCAGGTGGCTGAAACGATACAACAATGCCTGGAGTGCGAGCCGGGTTACGAGGTCAGAATCGCCAGTGATGGCCTGGATGCTCTCGAACAGTGTGTTGCCTGGCGACCGCACTGCATTGTGACGGACCTGCTCATGCCGTACATGAATGGCTACCAGGTTATGCGCAGTTTAGCGGCTGCGCAGTGTATGCCGACTTTTGTGGTAATTAGCGCGCTTACTCAGCATGAATTACCCGAACAACACGCTTATCCGCCTGGGAAAGCCGTTGTTTTTATTGATAAGCCTTTTCAGGTTGAAAACTTACTTGATGCTGTAGAGCGAGCGCTGGCACAGTAAACTGACTGTATGCGGTGATATGCAAGCAGACTCGTTTGTTTGCAAATGAGCCTGCCGAACATATATACGAGGAAAAGGATCGAGAGATAATGGAGTCGCAAGACCTCATCATGGATGGAGATTTACAGACACTGGGTCTCCAATCTATTTTGAAAATGCTCGCCTTGAGCGGGAAAACAGGCACCCTGTTTATCCATTCGGGACGAGAGACACTTTCAATTAGTCTGCGCAAGGGCCTGATCGTCGCCTTGCGAGAGGAGGGGGTCAACCAGCCTGATTTACTCACCATGCTTTGCCTCATGAACAGGCTCGATCCGCAGCGCGCGCAAGCTCTGCGAGAAGCCGCCCAGGGTAATATGCAGGTGGCTTTGCCTCTGCTGGTCGATCAGAATTGGATGAGTGCAGCCGAGATGCAGCAGCGCCTGGAATTTGCTATTACGCAGTCGATCAGCCATGCCCTGCGCTGGGTAAACGGGCGTTTTGCTTTCCACCGGCGAGTTATCGCCATCGAAGGGAGAATGCAGCCTCTGGATGTCGATAGCGTACTGCTCGAGGCGCTGCGGCAGGCTGATGAGTGGGAGGAAATGGGCGAAGTCTCCCTGACCCGCGCGACGATGGCACGCTGGCTGCCGGAAGTGAGTAATGATGTGCGCAGTTTGGGACTCAGCCAGGACCATATCGACGTGTTGTGCCTTGCCAATGGCGAGGTGCCGCTGCAGGCGATGGCGATGGCCTTGATGATACCCGAAGCGCGTGTGGCGCGTATTCTGGCCCGCCTGCTCGAATTGCGCCTTGTTGAAGTGGTTGATACAGCCTTAGAAGGCGAACTCCAGCAGGACCTCACCAACATTATCATCATGTCGCAGCATACGCTCGCGCAGCAACGACAAAATCTTGCCCCGGACCAGCATTTAATCGGACTGATAAAGACGCTCACGCAATGCATCAATGGGCTTTTGATCCATCACGGAACCTATGCTAAAAGCCTGCGCGGGCGCGGTCAGATGCCGGTGGCCGATATTGTGAACTACCTGGAAAGGCGCTTTGCCGGGCCGCTGGAACTGATGGCAAAACAACAATTCCCTATTCTGGAGACGGTCAGCTTCGCGAATGGGCAGCTTGATTGTACCGAGATTTTTAACCTTGATCGACTGGTGCGCGGGGAGCAGTTAGAGGAGTTTTACTGGGAAGCGGTGCGAGGTTTGGCGGTATTTTTGCGGACGGTATTTACGGCCTTGCTGAATGACGAAGTGGGCAATTCATACACGGGGCGACAACTGAATATCGTGTGGAAAGCGTTCCTGACGGAAATTGACCAGGAGATACAACAGTACCAGCTCTATCGCGCGGGTCAGCACGCGCAGCAATCGCGCAGTCGTTTCAACGATTCCGCGTTCCAGGGTGATGTCAACTGGAAAAGCGCGGAGCAGGATGATGGTACTTTTCTCCGGTCGTCTGAGTGGCAAAGGAGGTCAATCTAGATGATCGAGCCGATACCAACGGTGTTAGTTGTGGATGACAGTCCTACTGTGCGGAAAATTGTGCAAATGACCTTGCAACGCGAGCATATTCGGGTCATAACTGCCGGTGATGGTCTGAGCGCCCTCACCTCCGTGGCGGATGAAATGCCCGCACTTATCCTCTTAGATATTCAGCTTCCTCGCATGGACGGGTATACCATATGCCAGATAGTACGGAAAAACTTGCAGTTTCGCGCAATACCTATTATTATGCTCAGTGGGAAGGATGGATTGTTTGACAAGATGCGCGGTCGCCTGGCCGGTTCGACGGAATACTTGACGAAACCGTTTGACTCGGCGGAACTGGTGCAGACTGTGAAGAAGCATCTTGCGGGCTGGCAACAGCGTATGCCCCCTCAATATGAAGGGATGCGCACGCGTCTCAGGCGTCGTGGCTAGGGTTTGTCTTGTATCGCCCGGTAGTAGACTGGTAGCAGGGCAATCTGGTAAGCATCTGACCTCACCATACGCGGAATCAGCCTTGCAATAGCCCTTCTTTCCCATTTGTCAGGTGCAATGTTTTGCACCATATCGAAGGAAAGGTATACTAGTATGCCAGGGCATAAGGTACTCGTTGTTGATGATAGCTGGACAGAGTTAGCCATGATTGCAACACCGCTGCGCAATAGCGGTTTTGATGTTGTCACAGCCGTCGATGGAGATGAAGCTCTTGAAAAGGTGTTCAGGGAGCAACCTGAATGTATCGTATTAGATGTTGTATTGCCTAAACAGAATGGCTTTCAATTGTGCCGGAAGCTCAAGAGCCTGGACGCAAGTAAACATATCCCAATAATCCTGTTGACAAGCAAAAGTACTCCACTGGATAAATCCTGGGGGCTACGTCAGGGCGCTGATATGTATATGACCAAGCCGTTCAACGAAGACGAATTGGTGACGAATGTGCGAAGTCTTGTTTAGTAATCATGAAGTTGTAGGAGTCTAACCATGTTGCAACGCGATGCAGGGGTCCCGTCACAATCAGCGCCCGGCGCTTTGCGGCGCGGTGAGGGTGCTGGAACCCCGCGCGTTTTGCCCGCCAATTTGACAAGTCCACAAGACCTGGCGAACGTTCCTGCCGAGGCTACCGTCGTTGGTGAAAACTACCTGGTATTTTCGTTGCTGGAACGCGAGCTGGCGATTAAAGCTGAACACATTCAGGGCGTAGAACGGCTGGCGGACGTGACTCCTATCCCTCATGTCGCCTCCTGGGTGATCGGTGTTATCAATTTGCGCGGCTCGATTGCTTCAGTGGTGGACCTGAGAGCATTCCTGGGGATGGAGGTTCTCCCTCACAACCCGCGCACGCGGCTCTTATCGGTCTCTTATAATGAGATGGTCATTTGCCTGGTTGTTGATAGCGTGAGTGAGATGATCGCTATACCGCCCACCGCCATCATAACCGATACGCGGCGGGTGTCAATTCCACAACAGCTGGCACCCTTCGCGGATGGAACTGCTCTCATAGGTAAACGCAGCGTCATTCTCATGGATGCCTCGCGTTTACTGTTTTCTGAGAAGATACAGCATTATGCATAAACAAGAGAGCAGGGCAGCGCGCCGGTAGATTGAAATAATGCACAGGTGGATGTATTTAAGAACGAACTTGTTCCAATAAGAGTCCACCGATCATGAAGAGGCAGTATAAAATGTATGCCTCGATAGAAAAGCTGCTTCACAGGAGAGGAGGCCTGGCGGATGAATGACACCGATAGTGGGGGCATGACGATAAGCTCGTTGTTGTTAACCGGTCTTATTGTTTCACTTGCCGTACCCGAGATTGCTTTATTGATCCTGGGTGTGTTAAAAGGAAGCGCCGATCCGACCTTTACATATGTCGTGGTCGGGGCCGCGCTTGTGGTGCTGGTGGGGGTGCTGATAGTCAACTATTTTGTGAGACGCGGAATCCAGGATCGGCTGCAGAGCCTGGTGGACGTGTGTCGTAACTTTGCCGGTGGGGACCGGGCGGCGCGCGCCGTAGTTGTTGGCGATGATGAATATGCCAGGCTTGCCATGTCGCTGAACTCGCTGCTCGACAGCCAGAACTTTTCAGCTGGCGGCGCTCCTCTCGGTGGTAATGGTAATGACGCGGCAGCCCTGCAAGCTCAGATCGAGAAACTCCTCCAGGAAGTAAGTGCGGTGGGTGATGGCGACTTGCGCGTGCAGGCGGAGGTAACGCCAGATACGTTAGGAGTACTGGCCGACTCGTTTAACTATATGATCGAGGAACTGGCAAAAGTCGTCGGACGCGTGCAGGCAACGGCTGTGCAGGTGACGAATGGCACGCGGCGAATTCTTGATCGCTCAGCAGAACTGGCGCACGCTACCGAGACGCAGGTGGGACAAATCTCTCAGACCACTCAGGCGGTGGAAGAGCTGGCTACCTTCATCCAGAATGTAGCGCACAATGCCCGTTTAAGCGCGGAAGCGGCCCAGGATGCGTTGAGCAACGCGAATGTTGGTCAGGAGGCTGTGCGCCAGTCTATTGAAGGTATGATGCTCATTCGTGAAAACGTGCAGGAGACCTCGAAAAAGATCAAACGCCTGGGCGAGCGTTCCAATGAGATCAGTGAAATCGTGCGAATTATCGAAGATATCGCTGATCAGACGAACTTGCTGGCCCTTAACGCCGCCATTCAATCGGCGATGGCGGGTGAGCATGGACGCGGTTTCGCGGTTGTCGCCGATGAGATTCGCCTGCTGGCGGAACGTTCGACCGAATCAACCAGGCGTATTGAAACCCTCGTCAAGAGTATTCAGGGCGATACCTATGAGGCCGTTGTAGCCATGGAAGACAGCACCCAGGAAGTGGTGAAAGGTTCATCGCTCGCTGATGACGCGGGTCGCGCCTTGAACTCCATTTATGCTGCGGTGGAACGGCAGGCGCAGATGATCGAGGATATTGCGCGGGCTGCGAATGAGCAGGCGCAAGTTTCTGAGAACGTAGCGATTGCTATGAGCGAAATTTCGGAAATTACGCGCCAGACCAATAGCGGCACGCAGGAAGCATCGATGAGTGTCAGTTATTTGTCGGAGCTTGCCGACCAATTACGCGCCTCGGTCTCGACCTTCCGTTTGCCTGAGCGCGCGCATGAGATGGTTGATGTGTTCCCAGGCATGTCCGGCATGCCAGGCATGCCCGCGCTGTCAGGAGGGGATGGCAACCAGTATTACCAGCAAGATATGGGTATGAACAATGACTGGAATTCTGGATTTTCCTCTGATTTCCTGTCCTTGCCGCAGCCCCAGGAGTCCGAGAACGCTGGCACTTACCAGTTTGCATTCAATAACCAGCAGGATTTTGGATCGCAACCGGGCTTTGCGCCGCAGTTTGGTGGGCAAACATATGGCAGCCAGCAGAGTTTTGATGGGCAAGCCTACGGCAATCAACCGAATTTTACTGGGCAGCAGTTTGGCAGTCAGCCGGGAATGCAAGCCTATAATGGCGTGGGTGCAGGTGCGGGGCAAAATTCTGGCGACCTGGGTGGTTTCGATTTCCAGCAAAACTTTGATGGACAATTTGATTTTGGGAGTGAGCAGGGTTTTGGGAATCAGAATCAAGGGTACTATCAGACTCCCAATCCCAATCAGGCACCCAGGGTTCCACAACAGAATTTTGGGTCACAGTCACAATCACAGGCCGGGCCGAATCCTCGTCAACGTATGAGGAATCCCCAGCAGAATCAATCGGGATTTAGTCAGGACCAGGTGCCTTTCCCGAATAATGGTCATCTGGGACAGTAACAAAGAATGAGTGGGTGCGCGCATCATGTCGAATACCTTTGATAAACTCTCAGTCCTCGATTCGTTCATCGAAGAGGTCAACAGTTATTTGCCCGAAATCGAAACGAATCTCGGACGGTTGGCGCTGTCAACAGATGACATGGAAGCTCTGGAGGAGAGTTATCGCCGCGCGCACACTATTGGTGGTTCCGCGTCCATGATGGACTTTCCAGGTCTGGCTCATGTTGCCCACGGCATGGAAGATATCCTGGGCGACGTGCTGGACAACCTGGCCAAACTTGATCCACCAACGCTTGGTCTTCTGCAACGTTCTCTTCAACGCCTACACCGCCTTGTCGATGGCATTCGCGGCGGCATCGATGAGGATGCGGTGATCGCGGAAGATGACGCTGATTATACGCAGTACCGCGCGCAGGTGGAAATGTCTATCAGGTCAACTGAGCAGGACGATGCCGGCGCGGAATCCTTGCAAGAGCCAACTGCCCCGGCTCAATCTTTTTCACCCGCTGCTATGCCTTCGCTGGATGAAATGCTTGCCTCTTTCCGCTCGCCCGGCGCAACTGTTGGTGAAGAAGTGCCGTGGCCAGAAGACCCTGTGCCTTTGTCAAGCGCTGACGTGCGCTCCCAGCAGGATACGCAACCCAGGCAGCCCGTTCCGACTGCATCTGCTGAACCAGAGCCGCCGAGCGCGCTAGAAATCCTGGCGGCACCCGCGTCGAATGCTCCAGACCGCCCGCCGGTTACTCCCAATCTGCCTGTTGCCGATGTGGTCGAAACGGTTCCTGCTCCGGCCCCTGTCGATGTGCCAGCAAAATCGGTTGAAGTGGCTCCGCTTGCTGTAAGCGTACACGTGCCGGTTTCAATCGAACGCAGCTCGATTTCGCCAGTACAGGCAGAATTGCCGGTGGCTCAGGTCTACCAGAAAATGCAACTGGATGCGCGGGGTGTCGAGGATCAGGTCGTTTCGCTAAAGAGAACGCTCACCCAACTGCGCCTTACCGCGGCAATTGTCGAGGCGCAGCGCGGCGAATTCAAAGGTTTCCTGGATGGCTCTAAAGATGCGCTGGATCGCATGGAGGAGTGGGCCGGAAAGGCCATGGGGCTGAACCTGCGTAACAGTCCAGAGCAGGTCAGACGCTATTTGCCCTTATCTGTTATGTGGGTAGCGAACAACAAGCTCAAGAAGGTACTGGATTTGCTCACGCAGATGACCGGCAATATGGAGATGACAGAAGAGCAGATGCAGGCAAGTCTGGTGCAATTGCAGATGTCCATTGAGGCTTGCGGGGATGCCATCGATCAATTGCAGGCTGCTCCCTCTGCGCAGGCAGCACAGCATGACCAGACCTGGACACCGTGGCAGATGCAGATCGCGCAAGATGCTGTGCGCGAGCGCGTAACCTTTGAGCGGCGCGGTGATATTGCCGCGCTCAGAGCAGAGGTTGAAGCGCAGGTGCGCCAGGAATATGCACAACGCTCGACGACGATGGCTACACGCGCCGAGTTAGAGCGCCAGATTCGCGGCGAATTGCGCGAGGAATTTGAGTCCAGGCGGCAGATACAGGAAAGTGTGGTGGGCGCGGGAGCAAGCGAATCGTTGCAGGAGATGGAAGCCCGCCTGCGCCAGGAGATCGAGATCGCTGTTCGCAGTGAATTTCTTAGTACCCTTACCGGCGAAGCAGATGAAGCTATGGCGCAGACTGCCGGGTCGATGGGTCAATTATTTGCGCCAGTGGCTCCGGCTCCTGTTAGCTCGCCAATGCCCATGTTGAATGCGACCGCTTATCCGAATGCATCACCGACGGCCTATACATCTCCTCAGACAGCAGATTTTGGCGAAGAGGCGGCGGAAATTTTCCGCCTGGAGGCTGAGGAGCACCTGCAAACTATTAGCATGTTCGTGGCGGCGCTTGAAAATACACCGACGGACCTGGAGCCTATTCAGGGCATACGGCGCGCGACGCACACGCTCAAAGGCGCGGCTGGTATGATGGGCTTCCGCGCCATTGCCGATCTCTGCCACATCTCTGAAGACCTTCTCGTCAGTGTAATCGAAGAAACTATTCCGATCACGCCAGCCGTTCTCAGTCTTATTCTTGATACGGCTGAAGCTCTGGATTTGCTCATCAACGAAAAAGGCGCGAGTGATGAGAGCGCGGCTGCAGTGGAAGCGTTGCGCAAGCGTTACGCTGAAATCCTGGGTGAGCAGCCGTCCCTGGCGCAAGTCATGAATGAAGAGCTTGACTCCGAAATCGAAGCAAGCGAAGCGGTCATCTTAGAGGACGCGCCGGTTACGAATGTGGTTGATGCGAGCTTGCTGGGAACGAGCATGCAACAAATGGTTCGCAATGACCTCAGCGTGCGCGTTCCCCTGACTAAACTCGATGAACTCGTGAACCTTTTCGGTGAATTGCTGGTGAATCGCAGCATTCTGGAAGAGCGTTTGCAGCGATTAATGCGCCTGGTGTCAGACGCGGGCGTGAGTAGCACCCGATTGCGCGATGTCGGACAGAAACTGGAAAGTCGCTTTGAAGCAGCGACCTTGCCAAGCGGGCGCTCGGTTCAGGTGATGCCGGGTCAGGGGAACAGCAATGGCCACAATGGTAGAAGTAGCAATGGTCGCGCGGAACCGGCCCACCTGGCCGAATTTGACGAGCTGGAACTTGACCGCTATACCGAGTTCCACCAGCTCGCGCGTGGCCTGAGCGAAGGCATCTCCGATATGACGACCCTGAGCAATGAAATGGATGCCATCATCCGTGATTGTGAAAGTGTCTTCAGCCGTGAAAACCGTCTGAACACCACCTTCCAGGATCGACTGATGAAGGCTCGCCTGGTGCCACTGTCAACCATGATACCGCGCCTGTATCGCACAGCGCGCGCGGTTGCCCTCAAACAGCATAAAGAGTTTGAGTTCGTGTTGGAGGGCCAGGAAACCGAGGTTGATCGGACGGTCATCGAGGAAATTGCAGGCCCGTTGCTACATTTGATGCGCAACGCGGTGAACCATGCTATTGAAATTCCAGAGGCACGCCGGCAGCAGGGCAAGGCGCCCGCCGGTCAGATCAAGCTTTCGGCGGCCTATGAAGGGAACCAGGTCGTAATCACTGTGCGGGATGATGGCACGGGCATCGACTCTGAGCGTGTGCGCAGGGCGGCTCTCGCTGATGGCTTTATCCACCCGGACCAGCAGTTGAGCGAAGGCGATATCATCGAGTTGATATTCCGCCCGGGCTTCTCAACCGCCGAGGTACTGAGCGAGGAAAGTGGTCGCGGTGTGGGTCTGGATGTCGTGCGTGATAGCGTCTCTCGATTGCGCGGTACGCTTGAAGTCGAGTCAACTCCAGGCCAGGGAACGGCTTTCACTATGAAATTCCCGACCAGCCTTGCCATCCAGAGTGCGATGATGGTGCTTGTAGGCGAGCAGCAGTATGCTATTCCCACCGTTATGGTTGAGGCTATTGGCCGCCTGGATAACTTCAAGCAGTCGATGTTCGGTGGTCGGCCAGCCATCATCGTGCAAAATGACTTCTACCCGTTGATTATGCTTTCCCAACTGCTCGATCTTCCGGTGAGTCCGCCTGATGATAAAGCTCCTGTGCTGCTGGTGCGCACCGATCGCCATCGCGTAGCGCTGGTGGTGGATAGTATCAAAGGGAAGTTGGACGTGGTGATGAAGAACCTGGGGCCACACCTGCGCCACGTGCATGGTATCGCAGGCGGCACCGTACTGGGCAACGGGCGTGTTGTGCTGATCCTCGAATTGATCGAGTTACTGGCTCCGCGTCTGGGAACGCCTGGAGCCGCGCTTGCCGTTCCTACTTCTCCGCCTTTGCGCCGCGAGGGTGGAGCTATGCCAGCCCTCCTGACAGCCGTTGAACGCGCGGGCGCTGCGCCTGCAAATTCAACTGTGACGCCGCGAGGCACGACGGTAACAACGACACCTGTCAAGCAAAATCAGACTGCCGTGACGGGCAAGCATGTACTCGTCGTGGATGATAGTCCCAGCGTGCGGCGCGTCGTAGGCAACATGCTCAAACAGAACGGGTGGGAGGTGCAGTTGGCTCGTGATGGCGTGGAAGCTCTGGAGATGATTTCGCGTGAAACGCCTGCTGCCGTCCTGCTTGACATCGAAATGCCGCGCATGGATGGCTACGAGTTGATGGCGACTGTACGCGCGCAGGAGCAATATCGCACGTTGCCACTGGTGGTGCTGACTTCGCGTGCCGCCTCCAAACACCAGCAGCGTGCTATGCAACTGGGCGCGAGCGCATACGTTGTCAAACCCTACCAGGATGAAGAGATGCTCACCATCCTCAAGTCGCTGGTCTATGGAGCAACCGTTTAAGAGAGGCTAGAGCATGGGTGTTGAACGCGCAGTAACGCGCTGGTATGTGCAGCGACAGATCTTGCTCGACGAGATTGCGGAATTGGAAGGAGAACTTCAGCCGCTACAGCCTGGCGCGCAGCAACCCGATAGCGAAAAACGGGCAGCCATCGAACGCCAGATCGCCGGAGTGAGGGAAAAACTACGCCTGGCCGGTGCATGTCCCAAAGCTATGATGGGTTAGATCGCAGGGATGGATATGCGGGAGGCGATTCATCGCGTCCCGCATATCCATCCCTGCATTTGTCAGGCAGCCATCGCATCCACGATGAGCTTGCCCATCTCCTGCGTTCCGATCACTTCTTTGCCTGCCTCTTTCAGATCCTCTGTGCGGTAGCCAGCTTCGATGACGCGCTCGACCGCTGCTTCAATCGTGGTGGCCTCTTGCTCAAGACCAAAGGAATGGCGCAACAGCATAGCGACCGTCAGAATGGCGGCAATGGGGTTGGCTTTGCCCTGTCCGGCGATATCGGGCGCGGACCCATGGATGGGTTCGTATAAGCCAAATAGCCCGTGCGCTGTCCGGCGTGTTCCCAGGCTGGCGGATGGCAACATACCCATCGAACCCGTCAGCATGGCCGCTTCGTCGGTCAAAATATCTCCGAACATGTTTTCGGTGACGATAACATCGAAGCCGGTCGGGTTTCGCACCAATTGCATGGCACATGTATCAACCAGCAGGTGATCGATGGTCACATCAGGGTACTCGCTCGCTACCCGCTCCGCGATATGCCTCCAAAGGCGCGACGAACTGAGCACGTTTGCTTTATCGACCGAAGTAATTTTCTTGCGCCTGCCCCTTGCCAGTTCAAAGGCTACGCGCACGATACGGTCGATTTCGCGTTCCGTATAAAGCAAGGTATCGACGGCTTCCAAACCTTGCGGCGTCTCGCGAATCTCGCTTGGTTTGCCGAAATAGAGTCCGCCCGTCAACTCGCGCACAACCAGCAGGTCGGTGCCTTGCAAGACTTCCTGCTTGATACTCGAAGCGTTGAGCAGCGCTTTGAACGGGCGTATGGGGCGCAGGTTGGCGAACAGCTCAAGCTCTTTACGCAAACGCAGCAACGCGCGTTCTGGTCGCTCCTGCGAACTTGACCCCTCGTAGCGTGGAATGCCGCCGATCGCGCCAAATAAAATCGCGTCGCTCTTCTGGCATAATTGCATGGTTGCGTCAGAAATAGCCTGTCCTTCTGCCTCTATCGCCGATACTCCAACCAGCGCCTGATGTGACTGAAAGGTATGCCCGTAACGCTCGCCGATCTCATGCAGCACGCGCACGGCCTGCTCAGTGACCTCTGGCCCGATGCCGTCTCCGGGCAATACTACGATAGTGTATGTTCCCAATTGTGGTTATCTCCTTATCAGTGACACTTATGCTGCCACATCAATAGTGACCATTTGAGCTCTCTCGGTTTCTTCTAGAATAGGTTCACCATTTGCGATTAGATCTTTCAAAATACCTCCAGCCACTCTTAATGCCAGAATTATATACGATACCCCGGCATCCGTCAAAGCGGAGGTGCCATGAACCCTGAAGAGGTGCTGCGATGCTGCGCGGTATATGGTCAGTTATGGTGTAACGTGCTATAATTAGGACAGGTTGGGGGACGGGTCGTGCCGGACTCCTTTTCATATCACACTCTGCGATTCTATTAACCGAGCAATAGGTGCTGCTAAACCTTTGCATGGAGTTTTACATTTATGAGCAGCGATACTAAAGCCAATGGGAACGCGCCTGCCGGTGGGCGGCGCAAGCCTGTGCCAATTGTTATGGCACAAGGCCCCCAGGAGTACATCCCTGGAGATCAGGAGTTGCCAGTTCAGCTTACCAGTTTCGTGGATATGCTGCAATGGGCGCAGAACTGGGCGCGTTCAAAATCTGTCTGGCCGCTTGGTTATGGTCTGGCCTGCTGCGCTATTGAAATGATGGCAAGCGCGCAGGCGCACTATGACCTTTCACGTTTCGGTTCAGAGGTTTTTCGATCCAGTCCGCGCCAGGCTGACTTGATGATCGTGGCGGGGACCGTCTCGGTCAAGATGGGGCCGCGCCTGCGCCTCCTGTGGGAGCAGATGCCCGAACCAAAATGGGTGCTCAGCATGGGCCAGTGCGCGAACTCCGGCGGTGAATTCTATGATAGCTACTACACCGTCCAGGGAGTCGATACCATCGTGCCGGTGGATGTCTACGTACCTGGCTGTCCGCCTCGCCCGGAAGCGTTGATTGAGGGCATTCTCAAACTGCGCGAGAAAATCGCCAAACAGGGCTTGAAAGTGCGCGGCGAGAAAGAGATAGAGGTGTAATCTATGCGTGGAATACTTAGCGGAATGAGTCTGACCTTCAGTCACCTGTTTCGCCCAAAAGTAACCCGTTTTTATCCCTATGAAAAGCCAAAACTCCCCCCACGCAGTCGCGGTCTGATCCAGTTGATAGCGGAAGAGGGACTGGAAGCCGATTATAATCTGAAGTGCGAGTCCTGCCTGCTTTGTGAAAAGGCCTGTCCTCCGCGCGCGATTACCATCGAATTTGAACCAATGCACAAATGGAAAGAGCGCCCCTGGTTTGTCTCCCACGTGCGTGAAGGCGCTGATAAATATGGCACGCGCCACATGCCCCCGGCCACGGGCACTTCTAAAGGCGGGTTTTATACCCAGCGTATCTCTGAATACGCGGTCGAGTATCACGACAAGCCTGTGGCCCCGTGTGTAGCTATGCCGGTGAAAGACCATCTGGAGCCGGAAATAGATTTGACTATGGTTGACGAATTGCTGACGAACTGGTCTCGGGAGGCAGGCGCGTTATCGTCGCTGCTGGACGCGGTGATGGATATCTATGGCTATTTGCCCCTGCAAGCGGCTAAACGCATCGTGCAGGCTCGCGGCGTAGATTTGAGCGACCTGTTCGGCATTGCAACGATGAGTCCAAAATTCAAACCTGCTCCCGCGGTCAAAGGGATGCGGCGCGACGACCAACCCGTACGCGGACTATCACCTGCGACGCGCGGCGTGTATGGAAATATTAATCATGTGAGGCAGCCCAATGCCTGAGTTTGATACTTCTTATCGTGTAATTCGGCGGCGAGGTGAGCCTGATGTGCGCTCGTTTGATGCCTATCGCCGCACCGGTGGCTATGCCGCCCTGGAAAACGCTATCCGCGAGCAGACACCAGAACAGATAATCCAGCAGGTGCTGGATGCGAAACTGCGCGGGCGCGGAGGCGCTGGTCGTCCAACGGGGGAAAAGTGGCGTCTTGTGCGCCGACAGGTTGACGACATTAAGTATGTGATCTGTAACGCCTACGATGCTGATGAGCGCTCGTTGGCTGCGCGCAGCATGTTGGAGCGCAACCCTCACCAGGTTATCGAGGGTATTGTCCTTGCGGCCTACGCCGTGGGTGCATCGGAAGCTTATCTCTTCACACGCAGTCTATATCTTGAAGGGATAGCCTCGGTGCAGAGGGCCTTGCAGGAAGCATTGGATGCCAATCTCGTCGGGCGCGATATTTTAGGAACCGAGTTTAGTTGCGCCATCAACGTGGTGGGCGTCGATATCGGCTTCATGGGCGGCGAAGAGACCGTGCAGATCGCCATGATTAAAGGAAGGCGCGGCATGCCAGAACAGCGCCCGCCTTTCCCTGCGCAGGCTGGCCTGTGGGATAGGCCTACCGCCATCAATTCGATTGAGACGCTGGCTTTCGTTCCCGTCATCGTGCGCGATGGGGCGCAGAATTTCGCCAGCGTGGGAACCGAGATGACGAGCGGTACCAAAGTGCTGACCATCTACGATTTCGTGCCTGATAGCGAGCCAAAAGTTATCGAAGTGCCTTTCGGGGCAACACTGCGCGAGATACTGCGTCACGCGGGCTATAGCCGGGCGGAGGGCGAACTGCGCGCGGTTATCGTAGGCGGCGCGGAGGGCGGCGCTCTGCCGACCTCGCTGCTGGATACGCCTTTCGATTTTGATCCACTGGAAGAAGCTGGTGTGATTGTAGGTTCGGGTGTCATTGAATTGCTGCCCGCCAGTACCTGCATGGTGGCATGGGCGATGGAGCGCAGCCGTTATCTTAGCAAAGAATCCTGCGGAAAATGCACACCGTGTCGCGTCGGCATGAAACGCGTCACCGGCATACTAGAAGGCATCATCAGTGATCTGGGTGTAAATAACGATCTGGATGTGCTGGATGAGTTCGCGCAGTATATTCCGAGTGGCTCGCTGTGCGGCTTCGGGGTACACGCGCCGAACGCGCTCAAGACAGCGAAACGCTACTGGCCCGATCATTTCCAGTTGCATGTCAAGGAACAGCAATGTCCAACCGGCTCATGTGTGCCCGTGCGCTCGCATCGTTTTGTAACAAAACACGTCTTACCCTAGCATGTGTAGGGGCGCAACGAGTTGCGCCCATTTGCCCCTACGAGAGGTAATATATGGCAATATCTATCCGAGATAATCTCTCTCCTATTGTGCATAATGCGCAGGCATTGATGCCGCGTAACGATGTTGGGCAGCCTGGCTTTACGCTGACCATCGATGGGAAAACTGTACAGGCTTACGAGAATCAGACTCTTCTAAGCGTGGCGGATGACAACGGCATTACCGATATTCCCAATATGTGTAATGATGGGAAGTTGGAACCAACCGCCGCTTGCCGCATGTGTCTCGTGCATATCGAGGGCGTGAAACAGCCTCTGCCCTCGTGTACCACTCCTGCAATGCCCGGTATGGTGGTAACGACGAAGTCGGATGAACTCTTCCACATTCGCCGCACCAACCTGGAATTGCTGTTGTCCGACCACAACGCCTATTGCCAGCCGCCATGCCAGGTGGACTGCCCGACGCACATCGATATCCCAGGCTACCTGGAATTGATCGCTAAAGGGTCAATGAAAGAAGCGGCACGTCTTGTCAAAGAGGTGCTGCCATTCCCCTATATCCTGGGTCTGACCTGTCCCGCGCCCTGCCAGAAAGCCTGCCGCCGCACCCTGGTCGAAGAAGAAATCGCTATCTGCCGCATGCATGGCCACGCTGCTGAGACATGCCTGCTTGATCCACCTGTGCCATTTGTAAAAGATCCGCCGACGGGCAAGAAAATTGCCATCGTGGGAGCCGGGCCAGCAGGACTCACTTGCGCCTACTACCTGGCGTTGAAGGGCCATTACTGCAAAGTTTATGATATGCAGCCACAGCCAGGGGGTATGCTGCGCTACGGTATTCCTGAGTATCGCCTGCCAAAAGATGTGATGGACCGTGAAATCCAGCACGTCTGGGATCTGGGCGTTGATCTGCAATCCAATGTGAAACTGGGCGTGGACTTCACTGTAGATGACCTGTTCGCGCAGGGCTTCGATGCCATCTACCTGGCTATCGGTGCCTGGACGAGCAACCCTTTGAGCGTCCCTGGTGAAGATGCGGAGGGCGTAATCAACGCTATCGCATTCCTGGCCGACAAGGTTGAGGGTAAACCTGTGCCCGTCAAGGAGGGGCGCGAGGTTGTGGTACTCGGAGGTGGATTTACCACATTCGACTGCACTCGCACATCGCTGCGCCTGGGGGCAAAGGTACATACTGGCTATCGCCGCTCCGTCAAGGAGATGACGGCGACACCTGAAGAGATCGAAGATGCCGATGCCGAAGGCACCGAGCTGATGTTCTACGTCCAGCAGACTAGGGTGCAGGTTGAAGATGGGAAAGCAGTTGGCCTCGAATTTATCAAGAACAAGCTGGGTGAGCCGGATGCCAGTGGCCGTCGCCGCCCGGTGCCAATTCCCGGCTCCGAATTTACGATCAAGTGCGATACAATCATTCCTGCTTTCGGCCAGAATCCGGACGAGTCCGTTCTGGATGAAGAGTCGGGTGTGAAATGGACGAAACGCTCGACCATCCAGACCAACCCCTTCGATTATATGACCGATCGTTACGGTGTCTTCGCCGGCGGGGACGCGCAAATGGGCGCGAAGACCATTATCGAATGTGTTGCGCAGGGTAAACTGGGGGCGCGCTCGATCAATGCTTTTTTGAGCGGTGAAGATATGCAAGAGGTGGCGCGCCGCCTGGAACTCGAAGAACGCAAGCCCGACCTGTTCGATATCGTACCCTACAAGCCGGTTGAGCCTAAGGTCAAGATGCCAATGTTGCCTTATGAGGAGCGCAAACGCAGCTTTGAACTGATCGAACTGGGCTACCTGCAAGAGCAGGCGCAGCGCGAGGCGGCTCGCTGCTTGCAGTGCGCCTGTCCTGCAGCCGGGCAATGCGATCTGCAAAAGTACAGCATCGAGCATGGACTGGCTGATAACCGCTTCCATGATGGCGAGCCGAGTGACTATCACGACTATGAGCTTGACCTGTCGCATAGCTTCATCCTGCGCGATCCCAATAAGTGCATCAACTGCACGCAGTGCGTGCGCGTCTGCCATGATGTGATCGGACCCGACTGCTACGGCATGTTCGGCAAGGGCTTCGATACCATCGTTGCGACGCCGTTCAACGTCAGCTTGCACGATACGGACTGCGTTTCCTGCGGCGCGTGCGTGCAGGTCTGCCCGACCGGCTCGTTGATGATGGCCGAACGCACGCTCAAACGCTACGCCTTCGCGCTTGATCGCTGCATCTTCTGCGGCGACTGCGTAGAGGTTTGTCCTCACGGCGCGCTCGGTGAGACCCCGAACTTCGAACTGTCATTCTTCAACCGTTTCGGTGAGGATGTCACGCTGGAGAAGGGCGACCTGGCTGTTGCTCCCAACTACCTGGTGCGCCAGCGCCTGCCACGCGGTAAAAAGGATGTGCCTGTGATGAGTCCGCTGGTACGGCCACTGCCGGCCAGGGGAATCAGGGAGTAAAACTATGTGTAGGGACGCGATTGATCGCGTCCCTACTGGCACAATAAAGCAATAAATTGTAATGCTCAGACATGGTACAATATTTATACCCTGAACATCTTTCAAAGTCGAGGAGAATCAAGGTATGGCATTGCAGCGCAGTCGGCATATTCTTCGTTTTCCCGCAGGTTTTTTGTGGGGGACTGCTTCTTCTTCTCATCAATGCGAGGGTGGTAACACCAACAATCAGTGGTATCGCTGGGAACAAACAGGTCATATCCTTACCGGAGAAACGAGCGATGATGCCGCGAACTGGTGGGAGGACGCCGAACAGGATTTCGACCTGGCTGAACAGATGGAGAATAACGCGCTGCGGCTGAGCATCGAGTGGAGTCGCGTCGAACCTGCAGAAGGCCGGTGGGA
>Ga0307372_10004493_pt1 | contig 21455 bp, 22 predicted proteins | sample OX1MG_FD_202533 | JGI IMG/M metagenome (GOLD analysis project Ga0307372, IMG submission 202533) | Soil microbial communities from Risofladan, Vaasa, Finland - OX-1 | ecosystem: Environmental > Terrestrial > Soil > Coastal area > Acid sulfate soil | place: Finland: Risofladan, Vaasa | collected...
CCCGGTCCCTCCCCGCCCGGGTGGGCGGGGACGCCTCTGCGGCCCGGTGCCTCAGCCGATCATCTCCTTGACCTGGGCGATGACGTCGGTGGCGGTCTGGTCGCCCGTGGGCACGGGCACCACCTGGAGGTGGCTCACCCCGGCCTCCTTGAAGGCGGCGACGCGCTCGGCCACGTAGCCGGCCGGTCCGCACAGCGACATCGACTCGAGCAGCTCGTCGGGCACGAGGGCCTCGGCCTCGGCCTTCTTTCCGTCGAGGTAGAGGTCCTGGATCTTGGCCGCCTCCTCCTCGTACCCGTAGCGGCGGACCACGTCGTTGTAGAAGTTCCGCCCCTTGGCGCCCATGCCGCCCACGTACAGCGCCACCATCGGGCGGGCCAGGTCGCGCAGCCCGATGACCTCGTCGCCCTCGCCGATGGCGACCATGCCGCCCACCGTGATCTGCAGCGGGTCGAGCGACGGGTCCCGCTTGGCGGCACCCTCCGCCAGGGACTCGCCCCAGACCTCGTGGGCCTTCTCCGGCACGAACAGCATGGGGATCCAGCCGTCGGCGATCTCGGCGGTCATGGCCACGTTCTTGTGGCCGAGGGAGGCGACCCAGATCGGGATGCGGGACCGCACGGGCCGGCCGATGATCTTCAGGGCCTTGCCGAGGCCGGTGCCCTCGCCCTCCGGCAGCGGCATGTCGTAGTAGCGGCCGTGGTGCTCGAGGGGCGCCTCGCGGGCCCACACCGTGCGGCAGATGTCGACGATCTCGCGGGTCCGGCCCAGCGGGGCGTCGAAGGGCACCCCGTGCCAGCCCTCGACGACCTGAGGCCCCGACGAGCCGAGTCCGAGGTGGAACCGACCCTCGGACAGGGCGTCGACGCCGGCCGCGGTCATGGCGATCAGGGTCGGCGTCCGGGTGAAGATCGGCAGGATGGCCGAACCGATCTCCACCCGCTCGGTCAGCGCGGCGAGATACCCCATCTGGCTGGGGCCGTCGATGCCGTAGGCCTCGGCGACCCAGACCAGGTCGAGCCCGGCCTTCTCCATCTCCGCCACCTGGGCCGCCGACTTCCGGAAGCCTCCGGCGTAGCTGAGCATCGTGCTGATCTTCATCGTCGTCCCCTGTCGGATCGCGTGCGCCCGAGACTCTACGCCGGTGCCCGTGACGGGCGCGCCCGCCCGGCCGGTCAGGGGAGCGGAGGGGCGAACCGTACGCTCATCGACTGGCTGGCGGTGGCCAGCAGCCGTCCCGACTCCGACCACAGGAAGGCGGTGCCCTGCCCGTACCCGTCGGCCAGCGCCTGGATGCGGATGTCGCACAGCACCCACTCGGTCGGCTCGAGCCGGACGACCCGGAGCGTGTTGTCCAGGCTCCGCGACAGGGTCCGGCGGCCGAGGGGCTGGGCCATGCCCCCGGTGACGTAGTCGCCGAGGATCGCCAGCGTGGCCGCCGAAGGCTCGAGGTGGCCGGGCACCCGGGCCCACAGCGCGCTGTCCGGCTCGCCGGGCGTGCCCTCGCCCGAGCTGATCTCCTCGAAGGTGCGCCCCTTGGCCACCCGGACGTCGATCCGGTCGAAGACCGACGCGGTGAGGAACGACGGCAGCCGCCGGGGCGGGCACGCGTCGGGCGGCGGAACGTCGGGCGGCCGGTCCCAGACCCCCTCGGCCTCCAGCGAGGCCGGCAGTCCGAGCGCGGCGTTGACGGTGAGGATCTCGGTGTCCCCGACCCGTCCGACGGCGCGGGCCTGGGTGACCCGGTGGCCCTCGGCGGCCGGCGTCACCGTCAGGTCGAGGGCGGCACCGGTGGGGGCGAAGGACAGGTACTGGGCGGTGGCCCACACGGTGGGCCGTCCGGAGGCGGCCTCGAGGGCGACCAGCGCGGCGCCGAGCCCGCACCCGCCGAACAGGAAGTTGCCGGGCGTCGTGACCTCGGGGACCACCTCGAGCCGCCAGTGCAGCGGGTCGCCCCGTTCCTCCATGCCGAGGAACTCGCGGGCGTCGGTCATCGGGGTCCCCCGGCCGGGGACGGGCTCAACTGCGCGGGACCTGCGCCCACGGCAGCTCCTTGTCCACGCGCACGTCGCCGGGGAGCCCGAGGATGCGCTCGCCCAGGATGTTGCGCTGGATCTCGGAGGTGCCACCCTCGATCGAGTTGGCGCGGGACCGCAGGAAGAACTTGCGCGACGTGCCGGGGGGCCCGACCAGGCCCAGCACGTCGGACCGGCGCATCTCGTAGTCGTAGCCGACCAGGGCGTCGGCGCCCTGCACGTCGATGCAGAACTCGAAGATGCGCTTGTTGACCTCGGCGAACATCAGCTTGGCGATCGAGCCCTCGGGCCCGGGGTTCCCGGCCTTGCGGTTCTGGGCGGCCCGCATGTTGGTGAGCCGCAGCGCCTCCATCTCGACCCACAGCTGCAGGAGCCGGTCCCGCTCGACGGCGGTGGCACGGTCGCCCTTGGCCTGGAAGACCCGGACGGCCTCCGCGATCGACCCGGAGCCCCGGGGCGGGGCACCGCCCCCGCCGCCGATGGTGGTCCGCTCGTTGGACAGCGTGGTCATGGCGACCCGCCAGCCCTCGCCCACGTCGCCGATCCGGTCGGCGTCGGGGACGCGCACCTCGGTCAGGTAGACCTCGTTGAACTCGGCCTCGCCGGTCATCTGGCGCAGGGGACGCACCTCGACGCCGGGCGCGTGCATGTCGAGGGCGAAGTAGGTGAGGCCCTTGTGCTTGGGGGTGTCGGGATCGGTGCGGGCCACCAGCATCCCCCGGTCGGCGATGTGGGCCAGCGTGTTCCACACCTTCTGCCCGGTGATGACCCACTCGTCGCCGTCGCGCACCGCCCGGGTGGCCAGACCGGCCAGGTCGGAGCCGGAGCCCGGCTCGCTGAACAGCTGGCACCACGCCGACTCGCCGGTGAAGGTCCGGCGCAGGAGGCGGGCCCGCAGCTCGTCGGAGCCGTGGGTCACCACCGTGGGGCCGGCCATGGTCAGCCCGAAGAACTCCCGGGCGCCCATGGGGGCGGCCCCGGCCTCGGCCACCCGACGGTCGACGATGCGCTGGAGGTTGGGCGGCAGGCCCATCCCCCCGAGCCCCTCGGGGAACGAGATCCAGGCCAGGCCCAGGTCGAACTGGCGACCCCGGAACTCCTCGGCCGTCACCGCCTTCGGGTCGAGCTCCTCCAGGAGCTGGGTGGTCCGTTCGTCGACGAGCGCGGTGTCCTCTGCCATGCACGAAACATACCGCCCGGCACCGGACGTGTCCCCGGCGGGCGGAAGGGACCGCCCTCAGGGCTGGAGGCGCTCGAGGCGCCACCGGTCGCCGTCGGCCTCGTAGCGGACCCGGTCGTGCAGGCGGTCGACCCCCTGCTGCCAGAACTCCCAGGCCCGGGGGGTGAGGCGCCACCCGCCCCACCACGGCGGCCGGGGCACGTCCCCGTCGGCGAATTCGGCGGTCCAGTGCGCGACCCGGGCGTCGAGCGCCCGGCGGTCGGCCACCGGCCGGCTCTGGTGGGAGGCGTGGGCACCGATGCGGCTGCCGAGGTTCCGGGTGGCGTAGTAGGCGTCGGACTCGGCCTCGGTCGTCCGGGTCACCGGGCCCTCGATGCGCACCTGGCGTCCGAGCGGCTCCCAGTAGAAGAGGAGCGCCGCCTCGGGGTTGACGGCCAGGTCGCGGCTCTTGCGCCCGTCGTAGTTCGTGTAGAAGACGAACCCGTCGTCCCCCCAGGACTTGAGCAGGACCATGCGCACCGACGGCCGCCCGTCGGCGTCCGCGGTGGCGACGGCCATCGCCTCGGGCGCGTCGACCACCTCCGAGGCCCGTGCGTACCACCGGCCGAACTGGGCGAGGGGGTCGGGGTCGACCGTGCGCTCGTCGACGGTTCCGTCGCCGGGCCGGAGCGCCCGCCCGGCACCCGTCGGGAGCGGGTCGCCGGCGGTCGGGTCCATCTCCCCGACCCTAGCGACGGGATCCCCCGGGCGCCGTCGCCGCCGGGGGCCCGCCGTGGCCCACCGGCGCTGGCTAGCGTCCGGGACGTGCCGACCACCATCGACATCGCCGCCGAACGGGCCGCCACCCCCGGATGCGCGACGGTGGTGCACCTGAACAGCGCCGGGGCCGCGTTGGCGACGGCGGCCACCGTCGCCACCGTGGTCGACCACCTCCACCTCGAGGCGGCGGTGGGCGGGTACGAGGCGGCGGCGGCCGTGTCCGACCGCCACGCCGCGGTGGCCGCGTCGGCCGCTCGGCTGATGGGCGCCCGACCCGACGAGGTGGCCCTCACCGGGTCCGACACCGAGGGGTGGACGAAGGCCCTGTGGGGGCTGGCCCTCGGGGGCGGGCTGCCGGCCGGGCGCCGCATCCTGGTCGACCGCCAGTCCTACGACAGCCACTACATGGGCCTGCTCCAGGTGTGCGAGGTCACGGGGGCCTCGCCGTCCGTCGTGCCCGCCGGCGCCGACGGGACCATCGACCTCGCAGCGCTGGCCGACGAGCTCGCCGTCGGGGACGTGGCCCTGGTCAGCGCCACCCACGTCGGCACCCACCGCGGACTGGTCAACCCGGTCGAGGAGGTGGGGGCGCGCTGCCGGGACGCCGGGGTCCTGTTCTTCCTCGACGCCTGCCAGAGCCTCGGGCAGCTGCCGGTCGACGTCGGTCGCATCGGGTGCGCCGTGGCCACCGCCACCGGGCGCAAGTGGCTGCGGGGTCCCCGGGGAACGGGCCTCCTCTACGTCCGGTCCGACCTGGTCGGCTCGCTCCGCCCCCCCGGGATCGACGGGTCCTCGGCCCGGTGGGAGGACGCCGGCCACTATCGGCTCGAGGCGGGGGCGGCCCGGTTCATGCCCTTCGAGTCCCCCGTGGCCCTCCACCTCGGCCTCGGAACCGCGATCGACCACGCCCTGGCCCTCGGCATCGACGCCATCGCCGCCCGGGTGGGGTACGTCGCCGGGTACCTCCGCGACCGGCTCGGCACGCTGGACGGCGTGGCCGTCCACGACGGCGGCACCCGTCGCAGCGGGATCGTCACCTTTACCGTGGACGGGGTGACGCCGGCCGACACGAAGGCGGCTGCTGCCGCGGCCGGGATCAACGTCTCGGTGACCGACGCCGGGGCGGCCCGCTTCGACATGGGTGGCGACCGGCCGGAGTCGGTGGTGCGGGCCTCGCCCCACTACCTCTCGACGGAGGACGAGTGCGACCGGCTGGTCGAGGTCGTGGCCGGCCTGGCGCCGGCCTGACCCGTCCCCGTCCGCACGCGGCGGGGCGCGGCGCGGACCGCTGCGGTTGCGGCCCGGTTTCCGGTCCCGGTCAGGGGAGGCGCCGGAGCTCGCCGGTCAGGTGGAGGGTGAAGGCCTGGCCGACCGCGGCCATCGAGAGCTCGTAGCGGAGGGCGTCCCCGTCGACCGTGAGGACCCGCTCGACCACCGTGACCTCCTTGGCCGTGGGGGTCCGGGCCACGTCGGTGGACCGCAGACGCACCACGCCGGCCGACACGGTGCCCGCCAGGACCTCGGCGATGCCGGTCGGCTGGGCGATCACCGCCTCGGCCCGGTCCGGCCCGACGATGCGCCAGTAGCCGGTCTCGGTGTGGAGCGGCCGGCCGTCGACGGCGTCGGACGTCGTCTGCCCGTAGGCGAGGAACGGCCGGCCCGTGTGGGAGAACGTCACGGTCTCCCCGTAGTCGAACGGCTCGATCGTCGGGTACACGCCGTGGCCCCCGCCGGTCCAGGTCCCCACCAGCGCGGCGAGGGGGGCGATGGCGGGGTGGAGCTCGGCGGTCACCTCACGAGCATGGCAGCTCGGCGCCCGGCGTGCGGACGGGGTCCGGGGGGTCACGCGGCCCCGTGCCCCACGGCGGCGAACCCGGCGGCGCGGTCGACCTCGTCCCACCGGCGCCGCACCCATGCCGGGCGGGTGTCGCGGCCCGCCGTGGCCAGGACGTCGGTGCGCCAGCGCGCCTCCAGCCCGTCCGCGGCGGCGAACGCCCCGGCCGACCCCGGCGGGTCGGCGGCCCACTCGGCCTCGACCGCGTCCCGCTCGGACCGGTAGCGGGCCAGTCGGGCGTCGTAGGCGGCCAGCACCGCCCGGTGCAGCAGCTCGTGGCGCCACCACAGCGCGGACGGGTCGAACCGTTCGGTCGGCGCCGGCCCGAGGTCGACGGGCGCACCCACGGCGACCGGCTTGAAGACCGAGGTGCACGGGGCCGCGGTGCCGGTCGCCCAGTGCCGGGTCCCGCCGCGCAGGTCGGCGACCCACGAGGCCGTCGTCTGGCTGGACGCCAGGACCCCGCCGGCGTGGACGCACGGTGCGCCGAGGCCACCGTGGGCCCGCGACCACCGGGGCGACGGCCCGTCGCCGTGGCACCGCAGTGCGGCCATGAGGTCGAGGGGCCCGGTGGCCGAGCCGGCCAGGGGCTCGGTGACCGCCCGCCGGCGGCCTGCCGCCGACACCCACGTCCTGGCCCGCCGCGCGTGGGCCCGGGCGAATGCGGGGATCGACAGGCCGTTGGAGATGGAGCGACCCGGACCCCGGACCACCTCGGTGGCCCACTCCCGTCCCGCCGTCTCGACGACCACGGCACCGTCGGGGTCGGCCACCAGGAAGCTGTTGTCGTAGGTGAACCCGGGGCGCTCGTGGCTGCACGGCCCACCCTGACCGTGGCGCTCGAGCAGGTCGACGAGTACCCCCACGGCCCCCTCCGCGGTGGTGGCGCGTTCCAGGGCCAGGCGGAGCAGGTCCATCCCCAGCAGCGCCGGCGGCCCGGCGGGGCCACGGGTGAACACGGCCTCGTTGCCGATGACCACGCCGTGCTCGTTGGTCCCCATCTCGGCACCCCACATCCACCACGGCCGCGACAGCAGCACGGCGTGGGTGCGGGCCACCTGCGGGACGGAGGTCCAGGTGCAGGTGACCGACGACCCGGTGGGGTGGTCGGCGGCGGGTACCCAGTCGAGCACCTGGGCCTCGTTCGGGTCCCGGTCGCTGTTCTTGGCGAAGAGGAGCCCGTCCGGCGTGACCGTCACCAGCGTGTCGCACACGGGTGGTCGCTCCCCCGCTCAGGCCGGACCGGCCGCCGGGCAGCCGGCCACGTGGTCGTCGACGACGCCCACGGCCTGGAGGTAGGCGTAGACGATCGTCGGGCCCACGAAGGTGAACCCGCGTCGCTTCAGGTCCCTGCTGATCCGGTCCGACAGGTCGGTGGTGGCGGGCAGCCCGGCCGTCGGCGCCCGGCGGTGGACCACCGGGGTCCCGTCGACCCACTGCCACAGGAAGGCGTCGAAGGAGCCGAACCCGTCCTGCACGTCCAGGAACGCCCGGGCGTTGCGCACCGTGCCCCGGATCTTCAGCCGGTTGCGCACGATGCCCGGGTCGGCCAGCAGCGCCGCGAGCTTCGCCTCGTCGTAGGCGACGATGCGCGCCGGGTCGAACCCGTCGAGGACGACCCGGTAGCGCTCGCGCTTGGCCAGGACGGTGGACCACGACAGCCCGGCCTGCGCGCCCTCGAGCACGAGCTGCTCGAACAGGTGGCGGTCGTCGTGGGACGGCACGCACCACTCGGTGTCGTGGTAGGCGCGCATCGCCTCGGAGCTCTCCGCCCACGCACAGCGGACGCCGCCCGTCGTGGTCTCCGGGGTCACGGGCGCACCCTACCGGCGGCGGCGGGGTCCGGGCCGGGCCGCGGCGGCCGGATCAGCCGCCCGAACTGCCGGGGAGCGCGCCCACCATGCTGGAGATGTCCACGGTCTGGTCGGCCGGGGGCGGCGCCACGTCGACCGGCGCGCCGAAGTCGAAGAACTCGACGGTCACCCCGACGTCGATCTTGGTCCCGCCCGCGGTCATCGCCTCCTGGAGCGACTCCCGTCGGATCTGGCCCTGGGCATCGATCCAGACGTCGACCGGCAGGAGCGAGGAGGTCCCGAGCTCCGACTGCAGCTTCTGGAGCGCCGACCGCACGGCCGGGCTCCGGTTCTGGTCTGCCTTGGACACGTCGATGGTGGCCGAGTACTCGGTGGTCGGCACCCCGCGGACGGTTGCCGGGCCGACCGTGGTGACACCTTGCGCAGATACGGCCTGGAGGTAGGACAGGCTGTCCGTCGGCACGTTGGCGGAACCGGTGAGCTGCGAGAAGCTCGCCCCGAGCGCAGAGGTGATCGCAGGGGAGTCGAGGTCGATCGACACCCAGGACTTGCCGGCCGGCAGTGCCGTGCCCGGCCTGGACGGGAACTGCAGGTAGAGCATCGGGTTGAGGAGCCGCATGTTCATCGGTCCGATCGAAGGGACGGACATCGAGAACGACGCGGCGCCCGTGGTGAAGTCGACCTGCCCGGTCCCATGGACGGCGACCGAACCGTTCGCGGTGCCACGGACCGTCTCGTCGAGCGACATCGAGGCCGTCCTGGCCGCCACCGTCCTCTGGTAGGCGGTGAGCACCGCGTCGGGGGACCTGCCCGGCGCCGAGGCGGCCGTGCCGCCCGTCGAGGATGCGGCACCCCCGCAGCCGGCCAGGAGCAGTGCCGCCCCGACCGTCCCCGCCGTCCATCGCGTCCGACTCGTCATGTCCGCCTCCTCGTCCCGGGTCCCGCGCCTGGGCCCCGTGTCCGAATGTAGCCCCGGACCGCTCCCGCAGATGGACGAGGCACCGCGGCGCGAGGATGGGCCATGGACTCCGAGCTCCTCCACCTCGACGTCGGTGACCGGCTCGTGGTCGACCTCACGGCCGAGGTCGGCCGGTTCTGCCGGGGTCGGGGCGACGGTCTGGTCCACGTCTTCGCCCCGCATGCCACCGCCGGCCTCGCCCTCCTCGAGGTCGGCTCGGGGTCGGAGGCGGACCTGGCCGACGCGCTGGCCCGCCTGCTCCCCCGCGACGACCGCTACCGGCACCGCCACGGAGCGGCCGGCCACGGTGCCGACCACGTGCTGCCCGCCCTGGTCTGCCCGTCGGTGACCGTCCCCGTGCTCGACGGCGCACCGCAGCTCGGCACCTGGCAGAGCGTGGTGCTGGTCGACACCAACGGGGACAACCCGCGGCGCACGGTGCGCCTCAGCTTCCTCGCCGGCTGAACCCGGACGCCGGGCCCCCACGCGGCCGGCCGGCTACCCGACGGTGAGTCCCGATGCCTCGAGCCGGGCCCGGACGGCTTTCAGGTGGGTGCGGCGCTCCTTCAGCACCAACCGGTAGCCGGGGTTGTCGGTGTCGGCGATCTCGAGGGAGAGATCCCCGAGCGACCCGTCGAGCAGGTCGCGCAGCTCGGTCGCCTCCGTTTCGCTGAGCGTCAGTTGCATGGTCGTGGTCTCCTCGTGTGCGACGTGGCCCCGTCGGGGGGACGCGTCCATCTTCGGACCGGTGCGGCACGGGCGGACAGGGCCGAAGGTCCCTTCGGCCCCGCGGGGTCGCTGCATCTGCTATCGGGTGGGTCGATTGACACCCGCGGCGCCGACCCGATAGACGGGTGCGATGATCCTCCAAGGCAAGACCGTAGTGGTGACCGGCGTGGGCGGGGGCCTGGGGCGCGAATGCACCGCCTCCGCCCTGCGCGACGGTGCGAACGTGGTGATCGCGGCCCGCACGGCCGACACCCTCACCACCATCGCCGGCGAGCTCGACCCGACGGGCGAGCGGATCGCGTCCCGGGTGACCGACATCACCGACGCCGACTCGTGCGCCGGGCTCGTGGACCTGGCCAGGGAGCGCTTCGGCGGCGTCGACGCCCTCGTGCAGGTGGCGGCCTTCGAGAACGCCTGGGGCGGCCTCTACGACATGAAGTTCGAGGACTGGCGTGCCGCGTTCGACACCAACGTGCTCGGCGCCATCAACGTGATCCGCCCCGCCGCCGCGGCCATGAAGGAGGGCGGGGGTGGCGCCGTCGTCCTCATCGGCTCCCAGTCGATGTTCGCTCCCCAGATGCCCCAGGGCGGGTACGCCGCCTCGAAGAGCGCCCTCCTGTCGGCCATGTACTACCTGTGCGACGAGCTCGGGCCGGACAACATCCGCTGCAACATGGTCATCCCCTCGTGGATGTGGGGGCCACCGGTGGAGATGCTCATGAACTGGCGGGCGAAGAACGAGGGCAAGACGGTCGAGGAGGCGCTCGACGACGTGGTCGGGAAGTTCCCGCTCCGCCGGATGACCGAGGACGGCGAGGTCGCCGACGTCGTGGCCTTCTTCGCCTCGGACCGGGCCAAGGCGGTCACCGGTCAGTACCTGCTCGTCAACTCCGGCGAGATGTTCCGGTGAGCGCCCCCAAGCGCGTCGTGGTGTGGGGCACCGGGTTCGTCGGCCGGATGGTGATCCCCGAGATCCGGGAGCACCCCGGCTTCGAACTGGTGGGCGTGGGCGTGGCCGACCCCGGCAAGGTCGGCCGGGACGTCGGGGACATCTGCGGCGTCGACCCGATGGGCGTCACCGCGACCGACGACCTCGACGCCCTGATCGCCCTGGCCCCCGACGCACTCGTGCACTACGGGCCGACGGCGGCCAGGGCCGACGACAACATCCGGCACATGGGCGCCTTCCTGCGCGCCGGCATCGACGTGTGCTCGACCGCCATGACCCCCTGGGTCTGGCCGCACATGACGCAGAACCCGCCGTCGTGGATCGATCCCATCACCGAGGCCTGTGCCGCCGGCGGGGCCTCGTGCTTCACGACGGGCATCGACCCCGGGTTCGCCAACGACCTCTTCCCCATGACCCTCATGGGCCTGTGCAGCGAGGTCCGCCAGGTCCGCGCCCTCGAGATCCTCGACTACATCAACTACGAGGGCGACTACGAGGTCGAGATGGGTATCGGCATGCCGCCCGACTACACCCCGATGCTCGAGCACACGGAGATCCTGGCCATGTCGTGGGGCGGTACCGTCCCGATGATGGCCCACGCCGTCGGCGTCGAGCTCGACGCCATCACGTCGACGTGGGAGAAGTGGGTCACCCCCACGGCCATCACCACGGCCAAGGGTGTCATCGAGCCGGGCAACGTGGCGGCCATCCGGTTCACCATCAACGGCATCGTGGGCGGCGAGGCCCGGATCTGCCTCGAGCACGTCAATCGGGTGGGCCAGGACGCCGCCCCCGACTGGCCCCGCGGCAACGAGAACGACGTGTACCGGGTGGTGGTCGACGGGACCCCGTCGATCACCCAGGAGACCGCCTTCCGGTTCACCGACGGGAGCGGCCGCGACGCGGCGGCGGCCGGGTGCTTCGCCACCGGCATGCGCGCCCTCAACGCCGTCCCGTACGTCAACGAGCTGCCCGCCGGATGGGTGACCGCGCTCGACCTGCCGCTCATCCCCGGGGTGGGCACCATCCGCTGACCGACCGGTACCCGACCGGACCGGACCGGACCGTCCACCACCCACGACCCACCACCCACGAACCCCCGAAACCAGGAGCGCCCCCATGACCCCCGAGGACCTCGTCGAGATCGAACTGATCAAGCGCCTCAAGTACCGCTACCTCCGCAGCATCGACCAGAAGCTGTGGGACGAGCTCGAGACCTGCTTCGTCCCCGAGGCCACCGCCCGCTACGGCGGCGGGCTCTACGAGTTCGCGAACCGCGACGACATCCTGACGTTCTGCCGCGATTCCATGGGGGCCACCACCTTCCTGAGCAGCCACCGGTGCCACCATCCCGAGATCGACCTGGTCGGCCCGGACGAGGCCACCGGGACCTGGGCGCTCGAGGACACCGTGATCCTCACCGACTACCAGCTCACCATCCAGGGGGCGGCGTTCTACGAGGACCGCTACGTGAAGCGGGACGGCGAGTGGAAGATCCTCCACACCGGCTACAAGCGGTCCTTCGAGGAGCTCGTCCCGCGGGCGTCCATCGAGGGCATCCGCCTGACCGCCGAGTGGTGGGCCACCGACGGGCGCTCGACGCTCGGCTCGTAGGTCCGCTGGTCCACAGGTCCGTCGGCGGATCTCCCGTCCGCGGATCAGGCCGTCCGCGGATCAGGCCGTCGCGTCGGGGCCGAGGGGCCAGGTCACGGCCGTCAGCTGCTCCGACAGGTCCCACAGCCGGCGGGCCGTTTCGGCGTCGAGGGCCCGGGGGGCCGGCGTGTCGACGGCCGGGTGGCCCCGCAGGTGCTGGAACCCGTCCGGTCCGATGTAGGTGCCGCCGGCGACGTCCTGCGTGGCGGCATACAGCGTGGGCAGAGCGCCCATGGCGGCGCTCTGGGCGACGAGTCGGTTGCCGAGGGCTCCGGCGACGTTGGCGATCGGGCTGCCGGTGCGCCGCTGCAGGTCGGTGGCGGCGTAGCCCGGGTGGGCGGCGACGGCCCGCACCGCCGAGCCCGCCGCGGTCAGGCGCCGCTCGAGCTCCAGCACGAAGAGCAGGTTGGCCAGCTTGGACTGCGAGTACGCCGCCCACGGCCGGTACCGGCGGCGCTCCCCGTTGAGGTCGTCGAGGTCGATCCGTCCGTTGCGGTGCAGTCCGGACGACACGACGACCACCCGGTCCGTGACCCGGGGGAGCAGCAGGTTCGTCAGAGCGAAGTGACCCAGGTGGTTGGTCCCGATCTGCAGCTCGAACCCGTCGGTGGTGCGGCGCTCGGACGTGGCCATGACCCCGGCGTTGTCGATCAGGAGGTCGACCGAACCGTCGGTGGCCTCGGCGAAGGCCCGCACCGAGGCCAGGTCGGCCAGGTCGAGCCGCCGCACCGTCACGTCGCCGACCATCCCCTCGGCGGCGGCCCGGCCCTTGGACACGTCGCGCACGGCCAGGGTGACCGCGGCACCGGCGCGGGCCAGCTCGAGGGCGGTCACCCGGCCGATCCCGCTGTTGGCTCCGGTGACGACGGCGGTGCGCCCCGTCAGGTCCGGAAGGTCGGCGGCGGTCCAGCGGGAGGTGGTCATGGCGCCAACGTACGCCGCTACGACAGGGTGGCGCCGTCCATGCGCAGGTCCGCCCCGTTCATGTGGGACGCCTCGTCGGACGCGATGAAGGCGATGGCTGCGGCGATCCCCTCGGGGGTCCCGAACGGCCCGAGCGGGGTCACCCGGCGCAGCAGCTTGGGGTTCGCTCCCTCGGGCAGGGAGAACGACAGGGTGATCGGCGTGTCGATCGCCCCCGGGCTGACGCTGTTGCACCGCAGCCCCTGCTCGGCGTACTCGACGGCCAGCTCGCGGGTCATGGCCAGGACCCCGCCCTTGGTGGCCGAGTAGGCGACCGCCCACGGCTGGCCGGCATGGGAGGCCGTGGACGCCAGGTTCACGATGTTGCCCTTCGAGGCCAGCAGGTGCGGGATCGACTCGCGGCACATCAGGAAGGTGCCGGTCAGGTTGACGGCGAGGAGCCGGTTCCACTCGTCGAGGGTGACCTCGTGGGCGTGGCTGAACGACAGGACGCCGGCCACGTTCACCAGCACGTCGAGCGAGCCCAGCGTCCCGAGGGCCCCGGACACGATCGCCCGGACCCCCGCCTCGGTCGACACGTCGCCCGGCAGGGCCGTGATCGACCCGGCCATCCCGCCGGCCTCGGCGGCGACGGCGTCGAGCGCACCGGCGTTGACGTCGACCGCCACCACGGCGGCCCCCTCCTCGGCCAGGCGCAGGGCCGTGCTCCGTCCGATGCCCGACGCGCCCCCGGTCACGAGCGCGTGGCGTCCACTGAATCGATCCATCGTCATGGCGGCACTGTAGGACGGATCCCGACCCGGGCGCGTCCCGCACCGGCGCCGGCCCCGCGCCCGCGGGCCGGTCGTGGGATGCTGTGCGGCGTCCCCGATCCGCCCCGAGGAGGCCACCTTGCCCACCGCTCGCGTCGACGGGGTCGACCTGTCCTACGAGTTGGCCGGGTCCGGCCCGCGGGTCCTGTTCTGCAACGGCTCCGGGGCCACCCTCGAGGGAACCCGGCCCCTCCTGGCGGCCGTCGCCCGGAGCGTCGAGCTGCTCGCCTTCGACCAGCGGGGGATCGGGGCCAGCGGTCCGGCGCCGGCGCCCTACGGAATGGCCCGGCTGGCCGCCGACGCCCTGGGCCTGCTCGACGCCGTGGGATGGGACACCGCAGCGGTGGTCGGAGTGAGCTTCGGCGGCATGGTGGCCCAGGAGCTGGCCGTCACCGCCCCCGAGCGCGTCGAGCGCCTGGCCCTCCTGTGCACCTCGCCGGGCGGCGCCGGCGGCTCCTCCTACCCCCTGCACGAGCTCGAGGCGCTGCCCCCCGACGAACGGGCGGCGGCACGGGCCCGGCTCCTCGACGAGCGGTTCGACGGGCCGTGGCTCGACGCCCACCCCGGCGACCGGGCCCTCGTCGACCTCCTGGCCGCCCCCGGACCCGACGACGACCCGGCCGTGGAGGCCGGACGGCGGGCCCAGCTCGAGGCCCGGCGGGGGCACGACGTGTGGGACCGCCTCCCGTCCGTCGCCTGCCCGACGTTCGTGGCCTGCGGGCGCTACGACCCCATCGCCCCGCCGGCCAACGCCGAGGCCATCGCGTCCCGCATACCCCGCACCGTGCTCCGCGTCTACGAGGGCGGCCACGCCTTCTTCGTCCAGGACAGCGGCGCGCTCGTCGACCTCCGCACCTTCCTGCAGGAGGGCGCCGGCACGGTGGGGACGCGGCGTTGAGCCCGCCGGGGACCGGCGCCGCAGCGCCGACCCGTCCCGAGGAGGTCCCGGTGTCGGGCCGCTGTGACGAACAGTTCGCCCCCGTGCGCCACGAGTTCGTCCGGAACTTCGTCGAGCGCGGCGAGGTCGGGGCCGGCGTGACGGTGCTGGTCGGCGGCGAAGTCGTCGTCGACCTGGCCGGCGGATGGACGGACGGGGCGCGTACGGCCACGTGGCGGTCGGACACGCTGGTGGACGTCTACTCGGTCGGCAAGGCGGTCGTCGCCCTCCTCGCCCTCCAACTGGTCGACCGGGGCGTCCTCGGCCTCGACGAACCGGTGGCGACGGTGTGGCCCGAGTTCGCCGCCGAGGGCAAGGGATCGGCCACCGTCCGCCACGCCCTGTGCCACCGTGCCGGCGTGCCGGCCATCCGTGGCCTGCTCACCGACGAGGACCTCTGGGACTTCGCCACCATGACCGACGCGCTGGCCGCCACCGAGCCGTGGTGGGAGCCGGGGACGCGCCACGCCTACCACACGAACACCTACGGCCACCTGATCGGCGGCCTCATCCACCGGGCGACGGGCGAGCTGCCGGGGACGCGGCTGCGCACGGTCGCCGACCGGCTCGGTGCCGACATCTTCTTCGGGGTGCCCGACGCCGAGCAGGACCGGTGCGCCGAGGTCCTGTGGGCGCTCGGCGGAGGCCCACCGGTGGTGGACGTCGACGCCCTCTCGGGCGACGAGCTGATGGTGCAGCTCAGCTACTTCAACCCGCCCGGCTACTCGTCGGTCGGCGTCGTCAACACCCGCGCCTGGCGGTCCACCCAGATCCCGTCGACGAACGGCCACGCCACCGCGGCCGGCGTGGCCCGGGTCTACCAGGGCCTGCTCGAACCCGGGCTCCTGCTGTCGCCGTCGCTCCTGGCCGAGGCCGCCTCGCCCCAGTCGGTCGGCTTCTGCCCGGTCCTCGGCGAGGAGGTGGTGTTCGGCCTGGGGTTCACGCCGACGACGCCGCGGCGGCGGTTCGGCCCCAACCCCTCCAGCTTCGGCCACTTCGGAACCGGCGGCGCCGTGGGGTTCGCCGACCCGGAGGCCGGCGTCGCCTTCGGGTACGCCATGAACCACGTGATCCCCCGGTGGCAGAGCAGCCGGAACCGGGCCCTGATCGACGCCCTCTACCGCTGCCTCTGACCCGGGCCCGCCCCGGCCGGCCGGAACGGGCCCGGGCACCGGCGAGGCACCCGTCTGGCAGTGTGGGCCCGTGCGCACCACGGACGTGCCGGGGCGGGACCGGCCATGAGGATCATCCACACCAGCGACTGGCACCTCGGCCGGCGGTTCGAGCGCGAGTCGCTCGAGGACGACCAGCGCGCCTTCCTCCACTGGCTCGCCGGCGTGGTGGCCGACGAACGGGTCGACCTCGTGCTCGTGGCCGGCGACGTCTACGACCGGTCGCAGCCGGCCGAGGACGCCGTGGCCCTGCTCGACGAGGGCCTCGACGGCCTGTGCGCCGCCGGCGCCCGGGTCGCCCTGATCCCGGGGAACCACGACAGTGCCCGGCGCCTCGGCTTCGGCGCCGGCCGCCAGGCGCTCGGAGGGGTCCACGTCTTCGCCGACGACCAGCACCCGCCGGTCCCCTGGGTCTTCGCATCGGGCGACGAGCGGGTCCGCATCCTGGCTGTCCCCTTCCTCGACCCCTACGGCGTCCCCGCGCCGAGCGACGCCGACGACGGGACGCCGCGCGCCCGCACGCACGAGCACGTCCTGGCCGACGCCCTCCGGTCGGGGCGGGCCCTCCTCGATCCGGGCGACCCGTCCCCCACCGTCTGCGTGGCCCACGCGTACGTGTCGGGCGCCGCCGAGTCCGATTCCGAGCGCGCCCTGGCGGTCGGCGGCAGCGACCGCGTCGATCCGGGCCTCTTCGCCGGGTTCGACTACGTGGCCCTCGGCCACCTCCATCGGCCCCAGCGCATCGGGGGCGACGACTCGGTCGCCTACTCCGGCTCGCCCCTCCCCTACTCCTTCAGCGAGGACCACCCGAAGTCGGTCCGCCTCCTCGAACTCGGGCCCGGCGGACTCACCGGCGTCCGCACCCTGCCGATCCCCGTCGGACGCCCGGTGACCACGCTCACCGGCACCCTCGACGAGCTGCTGTGCGACACGTCCCTCGACCGGTGGCTGGACCACTGGGTCGCCGCCCGGCTCACCGACGAGACGGTCCGGACCCAGCCGATGGAGCGGCTCCGCGCCCGCTTCCCCCACGCCGTCGCCCTCCGCTACGTCCCGATCGACGGGGGCTCCACGGTGGGGCGGGGGGCCGATCGGGCCACGGTCGAGGAGCAGCCCGCAGAGGACGTCGTCGTCCGGTTCCTGACCGAGCTCCGAGGCCGGGAGCCGGCGGCGTCCGAGCGCGACCTGGTCCGCGACGCGCTGGCGGCCGCCCTCGGGTCGGCGGACCGGTGAGGCCGCTCGCCCTCCGGCTGGAGGCCTTCGGCTCCTACGCCGGTGTCCTCGAGGTCGACTTCTCCCGGCTGGGCCGGCACGGCGTCTTCTCGATCACCGGACCGACCGGGGCGGGCAAGTCCACGATCTTCGACGCCATCGTCTACGCCCTCTACGACGACCTCCCCGGGTTCCGGACCGACAGCCACGTCCGGAGCCAGCACGCGGACGACGGGACGGAGACGTCGGTGACCCTCACGTTCGAGGCCGGCGGGCGGGAGTGGGTCGTCGAGCGGGCGCCGGCCCAGCTCCGGCCCCGCAGGCGGGGCGGCGGCCCCCCGGTGCTCGCCGACGCCCGGGTCACCCTGTACGAGGTCGGCGCCGACGGCGGTGCCCGCACCCGCAAGCAGGCGGTTGCCGACGAACTCCTCCACCTGGTCGGCCTGACCAAGGCCCAGTTCGAGCAGGTCGTGCTGATCCCCCAGGGGAAGTTCGAAGAGGTGCTGAAGGCCGACACCCGGGAACGGGGCGACCTGCTCGGCCGGCTCTTCCCGGTGGACGTGTTCCAGCGGGCGACCGAGGCGCTCAAGGAGCTGGCCTCCGCCCGGCGCACCGACTACGAGGGACTGCACGCCTCGGTCGCCGCACTCGTCGAGCAGATCCGCAGCGATCTGGTCGAGGCCTTCGGACGGGCACCCGGCGGCGTGGCCGTGCCGGCGCCCGACGATCCCTCCCTCGCACCGGACGGGTTCGATCCCCTGCTGCTCGAAGCGCACCGGGCCGCGCTCGAACGGCTGGCCGACGCACTCGGCGCCGCACGGGAGGCGGCCGGTACCGAGCTCGCGGTCGCCCGCACCCGGCGCCTCGACGCCGAGGCCCTGGCCGACCGCTGGGACCAGTGGCAGTCCGACCGGCGGGACGCCGGCGACTTCCCCGCGGCCGAGGTCGCCGACGGTCAGGAGCTCGAGGCGCTGGACCGTGCCCGCACGGTGGCCCGGATGGCCCCGGCGCTCGAGCAGTGGCGCGCCGCCACCGACGCGCTCGCCCGCGCCCGCGACGACGAGGCGCGGCTCCGGGCGGCGCTCGACCGCTCCTGGGTTGACGGGTACGGCAGGGCCGAGCTGGTCGATGCCGACGGCGCCGCCGCCCTGGCCAACCGCGTCGCCGCCGACGCCGAGCGGCTGGAGGCGGCCGACAGGATCCATACCGACCTCGTCCGGCGCGGGGCCGGACTCGACGCCGACGAGGAGGCGCTGGTGGTGCGCCAGGCGGCGGTCGACGCGTCCGCCGCCGGACTCCTCGATGCGGAGGCCGGCATCACGGCGTCGCAGCTGGCCCTGGACGCAGCCACCGGACGCACCGCCGGTCGGGGCGACGCCCAGGTCCGCGTGCACGAGCTGGACCAGGCGACCCGGGCCGCCACCCGGCGGGACGAGGCGCTGGCCGACGTCGGTCGGCTGCAGGCGGCGAGCGACGCGGCCGTCCGGGACGAGGACCGCGCCGCGGCACGGGTCATCGCGCTGCGGACGGCGTGGCGCGCCGGACTGGCCGGCCGACTGGCCGAGCACCTGGTGGACGGGGAGCCGTGCCCGACCTGCGGGTCGCCCGACCACCCGGTACCGGCCCGGCCGGCCGCCGATGCCCCGACCGACGAGGCGCTGGCCGGGGCGGAGGACGAGCTGCGGGCGCGGTCCGAGGCAGCGCGCTCGATCTCGGTCGAGCTGGCCGCGGCCGAGGCCACCGCCCGGACGGTCGCTGCCGGGGCCACCGGGGACGCCGCCGAGCTGTCGGAACGGTGGGACCTTGCCCGGTCGGAGCTGGCCGACTGCGTCGCCGCCGAGGTCGAGGCGGCGGAACTGCGCCGCGCCCTCGACGACGAACTGCGCACGCTGGTCGAACGTCGGGCCGCGGCCGCAGACGAGTCCGAGGCGCTCCGGGCGGACCGGGCCGCGCTCGGCGCCCGGCGCGACCAGTGGTCCGGCGAACGGGACGCCTTCGTGGCGGCCCACGGCGCCTTCGCGCCGACGGCCGACGCCGCGCTCGTCCGACGGCGCCTGGCCGACGACCTCACCCGGCTGGCGGCGACCCTCCGGTCGGCACACGAGGCGGGGGGTGCCGCCGGTCAGGGCCGGACCGCGCTCGGACCCACACTCGCCGAGTTCGGCGTCGACGGCCCGGCCGAGCTCGAACAGTGGGCGCGGCCGACCGACGAGATCGACGTCGAGGCCCGGGCACTGGCGGAACGCGCCGAGCAGCGCCGCGAGGTCGAGACCCGCCTGCGCCGGTACGAGGAGTCCGGGGGACCGGCGGAGCGCCCCGACCCCGGACCGTCGGCCGAGGCCGAGGACGCGGCGGCCGTTCGCCACGAGGACCTCGTCGGACGCCACGCCGTGGTGACCGCCCACCTCGCATCGATCGATGCCGCCCGGGCCGAGCTGTCCACCCGGGCCGGTGCCGTCGAGGAGGCCCGGCGCCTCAAGGAGGAGGCGGAGACGCTCTACGCGGCCTGCGCGGGCCAGGGCGCCGGTGCCATCGGCTCCCGGGTGTCGCTGCACACGTGGGTGCTCGCCTACTACCTCCGCCAGGTGCTCGCCCAGGCCAACCTCCGCCTCGACACCATGACCGCCGGCCGCTACGCGCTCGAGTTGAACGCGGAGTCCACCGACGGTCGCAAGGCGTCGGGCCTCGACCTCTCGGTCCTCGACGCCGAGACGGGTCAGCGCCGACCGGCCACCACCCTGTCGGGCGGCGAGACCTTCATGGCCGCGCTGGCCCTGGCCCTGGGCCTGGCGGACGTGGTCGCCGCCGGGTCGAACCACGTCATCGGCGCGCTCTTCGTCGACGAGGGGTTCGGGTCGCTGGACGGCGAGTCGCTGGACACGGTGATCGACGTGCTCCGGTCGCTCCAGGACGGGGGTCGGATGGTGGGCGTGATCAGCCATGTCCAGGACCTCCAGGACGCCCTCCCGAACGGAATCGCCGTCCGGTCGACCTCCCACGGGTCCCTGGCCACCGTCCACTACCCCGAGCCGTGACCACCGACCGTCCGGTCCGGCGAGTGCGCCGGCTGCTCGCCCTGGCGCCGGTCGCCGCGCTCGCCGCCTGCGGCGTCACGTCGTCGGCCCCCCGCCCGTCGGAGCCGACGACGACGACCGTGACGGGCGGCGCCGTCCCGGCCGCATCGCTCCCGGTCGGTCCCGGGTCCCGGGACGGCTACACGATCCAGGCACAGCCGGCTCCGGGGTCGTGCCACTACCGGTGGGTCGGGCCCGATCCCCTGCCGGACCCGACGTGCACCCCGGGCGCCACGAACCCCGGGGTGTCCCCGGCCGACCTCGCTTCGACCATCTGCCGGAGCGGATGGACGGCGTCGGTCCGGCCCCCGTCCGGCGTCACCCACCCCGAAAAGGTGGGGTCGGCCGCCGCCTACGGCTACACCGGCCCGTTCTCCACCGGCGAGTACGACCACCTGGTGCCGCTCGAGCTCGGCGGCGACCCCAACGACCCGGCCAACCTGTGGCTCGAGCCCAACGACCGGCCCGGGGCGACGTCGACCGCCAACACAAAGGACGCCCTCGAGAACCACCTGCGCTCACTGGTGTGTGCCGGTCGGCTGCCGCTGCGCGAGGCCCAGCGGGCGATCGCCACCGACTGGGTCGCCGCCCGGCAGCGCTACGGGACGTAGCCGGCACGGCGCAGGCCGAACGGGCGGCACGGTCGACCCCCGAGAGGTGTCTCCCGGAGGCCCGTTCGTGTACGGATTCCAGTAGAGTGCCTCCGTCATGGTCGCCACCCGAGCCCCCGAGCCGGCCGAGGCGCCCAAGCGCCGGCTGCCCATCCAGATCGCCAACGAGGCGAAGATGATCCGGGCGACGATCGAACTCCTGGGCGACCACCAGGTCGACGAGATCACCAGCCGGATGATCGCGCGCGATTCGGGCACGGCCACCAACTACATCTCGCGGTACTTCGGCGGGCGCGACGGCCTGTTCGTGGCCGTGGCCGCCGAACTCGGCCGGCAGATCAGCGACCTCGTCCGCTCGGAGCAGTCGGTCCTCGAGATCGACCGGCCCGGGAGCTTCGTGAGCCGGATCATGTCGATCCCCGAGGTCGCCATGTGGTTCAAGGTCTTCCGGTACCTCTCGAGCCGCAACCTGACCGGCGTCCGGCCGCACGCCAAGCCGGCCATCGTGACCGCCATCGAGGACTCCATCGAGCTGATCTTCGGCCTCGAGGGGGAGTACGTCCCGATCTGCGCCAACATCTTCCTGACCTACCTCATGGGGAACGCGGCCTTCGGCGACCTCCTCGGGACGACCGACGATCAGGCCGAGGACGCCCTCGCCGCCATGGGCACGTTCGTCACGATGCTGGTGGCGCAGGCGCGGGAGCAAGAGCGGGCGCAGGCGCGGGGTCGGGCTCCGGCCTGAGCCGGGGCAGTCGCCGGGGACGGGTCCCGCTCGAGGGCGACCGAGCCCCGGTCCGA
>Ga0307372_10004494_pt1 | contig 21455 bp, 11 predicted proteins | sample OX1MG_FD_202533 | JGI IMG/M metagenome (GOLD analysis project Ga0307372, IMG submission 202533) | Soil microbial communities from Risofladan, Vaasa, Finland - OX-1 | ecosystem: Environmental > Terrestrial > Soil > Coastal area > Acid sulfate soil | place: Finland: Risofladan, Vaasa | collected...
GACCGTCAGCGAGACGTGCCGCCTGCAAGGCCGCTCGATCTTCAGCTACCTGACAGCCGCTGTCGAAGCCCACTTCCGCGGTCAACCCGTCGCCTCGCTCCTCCCCGGCGCGTGAACGGTTACGACGAAGTCCAGCACGACATCGTTACCGTCGTAGACGTAGTATTCGATCCGGCTGTAGCTGCCCGAGCCGGTGGCATCGAGCGATTTGGAAATCCGATGATCGAATACGTCGTAAGTGTAGTGGACGTGCTCGGTGAGGACGCTAGAGTTGTTGTAGAAGTCGACGTCGGTCAGGCGGTCGCGGTAGTCAAAAGTATAAGTGGTCAGGTAATCGTTGGCCGGATTGTTCGAAATCCGCGTCCGCGAAATCCGATTGCCTTCGGCGTCATACGTGTAGTTGAACGTCCCGTCGCTGGTAAGCTGGTTGTTCGTGCCGGTTGAGTAGCCAGTGTTGGTCCGGTTGCCGTTGGAGTCGAAGCTGTACGTTTCGTTGGCCGGCTGCGTGGCGCCGGGGTTCGTCGTGTACGTGGCGCCGGTGACTTGGTTCGTGTTGTCGTAGCTGTACGTCGCCGTGCCATCGGTCGTCGTGGTCATGCTCGTGACCCGATCGGCCAGGTCATAGGCCCATGAATAGGCATCGATCGCCGTGCCGCCATTGGTCGTGTTGGCGATCTCGGTGAGGCGGTTCGCGCCGTCGTAAGAGAATGCCGAAGTCGCGATGTCGGGCGCCGGGCCGATGCCGAAGTAGTTCGAGCGGAAGATCGTCATCAACTGGCCGAGAGCACATTCCTAATCCCGTTTTGTCGCCGGTGCCTGCGCCCGGAGTCGCTCCGCTTCAGCGGCGTCCTCGGCGGCCTTCTGCTGATTGCCTGCCAGGGACCATGCTTTGGAACGCTGCAAGTACATATCCGGGCGATCGGGCGAGATTCGCAGCGATTCCGTCAAGTCCGCGATCGCTAACGCCGGCTGGTGCAGTTCGAGCCATTCCTCAGCGCGCATTTCATATATCTCGACAGAGAGCGGTTTGATTGAGATCGCTTTCGTGAAATCGGACACCGCCCGCTTGTGTTGTTGCTGAAAGCCAAAAAGCATTCCTCGCGTCGAATAGGCATCGGCCCATTCCGGCGCGAGTTGAATCGCTGCCGAACAATCTTCGAGTGCGCGATCGAAATCTTCCTGGGAATTCATCGCCATGCCTCTCGATCCTAGGGCTAAAGCACGGCCGCGCCGCCAGGCGGCGCTGTTCGGTTCCAGGTCGACCGCGCGGTTGTACGCTTGAATCGCTCGATCGAACTCCCCCAACCCCATAACCGCGGCGCCAAAACCCGCGGGAAACGAAGCGAAACTCGGATCTATCTTGATCGCCCGCTCGAAATCCCGAGCTGCCTCGGCATACTTGCCTTGAGAGTACCAGGCCCTGCCGCGGAGACCCAGTATCTCGGGTTCATCGCCCTTAACGCGAAGCGACTTGTTCAGTTGACTAATCGCATCGCCAGGCCTTCCAAGTTCCAGCAATGCGTGGCCGAGCATAGCCCGAGTAGCTGAAGAATCTGGCGTCTGACGAATCGCTTCATCCAGATCGTTGACGGCCGCATCATATTGGCGGAGCTTGAGGTAAGCTTCGCCGCGATACCGATGGGCGTATTTAACCCTTGGATCGAGCTTGATAGCTTCCGTCAAGTCGGCGATCGACGGCTCAAATTGATCCTGCCTCAAACGCATCTCTCCTCGTGCTCGATACGTCAATGCAAGATGGCGGTCGACTAATTCGGAGGGCTCGGCCACTTGCACAGTCAAGAAATGGTCGATCGCCTTATCGTACTCGCCTTTCGCTTGATAGATCAAGCCTCGCACCTCGACAAGGCCTGCGTCCTTCGGCCAGCGATCTAGGGCGGCATTGATGAAATCCATTGCTTCGGCATGTCGCCCCAACAGGTTGGCGGACACGGCGCGATCATGGTGAGCGTTCCTTAATTTGGGCTCTAATTCAATCGCCCGCGTGAAGTCGGCAATAGCTTCCTGATAGGATTCTTGTTTGAACTTGCACTCGGCGCGGACGAAAAAGGCGAGCGCGCACTGCGAATCACGACGAACCGCCTCTTCTGCGTCGGCGATCGCGAGGTCGAGCGAATCGGAACTCAACATCCATATCCAGGATCTGCTAGCGTAAGCAAACCCTGAGGGGGATGCCTCGATCACCTTTGTAAAAAACTCTTTCGCATTACAGTCGGCAACGACTTCGCCGGCCAAAAACCAACCCTCGTCCGCACGAACCCACTCGCCGCGAGCCTCGAGAATGAATGCCGCTTCAGATAACGGACACATGGCCGTCTTCCGAGAGTCGGCCGCCGGCGTCTGATAAATCGCAGCCTGGGGGTGCGTAATGACAACGCAGTGTCCCACCAAATCTCGCGCCTCGCCGGCCCACAAGGAAGTTTGAGCGATTAGCGCGCAAAAAGTCGACAGCAATAAACTAGACAATTGCCTGACTCGCAAGTCGCTGCCTCCTGACGGCAAGGGAAGATGCGCTGGCGACCGGATTCGCCTCGAAATGAGTCGGTCGCCGCGTTGCGCCAAAGCGTACACCGTTTGCATGACAGCGTGCAATAGCAGTTTTCGACGGGCGACGGGAACGCGCCGCGCTGGTGCCGGCTAACGCGGCGATCATCGCATCCGGGCGCGCTATTTGAAGTCAGTTCTAAAGAATGCACTTCACATTGCCAAAAGGCAACGTGCTTGGTGGTGCAACCCCCTGCATCCAACGTAACGAACGCAATTACACGCGAACCGCCTACTCATCACGGCGACTTTCGCGGCCATACTGCCCGTTGCTGCCTGCTTAGGCGGCGCTCAACAATAAGTTACCGAAATCGTATGCAGCGAACGTCTCGCTTTCACGGTAATTCCTGCGATTCTTGTGTCCTTGAATTCGGTACTTTATTGTTGAGCGCGCCCTGCGATTCCTCCGGCGTCGCATTGGTGCTTTCGTTCTTGGAGACAACCAAGGCATTGCTACATTGGAGGATGATGCCATAAATCCGGCCGACGTCTCATTTCGGACGCCATTTCTTCATTTCCTTTGCGGCCGCACTGGACTTGATATTACCATCGTTGATTTCTTTGGCTTTAAGCGCTGCTTTTTTGAGTTCTTCCTCTGTCAGCCCGTACTTATATTTCTGAACCACGATGCCTGCCTCCGCGGGAGATTGGATACCGGCTGCCTGGACGTCCACGACCCATGTCTTCATCTTAGTCTGTTGGTAATTCAATGGAGTGTTGAGCGAGCTTGGCCCCCATGAGGTGACAGCGTTGTCTATGTATTCCCACTCGCTCTCTACTGTCCCATTCCCGAGAACGTACATTTCATATCCTGGGTGGTTCGGATCTGGGATCACCTTCTTCATAACTGGAATGCTAGGGTCGAACGTTGGCAATGGAACCGCTGGTGGCGGCGGATTTCCAGGATATGCGGGGGGTGGCCCTAAAGGCGGGGCCAATCCCGAAGGGTCTGTGTTGACCGTGGTGTTATTGGCAGCGTATCGCGTCAGATTTGCGTCACGGGCAACGAATCCCGCCGGATCCTGGCTGATCCATCGCGCCACCGCAGGGTCATACCACCGGTGCCAGTTGTACTGTAATCCCACATCCGCGTCCCACATCTGGCCCGTATAGAGGTAAGGCGTCACGTTCGTCGGGCCGCTGGATAGTTGGCCGAACGAGTTGTAGACGAAGTGAGCTTGGAGCGTGCTGGAATCGTCGACCACATCGCGGGTCGTGCCGAGATTGTCGGCCAACAGCCAGAGTACATTGCCGGTAGACGCGTCCTCCTGAGCGAAGACTTGGTCGGTCGCGCCGGTATTGCCAGGTCCGTCCAGGTAGCGGGTCGCCAACGCCTCAGCTCGCGGCCCCGCGCCGTCGGGATCGACGAAGTCCAGCACCACGTCGGCGCCGTCGTAGACATAGTATTCCGCGCTGTCGTAGGCGCCCGAGCCGGTCGAGTCGACGGACTTGGAAGTCAGATGATCGAATACGTCGTAGGTGTAATGGACGTGCTCGGTCAGGACGCTGGAGTTGTTGTAGAAGTCGACGTCGGTCAGCCGGTCGCGGTAGTCAAAAGTATAAGTGGTCAGGTAATCGTTGGCCGGGGCGTTGGAAATCCGCGTCCGCGACGTGCGGTTGCCTTCGGCATCGTAGGCGTAGTTGAATGTGCCGTCGCTCGTAAGCTGGTTGTTCGTGCCGGTCGTGTAACCGGTGTTCGTTCGGTTGCCGTTGGAATCGTAGGAATACGACTCGTTGGCGGGCTGGCCGTTTCCGGTGTAACTGGTGCCGGTGACCTGGTTCGTGTTGTCATACGAATAGTTGGCCGTGCCGTCCGTGGTCGTGGACATGCTGGTGACGCGGTTCGCCGCGTCATAGGTCCACGAGTAGGCGTCGATCGCCGTGCCGCCGTTGTAGGTGTAGGCGATCTCGGTCAGCCGGTTGCCGGCGTCGTAGGAGAACGTTGAAGTCGCGATGTCGGGCTGCGGGCCGATGCCGAAAAAGTTGGTGCGGAAGATCGAAGTCAATTGGCCTAACGCGTTGTACGAGAGGTTCGCCCCCTTGGTGGCCACGGGGTTGCCTCCCGTTTGGCCTTGCTGCACGAGTTGCGTCAGCCGCTGATCGGCGTCGTATTGGTAGGTGTTCACAAAATCGGCCGTGCCGGCGATCGTGGCGGCAAGCTGGGTGCGGTCGTTGATGGCATCGTACTGGCTCGCCAGCACCACGTCGGGCACTCCCGGCGTGCCGTTGTTGTCGACGCTGGTCACGCGGCCAAGATCATCGTATTGGTACGCATAGGAACTATCGGGATCGCTGGCGCTCGTCACCTGGTTGGCGGCGTCGTAGCTGTACGAAATCGTGTAGATCGCGGTCCCGCCGCTCATCCACTGCTCCGAGGTCCGCCTGTGCAGATTATCGTAAGTGAAATCGCGAACCCGGCCATTGCGGTCGGTCTCGCTGAGAAGATCGCCCGAGGCATCGTAAGAGAACGACCGAGTATGCCCCAATTGGTCGCTGTCGGTCAAGACGCGATTCAGCGCATCGTAAGTCCAAGTCGTCGTGTTGCCGTCGGGGTCATCGAGCGTCAGGGCGTTGGACGCACCATCGTAGGTGTAGCTCGTAACTCCCGAGAGGGAATCTGTCGTGCTCGTGATCCGCCCGCGGGAATCGAAGGCGTTCGTGACCGTATGCCCGAGCGCGTCAGTCGTCACGAGCAAATTGCCATCATTGTCATGGGAAAACGTCGTCGAGTGGTTCAAGTTGTCGGTGACGCTTGTTTTTCGGCCATCGGCGTCGAAGGCGGTCGTGCTCGTATGCCCCATCGGATCGGTGACGGAAGTTTGCTCGCCGATGCTATCGTAGCCGAAGGAAGTGACGGGCGAGGTCAGCGGCCCGGCGCCGTCGGGGTCGGGCGCCGTGACGCTGGTCAGCCAATTATTGGAATTGTAGGCGTATTGCGTCACGCCTCCCGTGGCGTCCGTCACTGAAATCTTGCGGCCCAGGTTGTCGTAGGCGTAAGTCGTGACGGGCGAGGTCAACGGCCCCGCGCCGTCCGGGTCGGGCAGCGTGACGGTCGAGACGCGGCCCATATTGTCATAAGCCCAAGACGTAACCCGTCCGAGGGGGTCTGTCTGCGTCAGTTTGTCGCCGTTGTTGTCGTAAGTAAACGACCAAACCGGACTGGTCAGCGGGCCGGTGCCGTCCGGGTCAGGTAATGTCGTGCTCGTCAATTCTCCACGGCTGTTGTAGACATTCGTGGTCACGTTGCCCATTTCGTCGGTCGTCGTCAAGACGCGGCCGTCTTTGTCGTAGGTGTCCGAGACGACGCCGCCGGCGGCATTGGTGACGCTGGTCACTCGCCCCAGCGCATCGTAGGCGGTCGTGGTCGTGTGGCTGTTTTCATCTTCGACCGTCAGCCGCCGGTCGTCGGAGTCGTAGGTAACGTGCTCGGTCGTGCCGTCGGGGTTGGTGAGCGTAATCAGCCGCTCGTCGCTGTCATAGGCATAGTGGTAGATCGGCGCCGGCAGCGGTCCCGCGCCGTCGGGGTCGGGCAGGGTCATCGTTAGCGGGCGGCCATAGGTATCGTATGTCCAGGTCGTCGTATTGCCGAGGGCGTCTTGTTTCGAAAGTAGGTTCCCGTGCGCGTCGTAAGTCATTATGATCGTGTGGTTTAGCGAATCCACAAAGCTTGTCGGCTCGCTGAAACTATTGTACGTGTACGTGCCGAAAGTCGAAAGCGCACCGCTCGCCGAGGTCTCGTTCCCCAGCGAGTCGTAGGAATACGTCGTCACCGGCGCCGCCTGCACGCCGTCAGGGCTGGGCTGAGTAAGCGTCGTCACGAGGCCATTGGCATCGCGCTGGTACGTCGTGACGTTGCCGTAGGGGTCCGTGATCGACGTGGGATTGCCCAGCGAATCGGTCTGGTAACCGGTCGCGTTCCCCAGCGCGTCAGTGCTGGTCGGCGTCACGCTCGATTGCAACAGAATGTCGGCTGGGCTCGACGAATTCAATGAGCCTTCGCCATAGTTAGCTTCTGAAGAGTCTGCGGTATTCGCTCCGCCCGGCAATGATTCGCCGCTTTCTCGATGGAAAGCATCGTAAGAAAAGCCGTAAGCCGCCCCGGTCGGGTCGGTGATGCTGGTGAGATAGTTGCCCGTGTATCCGTAGGTCCAGACAGGCGCCCCGCCGCCAGGGTCGGGCTGTGTGATCGTCGTTAAAAGCGAACCGCTCTGAGCGAAACTAGTGACGTTGCCCGCATTGTCGGTGATCGAAGATAACAGGCCGTTTGTGTAGGCCAGCGAGACCGAACGGCCGAACTGATCGCTGATCGAGGTCAACAAGGCGCCGCTGTAGTTGTACGTGGTGGTTTCGGTGGTGCGTTCGACGCGGCTGGTGAGGTAGCCATTCGAGTCGAAGTTGAACGTCGTGCCGTATTTATCCGCCAATTGCCAGCCGCCGCCTGTCACGGCAGTCAGCGTCGAAAAGTCGTATGGGCCGTTGGGCGACGTATATGTATTGCCGCTTCCTTGAATGAAGTACCAGCCTTGGCCGTCGCCTGTCGTGAGCAATACGCCTGCCGGCACTCTACTGACGTTGTTTTGAAAAATGCGCAAGAGACCGGGAATATCCCAGCCCTTGCCAATCGGGCTCGACGAATTGTTCACGACGTTGACGAAACCGTTCATCGTCGCCGGCGCCGCCATGTTCGGGCTGGTGATCGTCATCGAGAACGGATACCGCCCTGTCGGCAGCGACGAAGTATCGACCTGATCGGCCAGGTGGACGACCGAACTCGTTCCGTTGAGCGACGAAAGCGTGAAATAGGTCGACGGCTGCGCCGTGCCGTTGAACGTCAGCGACGCCGTGACGGTTTCCATGACTGGGCTGGCGTTCGACATCGTGACCTGGGCCTCGATCACCGCATCGGGCTGGCCCGCCACGGAACTGTAACTGACCGAAAGGTTCGTTGCCGTTGCCGGGGCGCCTTGCGAATCGCCGAGAATCTGGCGGGACGCTTGCACGACGTCGACCGGGACTTTCGTCTGATCCTCGATCCCCAGAATGCTGTACTGGGTGTCGAGCGTCACCGTGGCGGTGTTGCTCGTCAGCACCCCGTCGCTAGCCGTATAGGTGAAAGAATCTTGGCCGATCCATCCCGCATTTGGCGTGTAAGTGAACGAGCCATCGGAGTTCAGCGTCAGCGTGCCGTGGCCGGGGTTCGTCACGAGCGACGCCGTGAGCGTGTCGCCGTCGATGTCCACGTCGTTTGCCAGGACGCCCGTGGCCGCGGTCGTGCTGAAAGACTGAGCATTCGGCAGGTTATAGGAATCGTTATTGGCCGCCGGGGCGTTGTCGGTCACGGAGATCGTGTCGGTTACGGTCGAACTGTTGGAAACGCCATCCGACGCCTGGTAACTAAAGGAATCGCTGCCCATGTAGTGCAGGTTGGGCGTGTACGAAAACGAGCCATCGGAGTTCAGCGTCATCGTGCCGTGACTGGGGCCGCTGATGAGGACCGCGCTAAGAGTATCGCCGTCGATGTCGGAATCGTTGGCCAAAACGCCGTTGGCGGCGGTGGTGGTCAGCGTCCTGTCGTGGAGGACCGAGTAGCTATCCGCCTCGGCCGCGGGAACTCCCGTGTTCGTGAGCGTAAGCGAGACCGTCGCGACGTTGCTGGTAGCCGTCCCATCGGAATCCTGATATGTGAATGAATCCGAGCCGAGGTAATCTGTGTTGGGGGTGTAGGCGAACGAACCGTCCGAATTCAAACTCAACGAACCGTGAGCGGGATTCGTCACGACGCTGGCCGTAAGCGTCAACCCGTTCGGATCGGTGTCGTTCGCCAGCACGCCGTTCGCCGCCGAGACGGTCATTGTTTGGTCGTGTGCGCCCGCGTAGCTGTCGTCTACGGCAGTCGGCGCCGAAGACCCGACGGTGATCGTCGCCGTTGCAACGTTGCTCGTGAAAAAGCCGTCCGTGTCTTGATAGGTGAAAGAATCCGCGCCGGAGTAACCAGTCGTGGGGGTGTAGGTAAAGGAGCCGTCCGAGTTCAGCGAAAGCGTACCGTGGCTAGGGTTACCGACAACGCTGGAATACATTGTCCAGCCTGAAGAATCAGTGTCGTTGGCCTGCACTCCATTTGCAGCATTGACAGAAAGTGCAGTGCTAACGGGAGTCGAGTAGCTATCGTTGCCTGCCGTGATTGATAACAAATCACGTATTTCTAGCGATTCAAAGTATCGAGAACGCGATGACAGACGAGATCGACGGCGATCTCGATCTAGGGGCTTACGGGAGAAGACGCGACGCAACAAGGAAGGCTTCATAACAATCCGCCTCTTCAAAGGTTTTGAATGTGCTGAAGTGCCGCCGTTCAACAGCAGAGTCGCCTTGCACGCAGCCTAAACCGCGCACCCCGCCATCGCGCATGGGCTAACATTGGGCCTTATCAAAAGACCGAAGCTGAATGCGGCCAATCAGCCGCTAACGACAATCTCAGACACCGAGCAGAATGCCCGACGATCCACGCAAGAACACTGACGCATACCAGCACCTCCCTTGCTTGACGCTCAGTAGATAGAGAACTGTCCCGGAAGAAGTGACCCCGTGAGGAGCTTCGTCTGTCCGATTTCAAGGATGAATGTAATGGTTTTGCGGACGTCGTCAACAACTTCGGAAAAGTTTTTCTTGGCCCCTCGGGCGCGCAGCTGCGGCTGCGCGGCGGCCGAGGCTGCCGCGGCCAGCCCGGCGAAAGGTTTGTCGGGCGCCGCCTCGGCCAGGATCGCTTCGATCGGCCTTTCGGCGGCCGGAGTCGTGCGCTGCCGCTGCCGCGCCAGCGTCGTTGCGGCGTGTTCTGGTCCGCCCAGAGTCGCTGCGGCCTGTTGCGCTGCCGGAATCGCTGCGCCTCGCGGCCGCAACAGTTCGCGGCGATAGGCTTGAACGCGAGCGAGCAGGCGCTGGACGAGCCGCGGCTTAAGCTGGCCGCGATCGCGCCAACGCTGCAATTGCCGTTCGACGGCGTCGAGATCGGCCAGCTCAACGGTTTTGGCGAGCGCGAGCCGATGGCCGCAACGGCGGCACTGGCTCTCGCCGGCGGTCAGCGGCCGCTCGCAGTTCGGGCAACGCGCGCCCTCAGTCTTGGCCGCACGCGGCTCGCCGAGCAGCGACCGGAAGATGAAGGCCAGAAACACCCACAGGCCATGCCCGACGAGCATGACGAAAGCGAGGAAGATCAACGCAGGAATCAGCCACTCCACGGCGGGCCTCCATGCACGCTTTTCCAAGCGCGCCTACAATGAGGATGCGGTATGCGGTCGCGCAGGCGACGGAAAAACGTCTCGTCCAACGACCGCTCAGCAAATATGGCTCGCCGAAGGCCATAATATAACGCTGGCGGGGTGATTTCCGGGCCAGTTTTCCTAATTCTCCGCGTCGTTCTGCCACGGGAGCTTGCAGTCTTGATTTGGCTGTGCGTCTGAGGCGGCGCCGACTCGCGTTCTAACCCCTTCAACGACAAAGCCGTGCGTCATCCGGGACGGCGTTCGGTTCAGCTCGTAGATTTCTCACAAACCGCGCCGTCGGCTATCATGCACGCGGGTGAGAACGTCTTCTGATTCGAGGGCAGCATGCCCCAATTACTGCTCCAAGAAGGTCGACAATTCGGCGTGCCCGTTTGGCGGTTTGCCGTTTCCCGGGGCGAAGCCGTCTACGTTCATGCGCCGCGCAATTTAGGAGACCGACCCGACCAGCCGGCATTGACCCATGCCGAAGCGACCGCCGCGGAAAGGACATTCTGGAAGCCGTGGGGGACCGTCGAGCTCCGCACCTTTGACGAAGAGTATGCGCTCTACTTGCCGTGCAGCCAAAGCGACTTCAGGCAGTTATGCATTCTCACAGACAATTGGGGCGGGTGCATCGAAGTGATCGCCCCCTGCGAGTTGCGACTCGAAGACGCAGATGCCTGGACGCGGATCTGGTCAACGAGCCGGCCGCTGCGCTACCTGCGGCAGACCGACTTATGCCGCGAGTTGGAGACACCCTGGGCTTATGTGCTGGGCATCTATAACTACGATCCCTGCCTCTCCGTGTTTGTCGCCGAATCACAGGGCATGGTCGATGAATTGGCCGAACGATGTCGAGGAGTTCAAGATTGTTATATAGTCTCGCCGCAGGAAGCGTCGGCATCGGAAGAGATCAACTGGCGAAAAATCTATCGCCAGTTCGAAGAGCAGCCGCCGTTAACGCTGGTTGAGCAGCAGGAAATGAAGGAGCGCCGCGCTAAGCTCGCTGAAGAATGGGAGAATGGTGAGCGGCAATAGCGGCGCTTCCCAAGCCCCGCGGTGCACAACAGCGGCCGACTACGTCGTCACCGCCATATTATCGCGGTGGACGACCTCTTGATACGGGCAGTGGCCCAGGGCGGCGGCGATGGCCTCGGTTTTAAGTCCCTTGATTTTCAGCACTTCGGCGCAGCCGTAGTTGGTCAGGCCGCGGGCGAATTCGGTCCCGTGTACGTCGCGCAGCGCCACCACGTCGCCTTTGCGGAACTCGCCGACGGCGTCCACGATGCCGATCGCCAACAGACTGCGGCCTTGCTTTTCGACCGCTTTGCGGGCGCCGTGGTCGAGCACCAGGTGGCCGCGCGGTTGCGCCGTGAAGCCGATCCAGCGCTTCCACGAGGGGATCGCTTGCCCTTGAGCCACGACCAACGTGCCGACTTGCTCGCCCGCGAGAATCCGTTCGAGCGTACCCGGCTCGCGGCCGTTGGCGATGATCACGTTCTCGCCGGCCAGCGTGGCGATCCGCGCCGCGACCAGTTTGCTGGCCATGCCGCCTTTGCTCATGCCGGTCAGCCGATCGCGCACCAGGGCGAAGACCGACTCGTCGAGCTTGGTGATCGTCGAAATCAACTCGGCGCCTTCCGCGCGAGGATCGCCGTTGTAAAGCCCGTCGACGTCGGAAAGCAGAATCAACAGCGGCGCGCGGATCAGGTTCGTGACCATCGCCGCCAGGCGGTCGTTGTCGCCGAACGTGGTTTGCAGCTCTTCGACGCTGACCGTGTCGTTTTCGTTGATGATCGGCACGGCGCCAAACTCCAACAGCGTGAGAATCGTGTTCCGCACGTTGAGATACCGCGTGCGGTCGTCGAGATCGTCGGCCGTGAGCAGAATCTGCGCGGCGTGCCGGCCGTGGGCCCGCAGCGCGCGGTCGTAGGTCTGCACCAGGCAGCTTTGTCCGACGGCGGCGACGGCCTGCAGATGGGCCAGGTCGCGCGGCCGCGCGGTCAGGCCCAGCAGCCCCATGCCGGCGCCGACCGCCCCCGAACTGACCAGCGCCGCCTTGCGGCCCGAGGCCAGGATCTTGTGCAGTTCCTCAGCCAACGCGGCGATGCGTTCTTCGTTCAACCGGCCGTCGGGACGGGTCAAAACGCGAGTGCCGACTTTGACGACGATCGTATCGGCCGTCGCAGCGATTTCCTGGCGCAATAAGTCGGTCATACGACGAGTTCGGTTCTCAGCGGCAAGCCGGAGGCGTCTTTCAGTGGCGAGCCGGAGGTTCTCAGTGGCGAGCCGGAGGCGTCAGCCTCCGTGTCGCGGCGGCAAGGCGAGCCTGCGCCCGGACGTCACCGGGGGGCTAACGCCCCCCGCTCGCCATTGGCGCGCTGGAAAACATCCGCCCTAACCGCTGCCCTAAGATACCTTTAGCGGGCGGAGTCTCACAAGCGGCGCGGCGAGTTGTTAAGATCGCGTTCGCCCCTTACAATGCATTGCGGTGACGCGCACGGGTAATTCGCCGGCTTAAAAGGGCCGGCTGAGTCGACCGCCGGCTTTTTAGAGAGAGAAGCCTCGGCTCGCAACCCGCCCGCGACGCAGCGCACCTCCTACCATCCTCGGCATGCAGGCCCATCGAGCCCAATGAGCGAACTCCATCACGAGTGCGGGGTGGCCGCGATCTATCACCTTCCCGGGCGCGGCGTCAGCCCGCTGTGCCCCGAACAGGGGCCGGAAGAAGCGTCACGGCTGATGCCCCGGATGCTGCTCGACATTCAGAATCGCGGGCAGCTCTCGGCCGGATTCACCACTTTCGACCCGCTGCGCAACCAGCTCATCGACACCTACAAGGAGTTGGGCGGCGTCAGCGAGGTGTTCCGCCTCAGCCATCGCGGCAAGGCCGAAAGCCTGATGAAGGAATACGCCGGCCGGGCGGCGATCGGCCACGTGCGCTACGCCACCTGCGGCGCCGAGGATCGCAGTTACGCCCAACCGTTCGAGCGGCACCATCTGCAAAAACAAAAGTGGTTCAGCTTCGCCTTCAACGGCCAGTTGGCCAACTACATGGAGCTGCGCCAAGAGTTGCTGGCCGACGGCGACAACCACCTGGCCCGCGAGAACGACACCGAAATCATCATGCACGAGATCAGCCGCGAGTTGTCGGGCGACCGCCGGCCGAAGCTGATCGACATGTGGAAAAGCGTCTCGCGCAATTTCGACGGGGCCTACAGCCTGGTGTTTTTGAATTCGCTGGGCGACATGCTCGTGGCCCGCGATCCGCTGGGCATCAAGCCCTTGTGCTATGCCTTCGAGTCGCCGTTGTTCGCCGCGGCCAGCGAAAGCGTGGCCCTGCTGAATCTGGGCTTCGCCGCCGAGAGCATCAAGTCGCTGCTGCCCGGCCAGGCGATCACGATCAGCGACGGGCAGTTCTCGGTCGAGCGGTTCGCCAACAGCCCGCGGCAGGCGCATTGCTTCTTCGAGTGGATCTACTTCGCCAACGTGGCCAGCACGATGGACGGCCGCAGCGTGTATCTTTCGCGCAAGGCGCTCGGCGAAGAACTGGCCCGTCAGGAAACCGTGCCGATCGACGAAGACACGATCGTCGTGCCGGTGCCCGACACCAGCAAAGCCGCCGCCGACGCGATGGCCTTCCGGCTGGGCATTCCTTCGCTCGAAGGCTTGATTCGCAATCGCTATATCGGCCGCACGTTCATCGAGGGCTCGAACAGCCGCAAGCGCAAAGTCGAGAGCAAATACACGCCGCTGCGCGAAGTGCTGGAAGACAAACGGGTGCTGCTGGTCGAAGACTCGATCGTGCGTTCGACCACCATGAAAGTGCTCTTGAGCCGCATCCGCGACGCCGGCCGGGCCCGCGAGATTCACGTCCGCGTGGCCTGCCCGCCAATCGTCGCGCCGTGCTTTTACGGCATCGACATGTCGACGATCAACGAGCTGTTCGCCCCCAAGTTTCTCGAAGACGGCCGGCTGACCGAAGCCTCGCAGGCTCGGATGGCCGCGCAGCTCGGCGCCGATTCGCTCCGCTATCTGCCGGTCGAGTCGATCGCCCGGGCCATCGGTTTCGACTCCGACCAGCTTTGCCAGGCCTGCATCACCGGCGACTACCCAACGCCCTGCGGTCAGGAACTCTACCAGATCGCCCTGCACAACGCCCGCGCCGACATCAACTCGCGGACCTACGAGAGCGAGTTGCCCGTGGCTAAATGACGGCCGAGCCTCTTCCCACCCGCGATCAGCTTGCCGAACAGTACCTGGGCGCGCTGCCTTACCCGCCCTATCCGGTGCAGGAAGAGGCGCTGTTGGCGTGGTTCACGGCGCCGCAAGGGGTGCTGGTTTGCGCGCCGACCGGCACCGGCAAGACGCTGATCGCCGAGGCGGCGCTGTTCGAGGCGCTGCACTCCAACACCGTGGCCTATTACACCACGCCGCTGATCGCGCTGACGGAACAGAAATTCGCCGAAATGCAGGCCGCCGCCGTGCGCTGGGGCTTCAAGGCCGAAGACGTGGGGCTGGTGACGGGCAATCGGCGCGTCAATCCGCGGGCCCGGATTCTGGTCGTGGTGGCCGAGATTCTCTTGAATCGCCTGCTGCACGAAGCAGCGTTCGATTTTTCGCCGGTCAGCGCCGTGGTGATGGACGAGTTTCACAGCTTCGCCGACGCGCAGCGGGGCATCGTCTGGGAACTGTCGCTCGGCATGCTGCCCAAGCACGTCCGGCTGTTGTTGCTCTCGGCCACGGTCGGCAACTCGAAAGAGTTCATCAATTGGCTCGACCGCTGCCACGGCCGCAAGCTGGAACTGATCGAAGGGACCGAGCGGCGCGTGCCGCTGGTCTATCAATGGGTGGGCGATGAACTGCTCAACGAGCAGCTCACGCAGATGGCCCAGGGCGACGCCGCCAGCCGCCGCACGCCGGCGTTGGTGTTTTGCTTCAATCGCGAAGAGTGCTGGAACATCGCCGAGCAGCTCAAGGGCTGCCATCTGCTGGGCGAGCCCGAGCGCTCGCAGGTGATCGCCGAGGTCAACCGGCTCGATTGGTCGCAAGGCGTCGGGCCGAAGCTCAAGCAACTGTTGCACCGCGGCGTCGGCGTTCACCATGCGGGGCTGTTGCCCAAGTATCGCCGGGTGGTCGAGGACCTGTTTCAGCGCAAGCTGTTGGCCGTGGCGCTATGCACCGAAACGCTGGCGGCGGGCATCAATCTGCCGGCCCGCAGCGTGGTGCTCAGCTCGCTCGTCAAAGGGCCGCGCGGCGAGCAAAAGCTGCTCGACGCCAGCACGGCCCATCAGATTTTCGGCCGCGCCGGCCGCCCGCAATACGACGAGCGGGGCTATGTCTACGCGATGGCGCACGAGGACGACGTCAAAATTCTGCGCTGGAAGCAGAAGTACGACGCGATCCCGGAAGACACGAAAGACCCCGGGCTGCTGAAGGCGAAAAAGGCGCTCAAGAAAAAACGCCCCACGCGGCGCGAGACCGAAACCTATTGGAACGAGGCGCAGTTCGAAAAGCTCAAAGGCGCCCCGCCGGGCAAGCTCTATAGCAAAGGGCCTTTGCCCTGGCGGCTGTTGGCCTACCTATTAAAAATCTCGCCCGAGGTCGGGCGGATACGCAAGCTGATCGGCAAGCGGCTGATGGACGAACCGCGGATCAAAGCGGGCGAAGCGGCCCTCGACCGGATGCTGCTCTCGCTGTGGGCCGGCGGCTACGTGAAGCTCGATCCCGAGCCGCCGCCCAAGGGCGAAAAGCCGGAACCGCCAGCCGCAGCGCCGGCGCCGGCAGCGCCCACGGGTCTGTTGCTTGGCGCTCGATTGCCGTCCGTTGCTGCTCCGCAGTCCGCGCTTCGCGCTCCGCGTTCTGAATCCTCTGAGAAGGCCGCCCCGCCGCCTCCGCCGCGTTATTCGCCCGACACGGCGACGCCCACCGCGGAACTCGACAAGCTGCTGCCGTTTCGCAGCATCAATCCGCTGTATGGCGCGTTTCTGATCGAACAGATCGGCATCGCGGATCGCAACGAGCGGCTGCAAGCTCTGGAAAGCGTGCTGGGCTTGCCGCGGCCCTTATTGAAATACGTGCGCGTTCCGTTCGATTTGCCTCTCGGACCGCTGGCGACCACGCGTCTCGACTCCGAATTGATCCAACGCGGGCTGATCGCGGCGCCGCGCGCGCCCGACGCCGGCGAAGACGAGGAAGAAGGCGACCGCTACGACGACGAGCCGCAGCGGCCGGTCGTGCTGGCCGAGAAACTGCGATTGTTGTTCGACGCCTTGTTCCCCGAAGTCTCCGACGTCGAAACGCAGCCGGTCTGGTGCGCCGGCGAATTGCTCGAATTTGCCGGCAATTTCAACAACTACGTCAAAGCCCGCGATCTGGTCAAGCAGGAAGGCATCGTCTTCCGCCACCTGCTGCGGCTGATTCTGCTCTGCGAAGAGTTTTCCGCCGTCACGCCGGCCGGCATGATGGCGACCGAGTGGCAGGAAGAGCTGCGCGAGCTGGCCGAACGGCTCACGGCCAGTTGCCGCGCCGTCGATCCGACGAGCACCGAAGAAGCCATCCAGCACGCCCACGACGCGGACCTCGTCGAAGGCGAGACGGCGCCCGCGGAGAACAAGGTGATCCACGTTTGACCGGCTTCCTCGCCTCGGAGGCCAGTCCTGGTTGGATTGGTCTACTTCGGGCGCTAAGAACCGCGCGCGTCCAAGCTCGCGGAACGCGTCAGCTTCAGGCGGTCCTCCAAGACTGCCATCAGCCGGCCGATTTCGGCCTCCAGCGTCTGGCAGGCGCGTTCGGCGGCGTCCAACTCGGCGTCGTGGCCGATTTGTTCCAACGCCGCCGCGGCTTGGACCGTCGAGTGGGCGCCGAAGTTGGAGGCCAGGCCGCGGATGCTATGCGCCGTGCGTTCCAGGGCCTTGGCGTCGTTGCGTTCGATCGCCGCACGGGCCTCGCAGAGCAACTCGGGCGAATCGTCCAGGAAGAACTGCACGAGATCGTCCAGCAGCCGCTCGTCGCCGCACAACCGCTTGAGCGCGGCTCGGTAATCGACCGCGGCCGGTTCGCCCGAGGCCTCGTGCGTCGTTGCGGAATCGCAAGCCATTGAGGGCGCCGGGCGCGTATGATCCGACTCGACGGCTTCGAACAGCCGCTCGGCGTCGATCGGCTTGCCAAGCGCCGCATGGAAGTGTTCCGGAAGCAACTGTTTCGAAGCGCCATCGATGCGATGCGCCGTCAGGGCTACGATGAGGACCGGTCGTTCCGAAGCGCGGCGGCGGATTTCCGCCGCGGCTTGCCGGCCGTCCATGACCGGCATCTCCAGGTCCAAGATGACCACGTCGAAACTTTCCGGATGTCGCTCGAAAGCCTTCACGGCCTCGGCGCCGTCGGAGACGATCGACACGGCATGCCCGCGGCGCCGCAGCAGTGAACCAATGATCTGCTGGTTGGGTTTGACGTCCTCGGCCAGCAGGATTCGCCTCGGCGCTGGCGAGTTTGGGCTTTGTGCAGCCGCAGTGGGGGCAAAGAGTTGCTTGAGACTTTCGCTTTCGACCGACCGTTCGAAGGCGGCCGTGAAGCGGGCCGCGATCGGAGCGTCGGCCTGGGCCGCAATCCAGACGGCGCCGTTCATGGCCTTCGCCAAGCCCGCCGCTACCGCCAACTCCAGTCCATGACGGCGGTTCAGCATGTCTTCCGAGCAGGCGATCCACTGCCCGTCTTCCCCGTCTTCCGCGGCCGGACATGACCGATCTGCCGCTACGAAGGCGAAGGTCAGGCGCGCGTCGTGCGAGGCCGGCGAGCCGGCGGTCACTTGCAGGCTGATTCGCTGAATGCGGTAAACTTCCGCCAGGTAGGCGACCAACTCGGTCAGCACCTGCCGCAGCCGGGCGCCGTCGCCTCGGAGCGCGTCTTGCGCCTCGGGTTGCACTTCGATCTCGAGAGCCGGCGTCGGGCGCTGAGAGAGCGCGGACTGCCGGAACTGATCCAAAACGCCTCTCAAGCTGAACGGCTCGTCTCGCAACGCCAGCGAGCCGGCCTGCAGGCGGCTGAAATCGACTGCAAAGTCCATCAGCCGCAGGATCGAGTCGGTGGCCTGTCGCAAGGTAGCAAGATACTGCCGTTGTTCCTCCGACAGCGACGACAGCGACAACAACTCCGCCATGCCGACGACGACCGTCAGCGGAGAGCGGATCTCGTGATTTAAATGATCGATGAACGTCCGCGGCACGACGCCCGCCTTCAGATGAGTCTTCTGCGAATCAGCCTTTCCCTTCATGGCCGCCAATCGATTCGAAATCGCCTACCCATTCAGAGCTTCCGCCATCGTCAGCACCATCTCGGCGATTTCCACCAGCTTTTTGTTCTTGCTGCTGGCCAGCTTTTGCAGCTTGCGGAACGCGTCTTGCTCGTCGAGGTTCAGGTGCTTCATCAGCAGGCCCTTGGCGCGCTCGATCAGTTTGCGGTCGGCCAGGGCCTGACGCAAATCATCGGCTTCATGCTTCAAGGCCCGAAACTCTTCCTGCCGGCGCATAGCCAGCACGATGGCGGGCTCCAGTTGGAGTTGCGTGATCGGCTTGAGCAGATAGGCGAAGACGTGATTCTCTTCGGCGCGTTCGATTAGCGCCCGGTCGCAATGCCCCGAGAGCAGGATGATCGGCGTAGCCGAATTGCGATAGATCAACCCCGCGGCGTCCAGGCCGTCCATGTCGGGCATTCGAATATCGGTCATCACCAGATCGGCGCCGAGGGCCAGAAACTGCTCGACCAGTTCGCGCCCGGTCGCCGCCTCAAAGGCCATTTCGTGGCCCAAGGCCCGGAGCATTTTGGCCAGCACTTCGCGGACGTCGGGGTCGTCGTCGGCGACCGCCACTCGCAAGCGGGTCCGCGTTTCGACTTCGCCGACGGCATCAGATTTCGGTCGCATGTTCGTGATTGCGGGCTTGCGTAAATCCTGTCGACTGCGCGAGCGAGCCGGACCGATGGCCGCGGACGGGGCGCAACGTAGATGGGCTACAGTTCCGTTTACCATAGCAATGTCCTGACCTGCGTGCAGCAGTGCAACCAAGGTTGCCCTGACTCAACTCTCGAAAAGACGAGCACCTCACTAGCAAATGCCATGCCGCCAAGACGTCCGCCGAAGCCATTCGCAAGTCGAGCCGTGCGGCCGGATTCGCCCGGCTTGTCGATGACGCCGAAAGCGTCACGCTGATCGCTCTCGAACCAAGCACGGCCGCTTCGTCGGCGCTCCGGCTTCGCTCAACCGGCCGTTGCATGCGAAGCCACTTGCGTTGGTGCATCCTCGTCGTCCTCTACCTCGGCGCTGTCCACGCTCACGACCTGATCGATGCTGATTTTCAGCAGACGGATTTTGTTGCGCAAGCTGCCTCGGGTAATGCCCAGAATCTTCGCCGCCTGCGACTGGTTTCCGGCGGTGTGGCTGAGCACGCGGGTAAACAGGAATTTTTCCAGCCTGGCCACGGCTTCCGCATAGACTTCCTCGCCGCCCGTATCCAGGGCCTCTTCGACGAACGACTCCAGGGCCTGCAGCCCGGACTGCCGGTTTCGCGCCGAAGCGGCAGGCTTTCGCGAGCAGCGGATTTCCTCGGGCAGAAACTCGGGCAGCAGCACCTGCCCGGTGGCGTGCAGCAGCGCTTGTTTGACGACGCTTTGCAACTCGCGCACGTTTCCCGGCCAGGGATACTTCAATAACAACTCGAGCGTTTCGGGCGTGATGCCTTCCACGTCTTTGCCCAGCGTTTTGGCGAATCGCGCCAGGAAATGTTCCAACAAGATGACCACGTCGTCGCCGCGATCGGCGAGCGGCGGCAGCTTGATGGTGTAGCCGTTCAGCCGGTAGTACAAGTCGGCGCGGAAGTCTCCGTCGGCGACCATCTTTTCCAGGTCGCAATGCGTGGCGGCCAGCACGCGGACGTCGGTGGCGATCGTTTCGCTGCCGCCGACGCGCTCGAACTTCTGTTCTTGCAGCAACCGCAGCACTTTGCTCTGCACCAGCGGAGTCATGTCGCCGACTTCGTCGAGGAACAGCGTTCCGCCGGAACATTGCTCGAAGCGCCCGATGCGCTTGCTGTCGGCGCCGGTGAAGGCGCCCTTTTCGTGACCGAACAGCTCGCTTTCCAACAGCGTCTCGGGGATGGCGGCGATGTTCACCGCCAGGTAACGTCCCGCGGCGCGCGTGCTGTGATGGTAAATGGCGCGAGCCACGAGTTCCTTGCCGGCGCCGCTCTCGCCGCGAATCAACACAGTCACGTCGTGCGGCGCGACGCGCCCGATGGCCTTGTAAACCTCTTGCATGGCCGGACAGCGGCCGACGAAGATGTCCGACGCGTCGGACGTTTCCTGCGCGGCGTTGGGCACGCGCACCGGCACGTGCATGTAGCGGCGGATCTCCAACGCCCGCTCCACCAGCTCGCGGACCTTGCCGAAATCGAGCGGCTTGAGCAGATAATCGTAGGCGCCGAGCTTCATGGCCTCGATGGCCGTGTCGCTCGTCCCGCCGGCCGTGATGAAAATCACGGGGGCCTTCGAATCCAATCGCGAGATTTGCTCGAAGGTTTCCAACCCCGACTGGTCGGGCAGCATGATGTCGAGAATCACGACGTCCGGTTTGCTCTCGGCGAAGGTCGCCAGCCCTTCGGCGCCCGTGTTCGCCACCAGAACGCCGACCTCGGTATCTTTGAAAACTTGCCTGCAGACATGGAGCACCGACCGATCGTCATCGATGACAAGAACGGATGGCACAGTGTTTCTCCAAGGATTTTCGAAGGTCGCCCATGCGGAGACGGCGGGCTTCCGGCATAGGCGCAAACGTGCCGGCGCGCCCGACTTGGATTTGAGATGCAGCGCCCCAGAAAGCCCTAAGACGACGAAAGCCCTCACTCTGAAACAATTCAGAACAAGGGCTGTCGTAGCCGCAACCAAACCGATCCCAACTGAAATGTAAGTGGGTTGCGACCGACTGTCAATCAACGAGTGAGCCGTTTCGCACGCTCGACGCGCCCAACCCGCTCACAGCATTCGTTTTACTGCGGCGCCTACCAATCTTCGGAAAAACCGCGACGCCGGCCGTGGCTGCGAATTTCCACGACTTCCAGCGGGGCAGCCGCCAGCGAGCGTTTCAGATGCTGCCGAGGCGTCCAGTCCTTCCGAATCTTGGCGGCGCGGCTTTGAATTTCTTCCGGAGACGGAACGTTGAGAAACGTTTTCAGATTCATCGATGGCTTTCGAGCGCGGGGCACGTGTCTCTCCTACAAGTTGGCAACTTCTGAAGTGGGGTCGCTTGGGGGCAATTTGCCTTTTGGACGCTTTCCAAGGCCCCCCAAGGCATTTGCCGTGCCAAACCCGAGGTCAGCCGCTTTCTGCTATACCCGGATTATTCATCCGCCCAGCTATTACTTGACAAAGCGCTCCATACAAACCCGAAGCGCCAGCGAGGTCAGTGCGTTGCTCCGCCTCGCTGGCGCTTCGGGTTGGTGTGGGCTGATGAATAATCCGGGCTAAGCCCAATACCGTTGAAATAGGCGCAAGTCACAGTCCTTGAGTACCTTGGGGTTTGGAAAAGAACCCACCAAGGCAGCAAGGAGGCTGTGACCGTGAGCGCACAAGGAATGTGTTTGTTGC
>Ga0307372_10004495_pt1 | contig 21453 bp, 16 predicted proteins | sample OX1MG_FD_202533 | JGI IMG/M metagenome (GOLD analysis project Ga0307372, IMG submission 202533) | Soil microbial communities from Risofladan, Vaasa, Finland - OX-1 | ecosystem: Environmental > Terrestrial > Soil > Coastal area > Acid sulfate soil | place: Finland: Risofladan, Vaasa | collected...
GCGACTTGGGGCTGGCAATACGTGCAGCGGGGTACCTGGATCGGGTCCAGAGGTTTCACGTCTCGTCCCGCCGCCGTCTCGACCGCGATCACCCCCTCGGCACTGGCAGCATGGGCGAGCAGGGGAGGGCCGTTGACGTCGCCGATGGCAAAGACACCGGGAACGTTGGTGCGCAGGTGGTCGTCGACCTTGATGAACCCGCCCGCGACGGCAACCCCGACCTCATCCAGCCCCAGCTTCTCCACGTTGGCGGCGACTCCGGTCGCGGTGAGGACCATCTCTCCCGCCACGTCTTCGCCGTTCTCCAGGTGGAGCGTCCAGCCCTCGCCGGCGCGCTCGGACTGCTGGATCAGAGACCCGGTAAGGACCTTGATTCCCTGGCGCTCGAACTGACGGGTGAGCTCCTTGGAAATGTCCTGGTCCTCCTGGGGCAGGAGACGGTCAAGGGCCTCCACCACGGTCACCTCGACGCCGTAGGAAGAGTAGACGTAGGCGAATTCAGCCCCGATGGCGCCACCACCGACGATGACGCAACTCTTGGGCAGCTGGCGCAGCTCCAGGGCCTCTCTAGAGGTGCAGACCGACTTGCCGTCGGGGCTGAGGCCGGGGAGGGTCTTGGCTCGAGCCCCGGTGGCGATGATGATCTGCGAGGCCGCCACGGTTTGGCCCGACGGGTCCACCTCGATGGTCTGGTCAGAGACCAAGCGACCCCGGCCCCGGATCACCTCGACCCCGTTCTTGCGCATCAGGAAGGCCACTCCTTGGACCAGCTTGCTGACCACCTCGCGGCTCCGGGTAATCGCTGCGTCGTAGTCGGCCACCACCTCTCCCCGGCTGATGCCGAAGCGCTCGGACTCCTGGATCAGATGGAGAACCTCGGCGTTGCGGAGCAGGGCCTTGGAGGGGATACATCCCCAGTTGAGGCACACACCACCCAGGGTCTCGGCCTCCTCGATCAGGGTCACCGTCATTCCCAACTGGGCCGCTCTGATGGCAGCCACGTACCCGCCCGGGCCGGAACCGACGATGGCTAGGTCCTTCATCGTGTTCCTCCCAGGATCCGGGACGCCCAGACGGGCCGGCTCAGACCAGGCATGCCGCGGGATGCTCCAGCAGCCAGCGCAGATAGGCCAGCGCTTCGGCGCCTTGGGCGCCGTCGGTGACCCGATGGTCGATCGAGAGGGTCATCGCCATCTGCTGGCCGGGGACCAGGGCGCCGTCAACGACGACCGGCACCTCGCGCACCTCGCCTACCGCGAGGACGCTGCCCTGTCCCGGGGTGATGATGGCGGAGAACTGAGTGACCCCGAACGTGCCCAGGTTGCTGATCGCGGTGTGTCCTCCAGAGAGCTCCTCGGGACGCAGCTTGCCGGTCTTGGCCCGCGCGGCTAGATCGTGGGTCTGGCGGGCCAACTCGGAGAAGGGCAGCGCCTCGCAGCCACGGAGCACCGGAGCCACCAGGCCATCGGGGAGGGCCACCGCCAAAGCGATGTTGCTCTGCGAGAAGCGGCGTATCCCTTGTCCGATCCAGGCGGCATTGAGATCGGGATGACGCTGCAGGGTCAAGGCCACCGCCCGAACGATGAAGTCGGTGACCGAGAACTTGGGCAGCTCAGCATCGCCCAGCCGATTCATCTCCTGGCGCAGCTCGAGGAGGGCCCCCATGCGCACCTCGGTGGTGAGATGAAAATGGGGGATGGTGCTGTTGGCATCGGCCATCCGCCGGGCGATCGCCTCCCGCATCCGCGACAGATGCACGGGCTCGGACGGGTCGCCGGGGTCGATCGGCTGGGCCGGGCCGCTGGGACCGCCTGAGGAGACGGCAACACCACCGCGCGAGGCCGCCTCCACATCCTCAGCCTTGATCCGGCCCTCAGGTCCAGTCGCCTTGACACTGGCCAGCTCGATGCCCAGCTCGCGGGCCCGACGCCGCGCCAGGGGGCTGGCCTTGACCCGCTCCCCAGACCCGGACCGGCGCCCGGCCGGGACCGGCTCCTGGCCATGGCCAGTCAGCTGCTGGGCCCACTCCGGCACCGGGGTCGAGCTCTTGGCCGCGGGCTCGGGTTCGGAAGCTGTCCCATCTTGGCCGGACCGCGCTTCTTGGGGGGCAGACGTCCCCACCTCCGCCGAGGGCTCGCCCGTGCTGCCCTTACGAGCTGCCTGGTCCTCACCTGGGGGCTCACTGGCCGGAGGCGAAGCGTCCGCCTGAGGAGACGCCGAGCCGGCCTCCTTGGGGTCGGCGATGATGGCAATCGGCTCACCCACCGGCACCTTGGCGCCCGGCTTGACGAGGATCTTCTGGAGCACACCACTGGCGTAGGCCTCGATGTCGATGTCAGCCTTCTCGGTGGCGATCGAGGCGATCACATCCCCCCGCTCCACGGTCGCCCCCTCCTCGACCATCCAGCGATTGATGGATCCCTCGGTCATGTCGTAGCCCATCTGGGGCATAGTCACCTGGTAGGCCATCAGTTCAACCGCCGAACCGCTTCTACCACCTGGTCGCTGGTCGGAACCAAAGCCTTCTCCAACTGCCGGGAGTAGGCCATCGGGACGTCGGGCATGGCGACCCGCTGGATGGGACCGTCGAGGTCGTCAAAGCAGCGGTCTTGCATCTCGCTGAGCAGATCCGCCCCAAAACCGCCAGTGCGCCAGTCTTCACCACAGAGGACCAGCTGGTGGGTCCGGCGAACCGACTCCACTACGGTCGGATAGTCGACCGGCCGCAGCGTGCGCAGGTCGATCACCTCACAGGAGATGCCATCGTCGCCCTCCAAGACCTCAGCGGCCTGGAGCGCCTGGAGAAGCATCCGGGAGTAGCCGACCAGGGTCACGTCGCTGCCCTGACGGACCACTTTGGCGCGCCCGATGGGAACCTCCTCGGTCTCGTCGCCGCTGCCCTCGGCGACCTCACCCTTGGTGCTGTAGAGCAGGCTGTGCTCGATAAAGATGACGGGGTCGGGGTCGCGGATCGAGGCCAAGAGCAGGCCTCGAGCGTCTGCCGGGGTGGAAGGCATGACCACTTTCAGACCCGGCACCGAGGCGAACCAGCCTTCGAAGGTCTGGGAGTGGGTGGGACCGAGCTGACCGAAGCCAGAGACGGTACGCACAACCAGCGGTACCGACCACTGGCCTCCGAACATGTAATGGAACTTGGCCGCGCTGTTGACGATCTGATCCAGGGCCAGGAGGGCGAAATTGACCGTCATCAGCTCGGCCACCGGCAGGAGACCGCCCATGGCCGCCCCCACCGCGAAACCCACGATGCCGGCCTCGGCGATGGGCGTCTCCATCACCCGCTTGGGCCCGAATTCGTCGATCAGTCCCTTGGTGACGGCGTAGGAGCCACCGTACCCGGTGATGCTCTCCCCCATCAGGATCACCCGCTGGTCACGCAGCATCTCATCTCGGAGAGCGCCCCGCACCGCGTCCCGGTAACTGACCACGGCCACTTCAGACGCCCGCCTGCTTGGCTTCTGTCTGGGGCTCCGCAACCGCCGCAGCGCCCTGCTGCTGAAGCAGGAAATCGGCCTCGGGGTCGATCGGCTTGGCATAGATCCAGCGGCCGACCTCGGCGGGATCGGGCCAAGGTGACTGGTCGGCGAAGGCGACCGCCTCGAGCATCTCCTGCTCCACCTCCTCGTTGATCTGAGCCAGCTCCTTCTGGCTGCAGATCCGGTGCTCGACGCAGAAGTCCCCGAAACGTGGGATGGGATCCTGGGTGCGCCAGCGCTGCACCTCGGCCTTGTCCCGGTAGAGCTCGGGGTCGGCCATGGAATGACCGCGGAAGCGGTAGGTCAGCGCTTCCACGAAGAACGGCCCCTGGCCACTCCGACAGTGCTCGGCCGCGCGCTGGACGGTCTCGTAGACGGAGAGCACATCCATGCCATCGCACTGCACCGCCGGCATGGTGTAGCCCTCGGCCTTGATCTTCATCTCACTGACCGGAGACTCCTCGGCCAGGGTCGCCCCCATGCCGTAGAGGTTGTTCTCGCAGATGAAAATAATCGGCAGATTCCAGAGTGCGGCCATGTTGAGGCCCTCGTGGAAAATCCCGTTGCCGGTGGCCCCATCACCGAAGAAATCGAGGACGATCTGGTCGCGCTGCTGGTACTGCATGGCGTAGGCCATGCCGGCGCCGATGGGGATGTGCGAACCGACGATGGCGTATCCCCCCCAGTAATTTCGCGACGCCTGCGCCAAGTGCATGGAGCCGCCTCGGCCGTGGCAGAGCCCGTCCTCGCGCCCGAAGAGCTCCGCCATGCAGGCCTTGGGATCGCAGCCGCGAGTTAGGGCGTAGCCATGGTCGCGGTAGTGGCCCAAGAGGTGATCGTCGTCACGGGCGGCGTTGAGGGCTCCTACGGCAACCGCCTCCTCGCCGATGTAGAGGTGCAGGAAGCCACCCACTTTGGCTTGGGCGTAGGCCTCCGCGGCATGCTCCTCAAAACGCCGGATCAGCACCATCTGGCGATACATGTGGCGACACTGGGCAGGAGTCAGTCCCAGGGGCAGCTCAAGCTCGGTGGTCCGGGCCACAGCGCGCTTGGCGCGGGCCGGACGATTCTTGGGGGCAGCAGCCACCAGTCCAGTTTAGGTGGTAGCCGACAAGAGCCGATGCGAGGCCGCCGGGAGCGGTTCCGGAACGAACGTTTCGGCAACTAAATTACCTCTGCAACCTCCGCTGGGACTCGTCAAATTCTCATTGAAAATTCGCCGATTTTCGGGTATACTGCGAAAAGCATCGCTGCTACATGCCGCGCTGCCAGGTGACGGGGAGCACCGGGTAACCAGGTTGCGTCCGTTGCCGTTGGAAAGACCGAGAGTCCTAGCGCAGAGGGCCCTCGAAATCGACCAGCACCAAGCTGTGGCTCAAGGAAATACCCCCAACATGATGACTCCAGAGCGAGATAACCGATTTCGGATGACCCGCCGGGAAATACTTCGCCGGCAGCACGACGGGTTCTCGCGGACCCGGATCCTGCGCCGTTATCGATCCAATTTGGAACACCTGGACCGGGTTCTGGCGGACCTCGAGGACGCCCGGATCCGGGAGCGCCGGGTCGTTCCCCCGCAGATCACCGAGCGTCTGCGTCAGACCGAGGTGGCCCAGGATGACCCGGATCTGGCCCAGGTGGTCTCGACCAGCCGGCCCAGTATCGACCGCGTGCAGGACGCGGTCTTCGACGCCCAGGGCCGGATCATGGTCGAGGTGAGCCGTCTGCTCGGTCAGCCCGATTGGGTCAGCATCGAGGCTGAGGAAGGCGAAGCTCTGGAGCTAGAAACCGCCCGTCACTGACCGGCGCTATCTGATTCCGTGGCCGGGAGAGGCTGGCCGTCTTCCAGGACGAATGCCCGAGCCAGTTCCACCACCTTGGCCTGCTCTCGAAGGGCGCGGCGGCTCCGCGCTGTCTGTTGCTGGCGAGGTTCGACCACGCGGTGGGCCCGTTCGGCGAGCCGCTCCGCTTCCCGAGACTGCCGCACCTGGCTGAGGCGCTCCCACTCAGCAACCGCGCGCTCCACCGCCGCCACCCGGTCTCCGCCCTCCCCATCCGCCATCTCGGCCAGCTGGCGTTGAAGCTTGGCCAGCCGAGGCGCCGGCAACCGGGACTTCGCGCTGAGCAGGGCCGCGGCGATCTGAGCGTCAGTTTGGCGCTCCTCGCGGTGCTCCTCCTCCTGCCGAACCTCGGCGGTCCTCGCCTCCCGGAGGGCCGCCTGAGCCCGGCTCAGCAGCTCCCGGTACCCCTGGAGCAGTTCGCCCCCAGCTCCCTCGGCGACCGTCTCTGCGAGTCGGCCTGCGGCCGCCACCAGTTCCTCGACCGCCTCGCCGGCGCCGAGCTGGCGCAACTGGGGAAAGATGAACACTCCGCACTTGCGATCGACCTCGACGAAGACCTGCACCACTTCCGCGGGAAGTTCCGGATGCTTCGGCGGCGGAAGTACTGTCCCCACTGGCCCAGGGGCGGGCATCTCCAGCTCGCTCATGATCTCCGCCCCTTTGCCGGCTGAGGCCGTCCCATGACATCGAGCAGGCAGCCGACTCCGGCCCGGGTCCCGCCCGGCGCCTTGAAGACCGCCGTGCCCGCCACCAGAACGCTGGCCCCAGCCTTCAGACAGAGCTGGGCGTTGTCGGAGTCGACGCCACCATCCACCTCGATTTCACAACTCAGTTGTTGCTCCTCCACCATCTCGCTGAGGCGACGCACCTTGTCCAGGGTAGGAGTGAGGAAGGCTTGCCCGCCAAACCCCGGCTCGACCGTCATCACCAGAGCCAGGCTGAGCACCGGCAGCAGGTCTGCCAGAACCTCGACCGAGGTGCGAGGATTGACGCCAACCCCACATTGGGCACCCGTAGAGCGAATCAGGTTCACCGTTTGCCGCAACTCCGGACAGGCCTCTACGTGCACGGTTATCAGGTCGGCTCCCGCCGCTCTGAAGCGAGGGATGATTCCGTCCGGCCGGTCCACCATGAGGTGGGTTTCCAGGAAGAGGGACGTCGAGCGCCGGCAGGCGGCCACCGTCTCTGGACCCATGGTCAGATTGGGCACGAAATGGTTGTCCATGATGTCGATGTGGATGCGGTCGGCCCCAGCTTCCTCGCAGGCTCTCACCTCGTCACCGAGACGAGCCAGGTCGGCCGCCAGGATCGAGGGCGCGAGCAGGCTCAACCGGCGACCTCGGTCAGCTGGGACGCGGCCGCTGAGTCACACCAGATCTCGCAGCCAGGCGAGTTGCGCGCGATCACCTGGGCCGGCCACGCGACCGGGTCGTATGACCCCCTCACCACCTCGGCCAGACTGGCCGCCTTGGCCTCCCCGTCGACCAGGAAGTGGGTCCGGCGAGCCCAGCACAGGACCAGTGGCCCCAGGCTGAGGCGGTGCCGCCCGTCGGGGTGCTGGGTGGCCAGCACCACCGCCTCCTTGGGATAGGCCCGTCCCGGGAAAAGCGACGCGGTGTGCCCGTCGGCGCCCATGCCCAGGGCTAGGATGTCGAGTTGGGGCCGCCCATCCACGTAGGGAACGACACCCAGCAAACGTGCCTCGAAGCGTTGGCTGATCGTCTCTGGTCCCAGGCCCGGCTCGATCTCCCAACTGAGCACGAGGGGCCGATCGCCGGCGATCCGATCCACCAGCGCTGAGCGCAGCATGCGCTCGTTGGATTGCGGATCGGAGAGACCAACCAGGCGCTCATCCCCGGACAGAATCACCGTCCGGGCCCAGTCCACCCCCTCCTCGCGCGCCAGCAGTTCGAGGGTCTCCTGGGGCGTGCTGCCGCCGGGTAGAGCCGCCACGCACTCGCCCCGGGAGGAGACGGCGTCGCGGATCTCTTGGGCCAGCGTCCGAGCGGCATGCCGGGCCAGAGACTCGGGGTCAGGGAAGACCCTGATTTGGGGCTGGCTCGACCCCTCGCTCGCGCTCACCCCGGTGGTTGTCTCTCAGTCATTCTTGACCGCGTGGCCGCCGAACCGTTGAGCAGGGAGGGCCCGTACTTGGCAGCGGCCCCCTCTTCCAACGAAGTGGCCGTCGTGCCTCTTCCGGCGGCGCGTTGGCAATGACCACCTGACCACGGTCATAGCCAACGCCTGGTCACCACCCAGGGTCGGCCGCTCCACCATGTTTCCGCCCATCTTGCCCAGTCCGATCAGCACGACCTGCACCAGTTCTCCCTCAGTTGGTGACGGGCATTAGCAGCCTGTCCACCGCCTGGGTCAGCTGCTCCAGACCGCGGCCGACATCCTCGCAGCGCACGCGGAGCACTCTACGGCCCCGCCCGGTCAGGGCCTGGTAGTCGCCCAACGCCTGGGCCTGCTGCAGCACCCCGAAGGTGTAGGGACGCTCGGGAATCGCCAGATCACCGTGATGAACCCCAGTGATCTGGAGGAAAGCGGCGGTCTCCGGCCCGCCCTTGTGGAGCTGCCCGGTGGAATGGAGGAAACGAGGACCGTAGCCGAAGGTTGTGGCGCAGCCGCTGGCTCGCATCAGACCGGTGCGCAGGCGAGCGATCAGCTCGGCGTCCTCGGGGTGGTCGGGCCGCATCGGCAGGTAGGCCATCACGCCCAGGTAACAAGGGGGCCCCAGACCCTGCAGCCATTCCGTCAACGCCTGTTCCAGGCTGGCTGCTCCCGGGGCACCGGCCACCCTGACTGACCCGTCGATGAGATCGATCGCTGGCTCGGGAAACCGATGGTCCCGCTCCCAACCTTCCAGAAGCCGGGTGGTGTTGTCCTTGCTCTCCTGGACATTGGGTTGGTTCAGGGCGTCGATGCCGATCAGAGAACCGGCCAAGGCGGTGGCGACTTCCCAGCGGTAGAACTCGGCACCCAGGTCGAGGAGGTGGGCGGTAGGCACCCGCACCACCGGGTGACCCTCTGACTTGAGCGCCGCCAGCCAGGTCTCGGTTTCAAAGTTGGCTTCGTCGCCCTCCAACTCCAGATGGACGAAGAGGCGGTCTCCCCCATACTCCCAGGGATCTCCCTGGGGCTCCCCCACCACCGGGATCAGCCCCTTGCCGAGCTTGCCCGTCGACTCCGCCAGCAACTGCTCAATCCAGGTGGGGAGGTCGGCCAGCGCCGGGTGCGCCGAGATGGTTACCTTGTCACGCCCCACGGAGGCGCAACCTGCCAGTACCGCCGCCAGCTGCGCCCCCGGGCTGCGCTCAGCCGAGGCGCCGTCACCAGGGAAGCAGGCCTCCGACATGGAGACCGCCCCGGCCAGGAGCTGGTCAACATCGATCCCGATCGTGGCCGCCGGAACCATGCCGAAATCGGAGAGGGCGCCGTAGCGGCCTCCGATCTCCCAGTTGGCCGACCAGACCTGGTGGAACTTGAGTTTGTGAGCCAGCTTCTCCAGACCACTGCCGGGATCGGTGATGGCTATGCAGTGCTCGCCGGCGTCCTCCCCGAGCGCCTTTTGCCAGAGGGCGTAGAAGAAGCTGCAGTGAGCTAGCGTCTCGGTGGTCGCCCCACTTTTGGACGAAACCAGAAGCAGCGTCTGGGACGAATCGATCCGGTCGACCACGGATTGAATCTGGTCGGGGTCGGTGGAATCGAGCACGATCAGATCCGGGAATCCGGGACGGACACCGAAGGCCTGGCGAAGCACCTCCGGGCAGAGACTGCTGCCCCCCACCCCCACCAGCAGGGCGTGCGAGAAGCCCTGGTCACGGACCCAGGCCGAGTGGCGATGAAGACCGGCGACCGCGCTGCGCTGGCGCTGGGGTTCGTCGAGCCACCCCAAGCGTGACGCCATCGCCAGGCGCGCCTCAGTGTCGCCGGGCCAGAGACTGGTGTCCCGAGCCATTAGCCGACTGGTGGCGTTGGCCTTGAGGAGCTCGGTGGTGGCCTCGGCCACCGCGTGGCCGGCGGTTCCCGCCTCGACCTGGGCCCGGATCACCGTCGAACTGACCTGAGTCCGCGGTGATGCCACCAGCCCCTGACCGGCGTAGCTGGCCCGCTTGGCGCCGATCTCCCCCAACAGTTTCTCCATCGATGAGGAGAAGCTCTCCACCCCCTTGACCTCGAGGGTGGCGGTGACGTCGTCGATATCGACGCCCAGCTCGCGCAGGCGGGCCAGTTCCCCGGCGGCGGCCGGGATATGGCCGACCAGGGTGGCCCCTACCCGACCGTGGTCCAGGAAGGCGTCGATGGAACTGGGCGGCATGGTGTTGACCGTCTCGGCAGCGATCAGCTCCTCGCAGTAGAGGACGTCCCGGTAGGCGGGGTTCTTGGTGCTGGTGCTGGCCCAGAGCGGACGCTGGACCTCAGCCCCGGCCTCCTTGAGAGCGCGGAAGCGATCGCCGTGGAAGACGTCGCGGAAGGCCTCGTAGGCAACGGCGGCGTTGGCAATAGCTGCCTGGCCCCGGGCCTTCTCCAAGGCCTCACGCCGCCCACCGTCCGCGTCCTTGGCCAGGGCGTCGAGACGACCGTCAGTCTCGGTGTCGACCCGGCTGACAAAGAAGCTGGCCACGGAACGAACTCTCTGGATGGGCAGCCCCGCCTCTAAGCGGCGCTCCAGCCCGCGGCAGTAGGCCTCCATCACCTCGCGGTAGCGGCTCACCGCGAAGATCAGGGTCACGTTGACGTTGAAGCCTTGGAAGAGGGCCTCTTCAATGGCCCCGATGCCCTCCGAGGTGGCCGGGATCTTGATCATCAGATTGGGCCGGTCCACGACCGTCCAATAGCGCCCCGCAGAGGCCACCGTGTTGCGGGTATCGCGGGCCAGCGCCGGCGCCACCTCCAGGCTGACATAGCCGTCCCGGGCTTGGGTCACCGCATAGGTGGGGAGCAACTCGTCGCAGGCGCTGCGCACGTCATCGGAGATCAGGTGGTCGTAGATCTCCTCGGTCGACCGACCCGCCAGGGCCAGCACCTGGATTTGCTCGTCGTAGGCGTCTCCATCGGAGACGGCCTTCTCAAAGATGGTCGGGTTGACCGTCACCCCGACCACTCCCAGGCCGATCAGGCGCTTCAGCCCACCCTTGTGCAAGAGGTCGCGGCTGAGGTTGTCGTACCAGACGCTCTGGCCTTCCTGGTCCAGCTTCCGCAGGGAGTTCTCAGCCGTCTTGATCCGCTCCTGAACCCGCCAGCAGACCCTGCACCCGCTCCGCGACGGCCGGGGGCGTCAGACCGAAGTGCTCATAGACCGTCTGATACGGCGCCGAGGCACCAAAGCGGTTGACTCCGACCACGCCACCGCCCTCGCCGACCCACCGCCACCAGGGCTGCTCCACGCCCGCCTCCACCGCCACCCGGGTGCGTACCTCCTTGGGCAGCACCTGGGACCGGTACTCACCCGGCTGGCTCGCGAAGAGCTCCATCGAAGGCATGCTGACCACCCGGGTCGGGATGCCCTGTTTTTGGAGCAGGGCTCGGGCGTCGACGCAGATGGAGAGCTCGCTTCCAGTGCCGATCAAGAGCGCTCGGCATTCGCCACCTTCGGCTTCGAGGAGCACGTAGGCGCCCCGAGCCACACCGGAAGCGGCGAGTTCCTTGGTGCGAGGTAGAACGGGCAGGTCTTGTCTGGAGAGCACGAGGGCGGTGGGCGCGGTTTCCCGCTGCAGAGCGGCCGCCCAAGCCCAGCTCGACTCGTTGGCGTCCCCGGGCCGCAGCACCACCAGGTTGGGGATGGCCCTGAGCGCCGCCAGATGCTCCACCGGCTGGTGGGTGGGACCGTCCTCGCCCAGACCGATGCTGTCATGGGTGTAGACCCAGACCACGCCCAGGTGAGAGAGGGCCGAGAGGCGGACCGATGGCCGCTGATAGTCGGAGAAGGTGAAGAAGGTGGCGCTGTAGGGGCGCAGGCCGCCGTGTGCCGCGATGCCGTTGCATGCCGCCCCCATGGCGTGCTCCCGGACCCCGAAATGAAGGTTGCGGCCGACCCCGGTGTGGCCATCGAAATCACCGCCGCCGGGAATGGCCGTCTTGGTCGACCCGGAAAGGTCAGCGTCGCCGCCCAGGATCCAGGGGATGCGCTCGGCCAGAGCCACCAGGGCCTTGCCTCCAGAGCTCCTGGTCGCGATCGGATCACTCCCCTCTTCCCAGCTGGGTAGGACATCCTCCCAGCCGGCGGGGAGCTCACCCGAGATCGAGGTGCGCCACTCATAGGCGAGCTCGGGGAAAGCTTCGGACCAGCTGTCAAAGCGCTTGTTCCACGCCTGGTTGAGGGCCGCTCCTTTTTCCTTGGCCTGGCGGAAGTGGGCCAGCGCCTCTTCGGGCACGTAGAACGTCCGCTCCGGATCCCAGCCATAAGCCCGCTTCGCGGCAGCCGCTTCCTCAGACCCCAGGGGCGAGCCGTGGGCGGCGTTGGTGTCCTGCTTGTGGGGAGCGCCGTAGCCGATGTGAGTGCGAACTGCGATCAATGAGGGGCGACTCTCGTCGTCGATGGCGTCCTGGATGGCGGCGGCGATTCCATCCAGGTCGAGGGTCCCGTCCTCGACCCTCTGTACCTGCCAGCCGTAGGCGCGAAAACGGGCGTCGACGTCCTCGGAGAAAGAGAGGGACGTGGGGCCGTCCAGGGACACGTGGTTGTCGTCGTAGAGATAGATCAGCTTGCCCAGGCCCAGATGTCCGGCCAGCGAGGCTGCCTCCGAGCTGACCCCCTCCATGAGGTCACCGTCGCTACAGAGGACAAAGGTCCGGTGGTCGACGATAGCCTGCTCGGGCCGGTTGTAGCGACAGCCCAGGTAGCGCTCGGCCATGGCCATGCCGACCCCGTTGCCGAAGCCCTGGCCGAGGGGGCCGGTGGTCACCTCGACGCCCGGCGTGTGCTGCCCGACCTCGGGATGGCCGGGCGTTGCCGAACCCCACTGGCGGAACTGCTCCAGCTGCTCCAGGGGCAGGTCGTAGCCGGTGAGGTGGAGCAACGCATAGAGGAGCATCGATCCGTGGCCGGCAGACAGGACGAAGCGGTCGCGGTCCGGCCACTTGGGATCGCCTGGGTCGTGGCGCAGGAAGCGGGTCCAGAGCACGTAGGCCGCCGGAGCCATGCCCATGGGCAGGCCGGGGTGCCCTGACTTGGCCTTCTCCACGGCATCGATGGCCAGAGTTCGGATGGTGTTGATGCAGAGGTTGTCGAGTTCGCTACCCGCCTCGGGCAACGTCCCCTTGGTAATCACCGGTCGCGTCTTCAGGTCAGGTGCCATCTGGTCTCATGCTCTCACCTGGCAGCTCATGGCGCGGTAGGGAAGGTCGGCTACGGAGACGCCAGGCCACCGGTCCCCCCAGTTGAAGTCGCCTACCGGCTCGAGGGGGTGCCGGGGCCGGGTGAATCGGATTCGGTGACAGTGGGCAGGCCGTGGGCCAGCCAATCGCTGATGCCCCCGATCAGCGAGGTCGCCACCAGCCCCTTCTCGCGCAGGAACTTGGTGGCGCGGAAGCTACGTGACCCGGCGGAGCACTGCACCACCAGGGTGCCCTCGCGGGGCAGCTCCTGCCAGCGATCGCTCAGCTCTTCGATGGGAATCCAGAGCGAGCCGGCAATGCGTAGGCGGGCTCGCTCAACAGCGTCGCGTACGTCGAGCACGGGCACGCCCGCTTCAATCAATTGACGCGCACTCTCGACTTCAACTTCAAGCGCCACCGGGGCAGCCACGACGCGGATTATCGCGTCCCCGGGCCTGGAGCGTCGGGTACCACGGACGCGACACGTTATCAAGGATCTCCCAAACCTGTCCTGGTTTCTCCTCCCCCGAAGTCGCCAACTGGCGGCCGCGATCCTGCCTTTGATGCGGGGAGGCAGCAGCCGCCAAGAGGGTGCCATCGCCACGGCTGGAATTTGATTTCGCGAATGCCGGGACGCCGTGCCCCTCTCTTGGTTGACAGAAGGGCCGAGGTGGGGACTACGCTACCGCCAGTCCAACTCGCCCGGCCACGTATTCAAAGTCGGGGCTGAAGCAGGAGGCGGTCGATGGCTGAAGCAGTTCTGACGGCGATCTCCCCGACTGCCGCGGCCAACCCCTACATCACCGCCCAGCGCCAGTTCGACCAGGCGGCCAGCATCCTGAACCTGGACCCCGGAATGCGCCAGGTCCTGCGTGAGGTCCGGCGCGAACTCACCGTCAACTTCCCCGTGCGCATGGACGACGGCAGCATCCGCATCTTCACCGGCTATCGGGTGCAGCACAACCTGACTCGCGGTCCGGCCAAAGGAGGGATCCGCTACCACCCGGACGTCAGCCTGGACGAGGTCAAGGCTCTATCCATGTGGATGAGTTGGAAGTGCGCCGTCACCAACCTCCCCTACGGCGGTGCCAAGGGCGGCGTCATCTGCGATCCGGGCCAGCTCAGCCAGCATGAATTGGAGAACCTGACACGGCGCTTCGCTAGTGAAATCTCGATCCTGATCGGCCCCGAGTCGGACATCCCCGCTCCCGACGTCAACACCAATCAGCAGACCATGGCCTGGATCATGGACACCATCTCCATGGAGAAGGGCTACTCGGTGCCTGCCACCGTCACCGGTAAGCCCCTCTCCATCGGCGGCTCGGAGGGGCGCCCGGCGGCGACCGGACGGGGCGTGATGGTGGTAACACTTGAAGCCTGCCGCCGGATGGGCATCGACCCCGAGCAGTCGACGGTCGCGATCCAGGGATTCGGCAACGTCGGTAGCGTCAGCGCCGAACTCCTCCGCGAGCAGGGATTCAAGATTGTGGCTGTCTCCGACGTCTTCGGGGGCATCCACAATCCCGCCGGCCTCGACGTACCGGCCCTGCTGGAGTACGCCAGGAGCAACGGCAGAGTGACCGGATTCCCCGGCGCAACTGACGAAATCAACAACTCCAGCCTGCTCGAACTGCCGGTGACCGTGCTCATTCCAGCCGCCTTGGAGAACCAGCTCACCATCACCAACGCCGCCCAGGTGCAGGCCCAGGTCATCGTTGAAGCGGCCAACGGACCGACCACACCCGAGGCCGATGATGTCTTCCATCAGCGCGGGGTGATCCTCATTCCCGACATCCTGGCTAACGCCGGCGGTGTGACGGTCTCCTACTTTGAGTGGGTCCAGGACCTGCAGTCCTTCTTCTGGGAGGAGACAGAGATCAACGGCCGACTCACGCGGATCATGCAGCGCGCTTACGATCAAGTCGAGGGGCTGGCCCGGGAGCACTCCACCACCTTGCGCATGGGCGCCTACTGTCTGGCGGTCAAGCGAGTCGCCGACGCCACTTCGGTGCGCGGAATCTACCCTTAGCCAGAACCGGTCCCAGCAACTGGCGGACCGCAGCGGCTGACTTCGAGATCTGGCATTCGGCTTGGTTGCCCGAACGGCTAGCGCCACCGCGCAAGCTGGGTTACATCGACCTCAAAGAGTTGGAACCAGTCTGTGTCTCCCCATCGAGCTGGTTGAGCGAGACTGCTGGTGGGCCGTCCGGCCATTCGCCCAAGCCCTTCCACGGGCGGCCGCGTTACCCCCAGGAGGAGACGCCGTGCTAGCCGTAGCCAGCCGCGTGACTGGTCTCTGTGCTGGGGTTTTTCTTGCCGTGCTGTGTGGGCCTTCGGCCCTGGCCGCGTCTCGCCCGGCAATCCTTCCGCCTCCTCAGCCGACTTCCGCCACTCCGGTGGCCGCGATTCCTTCCTCGGGCCCGCACTTCACCGACTATCTGTGGTCGCCAGACGTCGACGTCTCAGTCCACGTTGGCCTCTACGGAGACTGCACCGGCCAGGCCCCGCTGACCCACAGCGAGGTTGCCATCGACTCCTGCGTAGCTGGGCAAGGGCCGTACTTCGTCGGTCACGGCCTGCCAGGATTATTTGGCGGCCTGCTCAGCCTGAAGGTCGGGAACTCCATCGACTACTACGACGCCGTAGGGGATCTCACCGTCTACCACGTCGACCGGCTGCTCACGCTCCCCCGGAGCGAGGTCGACTACATCCCCGGCTCAGCGGCAACATTCCAGACCTGCACTAGCGCAACGGGGCTGGTCGACTTGGTCGTCGGGGTCTCAGCTCCAACCGTGGCCCACCCCGGAATCCTGGTCGACTAGCCCGCGGACCGCCGGTTACCGAGGTGACTTTTAGCCAACTTAGCTCAGATCCCGTTCCGGCTACCACGGGACAGACAATTGGCTCGGTCGAGGAGAGGGACCTGCCCACTCCAGAGCCGAGCTCACGAGGGGAAGCATCCTACGAGAGAGCGTCGGGGCAGGGACTCAACCAGGGGCTCTGCCTAGGGAGGTGGAGAGGGCTGGCTCGGTAGCCGACTCGGGGCCTATATTCCCCTCGAGGTCATCGGCACCCCGATTCGATGGAGAGGAGGCAAGTCGGTGTTGAACAGAGGCTCAAGAAATTCCCGGCTGAGCCCCATCTTGGATGGGTCCGTCTGATGGACGGACTGATGATGGAGTTCCCGCTCACGCTGACCCAGCTGTTTCAACATGGGGTGCGCTATTTCCCGGATCAGGAAATCGTCACCCAGCGAGCTCAGGGTGAACCTCATCGGTACACCTTCACAGAGTTCGGAGCCCGCACCGAGCAGCTAGCGAGAGCCCTCGATGAGATTCGGGTACACCCGGGCGATCGGGTGGGGACCTTCGCCTTCAACACCCACCACCACCTGGAGTGCTACTTCGCGATCCCGGGAATGGGGGCCGTGCTCCACACCCTCAACGTGCGCCTCTTTCCCGCTGACCTCGCCTTCGTCATCAATGACGCCCACGACGAGGTCATCTTCTGCGAGCGCAGCGTGCTACCTCTGCTGGCAAAGGTGGGCGACCCGATCCCCTCGGTGCGCCTGATCGTGCTCATGGGTGAGGGTGACGCCGACGTTTCCGGTCTGCCCGAAACCGTCGACTACGAGGAGCTGATCGGATCCCAGAAACCGGGCGGAGATTGGCCGGTCCTGGATGAGCGCCAGGCGGCGGCCATGAGCTACACCTCGGGCACCACCGACCGCCCCAAGGGGGTCGTCTACAGCCACCGCTCCAGCTACCTCCACGCGGGCGCCGCCACCAGAGCAGGTGCGATTGGCCTCTCCTTCCAGGATGCGCTGCTGCCGGTAGTGCCGATGTTCCATGTCAACGCTTGGGGATTGGTCCATGCCGCGGTCGGAGCTGGAACCAAGCTGGTTCTGCCTGGGCGATTTCTCGACGCTCCTCGCCTGCTCGACCAACTAGAGGGCGAGTCGGTGACCGTGACCGCCGGGGTGCCCACCATCTGGGGCGCCCTGCTAACCCACCTAGACGAGCACCCCACTCCCCTGCCCCAGTTGCGCATGATCATCTGCGGCGGCTCCGCCGCGCCCCCTTCGCTGATAGCCGGCTTCGATCGCCATGGACTCCAGGTAGTGCACGCCTGGGGCATGACGGAAACCTCGCCCCTGGGGACGGTCAACATCGTCAAGCCGGGGTTGCGAGACCAAGACGAGGCGACGCTTCTGACGCTTCGGGCCAAGCAGGGCGTGCCCGTGCTGGGGGTCGACCTGCGGATTGCCGACCTCGACACCGGGAAGGAGTGCCCCAGCGACGGTGTGACGCCGGGCGAGATCCAGGTCCGAGGACCATGGGTCGCCCGCGCTTACTACCACGACCCGGAGGACCGCGAGAACCGCTTCACCGGCGACGGCTGGTTTCGCACCGGCGATGTCGCCACCATCGATGCCGAGGGGTACGTGCAGATCGTCGATCGGACCAAGGATCTGGTCAAGTCAGGGGGTGAATGGATCTCCTCTGTCACCCTGGAGGGAGAGCTCATGGCCCACCCCCAGGTCAAGGAGGCGGCGGTCGTGGGATTCCCCCACTCCCACTGGGCGGAGCGACCCGTGGCCTTCGTGGTCCCCCGTCCAGAACATGTCGAGTCCTTGAGCAAAGAGGACCTGCTGGACTTCCTCAGAGGTCGGGTGGCTTCGTTCTGGTTGCCGGATGAAGTCGTATTTCTGGATGAGGTGCCCAAAACCAGCGTCGGCAAGTTCGACAAGAAGGTCCTTCGCAAGCAATACGCGGACCTAGACCTGGGTTGATCTCGATCCTCAGCTAGGGCAGTCGGCGCGCGACATATCCCACCCGCCAGCATGGCCGGGACTGGCGTAAAGAACGGTGTGCCTATTGGCAAAAACGCACGTCCAGCCACGCTGGGTTTGGAGAAGACGCGTCAGTGGCGCCGATCTTCCTTGCCATACCAGGTCGACTTGGTAATGGCGCAGGATCGACATCGTGCCCGCAGCAGCCGACGTTACCGTCAGGTACTGCGTCAGTACCTTGGGGCCCATCAGGTCCACCTCGCCGAAGATGAATAGACGATCGGGCGCGCAATCTTTGCCGGCCGGGTCGCGATGGTCGAGACGGTAGAGCAACCAGCCGGAGATGCCATACGGCACCAACACCCGGGCCGTGGGGCCGTCACAGATGATCCGACCCACCTGCACCGGGTAGACCGAACTCTGCAAGTGATTATCCGGACTACCTAGCTGACCCGAGATGCGCACCGCACTGGCCAGCACCACTAACAGCAGTACCGCGCCGACAAACCAGCGTGGTGCCGGACGGCGACGTGGACGCGCGGTCATCTTGCGAACACTGCGGACATGGTCGACCAGGCCCTGCACACCATCGGTCCAAAGCGGCAGCACCAGCAGTGCGAAGAGGGGAATATCCCGCACCGCATAGAGAAGCAGAACCGTTCCGGCCCCAGCCAAGAGCAGGTCGGCGGGGCGGGTGTGCTTAGCCCAGCGAGCCGCGACCAAGGTGCTCAGCAAGAGCGCCAGAACCGGCACCGAGGCCAGCGCGTGGAAGTTAGGCGGCTGCCACTCATTGAGGTTGGCCTGGGCAACCGGGCTGAGCAACAGGTGCAACGGGTAGACATACAGGCCCCAGCCGTTGGGGTTGATCATCGGGGCCAGCGCTGACAAGACCAGCGCCCAGAAGAGATCGAGAAGACGGCCCGGGGCAAGCGAGGGCTCGTCCTGGAGCCAGTTGCTGATCAGCTCGCCGACCAGAAATACGGCGATTACCCCCACCCCGACCAGGAATCCCCCGTGGAGGTTGCCCCATATGGCGAACATGGGAACCAGCCAGAGGAGCAGCCAGCGGCTGGGTCGGCGCCGGTAGGCGTCGAGCAGAACCAGCAGAATCCCCAAGAATCCGAAGGTGAACATCTGCGGGCTGGGACCCCAGATCTGCAGCCCCGAGATGATCACCAGGGCTGCCCCCAGGGCGAGAATCCACCGTGACACCCCGGTCCGGCTGACCCGCAGCACCCCGAAGACGAATCCGATCCAAGTCACCAGGGCCATCAGCAAGATCACCGGAGTCATCCCCAAAGCCCGGTAGAGCAAGGCGTAAATGGCCTCAGTGCCCCACTCCTGGGTGATGAAGGCGTGAGTGGCCGCCGTAAAGGTGTAGTCGTTGTGCTGGGGCACCCCTGACGCCAGGATGTCCAGGCCGACCCGCAGGTGCCACCAGAAGTCCGGGTCAAACTGCGGCTGGGTGAAGGCCGCGAAACCCAGGATCGCCACCGCCAGCAAGAGGATGGTAGGACCGTCCTGCGCCCAGCGCCGGGTCACAATCGGCGCCGGCGCCCCGCTCTCATGGGACATACTCGGTGGAAATTCTAGGTTGGGGGTAGCTGACTTCAGGCGAAGTCCTTGCTACGATCGCGCGGGGCTTCGGTAACGGTCGCACGCCGGTGATGGACGAGGCCACAGGGTTGAGAGCGAAAGCTAAGCAGGAGCCCAAGTTAGGCCCGTCCGAATTCGCACAGGCGGTGGTTGCCTCTCTGACCCGCCGACTCACCTTCACCTTTCCGAGAGTCGGGCCCAGGGGATCACCAACTTTCGCGCGTCCACCCCTGCACCGAGACTTCCGCTTCCTTAGTGCCGAGATGACCGGCCAGCAAATCGCAGATCAAGTCTTGATCAAGTTCTGCTGGGTAGCTACGCACGATCGGGTCGATAGTGCCTCCGTCAATTTTGTCTTCTTCCTGAGACAGACCGAAATGGATGGTCCAGAACTGTGCGCCAGCTTCATCGTGCAGGAGCTGGAAGAGGACCTTTGCGGCGGCGAAACCCCAGATCAACCTCTACCGGTGTGGGGAGTCAGTTACCAGCGTGGCGTCTAGCCCGGAATCGTCCTAGCTCGCCTCCATGCGATAACTCGGGGCGCTGCCTACGCGACCTCTTCGGCTTCCCAGCCACAGAGGAGCTCGGCCGCCCCGGCACCACGTTCCACCGGGGCGCCCAGCCGCAGCAGGGCCTGCTCCAGAGCCGCCACCCCGGTCAGGAGCTCGGGCAGCGATACGGCACCCATGTGGCCGATGCGGATAGCGGTCTGGCTCCACTCGGCCAGACCACCGGCGATCGCCACACCATCTTTTGCCACCTCGGTCCGTAGCTGCGGTGCCGTCATACCCCGGGGCAGGGACAACGCCGAGACCGTGGTCCCCAAAAGCTCGTCGCCACAGACCGTGGGAAGCCCGATCGCCCGCAGACCCCGGCGAACCGCCCTGGCCATCCGCCGGTGGCGGGCGAAGCGGGGCTGCCATCCCTCGGCTTCGGCGATCTCCATGGCGGCGGCTCCGGCGGCGATCAGGTTGGTGGGCAATGTCGCGAAGTAGCTGGTGCTGGGATCGGCCATGGGCGCGAGCCAGTTGAGCCAGTCCAGAAAGTAACCAGCTGCCCCGCCCAAGCTCCGCCGGTGCTCTATGGCCCGCTGGCTGACCACCACGATGGCGAGGCCCGGGGGCATCCCCAACGCCTTCTGGGAGGCGGTCAGGACAACGTCGATTCCCTGAGCCTCCATGTCGATGGGCATCCCTCCGGCGCTGGCCACGGCATCCAGGATCAGCACGGCACCATGCTCCCGGGCCACTTTGGAGTACTCGGAGAGCGGAGCCGCCACGCCGTTGGCGGTGTCGACGTGGGTGACGGTGAGCACCTTGGCCCCGGTTCGTGCCAGCGCCTGCTCGACAGCGGCGACCGGGACCCGCTCCCCCCAGGCGCAGCTCGCCTCCTCGGGCAGGGCTCCATAGGACCGGGCGATCTTGGCGAAGCGGTCACCAAAGAAGCCGTGGTTGACGATCACCACTGGTGATCCCGGAGCCACCGTGTTGACCAGGGCGGACTCCATTGCCGAGGTTCCACTTCCGGCCGTGACCAGGACTGCCGGTCCCTCCTCATTTGTTCCAGGTTCATCACCCAAGGAGCGGAGAACGCCGTGCTGCAGCGTCTTCAGCTCCTTGGCGGAGGCGGCGCTGTTGTGGGCTGTCGTGGGCCGGGCCAGCGCCACCAGCACCTGTCGGGGTACCGGAGTCGGTCCCGGGATCAGGAGCAGGGGACTCTCCGGCACGGCGTGCTCGGTTGGCGCCATCAGACCGGGAAGACCCCATGGCGACGTTCCGGCGCCCAGCGGCTCTTGCCCGCCGCGGCCGCCAGTCGCCAGATCAACTGGTCACGCAGATCAGCTGGGTCCACCACGGCGTCCAGGGTCAGGTCGGATGCCAACTGGAAGATGTCAACGTCCTCCACGTACTCGGCTCGCAACTTGGCCACGAACTCCTCGCGCTCATTCTCCGGCAGGGCAGCGATGCGATTGGCATAGACGGCGTTGACGGCTGCCTCGGGACCCATGACCGCAATCTCGGCGGTGGGCAGCGCCAAGGTGGCTTCAGGTTCGAAGGCGGGGCCGCTCATAGCGTAGAGACCGGCGCCATAGGCCTTGCGCAGAACCACGCAGATGCGAGGCACGGTGGCCGAGCTGAGGGCAGCGATCATCTTGGCCCCGTGGCGGATGATCCCCTCGCGCTCGACCGCCGAGCCGATCATGAAACCGGGCACGTCGGCAAGGAAGAGCAAGGGCAGATTGAAGGCGTCGCAAAGACTGATGAAGCGCGCCGCCTTGTCCGAGGAATCGACGAAGAGGACACCGCCTTGGTGTTCCGGTTGGGAGGCGACCACTCCCACGGCGCGCCCGCCGAGGCGCCCCAGTCCGCACACCAACTCCTGGGCGTAGAGGGCCTTAATCTCGAAAAAC
>Ga0307372_10004496_pt1 | contig 21446 bp, 19 predicted proteins | sample OX1MG_FD_202533 | JGI IMG/M metagenome (GOLD analysis project Ga0307372, IMG submission 202533) | Soil microbial communities from Risofladan, Vaasa, Finland - OX-1 | ecosystem: Environmental > Terrestrial > Soil > Coastal area > Acid sulfate soil | place: Finland: Risofladan, Vaasa | collected...
CACCTGGGACACCATCGGCGCCGCCATCGAGAACCGCCTCGTCCCGCCCCGCGCCCTCTCCGCCCTCGAAGGCTTCCGCGCCCTCATCGTCGACGCCCAGGCGATGCTCGATCCCGACTTCGCCGGCAAGCTCTCCGCCGACGTAGCCGCCCCAGCCGAAGGCGACACCGACTTCTCCTTCGGCGACTCAGACGAGGCCGAAGTCGCTCTCGCCGACGCCAATGCGGCTGACTTTAACTTCGGCGGCAACGAGGACCAGCTCAAGCTCCTCAACGCCTCGCACTTCGTCCCCGCGGCGGCGGATGCAGGACCATTTGTAAGACCACCAGAACTGACTGAGAATCGGCAAGAGGATGAGGTCAGGTCGCTAACAAGCGTAGACGGATCTCTAGAGCCGGACGGAGATTTCCCGCCTGAGAATGCGGAAATAGCCAAGCCTAGGACTGTGGAAGTCTCGATTGGAAGCACGATCCGAGAGATCGCCGAATCGGACTACGAGAAGTTCAAAGAACGGATCGAGGCGCTCGAAGAAAGAGCCGAGAAGATCGGTGCTAGCCCTCCCAGAACTGAAGTCACCGGCGACGATCCTCTCAAGGTAAGCGTCTTCTTTGATCCTATCCGCGTCAGCGGATGGGAGCTGGCTGGAATAATCAAGAGGGTCGGCGGCAAATGCGAGGTCGAGCAGGTAGCAACAAATCGAATTCCCGACCATTTTTCGGATGACCCAGAGAATTGCGAGCACTGCCACACCAGAAGGCACAGGAACGAGACCTACATTCTCCGCGATTCCGAGGACAGCTATAAACAGGTCGGGAGCAGTTGCATTCATGAGTTTCTTGGCGATAGGCCGGAAATTAGGAAATTCGAGAACGCAGAGCTTCGACAGTTCAACTCCAACGCTAAGAGCGAGTTAACAGGTTCCCTGATTCAGTTGCCGGAATTTGACCTTGAGTCCTACCGTGAAAAACAAATAGCCGAGGCGAAGCAACGGGTCGAATGGGCTCAGCGCAGGCCGATTCGCTTTGACTCACCGATTCGCTTTGATTCACCGATCATCAATCCCGGCCCCGTAGAAGGCTTCCGCGCCCCCGGCGACGCCGCCACTCTCCCCGAGCTAATCCGTTTCCTCAACGACCGCACCGGCTACATCAAGGCCCTCGAAGCCGAAGGCTCGCCCGAGGCCTTCAGCCGCATTGAAAACCTGAAGGAACTGGCCAACGCCGCCCACGACGCCCAGGTCCGCGGCGAAACCCTGGCCGACTTCCTCGACCACGCCGCACTCGCCTCCGACACCGACCAGTTCGACCCCTCCGCCCGCGTCACCCTCATGACCCTCCACGCCGCCAAGGGCCTCGAGTTCCCCCTCGTCTTCCTGGCCGGCCTCGAAGAAGGCCTCTTCCCCCATTCCCGCACCCTCAACGAACCCGATCAGCTCGAGGAAGAGCGCCGCCTCTGTTACGTCGGCATGACCCGCGCCATGAACACCCTCATCCTCACCCGCGCGCATTACCGCCGCCGCTACGGCAACGACGCCCCGGAGCAGAGCATCCCCTCCCGTTTCCTGGAAGAAATCCCGCCCGCCCTCATTGAAAATCTGGGTGGCCGCCAGCCCGCATGGGCCACTCCGGCTTACAGCTTCGGCTCCCGCCGGCCGCCCTCCACCGAATTCGCCGACCGCCACTACGACTACGAAAACGAGAGCCAGGAAGCCCCGCGCTCCACGTCCAGCCCAGCTCGAACCTCAGCCCGGCCGGCAAGCTCCAGCGCGGGCGGCGCCTCGCTCGACAATATCGCCAGCTTCTTCGCCGGCAGAGGCGGCAGGCCCGGCATCGTGGCCCGCCCCAAAATCGACATCCCCGCCCCCACCGGCGCTTCCGGCCTCAGGAAAGGTCAGCGCGTCCGCCACTCCAAGTACGGCGAGGGCACCATCCTCATGCGCGAAGGCGACGGCGAAGATGCCAAGCTCACCATCCAGTTCACCCGCCACGGCCTGAAAAAACTGGTTGAAAAGTTCGCCAACCTGGAAAGAATCTAGCCCAATCGCCACATTGGAGTGGACTTTCCGTGCCCATCCTTTCCGCTATCTTCTGCGGAAAGGGTGGGAAACCACAGAGCCGGCACTACTTCGTCGCAATCTCCACCAGTTCCACCCGCCGGTTCTTCGCCCGCCCATCGTCGGTCCGGTTGGTGGCTACAGGCGCGTACGATCCCGCGCCAAAGGGAGTCAGCCTGCCTGCAGCAATGCTGTGTTTGCTCACCAGCGCGGTGATCACCGCTTGTGCCCGCGCCTGCGACAGCTTCACATTGGCCGCGGCATCGCCCACCATGTCGGTGTGGCCCACGATGTAAACCTTCAGCGCGGGCTGCGTCTCCAGCAGCTTGGCGATCTCCGCGATCGCCCCGTCGGACTCGGGCTTCACATCGGATTTGCCGGTATCGAAGTAAATGCCGTAGATCGCTACCCCTCCGTTCTCGCTCAGCCCGCTGGCCATCTGCCCCGCGTCCATCGCCACTTCCTGCTTCATCGCCTGCTTCACGATGATGTGCAGGAACACCGGTACGCCGCTGGGAAGGTTACCCACTTCCACGTGGGCCCAGGTCTCGCTGCCCCCGCGCACCATGCGGATGGTGGTCTCGTCTTCTCCCTGGAACACCACCTGTCCGCCCGCCGCCCGCGCCGCGTTTTGATAGTTGCGCACCACCTGCAGTGGGCTGGGCGTGCTGGCCCCCTCCTTCAGGTCGTAGCGAATCTCATAATGCTTGCCCTCTACGGCCTTGTTCTCGGTGCGGTTGCTCACCGTCACTTTAAAGGTGTACGAGTCGAACTCGGTCACGGTGTAATCGCGAATGTAGTAGCTGGCCATGCGCGTCATTCCCGGAGGGTCCTGAGACCCGGCCACGTCGTCCTGGGCCAGGGCCAGCGGAGCCAGTAATGCCGCAAAGGCGCAGAAGAGCGGTTGGAACCATGCTTTATTCATAAGAATCCCTTTCTATTCGGAGTTCACTGCGTGGGACGAGGGCCATCGGCCGCGCGCCCCAGAAGTTGTGCAAGCGGGCAGGGAGGAACTTGGCTTCAATGCTCCTGGATGGATGAGGCGGGCGAGCGCAGAAGGTGCAGGATGGACGGTCAGCCTGGCGGAGGCGGGCAGTTCGCATGGAATCCTCGCAATCTCTTGCGCCGCCCGGCCGCAAAAACGCGAGGCGGACCACTGGAGAATCGCCTGAAACTGGCCTCCGGGAGCCCGCGAGCATAGTACGTGCAGCGGAAAGCGAATGCAAGAGCGCAGAGCTGGATAGGCTGCCGGAGCCCGCGCAGCTCATTCCTCTATCGATATCCGCGCGCCCCGCTCCCGGCGGACCCGCTGGAACAGCAGGATGACGGGTACGCAGAGGAGCGAAAGGTAGGCAAGGAGCTTGAATGCGTCCACGTAAGCCATCAGCGAGGCCTGCTGGATCAAGCTCCGATAAATAGCGGCAAGGGCCATCGTGTGCGCGTTCGCAGGGCTGGCGCCGGACGTGTGCATCCACGACTGAAGCCCGCCCAGGGCGCCGTTGAGCGCCGGATCCGCGGGGTTGAGCGATGCGCTGAGATAGTTCTGGTGAACCTGGGCACGGCGCTCCAGCAGCGTGGTTGCCGTAGCAATGCCCACGCTGCCGCCAATATTCCGGACCAGGTTGTAGATGCCGGCGGCGTTGCCGATCTCCTGCCGCGCCAGCCTCCCCATGGCCATCGTGGTCAACGGGACGAAGACAAACCCGCCGGCGAATCCATTGAGGATGTTGGGAAAGACCACGCTGCCCATGCCGATGCTGAAGTTGAGCCGCGCCAGCATGAGCGTGGAACCCCCAAAGACTGCAAAGCCGAACATGAGCAGCCAGCGGTTGTCCACGCGATCCGCAAGCGCGCCGGCCACCACCATCGAAGCCATGGAGCCGAGGCCGCGCGGACTGACGGCGAGGCCGCTGTCGAGCGCCGAGTAACCGAGAAGCGTTTGCAGAAACAGAGGCAACAGCGCGGTGGCGGCGTAGAGCACGAACCCGTAGATGCCGGTGACAAAGGTGCCCACGGAGAAGTTGCGGTTGAGCAGAATGTGAAGCTGGACGATGGGCTCGGCGGTGTGCAGCTCGCGCACGATGAAGCATGCGAAGGCGACCACCGACAGGCCGGCGGTCCAGCGGATCCATCCCGCGGAGAACCAGTCGGCCTCCTGTCCCTTGTCGAGAACAAGCTGAAGGGTGCCCAGCCAGAGTGCCATGCAGCCGAAGCCGAGCGAGTCGATGACGCCGCTGAACTTGGTCCTGAGATAGGGCGGGTCCTCAATAAACATGGCGGTGAGCAGTAAAGCGACGATGCCGACCGGCAGGTTGATGTAGAAGATCCAACGCCAGGAGTAGCTGTCGGTGATCCATCCGCCCAGGGTGGGGCCGATGACCGGAGCCACCACGATGCCCATGCCGAAGATGGCCATGGCTTTGCCGTGCTGGGAAGGCGGAAAGCTTTCCAGCAGGATGGATTGCGAGAGCGGCTGCATGCCCCCGCCTCCCAGGCCCTGGAGGATCCGGGCGAGGATGAGCATCGGCATGTTGATGGCCGCGCCGCACAGCATGGAGGCGCCGGTGAACACCAGGATCGACACCATCAGCAGCCGCTTGCGGCCCATGCGCCGGGCTATCCAACTGGTAGCCGGCAACATGATGGCGTTCGAAACCAGGTAGCTGGTGAGCACCCAGGTCGATTCGTCCGTCGATGCGGACAGGCTGCCGGCAATGTGCGGCAGCGCCACGTTGGCCACCGAGGAATCGAGCACCACCATGAAAGTCGCGGTCATGACCGCCACCGCGATGGCCCACGGATTGGCGGAAGGCACCCAGTGGGCGTGGGCCGCTGAAGCAGGAGCGGTGGGGGTGCTCAAGCGGTCCGCCCGGCGCGGCGCAATTCTGTTGTGGGAGAACGCATGGCCAACAATCAGTGTACGTTTCGCTGTTGCGGCGGACCTGCGCGCGGGGCCGGCGGCAGATCGGCCCGTCCGCAGCCAGAGAAGATGGATGGCCATGGCCGCGCCGATAAGCACCAGGAATGCGGCGGCGGCCACAGCCGCGTGCGCATGCTGGGCATGTTTTGAAAGGGCACGACCAGGGAGCAAGCTTGCGGGTCGCGTGCCGAAAGGCCGCGAATAGGGATTTGGGCGCTACATGCTGCGGAAAAACTCTATGCAAGGCCGAGGTTTTGAAAGGGCACGACTTTACAGGCTGCGGAAAAACTCTCATATGCGAGGCTTTGTAACAGGGCACGACTTCAAGAGCCTGCCCTTGAGCGTAGCGAAGGGTGCCGAAAGACCCCGAATAAAGGATCTGGGATTTAGCCCCTGAGGGACGCCTTTCCTTGCGCGACAATCTATTTTTGAATCAAGCTCCAGGAGGGGGCGCGCAACCCTGTCGAACGTGGGCTACGCCGCCCGGCGCCCTCTCTTCAAGCCGTAATACTCGGCCCCAAACCAGATCAGCGCCAGCAGCGCTATCAGCGCGATGATCGTCTGCGATATCACGCAGTAAATGCACCACATGCGAATCACGTACTCCTCCACGAAGGTCAGCCGCAACGCGAAGCCGAGCCCAACCAGCGCCGCGAGAAACGTGGGGAAGCGCTGCCGGAAAAGGGCCAGGATGCCGAGCGCCAGGTAACCGGCCACTCCAATTGCGGCCACGGGAACGCCGCCGATTTCGGCGAAGGTGCTGTGGTTCACAATGCCGCAGTCCCAGCGCTGGTTCACGTAGCACGGCTCGGTTTTGGTGGAGTAGTGCACCTGCACTGCCAGCGCCGAAACCACAACGCCGGCCAGCGCGAGAACTGCAATGCAATAGCCTGCAATTCTCATGTCAGCCTTCGCTTGCAGGAGGGCGATGCTCCTCCGGCCCGTGCCCTGAGCAGCAGCCTGCGCCGGAATGCGCTCCGCCATGGCAGCAGGAATGGGTCGGCGGGTGCGCGTCCTCCGCGGTTGCCGGCCGCAACTGCGATGCGGAAAACATCTGCAGCGCCTCCAGTCCCGTAGTGCGCGCCGGCGCCATCCAGCCGCGAATGTTCGCCGCGCCCAGGTGTCTGAGCGCGCCTTCGCCGATATGGGTAAACACCAGGTTCGCGCAGCCGTTGCGAATCGCGGTCTCCACTGCCCCGCACCCCCCGCTGCCCTCGTTCTTCACAAACTCCAGAGTCTTCTCCGCCGGGTCGGCCATCATCATCCACCCTGCTTTGCCAAAATGCGCGGATAGAAGCCCGTCGGGCCGGTCCGCATCCATCATGATCCCTACCTTGCTCATGCTCAGTCCCTCTTCTCGGACGGCGGCGGCGCAACCAAGGTCCAGCGCCGCCGCCGTTTGTAATTTACACGGAGTGCTAGATGCAATTTACATCTAGTTGCGGTATCCTGTCAAACGGAAGAACCATCTGCCCCGGAGCCCACTATGCAGGCACCCGATTCCAAGCGGAAAAGAAACCAGGCGCAGAGGCCGCGCTGCTTGCGGCCGGGAGCGGGCCGCCCTTGCACCTGCGCCATGGGCAACGTCTCGCGCTTCATTGAGCCGGTAGTGCTGCGCATCCTCAAGGAGAAGACCCGCTCCCACGGATACGAGATCGCGGAACTGCTGCCCAGGTACGCCCTCACCGACGCCACCATTGAAGGCGCGGCTCTCTACCGCACCCTGCGGACCCTGGAAGACAACGGCTATGTCGCCTCTACCTGGGAGAGCGGCGAGGGCCCGGCGCGGCGCGCCTATTCGCTTACGCGCATGGGCCATGTCCACCTGCGCGAGTGGTCGCACCTACTGAAAGACCTGGGAGAAGCCATGATCCAATTCTCCCGGGCGACCGCACCCGGCCGCCTTGACAACGAGTGACTTCGCCGGGCTGTCACGCCGCTTGATCACGCCGGTCCAAGCGGCATCTTCCGTCCGCATGAACATTCCGGCGATAATTGACGTCAGGCCGGAAACTCCTCAAAGACTCAAATGAAACTCCCTCCGCTGCTCCGCCTGGTTTGTGCTGTACTGGTTGCCGGTTCACTGCTGCCGGCCGCGGCGCAGGGGATCTCCGCGGCCACGCTGCCCGATCTGAACACCGCAGGCGAAATGGGCGCCGATCTTTTTGCGCAATCAGGATCTACCGGTATGGTGCTGGTGGTAGTGCGCGGGGACAAGGTGTTCTTTCGTGCTTACGGGGAGACGGCGCCGGGTTCGCTTCAGCCTCCAACCCCAGATTCGCTGGTGCGGCTGTGCTCGCTGACCAAGATCTTCACCACGGATTTGCTGACGAAGCTGGTGGCGGACAAGACGGTGCGGCTGGACGATCCGCTGCAACGGTATGCGCCCCGCGGAAGTGTGGTGCCGAAACGCGGCGGTCGGGCGATTACGCTCGAGGATCTGGCCACCCACACCTCGGGGCTGCCGCGGGAGCTGGGTACTGCGCCTCGGGACACGCCGCATTTCACCTTTCCCGACTACCGCACCCGCTGGCGCTGGCTGCCGCAGCAGCGGCTGCGCAGCACGCCGGGGACGGTGGCGCTTTATTCCAACCTGGCCTTCGATTTTCTGGGCGATGCGCTGGCCGCAGCCACCCACAAGCAGTACGCGGCGCTGCTCAGCGAGCGCACCCTGGCGCCATTGCACATGTGGAGCACGACCTACTTTCCCACCGCCGAGCAGTGCAGCCAGTTGATGCAAGGCGCGCACGACGAACGCCCGTGCGCGATCACCGAAGCCACCGCGGGCAGCTCCGGGTTGTACTCCACCGCTCGCGACATGGAGATCTGGCTCAAGTATCTGCTGGGAACAGGCAGCCCGGCGATTCCCGAACAGCCGGCGGCGGCGCAGGCTGTCTACCTGATGCCTTCCAGCCTGGCGCGGCAACGCGGGCTCGATCACGCCGGCGAGCCTACGGGCGTGGGGCTGGGCTGGATTCACATTCTGCCGCTCGATTCCGAGTCGCAGATTATCGAGAAGACCGGCGGCGGAGCAGGGTTCGAGACCTACATCGCGATTAATCACGCGCGGCGCACGGCCCTCTTTGTGGCGGCCACGGACGGCCCAGTGGATACCCATCTGAACCTGTTTAACGCCGCCAACAAGCTGCTGCTGGCGATAGCCGGGCTGCCGCCGCTGCCGCCGCCCGCCCCGAGGCCGGTTGTCCGGCACCGGCATCGGCGCCGTCACAAGGCATAATTCGCGCAAAAATTGCGCAGGTGCAACAGAGGGCTTCCCGATGCCATCCCAACCACACAGGCTGTCACCGCGGCCCGCGAGTGCTGCAATCCAGTGGCAGAACAGGACGAAATCCATGACGACAGGGATTCTTGACAAGGTGGCAACGGTGGAAGATGTGCGCAACGAGGTGTCGCGGATCGGGTCCATCGTCAGCGAAGCGGTGGACGATGGGGTTCGTGCGGCGCTCAAGGCGATTGCGACGGGACGCGAGGCCGCGGGAGATGCGATCTGCGATGCCAAGCGCGCCGCCAAGCGGAATCCGCTGCAGGCGCTTGGAATCGCCTTCGCCGCCGGAGCGGTGATGGCCGGTCTTATGCTCTGGATCACGTCGCGAGACTGATAGAGCAATTCCAGAAAAGGTGTACGTGGCTTTGGTGCATCCCGCCGCGGGCAATGCGGCATGGGCCGCGAACTTTGTGCGGGGCATGAGAGCGGCAGCGGCGGTGCTATGCTGGGCGCAGGATCCACCATGAGCGTCGTCTTTACCATCGGCCACTCGGCGCAAAGCCTCGAGCACTTTGTGTCGCTGGTCAAAAGCCATAAGGTGGATGTGGTGGTGGACACCCGATCGGCGCCCTATTCCCGGTTTGCGCCGCAATTCGACCGGGAAAACCTGCAGCGAGAATTGCTCCACTCCGGCGTGAAGTATCTGTTCCTTGGGGCGGAACTCGGCGGACGGCCCGCAAATCCCGATTATTACGATGAGCGCGGCCACGTGCTTTACAGCCGGATCACGCGGGACAAGGCCTTTTCCGGGGGCATTGAGCGCCTGGAGCGCGGGATGGCCGCGTACCGGGTTGCGCTCCTGTGCGGAGAAGAAGATCCGGCGCACTGCCATCGGCGGCTGCTGGTGGGCCGCGTGCTGGTCGAACGCGGGCATGAGATGCTTCATATCCGCGGCGATGGACGGGTGGAGACGGATCCGGATGTGGCGACGGCCTCCGGCAAGAAACTCGTGAACGAACAGCCTGCCCTTTTTGCAGAGCTGGACGAGGATGAATGGAGATCTACAGCATCGGTTTCACCCAGAAGAACGCCAGCCAGTTTTTTGGAGCATTGAGGGCCAACAACATCGAGCGTCTGCTCGATGTGCGGCTGAACAATACCTCTCAATTAGCTGGATTCGCCAAGCAATCGGACCTGCCCTATTTTCTGAAGGAGATCTGCGGCGCCGATTACGAGCATGAGCCGCTGCTGGCGCCAACGCCGGAGATTCTGGACGCATTCAAGAAGCGCAAGGGCGACTGGGCTGTGTACACGCAGGCTTACCTGAGCCTGATCCGTGAGCGGAAGGTGGAGCAGCGCCTGCGGCGGGAGAGTTTTGCCAGGCGCACGGTGCTGCTGTGCAGCGAGGCTACGGCGGAACATTGCCATCGGCGGCTGGCGCTCGAGTATCTCCAACAGGAGTGGGGAGATATAATCGTCCGTCATCTCTAAGGGAATCCTCAGGGAGAGCGTGGCTATGCAGCTCGACCGCATTGTTTGCCTTGCCAACTCGTACAAGCATGAAAACCGCTGCGTGGCTGGAATCGGTTTGTCTTCCCGGCGCTGGGTTCGTCTGGTAGCCGACAAGGCAAGCGGCAGTATCGCCCGCGAGAGGACCTGCTTCTCCGACGGCAGCGAGGCGGCGATTCTGGATGTGTTTGAAGCCGAGATTGCCGAGCCCTGCGGATCGCAGGTTCACCCGGAAGACGTGCTGGTGACGGATCTGAAGTGGAAGAAGATCCGGCGATTCGATCAGCCAGAGGACCTCGAATTGCTGGCGACTCAGGTGAACAACGGGCCCGAGATTCTGGGAGGGTGCGGGGACCGGGCGTGTTCCGGCCGGGAGCACCCCGCGTCAATCACGAGCTCTCTCGAACTGGTTCACCCGGAAGACCTCTGGTGGTGGGTGCGAGAGGAGAAAGGGAAGCGCCGGAACCGCGCCCTGTTTCGGGTGGGGAACGCGGGCCGAGTGCGTTACGATCTCGCTGTTACCGATCCGCGGTGGCTGGAATCGCTTCAATTCCTGACGGCGGGGATTTACCCGCACAGTTATTTCTTTCGGGGTACGGTGCCGCCAACTTATCTGACCATCAGCCTCAGCGAGGCTTATGAGAATTTTCATTACAAGCTGGTTGCAGGCGTAATCGTCGCCTAAGAATGCGCCCATGTGGGCGCACCGTAAAGGAAAGCCGCCCCGAAGGGCGGCCTCCCGGTTTGCCGCGCAGGATCAGTAGAAGATCACGCCCACCGACGCATTGCCGTTCAGGGTGACAGTGCAGGTTTGGGTCGTGGCCAGAATATTGAGGTTTGGCGGATTGCCGGCTTCCGCGCATCCCGATCCGGTCGACCATCCGCCGAAAGAGGCGTTACCGGGCGCGGTGGTGGGAAGGTTTTCGGTGATGACGACAGTGGAGCCGACTGCGTAGGTGCCAGTGCAGACCTGGCCGCCGGTGCCGCCCACGGCATCCCACTGCCGGCCGCAGTGGATGAGGTTCTTGGTGCCTGTATCGGATGGGGCAGTGACGTACTCGCCGAAAGGCATCCCGTCCGGGCCGATCTTAGTCAGATCCGGGGCGAACGATTGTTCTCCCTGGATGAACACAGTGATGGTTGCGAACTGGGGCGTGGCCACAGTCTGGTCACAGATGGGCGGAGTGGTTCCAGCCTTGTCGCAGGTGAATGTAACCGGATTGGAGAGGACAACGGTGCCGTCCGGATTGGTGGTGTTATCGACGGCGTAGATGACGGAGCCTCCCTCGTATCCTTCGGCGGTGGCAAGACCCGCGTATTCTCCCGGCTCACCTCCCGACGGACCCACGGGACCGGTGCCGCCGCCAGGACAGACCCCCACGCCCGGGCCGGAAGATGCCGCGCCACAGGAATCGATGGAGGCCACCTCCGGGGAGGTGGAGATCCAGGTGACCGAGTTGGTGATGTCGCGGACGGTGGGGGCAGCGGAGTAAGTGCCAAATGCGAAGAACTGCGAGGTCATGCCCTTGTTGGAAACGGTGATCGACGAAGGCACGACATTGATGGATAGCAACGGTTCCTGGGCGGCGCCAATGATCACCGTGACGCTGGAAGTAGCCACCACCAGGCTCTTATCCGAATTGGTAAAGGTGGCCGTGATGCTGGTGGTTCCCGCGCCGACGGCAGTGACAAGCCCAGGCGTGCCGTTTCCGGTAGTGCCGATGGTGGCCACATTCAGATCGCTGGACGACCACGCCACCGCAGCCGTCTCATCCACCTGCAGCCCGGTGGTGCCCTGCGTCCCAACTACGAAGAACTGGCTCTGCTCCGATTGGGTCAGGGACTGGTTGGCGGGATAAATGGTGAGGGCAGTAACCGCTTCCGCGGTGCCGCCAACCACCTGGAAGGTAGCCGTGCCGCTGGCTATGCTCTGGTCGGGGTTGGTATACAGCGCGGTGATGGTGGCGGTGCCCTGGCTTACGGCGGTGGCAAGGCCCTTGGAGTCAATGGTAGCGATCGCAGTGCTGCTGGAACTCCACGCGACCTGGGTGCTCAGGTTGGCAGTGGCGCCCGCCGAAGTGGAGCCGATAGCGATGAATTGGCTGGTCTTGCCGGGTCCGGCCACCGACTGGGAGCCGGGGATGACCGTAATGGAGGTGATGTCGGTGCTGCCCGGGTTACCGGCGCCGCCCGTTCCGGTGACGGTGAGGGTGGCGGAATTGGAGATTTGTCCGGTGAAGCCGGGCATGGTCGCGGTGATGGTGGTGGTTCCCGCGGAAAGGCCCTTGGCCAGCCCCTTGGAATCAATGGTGGCCACCGCGGGGGCGCTTGAGGCCCAGGTAACCACGTCGGTCACGTCGCTGGTGCTGGACGGATGGTTGCCATGGCCGGTGGTTCCGGTGGCGGTGAACTGGGCGGTCTGGCCGACTGCAACCGATTGGGTGGCAGGCGTGACCTGGACGGTGTCAACCTGCGACGAGAAGCAGCCCGCCAGCGGGATTGCCAGCAGAGAACCGAGCATCAAAGCGAGGCATTTGCGATCGACCACTTGCGACTCCTTGCGGGGCGCGCCTTCCACAGGGGACACAGGCGAACTCCTCCGTAACCTGATTTGCACGCCGGATACCAACCTCGATTGTTGGGCCAAGTGGCGGCGGTTTCAAGAGGTTACGCGCTGGATTGGCGAGGGGGTGTACCCATCTGTATACGGTCCCCCCGCAGCGGTGATTCCGCGTGTTTGCGGGGCCAAGGGATCGCTGGAGCGCTTGGCGAGCTTTGGCGGGGCGCTTTCCGGCCCGGACCGGCACCCGCTACACTCTCAAGCAGATGGCGATCAAGCAGGAAAACTCTCCGGAGCGGCTGGTCAGCGCCTCGCGGGCGGAAGAAGAGCAGGGCTTCGAGCTAAAACTCAGGCCGCGCTGGCTGAGAGAGTTTATCGGGCAGAAAAAGGCCAAGGAACAACTGGAGATCGCGCTGGAGGCGGCCAAGTCGCGCCGCGAGGCGCTGGACCACGTGCTGCTGTTCGGGCCTCCGGGGCTGGGCAAGACCACCCTGGCCACCATCATTGCCAACGAGCTGGATGTGGGGTTCCAGCAGACCTCGGGGCCGGCGCTGCAGATCCAGGGCGACCTGACCGCGATCCTGACCAACCTGCGCGAGCGGCAGGTGCTTTTTCTGGACGAGATTCACCGGATGCAGCCGGTGCTGGAAGAGAAGCTCTACACCGCGCTCGAGGATTACAAGCTGGACATCATCATCGGGCAGGGACCGGCGGCGCGCACCCACGTGATGGAGATCAGGCCGTTCACGTTTGTGGGCGCCACCACGCGGCCGGGACTTTTGAGCTCGCCGCTGCGGTCGCGGTTCGGCATCCTGCTGCGGCTGGAGTTCTACACCGAAGACGAGTTGCGTTTCATCGTGGAGCGCTCCGCCGAGGTGCTGGGCGTGCCGGTGGACACCGACGGCGCCGCGGAGATTGCGCTGCGCTCGCGGGGGACGCCGCGCATCGCCAACCGGCTGCTGCGGCGGGTGCGCGATTATGCGCAGGTGCGGGGGACGGGCACTATCGACCGCGCCACGGCCAACGCCGCGCTGACCATGCTGGAGGTGGACGCGCATGGCTTCGACGAGATCGACCGGCGGCTGCTGCTGACCATCATGCAGAAATACGAAGGAGGGCCGGTGGGGCTGAGCACGCTGGCCGCCACCCTGGCCGAGGAAGAGGATGCGCTGGAGGAGGTGTACGAACCGTTCCTCATCCAGATCGGGTTCCTGGACCGCACCCCGCGGGGGCGCGTGGCCACGCGGCTGGCGTACGAACATTTTGGGCTGACGATGCCGGGACGGCAGCCGGGGCTGTTTTAGGAGCAGCGGGGTTAGCGGAGTTAGCGGAGTTGGCGGAGATCCGCCCGCTCATCGCAAAAAGCCGCGATGAACGGGGCACAGTTTAAGTGAGCGGGGTTCGCGGGGTTAGTGGAGTTAGAAACGTCAAGCCTGGTTGCTGTCGGCGGAAATTGACGGTCCCGACCCTGGCTCCGCTGGTTCCGCGAACAACGCTAACAACGCTAACACCGCTAACACCGCTAACTCCGCTATTGGAGGACTTATGGCACTTACGGAATCGACAATGGAGCTGGCATTGGGAGCGGAGGCGCCGGATTTTGCGCTTCCCGACGTGGTGAGCGGAAAGACGGTGCGTCGCGACGAGCTGCGCGGTGAAAAGGGGCTGCTGGTCATGTTTATCTGCACTCATTGTCCTTACGTGAAGCACGTGGAAAAGGGCCTGGCGGCGCTGGGCAACGATTATGCGGGCAAGCCGGTGAGCATTGCGGCCATCGGCAGCAACGACGCGGAGAATTATCCCGACGACAGCCCGGCGGGGTTGAAGCGGCAGGCGCAGACCATGGGATTCCGGTTTCCGTACCTCTACGATGAATCGCAGGCGGTGGCGCGGGCGTATCGCGCGGCTTGCACGCCGGACTTCTTCCTGTTCGATGGGAGTCTGAAGCTGGTTTATCGCGGGCAGTTCGATTCCAGCCGGCCGGGAAATGGCAAGCCGGTAACGGGCGAGGATCTGCGGGCCGCCATGGATGCGGTGCTGGCGGGCAAGCCGGTTTCCGCCGACCAGCGGCCGTCGATCGGGTGCAATATCAAGTGGAAGTAGCGGAGCGAGTCAGCGAGTCAGCGGGGTGGCGGAGTGAGTGGAGTTAGCGGGTCAGCGAATGGGTGATCCGCCCGCTCATCGCAAAAAGCCGCGATGAACGGGGCACGGTTGGATTAAGCGGGCGCGATGAACGGGGCACAGTGTCGTCGAGCGGAGTTGGCGGAGTTGGCGAACTTGCTAACTTGCTGACTTGCTGACTCGCTGACTTGCTGACTCGCTCAGAGCGTCAGTCCCTTCAGATACGCGCGGAACCTGTCTGCGAACTCGGGGCGCTTGAGCGCGAACTCCACGGTTGCCTGGAGCATGCCGAACTTGTCGCCGGCATCGTAGCGCTTGCCTTCAAAGGTGTAGCCGAAGACCTTTTCGTGCTGGAGCAGTGCGAGGATGCCGTCGGTGAGCTGGATTTCGCCGCCGGCGCCGGGCCGGGTCTTTTCGAGCAGCTCGAAGATGCGCGGGGTAAGCACGTAGCGGCCGACGATGGCCTGATTGGAAGGCGCGTTTTCGAGCTCGGGTTTCTCCACCATGCCGGTGCAGTTGAAGATGCGCGGGTTCTCCGGATCGGGCGAGCCGGCGAGCACGCCGTAGGCGCTGATGGCGGGCCCATCGATGGCCATGGTGGCGAGCACGGAGCCGCCGCGCTGGTTGAAGACCTCGATCATCTGGCCGATGCAGGGGCGCGCGGCATCCACGATGTCGTCGGGAAGCAGGACCGCGAAGGGCTCGTCGCCCACCAGGTCCCTGGCGCACAGCACGGCATGGCCGAGCCCGAGCGGCTCCTTCTGGCGCACGTAGCTGATGCGCGCCATGGACGCCACTTTGCGCGAAAGCTCGAGCAGCTCTTTCTTGCCCTTGCGCTCCAGCGTGGCATCGAGCTCGAAGCTCAGGTCGAAGTGGTCTTCCATGGTGCTCTTGCCGCGGCCGGTGACGATGACGATGTGCTCGATGCCGGAGGCCAGCGCCTCTTCGACGCCGTACTGGATGATGGGCTTGTCCACCAGGGCGAGCATCTCCTTGGGGATGGCCTTGGTGGCGGGCAGGAAGCGGGTGCCCAGCCCCGCCGCGGGGAAGACTGCCTTGCGAACGCGCTTGCTCATGCTTTCCGACCTCGTGGGATCAAAAGGGATTGGCGCCGGATGGTGACGCGATGGCACCGAGAAATTAGATGCGGCGAGGGTCACGAGCCGACCGGCGCCGGGACCAGACTTCCAATCAATTCCCGGATTTCCAGCAGCACCTCGTCGGGCCGGGTGGCTATCAGCGGGAATTTGAGCACGCCCTGGGGCGTGAACTGCGCGCCCCGTTTGGCGTTGCGGGCAACCAGGCGCATCAGGTGCTGCGGGTCGACGGCCGCATTCTCCATGAACCGGATCTGCAGCTCGGCGCGCTTGCGGTCGATCTGGGCAATGCCGGCGCGCTCGCACTCCAGGCGCAGGGATGCGGCTTCCAGCAGGTAAACGGTGGAGTCGGGCAGCGGCCCGTAGCGGTCTTCCATCTCGGAACGGAGATCGGCGAGCGCCTGCTCATGCTGCGCGCCGGCCACCTTTTTGTAGAGGCGCAGGCGCTGGTTTTCCTCCGCCACGTAACTCTCGTCGATGCGCAGGGCGATGCCGAGGTTGAGCTGGGTGGCCGGCTTCTCCTCGGCGCGCTCGCCTTTCAGTTCCTTCACCGCCTGCTCCAGCATGGAGGTGTAGAGCTCGAAACCGACGGCTTCAATGTGTCCGCTCTGCTCGCCGCCCAGCATGTTGCCGGCTCCGCGCAGCTCGAGGTCGAGGGCGGCGATCTTGAAGCCGGCGCCCAGGTCGCTGAACTCCTTGAGCGCGGCGAGGCGGCGGCGCGCGATCGCGCTAAGCTCCTGCTCCGGCGGGATGAGCAGGTAGGCATAGGCGCGGCGGTTGGAGCGGCCCACGCGCCCGCGAAGCTGGTAGAGCTCGCTCAGGCCGTGGCGGTCGGCGCGGTTGATGAACATGGTGTTGGCGAGCGGAATGTCGAGGCCGTTCTCGATGATGGTGGTGGCCACCAGCACGTCGTATTCGTGGTGCATGAAGGCGAGCATCACGCGCTCCAGCTCGGTCTCGCTCATCTGGCCGTGGCCTATGACGACGCGCGCCGCGGGGACCAGCTCCTGGATGCGCGCGGCAATCTCGTAGATGGACTCGACGCGATTGTGCACAAAGTACACCTGGCCGCCGCGCTCCAGCTCCAGCTCGATGCCGGAGCGGACGATCTTTTCGTCGAACTTGGCGACAACGGTCTGAATGGCCATGCGGTCTTTGGGCGGGGTTTCAATGATGCTCATGTCGCGCAGGCCCACCAGCGACATGTGCAGGGTGCGGGGGATGGGGGTGGCGCTCATGGCGAGCACGTCTATCTCCTTGCGCAACTGCTTCAGCCTCTCCTTGTGGCGAACGCCGAAGCGCTGCTCCTCGTCCACCACCAGCAGGCCGAGGTCCTGGAACTTGATGTCTTTTGAAAGCAGGCGGTGGGTGCCGATGAGGATATCGACCTTGCCGGTTTCAACCCGCTCCACGATCAGCTTCTGCTCTTTGGCGGTGCGGAATCGCGAGATCATCTCCACGTTGATGGGGAACTGCGCGAACCGCTGCTTGAAGGTCTCGAAGTGCTGGAAGGCGAGGACGGTGGTGGGGGTGAGCACTGCAACCTGTTTGCCGTCCTGCACCGCCTTGAAAGCGGCGCGCATGGCCACTTCGGTTTTGCCGTAACCCACGTCGCCGCAGAGCAGGCGGTCCATGGGCGTGGTTTTTTCCATGTCCCCTTTGATGGCCTCGATGGCGGTGAGCTGATCGTCGGTCTCGTTGTAATCGAATGCGTCTTCGAATTCCTTCTGGAACTCGTTGTCGGGCGAGAACGCGGTGCCCTCGGCGGTGTGGCGCACGGCGTAGAGTTTGAGCAGTTCCGCGGCCATGTCCTGGAGGCGCGAGCGCACCCGGGCCTTGGTCTTGACCCACTGCTGGGTGCCCAGCCGGTTCAATTGCGGCGCCGGGCCGGTATCGGTGGAGCGGTACTTCTGAATCAGGTCAAGGCGGGTGAGGGGGACGTAAAGCTTGGCCTGCTCGGCGAACTCGAGGATCATGAACTCGACCGCGAGGCCATCCTGCACGATCTCTTTCAGGCCCTGGTACTGGGCGATGCCGTGCTCCACGTGGACCACAAAATCGCCGACCGTAAGATCGCGAAAGTCGGAGACGAAGGCCGCGGTTTTGGATTTGCGCGGCAGGGGGCGCGCGGCCACGTCGGCCTCGTCGGAAAGATCGTTGGCGCCGAAGAGAATCAGGTTGGAGTCGGGAAAGCTGACGCCGGCGGCGAACGGCGAACGCACGATGATGGGCACGCGCAGATCGCCGGCCAGATAGCTGGATTCCTCGAGCACGGTTTCGCCGTGGCCGGCGGCGCGGCTGCCCAGGCGATAGGGAATCTGGTAATCGCGCAGGATGGTGGCGGTGCGTTCCACGTCGCCCTGGTTGGCCGCGGCGATGACGATGTGGGTCTCCGCTTCAATGAGCCTGCGCAACTGCTCGGTGAGCGCGGGAATGGAGCCATGAAAGCGCAGCGTGGGCCGGGTGTTGATGGCAACTTCGCCCAGGGTGGAGTCTTCCTCGAGGACATCGACGGCGCCGAGCTGATCGAAGTCGAGGCCGAAGTGCGCCTGCAGGAGCCCTTGCAGGATTTCAGGGCGAAGGTAGATGTCTTCCGGCCGGATCAGGTTGCCGATGCCGGAGCGCTCGTGGCGCTGCTCCACCTTGTTCCACCAGCGGTCGATCTGGTTGCGCACCATGCCGGGCTCGTCCACGAACAGCACCGACCTGGGCATGAACTTGAGCAGGTGGCTTTCCGCGCCGGCCACGGGCGCAAAGAGCTCCCAGCCGGGAAAGACGCTGACGCCGCCGGCGGCAGCGGCCTCGGCGGCCAGCTCGTCCGCGTCGCCGTCATCGTCTATTTCGATTCGCTGTTTGCTCAGGCGCGCGTGCACCGCGGCCAGCAGCCGCTCGGTCACCGGCGTTTCCGTGAGCGGGAGCAACTGGGTTTCGTCCAGGCCCGATTGCGAGCGCTGGGTCTCGGGATCGAAGCGGCGGATGGTGTCGATCTCGTCGCCGAAAAACTCGATGCGCATGGGGCGGTCGGATTCCGGCGAGTAGACGTCGAGAATGCCGCCGCGGCGGGTGAACTGCCCCGGCATCTCCACCAGGTCCATCTGGGTGTAGCCCACGCTGGCCAGGTGCGCGGTCAAGACTTCGATGTCGATTTCCTCTCCCCGCCGCAGGGTCACGGCCAGGCTGGCATAGTAGTCGCGGTCGAAGAGGCGCAGGGCGGCCGCCTCCACCGGCGCAATGAGAATGGAGACGGCGCCGGTGGCCAGCTTCCACAGAGCGGCGGCGCGCTGCTCCTGGAGATCGGGGTGCGGGGAAAGGTTCTCGAAGGGGAGCACGTCGGGCGCGGGAAGCCGCACCACGCGCGCGGGATCCACGGCGCCGGTCAGCTCGCAGGCGGCGCGGAGCATGGGTTCCAGCGCCTCGGCGCCCTTGTTGTCCGCCACCACCACGATGACCGGGTGCTGCGCGGCCCGCGCAATCAGCGGTATGTAAAGGGAGCGCGCGGTGGCGGTGAGTCCGGACACAATACGCCGCCCCGAACCCAGGCTGAGGTGCCTGCGAACGCGCTCAAACGCCGAGGTATGCTCCAGGTCCGCGAAAATCTCGCGGACAAACGGGAGAATCATCAAGGATCAGTTTATCAGTGGGGCTGCGCGGCTCCCTGGACTAGCCGCCAGTGCGCTTGTGGATGTCCTTAAGCAAAACAAGGAGGTGAAGCGGGTCGACGGGCGAAGCTACAAAATCGAACTGCTCGTAATAGGATCTGGCCTGCTCGTCCTTCGCGTGAACGGCAAGGGCCCGAATTCCGACGATCTCGGCAGCTTGCAACGTTCGCAGCACGGCATCCTTCAGCAGTCCGCGTCCAACGCCTCTGCGCTGCCAGTCCTTGTGAACAGCCAAACGGGCGAGCAGAACGATCGGAACCGGATGGCGCGCGAGACCCTTCTGCAATCGTTCCGGAGCGTCGGCATACTCAATCTGTCCCACGGCCAGGCTGTAATACCCGATCACCGTCTGTCCGCTCAATCCCACGTACGTCTGGGCCGCGCCCGCTGCTTGATTCTGCAATGCGTATTTCAGAAGCCAGCTATTCAGTGCCGGTTGGCCACAATCGAAGGCGTCAACGGGGTGATCGCGCCGGAGCTTCTCAATGGTTCGAATCTCGATCATGGCGCCGAATCCCTCCCAGCCTGGCTAGCATGGGGGTTCGCATGCCCGGGTCCGCATCATCGTCTCACGCGGGAGTCGAAGAATCCCGGCTCATCGAGGAGTGCCTGCAATTTGGGTAAGCGCCGTGGCGGCGCCTCGAGCGCGGCCTGGAAGGCAGCCCACCTCTCCGCATCCAAACCGAAAATGCGGCGGTCGGCAAGTGCTTCCTCCGCACGCGCAAGTGCGCTCTCCATCACAAACTCGCTCAGGGTGCGTTGAGCGGCGGCCGCGGCAGCTTGCAATTTCGCCTTTGTCGACGGCGAGACTCGCACGTCGAGTTTCTCGGTGCGCCGCTCTGCCATGACGGATTGGCCGGCCATGAACTTCTCCTCACATCCTAGGATGCGGTATTGTCATCACAATGTCAAGACAAACCGGGATTCAAGTTCGCGCCGGCTTTGGCGAAACAGGGACAGAGATGGCCACGATCCCCGCGCCCAGCGCGAGGCAAACCGCGATGGCCCAGAGGCCGGCGGTGCAGCGGTGGGTGGCATCCTTGAGCCAGCCCATGGCGTAGGGCCCGCAGAAAGCGCCCACCGCGCCCCACGAATTCACAATGGCGATGGCGGTTCCAGCGGCCTTGCCGCTGAGCCTGCCCGCCGCCAGGCTCCAAAAAATGGGGAGGGAGGAGAGCAGGCCCATGCAGGCGAGGGAAAAGCCGGCTACGGCCAGGCCCACGGTGTGGCTGACGCCGCAGACGGCAAATCCCGCGCCGGCGGCGAGGAAGAGAACCGGCAGCGACTTCATGCTGTGCTGGCGGCTGGCCCACCACAGCGCCACGGCTCCAAACGCAAAGGTCAGCGTGGCCCACCAGCCGGTGGCAATAGTGGAGGCGCCGCGCGTGACCAGGATCTTGGGCAGCCAGAAGCTCAGCCCGTAGATGCCGGTGCTCCACAGGAAGTAGGCGGCGGAATCTGCCGTCACCTTCCACCATGGGTGAGTTGTGCTCGCCTTTTGATCGGCTTCGTCGCCGGCCAGCTCGCGTTCCACCTGCTGTTTCTCCGCCGCGGTGAGCCAGCCGGCGGACTGGGGATCGTTTGCCAGCACGAAGGCGGTGGCAATCCCGAAGATCACCGCCGGCGCGCCTTCAATGAGGAAGAGCCACTGCCAGCCGTGCAGGCCCCAGACATTCATGTGCAGGAGGTAGGCGGAAACCGGCGAGCCGAAAACGTTGCAGATGGGAAGGGCAAACAGGAACAGCGCCAGGGCGCGGGTCCGCAGCGCGCGCGGGAGCCAGAAGGTGAAGTAGTAAATCACGCCGGGATAAAAGCCCGATTCCGCGACGCCGAGCAGGGCGCGGGCGCCGATGTAGGCCGGAATGCTGGAGACAAACGCGGTGCCCATGGAGACGATGCCCCACACCACCATCAGCGCGCCCAGCCAGCGCCGCGCGCCGATGCGCGTGAGCACCGAGTTGGCAGGAATCTGAAACAGGCAGTAGGGCAGAAAGAAGACGCCGGCCGCGAACCCGGACATGCGATCCGAAATGCCGAGGTCGTGGTTCATGGTCAGCGCGGCGAATCCGACGTTGACCCGGTTGAGAAAGGCAATGGTGTAGAGCAGCATCAGGAAGGGCACGATGTGGCCCATGATGCGGCGGTACACGGGCTTCAAGGTTGCGGCGCTCATCTGTCGCCCAGCGCCTTGGTGAACGCATACCAGAAGTCCAGAGACTTCCAGTAGGAATCCATCGGCAGGCGCTCGTCCTGCCCATGCGCGCGCTCGTCGTCGCGCTCCAGCGCAATGGCCGAGTAGCC
>Ga0307372_10004498_pt1 | contig 21439 bp, 18 predicted proteins | sample OX1MG_FD_202533 | JGI IMG/M metagenome (GOLD analysis project Ga0307372, IMG submission 202533) | Soil microbial communities from Risofladan, Vaasa, Finland - OX-1 | ecosystem: Environmental > Terrestrial > Soil > Coastal area > Acid sulfate soil | place: Finland: Risofladan, Vaasa | collected...
CCGAAGCGCGCAAGGCTGTCGCCTTCGGGGCGGGTCACCGGCTGAGTCTCGTCGGGATAGCCCTCGGCAAAGCTGGCGTTGAGCAGGTTGACGAGCTGTACGTCGAGCCCGTCGAGCCACACCATCGCCTCATCTGTGTCATTGCCGTGGTCGTGCCAGGTCCACGACGGGGTGATGACGAAATCGCCCGGCTGCATCGCGGTACGCTCGCCGTCGACCGCGGTATAGGCGCCGTGCCCCTCGATCACAAAGCGCAACGCCGATTGCGTGTGCCGGTGCGCCGGTGCGACCTCGCCGGGCAGGATCAGCTGCAGCCCGGCAAACAGCGAGCCGGTGATCGACGCCTCGCCCTTGATCCCCGGGTTCATCAGCATCAGCACGCGCCGCGTCGCCTCGTGCGCGGTGATCGGGCTGCCGGCCCGCATCAGGTGCGGCCGCACCTCGCGATAGCGCCAGATCGCCGGGACGCAGGCCGGGCGCGGCGTGGGGGTGACGAGATTGTGCAATTGCTCCCACAACGGCGCCAGGTGGACCGGCGCGATGCGGTCGTAGAATTCCTGCCGCTCAGGGCTGCGTGCCGGTGCCGCCTCGCTGGCCATGTCCTATTCGGCGGCCTCGCGGCGGCATTCGCCGAGGGTGAACCCGATCTTTTCGAGGTCGGCAAGCAGCGCCGCCGATTGTGCCTCGCTGAGCCGCTCCATCGGCGGGCGCACCACGGCCCAATCTGGGTCGTGATGGAAATGCGCGACGATGCGCTTCAGGGCCGGCACCATCGGGTATTTCTGGATCGTCATGCGCGCGCGCGTGATGTCGGCCTGCAACTGGTCGGCCTGCGGCGTCTGCCAGTTTTCATAGACCTCGCGGATGCCCGGCACGTTGACATTGCCCGAGGCAGTGATGCAGCCGACCGCGCCGTTGCGCAGCCCGTCGAGCAGAAAGGTCTCCGAGCCGGGGAAGATGGCGAAGCCGCCGCTTGCATAGGCGTCGAGCAGCGCCTTGGTGTTGTTCCAGTCGCCCGAACTGTCCTTCAGCCCGACGACCGTATCGGGATAGGCCTTGATCAGGCGGCCGACCAGTTCCACCCCGAACGGGATCATGGTCTGCGGCGGGATGTGATAGAGGTACATCCTGAGCGCCGCCGAGCCGACCCGCTCGATCACCGCGGCGACGAAATCGTACACGCCCTGCTCGGTCATCCCCTTGTAGTAGAACGGCGGCAGCATCAGCACGCCGCCGCAGCCATGCCCCACCGCGTGGCGGATCAGCGTCGTCGCCTCGGTGATCGAGCAGGCGCCGGTGCCGGGCATCAGCTTCGCCGCCGGAATGCCGGCCGCGATCAGCCGGTCGAGCAGCGCCATGCGCTCGCTGCCGGCCATCGAATTGGCTTCGCTGGTCGTGCCGAAGATCGCCAGCCCCCCGGCCCCTTGGTCGAGCAGAAAGCGGCAGAACGAAACGAACCGCCCGGCGTCGGGCTCACCCGCCGGGGTGAACGGGGTCAGGACCGGGACCAAAACCCCGGCAAACGGCTGCGGCATATATTCTCTCCTTCGATCGCTTTATTAATCGTCATGGCCGGGCTTGACCCGGCCATCCACGTGGATCCCCGGGTCAAGCCCGGGAATGACGATCTCAATACACTCAGACCGTCTCCAGAATGATCCCGCCGGTCATTTCGGGGGTCATCTCGGCGCGCCAATCGGCGTCGCGCGCCAGCACCTCCTCATGCGCCAGCAGTGCGTAATAGCTCGTGCCGGTACCGGCCGGTGACCCGCCGGCCTCGACCGTCTTCACCGCCTGACGCAACAGCTTACGCGCCTGGATGATCGGCTTGTCTGCGGGGCCGAGATATTCGCGGCTGCGGTCGCAGATGCGGCCCATGCTTTCCTGTACGGCGCGGTCCTGCGAGTTGATCCCGTCGATCCCCGTATAGGTCTCGGTACGCTGCACATCGCGATCGAGGAGGTAGTTGTTCTCGCGATTTCCCTTGCCGCGGAAGGTCTTGGGGTCGACGTGCAGCGGCCCGTTCCCGAGGCTTCTTTCAAGCCGATCCTCGTCGGTCAGCGGCGAATCGCCCGTGGTGTAGATCCAGTTGTAGACCATGCAATTTTCGTCATCGATCGGCACCCAGATATGCCCGGCGTCCATCGGCTGGCCGGTTTCCGATTTCGATGGCCGGATCTGGTGGAACGGCAGGATGAAGTGGTACGTGCGGATATGCACGTCGCTGTCGCCGAGCGGGCGGATGCCGGCGTATTGATAGCCGTAATCGGTCAGGTCGACGAGGATGTGGGGCGCCTTACCGCGCACGAATGGGCTCGACGGCTTCATCCCGCCGCGGGTCGAGTTGTCGGTCAGCAGGCGGTGCATGATCGGCGCGTGCGATGTGTCGATGCCGCCCTCGAGCCCCTGCAGATAATTGCATTCCTGGATCACCTTGGTGACATGCCGCCGCGACCCGGGTGCCTGGGTCCAGGCGAATTTGGGCGGCGCCGGCATCTTGTCGACCGGCCCCATATAGGCCCAAACGATGCCACCCATCTCGACCGTCGGATAGGCCGCGACGTGCACCTTGTGCTTGAACTGCAGTTCCTCCGGCTCGTTGAGTTGGTCGAGGCACGAGCCGTCGACGTCGAATTTCCAACCGTGATAGACGCAGCGCAGCCCACATTCCTCGTTGCGCCCGAAATACAGCGAGACGCGGCGATGCGGGCAGTATTCGTCCAGCAGCCCGACACGGCCCTTGGTGTCGCGAAACGCGACGAGGTCTTCGCTGAGCAGCCGCACCCGCACCGGCGCGCCATCGGGTTCGGCGATCTCGCTCGACAGCAGCGCCGGCACCCAGTAGCGCCGCATCGTATTGCCCATCGGGGTGCCCGGTCCCACTCGCGTAATCAGTTCGTTTTCTTCGGGTGACAGCATCGGGGAGTCTCCTGGCTCAACGAGATCGGCAACGCATCGCCTGTGCCGGCGCGGCCTCACAGCCGCCAACCGCGGCGCCGAGAATAGCCCATTTCGGCCAAAACGGGAGGGCTTTCACACGACGCTGACGCGCGCACAGGCCGGCGCATAGCGCATCGCTGCTCTGCGCGGCTTGTGTTTTAATCGCTCGGCGTGCCCGCAACCGAGTTCACGCCGAAACGCATGCTGACCCATCAGGTTCTCGCGCTGCCAGCCACCGCGCTGGCCGCGTTGGCGGCCCAGTTCATCTCGGTGCAGGCCGCGGTCGCGCTGGTTTCAGTCTCGATGGTCGCCAGCAACGTCACCCAGGCCGCCGAGGGCGGCCAGACGATACAGGCGATCCGGCAGATGTCGCCAATCCTGCTGCTGCTGGCCATCGGCACGTTCATCGGCGTGCATCTGCTGGTGACGATCGACCGGCGCGTGTTGCAGATCGTGCTCGGGGCCGGGTTTCTGTTGCTGGCCGCATTGCTCACGGCGATGCCGCGGGTCCGGCTGCAAGCGCGGACCGCGCGCTGGGCCGGGCCGGCGTGATGATGCTGGTCGCGCTCGGCGCCACCGGCACCCTCTCGGGCGCGGACTTGCTGATCTCGGCGGTCGCGGTGATCCCGATCCAGTTCGGCATGCCGGCCGGGCGCTGGCTGCGCCGCCGCACCGACCCGGCGCTCTTCCGTTTCGGCGTCCTCATTGTGCTCGCGGCGGGCGGGATCGACCTGTTGCACCGCGCTCTTTCTAATTTTTTGTGCGGAGACCGAAGATGCCGCCCAGCGATCCACCGCCGCACCGCCCCGGGCGGCACCGCCATCCCGGCGGGCATTTCCCGAAGCATCCCTGCGGCGTGTGCGGCCAGGATTATGCCGACGATTTCGTGCTGCCGGTCGGGCTGGTGCGCAGCAACCTCGCCGAGCTGATAGTCTCGCGCGCCCCGCGATGGACCGAGACCGGCTTTATCTGCCGCCCCTGCCTCAACCGCTTTCGCGGCGAATACGTCCGCGACGAGATGGAAAAGGACCGCGGCGAATTGAGTGCCGTCGAAGAAGAGGTGATGCGCAGTTTGCGCGACGGCATGCTCGTGGCCGACAACGTCAACCGGGAATTCGACCAGTCGCTGACCCTCGGCCAGCGGATTTCCGACCGGGTTGCCGAATTCGGTGGTAGCTGGCGGTTCATCATCAGCTTCTTTGGGATGATCATCGTCTGGATCATCATCAACAGCCTCCTGCTGCTGCATAACCCATTTGATCCCTATCCCTACATCCTGCTCAATCTAGCACTGTCGCTGCTGGCGGCGGTGCAGGCGCCGATCATCCCGATGAGCCAGAGCCGCCAGGAGACGCGCGACCGGTTACGAGCCGAGAACGATTACCAGGTCAACCTCAAGGCCGAGCTCGAGATCCGCGCGATCAGCGACAAGCTCGACCAGCTGATCCACCACCAATGGGCCCATCTTCTGGAAATCCAACAGGTGCAGATGGAGATGATGGAGGATCTGATGGCGCGGCCGGGGCGGTAGCAACCGCCCCGCCGGCGGCGTTTAGACTAAACCTCGCCCTCTGCTTTCAGCATCCGCACCGCCTGGCGCAGCGCGCTGGCGGTGTCGTCGAGTTCGGGGTCGCCGTGTGTGCACGAGATCACCCCGCCGGGATGGCCGCTGAAATCGACCCCGTGCAGCATCGTCGCCAGGCGGAATTTGTGGACCGTGCCCGCATTCCTGACGTTCTTGAAGTGCCTGGCGTCGAGCGGCAGCGGGTCGAACCGGGTCGGGGTGATATCGATCCCCTCGGGGTTAGTAAAGATCTCGATCGACGAAAACGTGCCATAGGCCGCCCAGTTCATGCCCTCGTCCTCGAACACCTCGTTCAGCCGACGGCGCAGCGCCGCGCCATAGGCGTTGGCGCGGGCATAGGCGTCGGTCTCGGCGACGATGGTCAGCGCCGCGATGCCGGCGGCGGCCGACAGCGGGTTCGCGTTGAACGTGCCGGGGTGATAGATCTTCTCCCTGCCGGCGCCGCTGGTGGCGGCGAAATCCAGCAGGTCGAGGATGTCTTTGCGCCCGGTGACCGCGCCCCCCGGCAGCCCGCCGGCGAGGATCTTGGCCAGCGTCGTCAGGTCGGGGCGGATGCCGTATTCGGCCTGCGCGCCGCCCGGCGACACGCGAAACCCGTTGACCACTTCGTCGAAGATCAACAGCACGCCGTGCTCGGCGGTCAGCCGGCGCAGCGCGTGGAGAAATTCGGGGTCGATCGGCAGCCGCCCGCCATTTGCGCCGGTCGGCTCGATGATCGCCGCGGCCACTTCACCCTGATGCTGTTCGAGCAGCCGCGCCAGCGCCGCCGCGTCGTTCTGGTCGCACAGCAGCACGTTGCCGGCGACGGCATCGAGCACGCCGGTTGTCGGGGTGCCGTCGAAATGGCTCGAATGGCCGGTCGTCATGTGATCGTGCCAGCCGTGGAAGTGGTGGTTGAAGCGAATCAGCTTGGGCCGGCCGGTAAAGGCACGGGCGAGCCGCACCGCCATCAGCGTCGCCTCGGTGCCGGAGCTGGTGAACCGCACCCGCTCGGCTGTCGGGATCAACCGCGTCACCGCCTGCGCCCAGGCGATTTCAAGCTCGTGGCAGGCGCCGTAATGAGTGCCGCGGTCGAGCTGGGCGTGCACTGCCGCCAGCACCGCCGGGTGACCGTGACCGAGAAGCAGCGCCCCGTGCCCGCCGAAATAATCGACATAGCAGCGCCCGTCGACATCCCATTTGCGCGGTCCCTCAGCCCGCGTGATGTAGATCCCATAAGGTTCGATGTAGCGCGCATCGTGGGTGATACCCGACGGGAACAGCCCAGCCGCCTCGGCGGCGCGAGCGGCCGAGCCGGGGGTCGCGGCACAGTAGGCGGAAATGATCGGCGAGTTCGTCGACAGGGTATCGGGCATCGGAGGGCGCTCCGGCTGGGTTGTCGAGAAATTTGTATGCGTTTCCCTCGGACATTGCGAGACACCCGCTGGGCGGGTGGGGCATGTCGCCGCTGAGGATCGAGACGCGGCCGGATTGCTTCGCTACCCTCGTACCGACGGCGCGTGGAGGAAGGAATGACAGTGCCTTACAGCAGCGAACTCACCGCCCGCTTTGGCTGCGACGTCGATCCCGGCGACGTGGCGCCCGACAACCCGTGGCTCCGGCAGGTCCTGCAGCGCCGTACCCATCGCCGCTACAGCGAGCGCACGGTACCCGATTCGCTGGTTAGCCTGCTGCTGGCAGCGGCGTTTTCGACCTCGTCGAAATCCGATTTTCAGCAGGCCTCGGTAATCTGGGTCGTCAACCGGGCGCAGCGCGGCCGGCTTGCGGCCTTGTTTCCTGACATGCCGTGGATCGGCAACGCGCCGGTGTTTCTGGTGTTTCTCGGCGACGCGCGCCGCCTCGAACGAATCACCGGCCATCCAGTGCAAAACCATGGTCTCGAAGGGTTCTTCAACGCTGCGGTCGATGCCTCGCTGGCCATGCAGACCTGCATCCTTGCGGCCGAGACTGTGGGCCTCGGCACCTGCCCGATCAGCGTGCTGCGCAACCGGATCGCCGAAATCGCCGAGATTCTCAGCCTGCCCGACAAGGTGTTTCCGGTCGCCGGCCTGTGCCTCGGCTATCCCGCGCAGCAGGGGTTCATCAGCATGCGGCTGCCGCTGGAGGCGACGGTCCATCGTGACCGATACGACGATTCGGGGCTGGCGGCGGCGGTCGCCGGATATGACCAACGGCGCGACGCGCGGCACTCGATCAAGGACCGCCAGCGCGACCCGGCGCGCTTCGGCACGGCCGCGTTCTATGGCTGGTCGGAAGACAAGGCGCGGCAGGCGATGACCGCGGAAGGCATGGGCTTCGCCGCCTGGCTCAAGGCGCACGGGTTCACCTTCGACTAAAGCATGATCGGTTTAGGTTGAAGCGTAGCCTGCGTTGACAGGTAGTTGGCGCATTCTTTTGCGGTGAATTGGTCGAGCAGGGAGCCGATCTGCTTCCAAGTGGCCTCGATGGTGCACGGATCGGTTTTGCGCAGCAGGGTTTTCAGTTTGGAGACGACCTGCTCGATCGGGTTGAGATCGGGCGAATAGCGCGGCAAAAAGAATAGCTTGGCCCCGGCCGCTCGGATTGACTGGCGAATGGCTTGGCCTTTGTGGCTCCCCAGATTGTCCATGATGACGACATCGCCGGGGCTGAGCGTCGTTGCCAGAAATTGCTCAATACAAGCGCGAAAGCTGACCCCGTTAATCGGCCCGTCCGGGACAAGAGGAGCCTCGATGCGATCGCAGCGCAGAGCCGCCAGGAAGGTCAGCGTACGCCATTTGCCATGTGGCACCCTGGCGACCAGCCGGCTCCCGCCGGCGCCGCGGGCATGGCGCCGGGTTGTTGCTTCTTCCACCGGGCCCGATGGCGGACGACGTCGGCGCGGTCCTGCTCGCTGGCATGCAGACTTTTTTTGACGGTGATCGCTTCGTGGGCGAAGAACGCCCATACCGCGCCGTAGTTCGCCACGACGCCGCGCCCAGCCAACTCGGCCACGATCGTTCGCAGCGTGAGGTCCGGTTGCTCCGCGATCCGGGCCAACAGCCAATCGCGCTCGCCGGCCAGCACACGCGGCCGATGTCCGCCCATCGGCCTTGCCGCCGCACTCCCGGTCGTCTGGAAACGCTGCAACCACTTCACCACGCTGGCGACACTCACCCCAAACAGCGCCGCCGTCTGCCGGCGCGAACGGCCGCCCGTGACTGACCCCACCACCCGCGCACGCAGATCCTGTGAATAAGCTCTCGCCATTCATGCCGGCCCCTTTCCAGCCAGCACCTTGAATCGTAAATCCTCCCGCTTGGGAATCCTCTTTCTCCGGTTCGACCTCACCCGATAGTGCTCTAGCAATTCTTGCCCCGCGACCCGCAGGAGAAACGAGAAAGGCCGCCCGTGTGACGGGGCGGCCTTTCCGATCGATTTACTGCGGCCAATCACGGCCGCGCCGTCGCCTTGTTCAGGCGAGGATCTCCGCAGGGATCCTGGTCACGGCAGCGGTCGCCCGCAGTTGATCGTTAGACACAGGATCACCTCCTTTCAGTTGTTGGGCCTAGGCCTGTAATCTATGGGCCCGCCGGGCTCGGCACAAGAAAAGTTGTGCGGAGCGCAATGCTGGCTGACATAGGCCGCCGCCCGCGGCAGCTTTGGCGCTTTCCCATCCGCGCACAGCACCGTGGCAATGCGCCGCAGCGTTGGAGAGCTGCGCGAATCGCTCTGCTGTTGCGGCGCGAGCGCTCGTATCGCACACCCCAGCCTTCATGGCATGATGAACCCAGCAACAACAAAAGCGCTCCTGATGTCGACACAAAACGAGACCGGAACCGCCGGCACGATCACCGTGAACGGGCTTGAACTCGAGGTGCTGCGCCGCGGCACCGGCCACCCGGCGCTGCTGATCCACGGAATGGACAGCGTATCGCCCAAGGCGCCGTTTCTCGACCTGCTCGCCCGCCACGCCCAGGTCATCGCGCCAGCCTCGCCCGGCTTCGGGCATTCGCCGCGGCCAGACGATTTCGACACGATCTACGACCTCGTCCACCTCTATCTCGCCCTGCTCAACGATCTGCCGGACGACAAGGTCGACGTGATCGGCCTGTCGTTCGGCGGCTGGCTTGCCGCCGAGGTCGCGGTCGCCTCGTCGCACCGGATCAACAGGCTGGTGCTGGTCGATCCGGTCGGCATCAAGTTCGGCAGCCCCGAGACCCGCGACATCCTCGACGTCTTCAACACCAACCCGGACGAGGTCAAGCGCCGCTCGTGGCACGATCCGGCCAAGGCGCCGGACTACGATGCGATGACCGACGACGAGTTGATCGTCCATGCCCGCAACTGGGAATCGCTGTGCCTCTATGCGTGGCACCCCTACATGTACAACCCGCAATTAAAGCAATGGCTCGGCCGCATCCGCGTGCCGACGCTGGTGCTGTGGGGTGCAAGCGACGGGATGGTGTCGCCGGAATACGGCCGCACCTATGCCGGGCTGATTCCCGGCGCGCGCTTCGAATTGATCGACGGCGCCGGCCACCACCCGGAAATCGAGCAGCCGGAGGAATTCGTCGAGCGGGTCGCCGCATTCCTCAACCGGTAAGCCGTCTACGGGGCGGCTTACGGAGACGAACCCGGGACGCTAAGAACACAGCCTTGCTGCAGGGAGAAGCGCGATGCGGTGGAGCGACGAGCGCATCCTGACGACGCATACCGGCAGCCTGCCGCGACCGCCGGAGCTGACCCGGCTCTATGTGCGCCGTTCGCGCGGCGAGGCGGTCGACCCCGACGAGATCAAGCGGCTCGGCAAGGCAGCAGTCGCGCAGATCGTCGCCACGCAGATCGAGAACGGCGTCGACATCGGCAATAACGGCGAGCAGCAGCGCGAGGCGTTTTTCCTCTATGTCCGCCACCGGATGAGCGGGTTCGGCGGTTCGTGGAAACGCTGGCCGCGCGGCGATGTCGAGCGCTACCCAGCTCTCAAGGTCGAGATGGCGCGGATGCTGGCGGCGCGGGAGGCGGTCGGCAATTACGAGCCGCCGCGCGCGATCGGCCAGGTGCGTTATGTCGACGACAGCGAGTTGAAGGCAGAGCTGGCCGATTTCCGCGCGGCACTCGACGCCAACTCTGGCGGGTTTGCCGAGCCGTTCTACACCGCGCCGTCTCCGGGCATCATCGTCGGCGCGATGAAGAACGAGTTCTACGACACCGAGGAAGCTTATCTCGCCGATGTCGCTGCGGCGCTCCGGGTCGAATACGAGGCGATCGTCAACGCCGGGTTTCTGCTGCAGCTCGATTGCCCCGACCTCGCACTCGAGCGGCACCTCAGCTACAACGACCGGCCGCTCGGTGATTTCCTCGGCTTTGTCGAGCGCGTCGTCGCCGCGATCAACAGTGCGATCGTCAACGTGCCGCGCAACCGGGTTCGGCTGCACGTATGCTGGGGCAATTACGAAGGCCCGCACGACCGAGACGTGCCGCTCGCCGAGATCCTACCGATCCTGCAAAAAGCCAGGGTCGGCGGCTTCGTCTTCCCGTTCGGCAACCCGCGCCACCAGCACGAATGGCGGGTCTTGCAGAAATACCCGCTGGCCGACGACCAGATCATCGTCGCCGGCGTGATCGACGACCTGACCGGCTTTGTCGAACACCCCGAGGTCGTCGCCGACCGGATCGAAAACGTCGCCCGTGCAGTCGGCGACCCTCGCCGTGTGCAGGCCGGCACCGATTGCGGCTTCGACACCTCGGCCGGGATGGGCCGCGTCACCGAAGACGTGATGTGGGCCAAGTTCCGCGCGATGGCCGAGGGCGCCCGGCTCGCCAGCCAGCGGCTGGGACTATTGAAGTAGCCCCCGCCCCCTCCGATACAACCGTAAAGGGGCCGATCGTCTCTTCAGACCAGCGCCCCCGCGAAAGTGGGGGCTAGCCCCGGGCGGCAAAGCGTGCAGAAAGGGTTTCCGCTTTCGCGGGAACGGCGAGTTCGGCAAGTGAAACGCCGGGTTAGATCACCCCGTCGTCCTTGAGCCCTTTGACGTCGGCCGCGCCCATTCCGAGCCAGTCGGCGAAGACCTGTTCCGTGTGCTCGCCGAGCAGCGGCGACGGCTTGATTGCCGGCGGCTTGCCGTCAAAGCGCACCGGGAAGGTCGGCATGCGCAGTTCGCCGTTGGGGTGGCGCTGGGTCTGGATGATGCCGCGGCTCTCGAAGGTCGGCTCGGCGAGCAGGTCGCTGCTATCCATCACCGCTCCGGCCGGCACGCCGGCGGCGCCGATGATCTGCATCGCCTCGTGCTTGGTGTGCTGCCGGGTCCACGCCGCGACCATCTCGTTCACCTCGTCGGCGCGCGCCAGGCGCTTGTCGCGGTCGAGATACTCCGGGTCATTGGCCAGCTCGGGCCGGCCGATGATCGTGCACAGGCGACGCCAATGCTCGGGGTTGTTGTGGCTGTTGAAGACATAGACCCAGTCGTTCGGGCCGCCCGGCTTGCACGGAAAGATGTCGTTCGGCGGCACCGGCGGGCCAAAGCCGGCGCGCCCGCGCTCTTGCGGCTCGCCGGTGCGGGCATGATTGATGAACGCGCCGCGGGTGTAATTGAGCTGCGCATCCTGCATCGCCACCTGCAGCCGACGCCCGGTGCCCGTCGTGTTGCGCTGGTAAAGCGCGGCGAGGATCGAGATCGTCATCAGCATCCCGGTGCCGGTGTCGCCCAGCGTTGGGCCGGGCCGCACCGGCTTGCGTCCGACCTCGCCGGTGATCGCCATGTTGCCGCCGCAGGCCTGCGCGATCATGTCGAAGGCGAGGTTGTGCTCGTACGGGCTGCCTTCGCCAAAGCCTTTGACCTGGGCATAGATCAGCCGCGGGTTCAGCGCGTGCAGCACGTCCCAGCCGAGCCCCAGCTTTTCGATCGTGCCCGGCGCCATGTTCTCGATGAAAACGTCGGCCTTTTCCGCCATCTGTTTGACCAGCGCGACGCCGCGCGGCGACTTGAGGTTGGCCGTGACCGACTTCTTGTTGGCGTTGTAGATCATGAAGTAATAGGCATCGGCGCCCGGCTTGGGCCCGGCGCCGAGGATGCGTCCAGGCTCGCCGCCTTTCGGGTTTTCGACCTTGACCACCTCGGCGCCGAGCTGCGCCAGCACCTCGGTGCAGGTCGGGCCCGCCTCGAATTGCGACAGGTCGAGCACCCGCACGCCGGCAAGGCAATTCGGGGCAATTGCGGCTTCGGTCATGGTCGGTTTCCTCGGCAAGGTTGTCAGCGTTGCGTCACAGCCCCACGATAGCCGAGACGCCACCAATCGCAAATCGGGGTTCCGCGATGCCCGAGCCGATCCGCCTTCGCCTGTTCGAGAATTACCGCTTCGTGCTCTACGCGCCGTTTTATGCCGCGCACGCGACGGGCGCCTATGCAGACGAGGGGCTTGCTGTCGAGCTGCTGCCGTCGCCCGGGCCGGGTCAGGCCGAGGCTGCGGTGCTAAAGGGCGAGGCCGAGGTGATGTGGATGGGGCCGATCCGCATCATGAAGGAGCACGAGAGAGACCCCGCCTGCCCGCTTGTCGCCTTTGCCGAGGTGGTTTGCCGCGACCCCTTCTCACTGGTTGGCGCACACCCCAACCCCGATTTCCGCCTCGCAGAGCTTGCCGGGCTGCGCTTCGCGTCGGTCAGCGAGGTGCCGACGCCGTGGCTGTGCCTCGAAGAGGATCTGCGCCAGGCCGGCCTCGACCCGCACCGGCTTGACCGCATCCTCGACCAGAGCATGCCGCAAAACCTCGCTGCGCTGCATGACGGGCAGCTCGACGCAGCCCAGATGTTCGAGCCGTTCGTCGAGGAGGCGCTGCGCGGCGGCGCGCATCTGTGGCTCCCGGCGAGCGCCCGCGGCCTCACCTCCTACACGGTGTTTGCGACCGCCCGCGACCGCCTCGCCGCCGATCCCGAGCCGTTCCGCCGCATGGTGCGTGCGATGTACAAGACCCAGCACTGGATCGCGGCGCAGCCGCCGGCGGTGCTGGCCGAGACGATCGCGCCCTATTTCCCGGCGATCGACCGGGGGGTACTGGCCGGCGCGCTGGCACGCTACAAGGCGCAGGGCGTATGGGGCACCGACCCGATCCTCGCCGAAGAGGGGTTTGACCGCCTGCGCCGCGCCCTGCTGTCGAGCAGGTTCCTATCGCGCACCGTCCCGTTTGCCGATTGCGTCGACAATCGGCTGGCCCGGGAAGCGGCCGGCGCGTGATCTAAAGAGCACCTATTCCGCGTCCGGCTGATTGGCCGGCGCCGCCTTCGCAAAGGCCGGGATCGCCATACAGCTGTCGTAGACGCGCATGACCCGCGGATAGGGCGACAGATCGGCGTTGAAATTGCGCGCCGGGGTCACCTGGGTCACGAGGCCGATATCGCCAAAGCTGGGCGTCTCGCCGTGGCAGAACCGGCCGCTTTCCTCGTGCTCGGCAAGCAGCTCCTCCATCGCCTGCAGCCCGGCGCCGACCCAGTGCCGGATCCATCCCATCAACTGGTCCTGGCTCAGCTTGAGATCGTCGAGGATGTAGTGGCGGATGCGCGGCACGATCAGCGGATGCGAATCGGCGATGTTGATCAGGGCAAACCCGCGCAGCCAGGCGCGCGCCGCCGGGTCCTTCGGCAATAGCGGCGGCTCGGGGTATTGTTCTTCGAGGTATTCGAGGATCGCCAGCGATTGGAACAGCCTCGTGTCGCCATCGATCAGCGTCGGCACCACCATCTGTGGGTTTACTGCGCGATAGGCGGGATCAAACTGGTCGCCCTTTTCCAGATGCAAAAACGTATCCTCATGGGCCAAGCCCTTGAGGTTCATCGCGATGCGCACGCGAAATGTCGCCTGCGAACGATAGTAGGTGTAGAGCTTCATACCGGCTGCTCTCCAAGGCTTCCCGGGGCTTTCTGGACCATCATGGCCGCACCGCAACTGAATTTGCTACTGCCGGCTTGAAGATGCCGTCGATCTTGGCCGCGGCGTCATCGTACAGTCATTTAGCCCGGCGTTTCGATCGGCTATACACAACGTGTCTGGTAGCGACGCTGAAAATCCAGCTAGACTCCCTTTGAGAATGGATACTTTCAAGTATTTCCGCGGGATCGCGACGCGCGCCAAGCTATGCTTGGCCGGCTCCATCGGCTGTCTCGTCCTGGGGAAGGCGGCGAATATTGCCATCCCAATCCTCTATGGCCTGCTGACAGACTGGCTGACCCGTGGAACCAGCGCGGTGGTGGAACCAATCCTGTTCGTGGTGCTGGCCTATTCCGGGCTACGCATGGCGTCGTTCACGCTGGCCAATTTCCGCGATCTTCTGTTTTTGCCGGTGGCTCAAAACATTAGCCGCGAATGGCTGAGGGTGGTTATCGACCACATCCTCGGCGCGTCGGAACCGGGCGGATTGACCGGCTCGAATGCCATCAGCCCTAAGCTGATCGAGCGGGGCTTCAAGGAGCTAGAGGGTTTTTGCCGCACCATCCTGTTCTCGGTATTGCCGACGGGACTGGAGATCGTCATCCAGACCGTGGTGATCGGCATCCTCTTCGATTGGGCGCTCGGCGCGATCCCGCTAATCTCCAGCTTCGCCTACATCGCGGTGACAATCGCGCTGGCACGCCGCCGCTACCCGCTGATCGACAAGGCGAACCGGCAGGACGAGATGATGGTCGAAAGCCTCGCCGAGTCGCTCGATGCCTTGGAGGAAATCCGGCTGTATCGCCTGGAAACCGAGCGCTCGCATCGTCTCGGTCGCCTGGTGGGCGCCTACCACACCGCGCGCCGCCAGTCGGACCGCGTGTTGTTCGCACAGTTCACGCTGCAGGGCATTATCCTCGCCGTCGGCTATTCGATGACCGTGTATCTGACCACGATGCGCGTGCTGGGGCACACGCTGTCGATGGGCGGTTTTGTCACCGTTAACATCTATCTGCTGCAGCTCTTCGTGCCGCTAAGCACGGTCGGGCAGATTTACCACGAGGCGGTGTCGTCATCGGCGGCGCTCGGGCGGGTGAAGGCGACGCTCGCTCGGTTGCGCAAACCCCAATGGCCCGCGCGGCGACCAGAGCCGTTGGCCACGCGGCCGGATATTGTCGTCACCGAACTGAGCTACCGCTATGAGACCGGCCAGCAGGCGCTGCGCGAGGTTTCCCTAGCGATCCCCTTCGGTTCCCGGGTGGGGCTCGTCGGTCGAACGGGATCGGGAAAGTCGACCCTCGTGCGCATCCTATGCGGCCTGCTTTCGGCGCCGGGCGATCATGTGCGGATCGGCGGGCAGCCGATGTCATCGATCCCAGAGAATATGCTCCACGAGACGATCGTGATGGTTTCGCAGCGGCCGGTGCTGTTCCACGACACGATCCTCGGCAATTTGTCGCTCGGCAACCCGGACCTCGATCCCGATTCCATCCGTGACGCCGCTCGAACCTGTGGCATTGCTTCGTGGATTGCACAGTTGCCGGAGGGTTACGATACGCTGGTCGAGCGCGGTGGAGGCAACCTCTCCGGCGGCCAGCGACAGCAGCTTTGCATCGCGCGCGCCCTGCTTCGCCGTCCCAAAATCCTGATCCTCGACGAGGCTACCTCTAATCTCGACCGGGTTACCGAATACGCGTTGCTCGACAAGCTGTTGGCACCCGGTCGCGGATGGACGGTGATCGTCATCAGCCACCGCACGGACACCCTGCGGAACACCGATTTTCTTGTGGTGCTTGAGGACGGCCAAATTACCGCGGCGGGAGCGCACGCGGCCTTGCTCGAGCAAAGCGCGCTTTACCGCGAGTTGCTGGGCGCGGCCGGCGTCGAGGCGGCGCTGCCTATTCCGCTTCGCCTTCCGTGAAGGGCGGCAGGGCCATCTTGGTGAGATGGTCGGGCGCGCCTTCAGTGCCATCCGGGGTAAGGCCTCGCATATAGGCCCTTTGCCAATCCACCTCGCCGGTCGCCTCGGTCGGCCGGATTCCCTGGAGGAATGTCGCGCGCGACAGGCGCCATGCCTGGTGCGAGCGGTCAAGCTCCGGGTCGGCGGAGATCGGCAGCGCCACCGGCTCGAATCGCGCCGGATAGTTGCGCTCGACCGGAAAGATAAAACAGATCGGCTCGCCGGCGGCGAAGGTGACGGGCGTGTCGGCGCGGGTGAATTTCCAGTTCATCGTAAACGAATACGGACTCCAGTCGGTCTCGACCACACCGGCGAGAGGCTGGATCGCGTCCTTGACCAGGTTGGGGCTGCCCATGACCCATAAATTCACCCGCGGCGGGGTACGAAACACCGCACCGATCTGAAACGTCAGGACACCCGACCCGAAATGGCTGCGCGCCATGTGCAGCGCCGGATTCGTGATCTCCATTCTGATCGCGTCGGCTCCCTTGCCGCCGTCCCAGACCGCGGTGAACCCAGCCGCGTTGAGGATTTCCCAACCGTGCGTATTCGCTATCGTCAGCGGCAGGCAACGATAGGCATAGCGGGAGGGAGTGGCGTCCATCCACTCCCGCGTGACCGGGGCCGGGCGGATCGCGGTCGGTTCGGGCCCTATGCGGTAGCAGGTCAGCTTCATTCGATACCCTCGTGCCGGCGACCCAATATCCTCATGGCCAATATCATCATGGACTAGGTGATTTGCTGCGCCTATCTTCATGGCGAATACAGTATCGGCTGAATCCCATCTGAGAAACCAGCACGGGGAACCTTGCGATGACACCGACCACCGGTGAGGCCAGTATCTCGTTTCCGTTGAAGGACCTCGCGTTCGCGCAGCAATTGCACGAGAGTGCCCGTCAATGCCTGCCGGAAATCGCCGGTATCATCAGAAAGCACGGGCTGGAAAACGACGTTGTGATCCGGCTCTTGCATACGCATTTCCCGCTCGAAAGCGGCGATGCCCTGGTCCACCGCTGGCACGGCAACGCGTATGAGACCCGGCCCGGCCGCGTACCCGAGGGTGCGGTCGGTTGCACCTTCACGCCGTCACGGGCCGATCCTAGCCAACTCGACGTGATTGAATACGTCGCTCCCGGCCCGGATCAGAGCAGCATGCTGGCCGATCGGGTTCTGGCGATTCGCGATTTCGTCGAGGAGGCGAGCGCGGTCCTTGCGCGGAACGGCATGAGCACGCTTTACGGGTTCGGAACGCGATTCTACGCCGACCAGATCGACGACGACCTCATCCTTGTCGAACGCAACGATTTCACCGAGCGCCGATCCGAAACCAGCGCTATCGACCGACGCCTGCTCGACGGAGAGACCTGGACCGAGACAAGCTGGCGTGTTGTCGGCGATCGCCTCGTCGTCGAGAGCGCCTGCATCACCAGCGGCCTGATGGGCTGCGAGGTGCGGCCGCCGCCGCCGCTCGCCGTGTGAGCGGTGAGCTGAGCCGTCAGTTCGACCAGGCCCAGGTCACCCTGTCGTAGTCGTTCGGTTCGCTCGGCCCGAACCGAACGAATATCCCGTGTGCGTCGGCGATCCGGGTGACCTCTCGCGTCGAGATGTCGGCTGGACCCGCCGGCGTACGATATATCGTTCGCAGGCTGGTGGTCTCGATTGGTCTGCCTTTCGTGCTGTCGATCAGGGCAAGCGACCCGTGCGTCGCCCACGAGAACCGGTGACCGAGCCAGTCTTCATTGGGCCCGGCCATATCCGGGTGCGGCCCGGGAATGCAGTCGAGTTGGATCACGACAAACAACAGGCTCGAACTGCCGATTGGGCCTTCGAGAGGACCGATATGGGGCGTCGTGCCATTTGCGACGATCGACAGTCCCTTGCCGACGACCGTCTCATCCCATTTGTGGTCGGCGCGCAGCACGCGGGTGACTTTGCCGATCTCATCTCCGTCAGCCAGCAAGGTCTGTAGCATTACATCGAAACGCTGGGACATCTCGGCCGGGGTTCTCCCCGTAACCGATTCATTCCACTTTTCCAGCCACGGGGTGATGTCGGTCTTCTTCAGCCGGCGGCCGACGAGGGTGAACCTCTTGATCTCCCCAAAATTGTCGAAGGGCGCAAAGATCGCCGTGTCGAGCGGGCGCGAATCAGCCGACGCCAGCACGACGCCGCGCGTCCAGATTTGTTCCCCTGTCGCATTGGGGTAGAGAACCTTTGTCGCGTCTAGCTCGGCTTCCCAAGTCGGCGGGCCACTGACCGGTTCCCGGCTCGCGTAGAACTGGACAAACGCGAACACCACCCCGGCGACTACGACGCCGAGGCCTCCCGCTACAGCCGCCTTGATCCAGCCGCGCCTGCCTGACCCGTCATCCGGCGGTGCCTGATGCCCATCGCCGTCCGTTTCCGGGACTTGGATGAAGGTGCAGCGCCGAGCTTGAAAGCGCTCGTCACGCTTCCCCTTGACGACCTCCTCGGCGGAGTACAGCCGCCTAAGGTCGTCCGGCAGTACCTCGAAGGTCGTTGGGTCGACGACTAGCTGCCCCTTGACGGCAGCGGCTTCCAGGCGCACGGCGCGAGCGATCGTTGAGCCAACGATCCGCCTCTCTCCGGGTATCATCATGACGATCCCGGTCGCGGCACCCATGCGAAACCACCGCTTCGCCAAGGCGGTCGTCTTCGTCGCGTTATAGCGGACCGCGGCGGCTTGCACCGCTTCGGCGAAACGATGCATGACCGCCGCATCGTCGAACAGCAATATCGCGTTGTCGCCGGCGGTGCCAAGCACCGTTTCATCGCGTTTCAAACCGACCGCATCGAGCCCGGTGTCGACAAAAGACTGGACCTGATCTTCGAATGTCTTGACCGCCACGACATCGAGATTTTCCTCGATCATCCTGGCGACGTCGCTATAGGCGACGAGATCCATCTCGAGGACGGTCTTCGCCACGTTGCGCGAAGATGCCGGATCGGCAATTTCCATCGTTTCTGTCGTCATTCGTCAGGCGCCCGCCGCACCGTTGCCGAGGAGAGGCAACTGGTTACAGCGTAGCCGATCAGGCAAGGAAGACAAACGTGGCGGTGGGTTGGGCCAGCCCGCAATGATCGTGGTTTGCTCCGCAAGCTACCGCCGTTCACCGCGATGCGCCCGCCAACATGACCTACACATCGTCAACCCATGCGAAAACCCCGCCCGATTGCTCGGGCGGGGTTTCGATTCCGCAATCGGGCTTAGTAGGGCCGCGGCGGCGGAGGAGGAGGAGGCGCCGGCGGCGGGTAATACACCGGCGGGGTCGAGGCTGCGCCTGCGGTGGCGCCCACCCCGCCGCCGACGGCGGCGCCGACAGCCGCGCCCGGGGCGCAACCGATCGGGATCGTCACAATACAGCCGATAGCGGCACCAGTAGCAGCACCGGCAGTTCCACCTGCGACCGCGTTTGTGCCGACATTCTGGGCGAACGCAGGAATACTTGCCGCCAGCCCGGCAAGGAGAGCGAAAGCACCAATGGTTTTCATCGTTTGATCTCCTGTTTCAGATCACGACCTCTAATCTTTATAAGATCGAGACCCGCGATCCGATCATTGTCAACTATCCCCGCCAACACCACCGCAACGCCGTTTGATCCATTCACCTGTCGGTTCCACCGACGCCAACCTCGGCGGATGCGTAGCCAGGGAGCCGATTCCTCATTTGTAATAATTAGTTGTAAGACAGATCGAGACGCCGCCCCGGCTTTGGCACGATAGTGGCGTAGGTTTCACCGCACCCCGTCCAACCCACTAACAGGTGACCATGCCCAATCTTTCGCCCGACGCGTCCGAGCCAAGGCCGACCCTCCTCGCCGATTATCGGCCGGCCGGTTTCGTAATCGACACGGTCGAGCTTGATTTCGCTCTTGGCGAAGCGGAAACGCGCGTCAGGTCGCGCGTCGCCGTGCGCCGCAACCCAGCCTCGGACCGCGACGCGCCGCTGCGCCTCGATGGGGAAGCGCTGGAGCTGGTCTCGCTGGCGCTCGACGGCAGGCCGGTCGCGGCCGACTGCCACCGGTTTGACTCGCACGGCGCGCTGATCATCGACGGCGTCCCGGAAGCCTTTACCCTCGACGTCGAAACGCGGATCGAGCCGCAAAACAACACCGCGCTGTCCGGGCTCTACAAATCCGGCGGCAATTTCTGCACCCAGTGCGAGGCCGAAGGGTTCCGCCGCATCACCTACTTTCTCGACCGCCCCGACGTGTCGGCGCGCTATACGGTGACGATCGCCGCTGACAAGGCGGCCTACCCCGTGCTGCTGTCGAACGGCAACCCCGCCGGCAGCGGCGATCTGCCCGGCGGCCGGCACTGGGCGAAATGGGTCGATCCCCACCCCAAGCCGTCGTACCTGTTCGCGCTGATCGCCGGCGACCTTGTCGCCCATCGCGACGAATTCACCACCGCGTCGGGCAAAGCCGTGTCGCTGGCGATCTGGATGCGCCGCGGCGACGAAGACAAATGCGCGCACGCGATGGAATCGCTGAAGGCGTCGATGCGCTGGGACGAGGAGACATACGGGCTCGAATACGACCTCGATGTGTTCAACATCGTCGCGGTCAGCGACTTCAATATGGGGGCAATGGAAAACAAGGGCCTCAACATCTTCAACACGCGCTATGTGCTGGCCAAACCCGAGACCGCGACCGACGGCGATTACCAGGGCATCGAGCGGGTGATCGCGCACGAATATTTCCACAACTGGACCGGCGACCGCGTCACCTGCCGCGACTGGTTCCAGCTGTCGCTGAAAGAAGGGCTGACCGTATTCCGCGACCAGCAGTTCTCGGCGGACATGGGCAGCGCCGCAGTCAGCCGCATCGGCAATATCCGCGCGTTGCGCGCAGCGCAGTTTCCCGAGGATGCCGGCCCCCTCGCCCACCCGGTGCAGCCGCAGAGCTATCTGCGCATCGACAATTTCTATACCGCGACGGTGTACGAAAAGGGCGCAGAACTGATCCGCGTGGTCCACACGCTGCTCGGGCACGACGGCTTCCGCCGCGGAATGGACACCTATATCGCGCGCCACGACAATTCTGCGGCGACGATCCCCGATTTTCTGGCGGCGATGGCCGAAGGCGGCGATGTCGATCTCGGCGATTTCGCACGCTGGTATCATCAGGCCGGAACTCCGGAACTGACCGTCGAGGATCATTACGACCCGGCGACGCACCGCTATGATCTTACCCTCTCCCAAAGCACCCCGCCGACCCCGGGTCAGTCGGAAAAGCTGCCGGTGCCCATCCCGGTCGCGATCGGCCTGTTGGGGCCGAACGGCGACGAGATGCCGACCCGGCTCGACGGCGAAGCCGCCGAGATATTCGGCACGCGCGTTCTGGTCTGCGACCGGCCGCGGCAGACATTTTCCTTTGTCGATGTCGCGGTGCCGCCGGTACCGTCGCTGCTACGCGGTTTTTCGGCCCCGGTCAAATTGCAGGGCATGCCGCTCGACCGGCTCAAATTCCTCGCGATCCACGACACCGACCCGGTCGCGCGCTGGGAAGCCGGGCAACAGGTCGCGACCCGCATCCTGCTCGACCGCATCGCGCTCTTCCGCGCCGGCACAACGCTGCCGCCGCTCGATCCCGATCTGATCGCGGCGCTGCGCCAGACGCTGGCCGATGCCGACCGCGACCCCGCCTTCGCCGCCGAAGCATTGGCGCTGCCGAGCGAGGCGAGCCTCGCCGACGCGATGGAGGTGGTCGATGTCGAGGCGATCCACGCGGTGCGCCGCGAGGCGCGGGCCGCGCTCGCCGTCGCGCTCGCCGAACCGCTCGCCGAGGGTTATCGGCGGTTCGCCGATCCCGGCCCCTACAGCACCGACGGCGCCGCGATCGGTCGGCGCGCGCTGCGCAACGCCTGCCTTGCCTATCTCGCCGCCGGCGACCAGCGGGCCGGCGCGAAACTGGCGCTCGCCCAGTTTGATGCCGGGCAGAACATGACCGACGTGCTCGCCGCACTCGGCGTGCTGGTCGACATCGCCGGGCCCGAGCGCGACTCCGCCCTCGCCCGGTTTTACGGCCGTTGGCAGGACGACCCGCTGGTGGT